>JAABUQ010002640.1_pt1 | contig 34931 bp, 39 predicted proteins | sample 5560001 | NCBI WGS metagenome assembly JAABUQ01 (sample SAMN10711888, study PRJNA513371) | rock metagenome | isolation source: Antarctica rocks | place: Antarctica: Victoria Land, Finger Mt nord | collected 2015-12-18
TCGATTGTGTAAAAAGTTTAGGTCTGTCAAGTTACTGTTTAAGTTGTTTACCCATTACCAAACCTTTGCTTTTGCCAAGGCTTTTATGTACGGTTACTGTTCATGCTCTATTTAGGATGCCTATAGAGTCACATAAGATAACAGTGAACCTACTCAACCAAGAGATACAAGCTCTTCAGTTTTCCTCCTGTACTAGCTCACCAAATTTCATAATCAAAAAATGCCGATTGGCGAGTTAGTTAGCAGGGGAAATCAAGTGGATTCTTAAAAAGAGCAAAAACTCAGCCCAAAACAGGCAAAATCATTTGACTTCCAAAGGCTTGTGAGAAATCTGGGCTCACCCCTCTGAACTAGGGATTGTAGCGATCAAGTTTTGGTTGTGGTTCCTCTTGAACCCGCTCCCCTGGGGTGAATTCGTCTATTAGAGTTGCAAAGACTGCCGCCGCCGGGACCGCTAGGAGTACACCGAAAAATCCTAACAGTTCGCCCATTGCTAGAAAGGAAACGATTACCATCACTGGACTTACCTTCACCCGATTGCCCACAATCAGCGGCTGGATCAGGTGAGCATCTACTTGATTCAAAATCAAGAATAACACCAAGACCAATACCGCCTTTAGCGGTGAAATTGTCAGCGCTACCAATGCTGGCAGAACTGTACCAACAATTGAGCCAAAGTAGGGAATGATCTCAAAAACTCCGGCAAAGACACCGAAGGAGACAGGCAACGGGACTCCCAGAACCCAGAGGCCAAGTGCTGTCCCTACACCAATGATTAGCATCGCCACTCCGGTACCAAAGATCCAGCCTTCAAGTCGAACCTCTGCAGATTGAAGCACCCTCTTAAACCTCGCATGGTGCCGACGCGGTATCAGTCGCTGAATTCCTCTAATCACAGAATTAGGATCGTAGGCCATGTATAAAGCTAGAATTAGTGTACCTATTGTCTCAATGGTTCCACCGAAGGTGTTTCTTAGCAGTAGTGGAAATATATCAAGTATTCTCAAGAGAAAGCTCCTCAGCTGCACCAATGCCTGGGAGATATCGGGGATAAAAGTGAACTTAGTGCGGAGGCTGGCAGCAAAATTCCTTAAGCGGTTCAGGTACTGAGGCAATTGCGAGATCAAAATTTGAGTCTCAGTTACGAAATTTGGAATTACAAACAGTACAACAAATGCCCCAAACCCCACTATCAGCCCCATCAGTATAAGTACTGCTAACCAGCGGACCCTAACAATTCTCTGCAACCACCGCAAACTTGTCCGGAGAACCAGGGCTAAAAGCGCCGCCACAGCCAGTATCTCTAGAACCAGCACCAGTCTGTAGAGAATGTATAGTATCACTGCCATCAACAACGCGAGGGGAGCTCCCCGAGTTAGTTGGTTCTCTATAGTATCTTCATCCCTAGTGCCTGACATTACCCTCTTCCTTATAAAATTCAACTTATTTAGTTCTGGTGAGGTTGACTGTGATTTTGCCACCAAAGTCTGGAATGGGCACGGCAACTTTCGATAACCGAACTTGGACTTGCGTCACTTGGTTTGATTGCAGGATAGCTTCTGCGATCACCGTTGCCAATCTTTCTATTAAAGCAAACTTGGATGTCTTCACCAGATGTTGTACAGTGCCAATGATACTGCGGTAATCGAGAGTATCTCCAATCGCATCGCTCTTACCTGCCACTGAGAGATCCAGCCACAACGTCACATCCACTTCAAACCACTGACCTAGCACCTGCTCCTCCGGCAGATAGCCGGTATAGCCATAGCAACGAATTCCCATTAAATCAATGCTGTCCATAAAACTCTCGTCTCCCTGTACCCAATCTAGGATAGGGAAGTAGGGATTAGGGACTAGGGATTAAGGTGATTGATTTCAGGAACACTAATTCCATCTGGGCTTCGATCTTGGCACAGACGTTAAAGCGGCTGGGATTGACCACAGCCGTGATTTGTCCTGGATCGCGCTCCGCGCCGCTGGCGGTTGCCTTTGCACAAACTGACGGAGTGGAAGCAATTCCGGTTTTGGATGAACGCTCCGCTGCCTTTTTTGCTTTGGGAATTGCCCGCCAATCCTGCTACCCAGTGGCACTGATTTGCACCTCTGGTACAGCTAGTGCAAATTTTTACCCAGCTGTAATTGAGGCAAGGGAAAGTAGAGTGCCACTTTTGGTCTTAACAGCTGACCGGCCTCCGGAAATGCGGGATTGTCATTCGGGACAAACAATTGACCAACTGAAATTATTTGGCATGTACCCAAATTGGCAAGCGGAGTTAGCACTACCTGCTGTGGAAATAGAGATGCTCTCGTATTTGCGGCAGACCGTTGTTCATGGGTGGGAGCGATCGCTCTATCCAGTCCCTGGACCGGTCCATCTTAATATTCCCTTCCGCGACCCCCTTGCCCCGCTACCAGACGCAACTGCCTTTGATTTGGCGTCGCAGTTTCAACCAGAGGAGTTCTTTGCCGGGGTTGAGCCCCCTATCTCTTTTTCCCCCTACAGCCTCCACCTGCGCCAGGAATGGCGGCAATGTGACCAAGGGGTAATTATTGCTGGTCCTGCCCAACCCCAGCTGCCACGAGAGTATTGTGGTGTGATCGGGCAACTTGCCAAAGCCTTGGCGTGGCCGGTGCTGGCTGAGGGACTCTCCCCACTGAGAAATTATGCTCAGTTGAACCCTGGTCTGATTTCCACCTATGACCTCATTTTGCGGAACCAGCAACTGGCACGCCACCTAGCTCCCAAAATGGTGATTCAACTGGGGGAACTACCCACCAGTAAAGAACTGCATAACTGGCTCCATGCAGTACAACCAAGGCGATGGGTGATTGACCCCAGTGACCAAAACCTCGATTCCCTTCACGGCAAAACGACCCACCTCCGAATATCTTTGGAACATATGCTGAATCAGGTATTCTCAGGTGAACCAAAATCACCGACTTCCTATTTCCATCTGTGGTGCGCTACCGAAGCCAAGGTGAGATCGGGTATTGACCAGATGATGGCACAGATGCACCAGTTGTTTGAAGGGAAAGCCGCCTGGTTACTCTCGCAGATTCTGCCACCAGCGACCCCAATATTTATTGCCAACAGTATGCCGGTGCGGGATGTGGAGTTTTTCTGGTCTCCCAGTAACTCAAGTGTGCGACCGTTTTTCAATCGGGGTGCCAATGGCATTGATGGCAATTTATCCACGGCTCTGGGCATGGCTCATCGCCAACAGAGCAGTGTAATATTGACCGGCGATTTAGCTCTACTGCACGACACGAATGGCTTGTTATTGAGAAACAAGTTCGTGGGGCATTTAACCATTGTTTTGATCAACAATAATGGCGGTGGGATCTTTGAAACTTTACCCATTGCCAAGTTTGACCCACCGTTTGAAGAGTTTTTTGCCACACCGCAGGATATTAATTTTGCCCGCCTGTGTGCCACTTACGATATCGAGCATGAACTCATTCATTCCTGGGAGCAAATGCAGCAAAGACTCAACCCACTGCCAACGCAAGGAATTCGGGTGTTGGAGTTGCGCACAGATCGCAGGGCAGATGCCAAATGGCGGCAAGAGAATTTAGGAAATTTTGCTGCGGGTATTCTCTGAGTCAACTCTGCCAAGACAGAAACGCCGCAAAGAGCCAGTTGACACAAGCAATGCCTGTCCCCAACTGGGCAAGCGTGAGTGCGTGTTTTTCGCAAAATATGTACCATATGGTACAGAAGTGATTCAGCTAGTCTTTGGTACAATTAAGTACATAAAATAAGCTATAGAGACTAGCTGAGACGGAACTGAATCGATAATTTCTTTGGTTACATAGTACAAAAGCTAAAACTTTGAGGACAGTATCATGCCACTTCTAAAGATTGATGAATTTGACCCACACTACCGTGAAACTTTTGGGGACGATGACCTCAAAGGGCTGGATGTATATTCAGAGGGCGCGAATGACAAGATTGGCACAATCAGCGATGTCCTTGTTGATGAAGATGGTCATTTCCGGTATCTGGTTATTGACCTGGGCTTCTGGGTGTTGGGTAAGAGAGTCTTACTGCCAATTGCTCGTGCCCAGCACAATCACGGCGAACGGCGTGTCTCTGTTAGTTTGAGCAAAGAGCAAGTGGAAGCTTTGCCTGAGTTCAACGAGAACGCGACTGTTGATCACGACCATGAAGAGCAGGTACGGGGAGTTTATCGCACTCCAGCTGCCGGGACTGCAGTTAGCCCAGCAATTGGTGCCCCAGCACCTGTAAATACATCAGCGCCCCTAGAGGCATCAGCACCTCTGGATGCAGCAACTGGGGCGGCGATGACCGGTGCTACGGCAGCTGGGCTTAGCGGAGTGACTGGCAGCCGTGACACCTACAACTACCAGCAAGAGCCGTCTCTGTACGCTCTCAATGATCGGGATCACCAAACCATTAAACTGTACCAAGAACGGCTGCTCGCCAGCAAAACCCGCAGGAAGACAGGAGATGTCACGGTGGGCAAGCATGTTGAAACTGAAACGGCACGAGTTTCAGTACCAATCGAAAAAGAGCGAGTTGTGATTGAGCGAACGACTCCAACCGACGCTGGAAAGGCAGTTGCTCCTGGCACTGCTGACTTCCGAGAAGGGGAAGTCGCACGCATGGAAATTTACGAAGAGACTGCTGACATTCAAAAAGAAGCTTTTTTGCGTGAAGAAGTCAAAGTCGATAAAGTTGTAGAACAGGAGACAGTGCAAGTACAAGACACGATCCGTCGAGAAGAGATAGACATCGATGCTGAGGGTCAGACGATTGAGGACAGAACTGGTAGGTTGCCCAAAGACCGCATTTAAGCCACATTCAAAGGTGAGCGCTTTTGAGCTAGTTGACTGAGCGATGAAGTAGCTTCTCATCTCCCAGCCCCTGTCTGAGACTCGGCCTTACCGGATGCACGCCCAAGCTGCGAATAATCTCTGCCGCCACAGCCTTTGATAGCAGTGGCGGCACAGAGTTACCGACTTGCCGGAATCCGTGCCATTTTGTCACCTGAAATCTAAACCAGTCCGGGTAAGAGTGCAGCCGTGCCGCTTCCCGGACAGTGATACATCGCGGTGTCAATGGATGAATCGGTCTAGGAGAGGTGAAGGAACCTTTATGTTTGTCTGTTCCGGCTCTTAGCGTGTTGCAAACACCATCAGGATGGAGCTTATGAAAACGACTTATTTTCTCCCTCTGACCTTGTGCAGTTTCGTCAAATCGTTTTATAGATTCACTACTGTGTTTTGTGCGCAGACTTGAGGAAAGTAATTGCGGTTCGTATTTTCGTTTGTATGAATAATCATCTTCTAAGACACTTAGACCGCGAAGGGTTGCTACGTAATTGCTAGGCTTTCCGTACTCTGCTACAACCCAGTCCCTCTGCCACAACTCTGGATAATCTTCGGCTTCAGGTAGGTCAGCGATCGCCTCCCACACAGTCGGTCCGACTGAAATGTCAAACAAATTACTGCCCGTTGAATGATTCGGCTTCGCTTGCTTGGTAATCGGCTGAGGATATTTCGGTAACTGTAAATCCTCTCGACATCCGATGAGAAACAACCTTTCGCGAAACTGTGGCACTCCGTAGTGAGCAGCATTCAGAACTTGGTAATTCTCTTCTACCTCATAGCCTCTTAACTTAAACCCATTGACCAGGGACTTGAGGAGCTGCTTGTGTTTCCCTATTGTTAAGCCCCGGACATTTTCCAGCACGAAAAACTTAGGTCTTAGTTCCAAAACCAATCTGCAGAAGTGAGACAGTAGAGAGTTTCGCGGGTCATCTAAGGCACGTTTCCCAATGATTGAGAAGCCCTGACAGGGAGGACCGCCAAACACTACATCAATCTCGCGGTTTCCGAGAGCAGACTGGTTCCTAATTTCCTCTCCTGTCGTATCAACGATACTTTTGCACAAAATAGACCAGAATGGGAAGTTGAACTCATGGGTGGCGCAGTGAATCGGGTCTAGCTCGACGGCAGCAAGCACGTCAAACCCAGCTTGCTCGAAGCCCAGGGTCATGCCACCTGCACCTGCAAATAAATCCACACCAATTGGACGTCGTTCCTCCTTGATGTGGGCCATGGTATCTAAATAAGAGAGTACATACTAGAGTCCTGGTTGGACAGTTCGAACAAACCACTTAGACAATATTATACCAGAAAAGCCTTCTATGCAAGTCCAATGGCAAACCGCCAAAACCTACGAAGACATTCTTTATCACAAGACTGACGGCATCGCTAAAATTACCATTAATCGTCCCCACAAGCGAAACGCCTTCCGTCCTAAAACCGTCTTTGAACTCCACGATGCCTTTTGTGATGCCAGGGAAGACACCAATATCGGCGTCGTCCTCTTCACTGGCGCTGGACCTCACACCGATGGCAAATATGCCTTTTGTGCCGGAGGCGATCAAAGTGTGCGCGGCACTGCTGGGTATGTAGACGACGAGGGTATCCCACGCTTGAATGTGTTGGACTTACAACGCCTGATTCGCTCCATGCCCAAAGTCGTGATTGCCCTCGTGGCTGGGTATGCAATTGGTGGGGGGCACGTCCTGCACCTTATCTGTGACTTGACCATCGCTGCTGATAATGGGATTTTTGGTCAAACTGGCCCTAAAGTCGGTAGTTTTGATGGTGGGTTTGGTGCCAGCTATCTAGCTCGGAGCGTCGGTCAAAAAAAGGCGCGGGAAATTTGGTTTCTCTGTCGTCAGTACACTGCTGCTCAGGCTCTGGAAATGGGTTTGATCAATTGCGTCGTGCCAGTGGAACAGTTGGAACAAGAAGGTATCCAGTGGGCCAGCGAAATTTTAGCAAAAAGCCCGATCGCCATTCGGTGTCTGAAAGCTGCATTCAACGCTGACTGCGATGGTCAAGCCGGTCTACAGGAACTGGCGGGGAATGCCACCTTACTCTATTATATGACTGAAGAAGGAGCTGAAGGGAAACAAGCATTTTTGGAAAAACGTCAACCCAATTTTCGCCAATACCCCTGGCTGCCTTGAACCAAAAGCCTTGGCGTAACTAAACCAGCTTTGCACCAAACTTACTAGGGATCAAGAATAAGATTAAAGAAACACAAGTAGACCACAGCAGCAAAAAGCAAGAAAGCTCACCCAGCTCTCTTCTTCCCTACTCCCTCTCTTACGAAGTTCCGATCGGAGGAAACCTCCGCGCTTGTCTTCGCGCTACTCCCTTCTTAAAGGCACAAATAGCACAGACGTCCCAGCGCCGGAGTTCGCCCACAGGGGTGGGACAGTGACACTGGGGACAAAGCGGCAGTCCATATGATCGCGCTTGCATTACCTTAGCCCAGTGTTGAAAAGCCGCCTTTGGGTTCTGGGAGTTAGGCCTTGCATCAGTATTGGGTAAACGAGACACATCCACAACGTAGCTGGGATGCTCGCGCCACAAATCAGTTTGTGGCTGGTTGCCAGCATCTGGCTTGTTGTCTTTAGGGCACTGCCAATGAGCCGTAGAAAAGCGAATGTCTATCAAAGGGCTGGGCAGATAGGCGTTCAACTTTGCCAGAAGGGGCTGGCGTCCGAAGGTAAGCTCCTGTGCCCAGACCGCGCTAGAAGTTGCTACCCACAAAAGGTCTCGCTGAATCGAGAGGGGTTGAGTATGGGACGCAACCACTACTCCTACAGCCTCAGGCCAATGCTTGAGTAAGCGGTGAAAGGGCTGATCCTGCCAACCCGTCTGCGCTTGCAGAGTGCTTAAAACGTGATGAAGTGATTTAAAGGACATTCTGCTAATCCTGCTACCTACCGCAGAGCATTCCGGAATCCATTTCCCTATATTCTGGCTTGGATTTACACGCTTAAGAAAGGTGTCGAGTCCAGAAATACGATACGATGAAAAATATATGCCAGTTGGGTCTGCTCCTGCTGAAAATTTGAGCTGGGTCAGAGTCAAGGGGAGTAGGCAAGAACCAGCCTTGCTACTGAAAAGTAAATGGAGCTCCGTCATGGGACTGATTGACCGTATCCTTCGGGTGATTCGCTCTAACACCAACAATTTGATCAATCAAGCCGAAGATCCAGAAAAAGTCCTGGAACAGGCGGTCACAGATATGCAGGAAAATCTGGTGCAACTGCGGCAGGCGGTAGCGGGCGCGATCGCTAGCCAAAAACGCACTGAAAGGCAGGCGAACCAAGCCGAATCTACAGCCGAAGAATGGTACCGTCGCGCCCAACTCGCCCTGCAACAAAGTAATGATGCCCTAGCTCGAGAAGCACTGACCAAGCGGAAATCCTACCAGGAAACCGCAACAGCAATGCAGGCTCAGCTAGAGCAACAAAACACTGTGGTAGATAGGCTCAAGCAAGATATGCGGACGCTGGAGAGCAGACTTGGCGAGGCTAAAACAAAGAAAGATCTGTACATTGCTCGCGCCCGCTCGGCTCAAGCGTCTCAGAAAATCAACGAAATGCTAGGCGGAATTGACACCAGCAATTCCTTGAATGCCTTTGAGCGGATGGAAGAAAAGGTTTTGCAACTGGAAGCCCAATCAGAAGCGATCGCGGAACTCGGAACTGACGATCTCCAAAAGAAATTTGCCGCCCTGGAAGCCGGCAATGACGTTGATGCGGAACTGGCAACGATGAAAGCCCAGATGTTGCCAAAAGCCAAAGAGCCAGCCCAACTTCCCGACTCAGATGCCAGCAGGAATGAGGGATTACCATAAAGCAAGTTGACTCATTGAACCGACGAATCCTCTGCTAAGCGCCTGGCGTTCCAGCAAAGGAGTGTCAAGTTAAAAATATGGCCAGGGCTAATTGAATTTGGAATATTCACAAATCCTAGCCTACCTTATACAAACCAAAAGGAAAGACACGGTTATGGGATTATTTGATCGCATTGGTCGAGTCGTCAGATCTAACCTGAACGATATAGTCAGCAAGGCTGAAGACCCCGAAAAAGTTCTAGAACAGTCTATCCTGGATATGCAGGAAGACTTGATACAGTTGCGTCAGGGCGTTGCCCAGGCTATTGCCGCGCAAAAACGCACCGAGCAACAGTACAACCAAGCCCAAAATGAAGCCAACAAGTGGCAAGGTAATGCCGAGCTAGCGATCAGAAAAGGTGATGACAATCTGGCTCGGCAAGCGCTGGAGCGAAAGAAGAATTACGCCGAAACTGCTAATACCCTCAAAGCCCAGCTGGATGGCCAAGTCGGTCAGATTGACACCCTTAAGCGTAGCCTGATCGCATTGGAAAGCAAAATTTCCGAAGCCAAAACCAAGAAGGATATGCTCAAGGCACGCATCAGTGCTGCCAAGGCTCAAGAGCAACTCCAAGGCACTGTGGGACGGATAGGAACCAGCAGTGCAATGGCAGCCTTCGAGCGCATGGAAGAGAAAGTAATGTTGCAAGAAGCTCGTGCCAAAGCAGCGGGCGAGTTGGTGGGCAATGATTTAGAAAGCCAATTTGCGGCTTTGGAATCTGGCAGCGGCGTCGATGACGAATTGGCAGCCTTGAAAGCGCAGATCCAGAACCCGTCGCTGCCCGCCGCGACGCCTCAACATCAGCCCCAGCTACCACAGGCCCACGAACAATCAACTGGCTCTACATCCAATCAAGTCGTTGATGGGGAGTTAGAACAGTTGAAAAAGCAGCTAGATCAACTTTGAAGAGAGCAGGGGGAGCTCTCTTTTCTCCCCCTGCTCCTCTGTAATCATACTGAGGCTTCGATGACATTCCATATAGATTTCTTGATGGGACTTTTGCCATGAGCAGCGTCACTGCAATTACAGATACTGAGTTTGAAACGGAAGTCCTGAAAGTCGATCAGCCAGTGTTGGTGTACTTTTGGGCTTCCTGGTGTGGTCCTTGCCAGTTGATGTCGCCATTGTTGAACTGGGCTGCCACTACCTATGGCGATCGCCTCAAAGTCGTTAAGATGGAAGTAGATCCCAATCCCGCAACTGTCAAGCAATACAAGGTGGAAGGGGTACCCGCACTAAGACTGTTTCAGGGGAATGAGGTGCTGGAATCCTCCGAGGGAGTGATTGGGAAACAACAATTGACCAGCCTGCTGGATACTCACATACCAAATAAAGGCTGAAGCTGAAGGCTGAAATTACAATTCGTAATTGCATAAGTCAAACTTTAAAAACCATGCAGTTTGCCAAGCGTTTAGAATCCCTGCAAACCAATGTGTTTGCTGATATGGACCGGGCTAAGGCAAGGGCTAAAGCAGGCGGGAGGGACTTGGTTGACCTATCGCTGGGGTCTTCTGACCTACCAGCTGAGCCACATGTGGTTGAGGCGATCGCTCAAGCTCTATCCGACCGTAACACCCACGGCTACTTGCTATTCCACGGCACCCAAGCCTTTCGTCAGGCAGCAGCCAACTGGTACACGCAGAAATTTGGCACTCCCGTTGACCCAGAAACTGAAGTGCTGCCCCTAATTGGTTCTCAGGAAGGCACAGCCCATTTACCCTTGGCTGTGTTGAATCCAGGAGATTTTGCCCTGTTGCTCGACCCAGGCTACCCTTCCCATGCCGGAGGCGTCTACTTAGCCAACGGTCAGATCTACCCAATGCCACTACGGGCAGAGAACGGGTTTTTGCCAGTATTTGAGGAGATTCCAGCGCCAGTCTTAGAACAATCCCGGATGATGGTGTTGAGCTATCCTCATAATCCCACTACCGCGATCGCTCCTTTGTCTTTCTTCCAAGCAGCTGTTGCCTTTTGTCAGCAGCACAATCTAGTACTGGTGCATGACTTCCCTTATCCTGACCTGGTGTTCGAGCAGGCAACTGCCCCCTCAGTTCTGCAAGCCGACCCAGAGAAAAATGTCTCAATTGAGTTCTTCACCCTTTCCAAGTCCTACAATATGGGAGGCTTCCGAGTTGGGTACGCCATTGGGAATGCTCAGCTAATTCGGGCTTTACGGCAGGTGAAAGCGGCAGTTGATTTCAACCAGTATCGGGGAATTTTGCAGGGGGCGATCGCTGCCCTCACTGGTCCTCAAGTAGGGGTAAAGGCTACCGTTGCCACGTTCCAAGAGCGACGGGATGCGTTCGTTAGCGCTTTGCACCGCCATGGCTGGCAGATTTCTACCCCAGCCGCCACAATGTACGTCTGGGCTAAGTTGCCTGACCCCTGGACTAGAGATTCTGTGAGATTTTGCACTCAGCTAGTGGAAGCAACCGGCGTTGCTGCTTCACCTGGGGCGGGCTTCGGCAAATCTGGTGAAGGATATGTCCGGTTTGCCTTGGTGTGTGACCCAGCCGTGCTAGAAACTGCGGTTGACAGAATTGCTGAGTTTCTATCTATCTAGAGCCTAGGGAAAGAATTTATTCATCATAGAGGTACCATTCTTGAGAGCTGTCTAAGTCGGTCAGATTGATAAACTCAGTAAATTCACCGTTGTCAACGGGCATAGCAGTATTAGAGGATGACTTCAGCGAGATCTAACTCCATAAGAACCTATACCTAAATACAGGTCAGCAAACCTGATTGTAAGCTGTCACTTATCTATCTTAAACAAATCTACGTCGATTAGAGCGAGGCAAGGCAGGAAGCAGTAGAGGCAGATTCACCGATAGTTCGCTTTTTGACTAAGTTATGGTTAAATTTAGACGTATTGCTGAAATCTATTTTTAGGTGTCAACTTCGAAGCGATTCCTTTGTTTGTCAACATCGTGAGTAGTAAGCAAACAGCGGAAGCAAATACAGGTTTCACAGCGAACCCGCCTCCCTGGCGAATTTTGCTGGTTGAAGATAACGACGTAAATCGGCAGATGTTAGACGACTATCTAGTCTATTGTGGATACCAGGTCTATGGTCTAGAGGGTGGCACTGGCTTTTTTCAGGCTTTGGCTGACTTCCAGCCTCACCTAGTTTTGCTAGACTTGAAATTACCAGACGTTGATGGCTACACTCTACTCCAGCAAATCAAACAAAGAGCCAGCTTGCAGCACATTCCTATAATTGTGGTGTCCGCATTTGCTTTTAGAGCCGACCAGCAACGGGCTCTCAGTTTAGGGGCAAGTCACTACTTCGTTAAGCCTGTGAATCTTTTTGATTTAAAGCAAACTATTGATGATGAATTGTCTGAATTGACAGTATGAATTCGATTTCAATTGTCTGGATTTACTCATCTCTTTGTTGGATGACAAATTCTTCCACTGTCTCGCTGAGATTTCGTAAATCTTGACCGACATCGGTTACCCTAATTTCTAGTTGTGCCAGGAGGAGAAGCACTGTCTGTAGATGGTTAAGAGTTATCTCAATATTATTCCGGTACTGGGTTTCAAACTCTTCTAAATCCATGGTCATAATAGTGTGATGTAATTTAGGAAGGAAGAAATTTATTGTCTTATTTTCTTACAAATAGCCGAATTTAACTGTTGGAGAATTGTATCTGCTTGCTCTGAATTCATTCCCCATAGGAAGAATTTGTTAGTAAATCTTATAACTTGTAACTATTAGCACTATAACAAACTTCTAAAAACAGGGATAAGGGTGATTTTACTGAAAAAGAACTAGTGCTAAGCGAGCGTCTGTCCGCTTTAGGGTTAGTATTTTCAAGCAAGGAGTTTTTATTTTTAACAGGATGACAGATACTAAAACACCTACAGGGGCGGAACAGTTTGCCTCTGGGCTAACATCGGTGCCACTGGTTAAAGATCCAGAACGCTTGACTCGCCGTCTGAAAGAAATTCCGCCGGAGCCGGGGGTCTATTTCATGCGCGATTCGGTGGACCACATTATTTATATAGGTAAATCTCGGAAACTGCGATCGCGCGTCCGCTCATATTTTCGTGACTCTCAGAGGTTGAGTGATCGCATCACTATGATGGTGAAGCAGGTGGCGGAGATTGAGTTTATCGTTACGGATACGGAAGCAGAAGCTCTGGCGCTGGAAGCGAATCTGATTAAGCAGCATCAGCCCTATTTCAATGCCCTACTTAAGGATGATAAGAAATATCCCTACGTCTGTATCACCTGGTCAGAGGATTATCCCCGAATTTTCATCACCCGCAACCGGCGGTTGGGGAAAGCTAAGGATAAGTACTACGGACCTTATACAGATGCTAGATTATTGCGGAATATATTGCAGTTGTCCAAACGGCTCTTTGCGCTGCGGCAACGGCCTCAACCCTTGTTCAAAGACCGCCCGTGTCTTAACTACGATTTAGGACGTTGTCCGGGTGTTTGTCAAGGATTGATTGCAGCAGAAGAGTACCGGAAAACCGTACAAAAGGTGGCGATGGTGTTCCAAGGTCGGACTCAAGAATTGATCGATCTCCTTACTCTTGGGATGCAACGCTCGGCTGAGGAGTTGAACTTTGAGTCGGCAGCACGGATTCGAGACCAAATTGCTGGGCTAAAGTCCTTGAATGCGGAACAAAAGGTATCTCTGCCGGATGATACGGTATCGCGAGATGCCATTGCCCTAGCAGCAGATGCACAGCACGCCTGCATTCAGTTGTTCCAGATTCGCGCTGGGCAACTAGTGGGACGCTTAGGTTTTGTTGCCGATGCCCACGGCGCAGAATCAGGCGCAATTTTGCAGCGAGTGTTAGAGGAGCATTACCAAACAGCTGACTCTGTAGAAATTCCTACTGAAATTTTGGTGCAGCATGAGTTACCAGAAGGGGAGATGCTGGCGGAAGTTTTAAGTCAGCGCAAGGGTCGTAAAGTCACCATTGTGGCTCCAATGCGCTCCGCTAAAGCCGAACTCATAGAGATGGTGGAGCGCAATGCGGAGTATGAACTGCAAAGGACTCAGCGCTTGGGCGATCGCAATGCTCAAGCAATGGAGGATTTAGCTGCCATTCTCGACTTGCCCGATTTGCCCCACCGGATTGAAGGCTACGACATTTCTCACATCCAGGGAGCAAATGCAGTGGCATCTGGGGTAGTTTTTATCGATGGCTTGCCGGCCAAACAGCACTATCGCCACTATAAGATTAAGGACCCTAGTGTTACTGCTGGTCACTCGGATGATTTTGCTAGTCTGGCTGAGGTCATCCGCCGCCGCTTCCGCAAGTATAGTGAGTCACCGCAATTGCCGCACGCAGGAAATCCCGATTGGCCCGATCTGATCGTGATTGATGGTGGCAAGGGCCAGTTATCATCTGTTGTTGCTGTACTGCAAGAGCTGAATTTAATGGAGGACTTGCGAGTCGTTAGCCTTGCTAAACAGCGAGAGGAGATTTTCTTACCTGGGGAATCTCAACCTTTATCAACTGAGCCAGAGCAACCAGGGGTGCAGTTGTTGCGGCGTCTACGGGATGAGGCGCACCGCTTTGCGGTGAGCTTCCACCGGCAACAACGTAGCGAAAAGCTGCGGCGATCGCGCTTGGATGAAATTCCGGGGCTAGGATACCACCGGCAAAAACTGCTCTTGGCTCATTTTCGCTCGGTTGATTATATCCGGCAGGCGACGCCGGAACAGTTGGCGGTGGTTTCTGGGATTGGTCCTCGTTTGGCTCAGGAAATTTACGATTATTTTCATCCGGCTTGAGAACACTTAAGCTTGAGCCATGTTAGCTAACGCAATTGTTTCCTTAACACAGTTTTATTCTAGGGCTTATTGAGTCTGTGGTTTTCAGCTTAATGCTTGGTCACACTTGCTGCGAACTATGGGCTATGGATTGATTAAGAGCGGGGATCATCGAAATTACAAGCAAATGCCACAAGGATTTGGATTTTTCTATCTAGAGTTATATTGCTGCTGTCTATAAGAAATAAGATAATGTAAGTAAGAATAACGGGGGATTCTCCCGTCGGTAATTTTTCTAAACTAGATGTTTTGACTGCATTTTGTAGATTTTTGTAAACCCGTAAATGTTACTAGTTGGATTTTCCCTCTTTTCTAAAGGCTGATTTTATAAGAGGTTTCAAAATGGAAATGGTACAAATAGTTCGGTGCCCCAACTGCGGCAGTGAGGCTGAACGATATTATGCCTTAAGCAGTCAGCTGACTCGAACGCAATGCCCAAGCTGTGACTACTTGATGGTGGCTTGCTCTCGGACTGGCAGGGTCATAGAGGCTTATGCTCCAGGTATCTACCCTAGCTCTGTGGTTTCGTTACCCGGAGTTGTCCACAAGCCGCATCCGCTTCCAAGCCACGGGAGTAACGTACACTCACAGCAATCTGTTGCTGCTTCAGGACGTTGACAAAGCCCTGGATCCGGCGGGGGGTGGGGCGTTGGTAGTTAGCCTCCCGGATCGGATTGTAAGGAATTAAGTTGACATGGCTCTGAAAACCTCGCAGCAGTTGAGCTAGTTCGGTTGCCTGTTCAGGCAGATCATTCACCCCAGCCAGCAGGATATATTCAAAAGTAACGCGGCGACTAGTCAATTTGACGTATTCTCGGCATTCGGCTAACAAGTCTTCTAAGGGATACCGACGAGCGCTGGGGATGAGTTGCTCCCGCAGGGCTTGGTTAGAGGCATGGAGGCTAACGGCGAGAGTGACTTGCAGTTGGTGTTGAGCTAGATCTAAGAGCCGACCAGGAATGCCAACTGTAGAAAGGGTCATGGCTCGCTGCCCAATCCCAACATCTTGGTTAAGAGACTGGATGGCTAAGAGGACATTTTCCAAATTCAGCAACGGCTCGCCCATGCCCATAAAGACAATGTGGCTGACACGTCGCTGGAAGTCTTCTTGGACGGTTAAAACTTGGTCGATAATTTCATGGCGCGCCACATTGCGGCTGAAGCTTCCCTTGCCTGTGGCGCAGAAGTTACAAGCCATAGGACAGCCTACCTGTGTAGAGATGCAGACAGTTAGGCGCTTGTCTGTGGGGATGCCAACGGTTTCAATAATTTGACCATCTGCTAGTTGCAGGAGATATTTCACAGTGCCATCGGAGGCAACAGAGCGGTAGTGCAAGTTTGAACGACCGATGGGGAGATCTGCCAGGGCGCTACGCCACTGTTTGGGAAAGACAGAAATGTCGTTCAAGCGTCGCACACCCTTTTGATAAATCCACTCGTGCAACTGACGCCCCCGATAAGCCGGTTGCCCCTGCTGCTGTACCCAAGCTGTTAACTCCGCTAAAGTTGCTCCTAAAAGAGGATTTGAGGCATGAGCTGATTGAGGCTGCTCTAGTGTCTGATTTTGGGCAATGCTTGCCATAGCGAGTCGAACCAAAAGACAAGGGGAAATTTAGTAGATACATACGACACTAACTCATTTTCCGCTCTTGAAAGCTGATGCAAGCCGCTATTATCAGTAGACCTATCCAAGAATAAGCTCAGTTCTCCCTACTATATACGCCAACCATGAGCGAACCCCAGACCGAATTTGATAGCCCCTGGAAACAAGTCCTGGAGGGCTACTTTGAAGATTTTCTGCTCTTCTTTCTCCCACAGGCCCATGGGGAGATCGAGTGGAGCCGGGGGTTTGAGTTCTTGGACAAGGAACTGCAACAAGTCGTGCGAGATGCTGAGCTGGGTCGGCGTCTAGCCGATAAGCTCGTTAAAGTTTGGCGCACTGGGGGCTCTGAGGCTTGGGTCTTAATCCATCTGGAAGTCCAGAGTCAGGAAGAAACCAATTTCTCTGAGCGGATGTTTGTTTACCACTACCGCATCTATGACCGTTACAAACGGTCAGTCGCCAGTTTAGCCGTCTTGGGTGATGAGCGCTCAAGCTGGAGGCCAAATCAGTTTGGGTATGAACTCTGGGGAAGTGAGGTGCTGTTCAAGTTTCCGGTCGTGAAGTTGCTAGACTATCAACAACAGTGGTCAGCGTTAGAGGCCAGCTCTAACCCCTTTGCTACCGTGGTCATGGCTCATCTCAAGGCTCAAGAGACCCGCGACGATAGGTCGAGAGGTTTGGAGTGGAAGCTGGCTATTACCAAACGGCTATATGAACAGGGTTATGAGCGGCAGGATGTACTCAATCTATTCCAGTTCATAGACTGGGTGATGAGCTTACCTGAAGCGTTAGAGCAAGAGTTTCAGCAAGAAATACAACAATTAGAAGAGGATTTGCGTATGCCATACATTATCAAGTGTAGAAAGAAGTGGTATTAGGCAGGGACTGTTAGAAGGGATATCCCTAGGCTTGAAGCTGAAATTTGGCAATGAGGGCAATAGCTTGTTGCCAGAAATCTCCGAGATTCGGGATGTGGAGCAACTAAGGGCAATTCTGGCTGGGCTGGAAACCTCTGACACCCTGGATGGGCTGCGTCAAATCTATCAGCACTCGACTTCAGAGTGAAGTCAGGGACACCGGGTGCGCTTATCGGCGTGTGGGCATGGGAGAATCACTTATGAAAAATCGGCATTGCTTGATGCGAATTTGTCAAGACCGTGTGATCACTACGGCCCTTGGTGAGAGAGGACGACTCAAGAGTTTTGCCCGCTCTCTGTCACCTATGACGGCTCAGAACATTGTGCTGAGAGGGCGTAATGGACAACCCAAGCGTACCGTTGGATTACAAGTGGCTTGGGAGCAAGTCACCATTTCTCCCCCAAAACGAGGACCAGAACGTACACAAGAACCGATTACCGGCTGGTGTATTCATTGTTGGGAACCCGAGGTTAAGGCTTCTCAACTGGAGTGGATTCTCTTGACCACTGTACCAGTCACCGATGCGGCTTCTGCCCGGAAACAAGTGCACTGGTATACTCTGCGTTGGGTCATTGAAGAATCTCACAAGTGTCTGAAGACCGGATGTGGAATCGAAAAGCGACAATTGACCACCGCCCTTGGCTGGCAACGGTTACTGGGATTCTTGGCTGTCGTGGCAGTCCGGCTATTACAGTTACGAACCCTCAGTCGCCATCATCCTGATGCTGCAGCAAGTGAATTCCTGCCACCAGAAATGCTTCGGGTGTTGGTAGCCCGACTCAGTCTACCTCAGTCTGAATTGACTCTGAATGAGTTTTGGCGGGCTTTGACTCGGCTAGGCGGGTTTATTGGTCGGCGGTCTGATGGCGAACCTGGTTGGCAGACTCTCTGGCGTGGCTGGCAGCCTCTGCAAGATCTGTGTTGGGGCGCTGCCAGTGTCGCACCTGGTCAAATGTGGGTAATGACAAGGCTTAAAAGACGGGGGCTCTCAACTTCAATTCTGGTAGATCCGCCAGCCCTTAAATATCAATCAAGTACGACTCCTGCCATTAATTCGTCATCCTCTGCTGCCATCTCCTCGGTGTAGGCTTCCAGTTCGTCCGGGTTAGACAAAGACTGCTTCATCAGAAAATCTAAAAACAAACTCACCATTAGTTCGTCCTCGTCCTATTCAACTGAACGCGGTTGCAACCGGACTAACAGAGTATCGGGTTTGATAACTTCAACCGCCCCCTCTGCCTTCGCGAATTGTGGATAGTCCTTGAAGAAGTTGGCACTTAGACGGAAACCAGCGGCATTGCCAATTTTTGCCCAGGAGAGTTTGTAGCGCTTTTGTGACATGGTCTTCAAAGAGAACTACAGCATGGATATTATTACATAAAGTTATCACAATCAACCATGTACTTGCACATGTAGGCGGCGTAATATATCAAGTCAATCTACCTTGTACCTGCATCTATTCCCACTGCCTCTCAGCTTCAGGTACTTTCTACCTAAAATGTGTACAACCTGTACAATGCACTCATCTATTGTTCTGAGAGTCCCCTATGTCTCAAAGTGACACCATAACCATTCGCCTGTCTGCCGCAGTCAAGGGAAAACTTGAAGCACTCGCTGCGAGCACTAACCGCAGCAAGTCTTGGCTAGCAGCACAAGCAATCACTGCCTATGTCGAAGAGCAGTCCTGGCAGGTTCAACAAATTCAGGAAGCTGTGGCGCTAGCAGATAGCGAGCGAGCCGTGTGGGTAGAAGGGGCTGATGTGGACGCATGGCTAACCCGCATTCTCTCATCGAGTAACTGTCACAGTCTCAACGGAAAATTAGGCTTTGAGGGGTGAACTTCTGCGATCAGGGCGCAGAAGTTCCGCTGGTTCGCTAGCGATTGATCGCCGCAAATCGCTCTGCATCATAGCGCTCACCTGCTGTTCCGCCGAGAGGTGCGGCTGAATTCAGCACCGCAAGTTCTTCAGGTAACAGACAAACCCCTGCTGCTGCGGCATTCTCCTCTAAATACTGCCGCCGTTTTGTTCCAGGAATCGGCACGATATCCTGCCCTTGATGCAGTAACCAGGCGAGCACAAGTTGGGCAGGTGTCGCCGCTTTCTGGACAGCCATCTCTTGCAACAAGGTGACGATCACTTGATTTCGAGCAAAGTTCTCGGCTTGATACCGAGGATCGAGACAGCGGTAGTCATCTGCTGGATAGTCCGTTGCGGGTCGGGCTTGTCCGGTAAGAAGTCCTCGCCCTAGTGGGCTGTAGGCGACAAAGCCAATACCTAACTCCCGAAGGGTTGGTAGAATTTCGACTTCAATGTGACGTTCCCATAAAGAATATTCGGTTTGCAATGCCGTAATGGGATGCACGGCATGGGCACGGCGAATGGTGGTGACATTCGCTTCCGATAATCCCAGGTAGCGAACCTTTCCAGCTTTCACTTGTTCCGCCATCGCACCCACTGTTTCTTCAATCGGAACGGTTGGATCGACACGATGCTGATACCACAGGTCAATGTAATCAACACCCAATCGTTTCAACGAACCATCCAACGATTTCACCAGATGCTCTGGGCGACTGTTGAGATGAAGCGGACGACCCTGCGAATCAAACTCATAGGCAAACTTGGTTGCAATTACAGCGCGATCACGTCGATCTCGGAGTGCCTTGCCAAGCAGCGCTTCATTGGTAAACGGTCCATAGATTTCAGCCGTATCGAAGAAATGAATGCCTAAATCGAGTGCCCGATGAATCGTCGAGATCGACTCCGCTTCATCCGATGCTCCATACATGTTAGGCAGACCGGGATTCCCGGTCATTCCCATTGTACCCAGTCCCAGCGCTGAGACTTGTAATCCTTGCGTTCCGAGTGTACGTATCTGCATTGAAGCCTCCATTTGAATTAACGACTCAACGGTTTGCAAAACAGTAAGAACCGGATTCCACATCCTCCAGAATTCCAGGCTGAGATCGAGGCTGCCAGTTTAGCTCTCGCCATGCCCGTTCGCTGGATAAGCGGTTATTCAGTTGTAAAAACATTGCCAAAAACGGATTCAGACGTTGCACTGCCACTTCAGGAGTCACACTTTTTACGACGCAAGACGCTCCCACTCCCCGCGAGATCGCTGTTGCCAGTTGTTTAACCGTGGGAGATTGGCGATCAGCACAATGATAAATTCCACTGACGGGCTGATGTAGGGCAAGGGTATAGAGATCGGCAGCATCATCGACATGCACTGCCGAAATGTAGGTATCCCCCGCTCCAACATAAATCGATTCTCCAGTTTCTCTGGCGGCTTGTACCAACAACGGCAAGAAGATTGACCCTCCATGTCCATATACAAAAGAGGCAAGCCGAATCGAAACGACGCGCACCCCCTGCTGGTTTCCCGCCAGTGCGTCCTGTTCCACTTGGGCACGATTCGCGGCAGGGTGGCTCTGATCCACGGGCACAGATTCCGCTAAGAATTGGTCTTGAGAATCTCCCAGAAAAGCGGTTCCATTTGAGACAATCACCGTTTTTCCGCTCCCACGCAGCGAATGAATCAGATCCTTGAGGAACAGGGCTTCCGTTTCGACCGCCTCATCAAAGCTGGCATCGTGAGCGAGAAAAGCAGTATGGACGATCGCATCATGGTCTTGAGCAAGTTCAATGAGTTTGTTTGCCGCTTTCAAGTTGCCCAGAATCGGATTGACTCCTTTGCTCCGCAACGCCTCAAGCGCGGCTTCACGACTCGTTACGCCTGTCACAGCGTATCCTTTTCCAATTAGCCGATCCACCACTCGGCTACCTACATAGCCAGTCGCGCCGGTACACAAAACTTTCATAACCCCTCCGCTTAATTAATAACCTTAACGTAAACGTCAAGGCAAGAGCAAAAAAATAAGCCGTTCTCGATGGGTGGAGTTGCTCACTTGGGAGATCAAGTGCTCAATATGTTCGATGTTGGATAGGATAAGAGTTATTGGCGGAACGTCTGCATTGCCAGCAGCTTTGCATCCGTTTCAGCCAGGTGTGATCGCAAAATGTCCAACACCTTCGGCTTGCCTTGAAGCCCACTTGCATCAGTGAAATAAAGGTCAATCACCGATCCAATCTCTTCTAAGCTTAAGCCCAGGTTCTTCAAGGCTTCGATTTTCCGCAGCCGTTGAATATCAACCTCATCATAGTGGCGAAACCCTGACCTTTCTCACTGCACCGAACCCATCAAGCCGAGGGATTCATAGTAGCGAATCGTTCGAGGTGTCACCTCTGCTTGCTTTGCGCTTCACCAATTCGCATGAGCCCTCTTACTAACCTTGACGTTTACGTCAGATATAGCTTAAACCCCTTTCTGTCACTTGTCAAGCAGAAACCTTCTTTGCTTGCACTACAGTTATAGATAGAATGAGGGAAGGCTCTATAGGGATTTCAGGGAGTTAAGCGAGAAGAATCTCCAACAAGGCACTCAGCAAAGCTTTGCCTCACTTTTTGGCATTGTGGACAAACTCGAAAAAGCCCAAGTCCAAGGGTAACTTTTCTTGAGAGATGCCTCGATGGGAACGCAACCAAGAGCGTAAGAGAGATCAAAATCCCTCCATTGTGTTGACAACCATCTGGTTAGGATACACTACCGCAAAGTCATGGTGAGGGAATGGGTCAACCAGAGGTGCAACATGCTTGAGCAAGTATGCGGTGTGAATTCCGGTAATTATGGGTTCTTGTCAGGTTTTGATATTGGTAGCGAAACATTGCTTGACTTGCCGATGGAGCCATCAGCTTCGCAAATTGAGATATTTGAGTTGCAGCGTGTGGGACTCCAGATAACCAGTTGAAGATTCGCTTAAAGTTGATTGCTGTAGCAGTCATCAGATGTTGCAGATGGGTCTTGGCTAAATTTATTGCAAATAACTTGGTAGAGGATCTTCATCTTTTCCCAAGTTTCTTCTCCAGCTTTCTTCGCTGCCCCCTCACCCGCTTTAGCAAAATACGGGGCTAGCAGGGCTACTGCTGACGTGACAATTGGGGCAATAGTCATAGAAAACCTCCTGGGATACCAAATTGCAGAGGGGAATCAGTTTATTCGGACAGGAGAATTTTAATGCCTTTGGCTCACCAGTAACATAGCAACTGGAAAAGATTGGGCGGTGACAGCGGAGGTCTTGGCGCTCCCCCTTGATTGATTGTCGCTCCTCTCCCTGTCCTCAGCGCCCAAGGCAACTTAAGATGAATCCTATAACAACTTAGTGCATAGGCAAACACCGTTTGCCGATCTAGTCGCTCTCTACTTGAGCTGATGAACAACGTCTCCTGGATACTTCTATGGCGATAGACATTTCCACCCTACTGGCATTTCAATCCCCAGGACCGATTCTGGTCAAACTGGGACCGCTAACTATCCGTTGGTACGGCCTGTTGATTGCTACGGCAGTGTTAGTTGGGGTGACCCTTTCCCAGTACTTGGCAAAGCGCCGTCACGTTAATCCAGATCTGCTGGGCGATTTGGCAATTTGGCTGGTGATTGGAGCAATTCCGGCGGCCCGACTCTATTACGTCCTATTCCAGTGGTCAGAATACGCCAACCATCCGGAGCAGATCATTGCCATTTGGCAAGGTGGCATTGCAATCCACGGAGCCATCATTGGTGGCGTCGTGGCAGCCTTAATCTTTGCCCGACTCAAGCGAGTTTCCTTTTGGCAGCTCTCCGACTTAGTGGCTCCTTCACTGATTCTGGGGCAGGCACTTGGGCGTTGGGGGAACTTCTTCAACTCCGAAGCCTTCGGAGATCCCACTGATTTGCCCTGGAAACTGTTTATTCCTCCAGACCGCCGTCCCCCTGAGTACGCTAATTATGGCTACTTTCATCCCACCTTCCTCTACGAATCTCTGTGGGATTTAATGGTGTTTTGGTTACTGCTGACCTTGTTTTTTCGAGGGTTGAAGGGAAAACCACAGCTCAAAGTAGGTACAATAACTTTGGTTTACGCCATAACTTACAGCATAGGTCGCTTTTGGATTGAAGGCTTACGCACCGATAGCTTGATGCTAGGGCCGTTGCGGATAGCTCAAGTAGTGAGTTTAGTAGAAATTTTCCTAGGATTAGCTGGGTTGGCATGGCTTTACCTCTGGCATCGCTCCCTGCCAGATGTCACTCAAGTCCAGAAGGAAGGGGTGGGATTTCCGGAATGAAAACCGCTATAACTAACTATACCCTAGCTCCAGGGGTCTATATTGTCGGAGCCGGACCAGGCGATCCGGATTTACTGACAGTCAAAGCGCAGAAACTGTTGGCTCAGGCAGATGTGATTTTATTTGCTGACTCATTAGTGCCGCAGCAGATTTTGCATCTTTGCCGTCGGGATGCTGAAATTATCCGCACTGCTAATAAAACTTTGGAAGAGATTCTGCCGTTGATGGTTGAACGGGTGCGATCGCACAAATCTGTCGTTCGGCTCCAATCTGGTGACCCTAGTCTTTACAGTGCGATCACAGAGCAAATGCAAGCCCTAAGGGAGGCTGGTGTTGGGTTTGAAGTGATTCCTGGAATCAGCGCTTTCCAAGCTGCTGCTGCCAAACTTAAAGTTGAACTAACCGTGCCAGGACTGGTACAGACGATTATTCTGACTCGCATTAGTGGTCGGACCGAAGTGCCAACACGGGAGGAGTTAGCGACCTTAGCAGCGCATCAAGCCAGTCTCTGCCTCTACCTCAGTGCTCGTCACGTAGAAGATGCCCAGAGCCAGCTCTTAGAACACTACCCAGCCCAAACACCAGTGGCGATTTGTTTCCGGTTGGGTTGGCCTGATGAAAAAATCTTCCTTGTAAACCTTGACAAAATGGCAGATGTTTCCAACACTGAAAAGCTGAGTCGCACAACACTTTACGTAATCAGTCCAGCGTTGGGGGAAGCAACTGCACGTTCCCGTCTCTACCATCCCGAACACAGTCATCTGTTTCGCAACTGGGAGTTAGCTCCTGGCTCCTGACTCCTTCTGCTGATAGCATCAAAGTGTAGAACTGAGCCGGGAGATGAAACTTTGCTAGACGAACAAGCGAAAAAAACCATGCTGCGAAAGATTCCCCACGGTCTCTATATCTGCGGCGTCAAGGAGGGTGAGGATGTTAATGGCTTCACGGCTAGTTGGCTGATGCAGGCTTCGTTTAAACCACCCTTGGTCGTGAATTGTGTTAGACAAGATTCCAAGTCCCATCAGATGATCGAAACCAGTGGTGTCTTTGCCATCAGCTTCTTGGATGCGGAACAAAAGCACGTAGCACAAAAATTCTTTCAGCCGCTGCGTCGCTCTGGTAATAGATTTGACGACGTGGAATTTTATCTGGGTGAAACCGGCTGTCCGATCATCTCCGACTCTCTGGGCTACGTTGAATGTCAGGTCGTCGGTACAGTGGCTCAAGGCGATCACACCGTCTATGTTGGTGAAGTGATTGCCGCTGGCGTTCACCGGCAGGGAGATTCCCTACGACTCGAGACTACTGGTTGGCAGTACGGCGGGTAAAGGATAAAAGATTATGCCTCTGATCAAAGTGCAAACCTCTGTCTCTGCTCTAGAGAAATCAGAAATTGAGACTCTACTCAAGAGCCTATCAGCTAAGTTATCTAAGCATTTGGGTAAGCCGGAATCTTATGTGATGACTGCCTTTGAGCCCGGAGTGCTGATGACGTTTGCTGGCACTTCAGAACCAGTTTGCTACATTGAAATTAAAAGTGTTGGCACCATGAAACCCGACCAAACGCAGGAGATGAGCCAGGATTTTTGCCAACAAATCAATCAAGCGCTGGGCGTACCTAAAAACCGGATCTACATTGAATTTGCCGATGCCAAAGGTTTTATGTGGGGTTGGAATAGTTCAACGTTCAGTTGAAAAAAGTGATTGCCATCTATCCTGGTAGCTTCGATCCCATCACCTTGGGTCATCTCGACATCATTGAGCGCGGTTGCCGGCTGTTTGAGCGGGTGATTGTGGTCGTGATGCGAAACCCCAAAAAAACGCCACTGTTCACTGTGCAGGAGCGGATAGACCTAATTTGCCAATCGACGACACACCTGCCCAATCTAGAAGTGGATAGCTTTGAAGGTCTCACCGTCCACTATGCCCAAATGCGGCAAGCGCAAGTCCTACTACGGGGTCTGCGAGCAATTTCAGACTTCGAAGCGGAACTTCAGATGGCCCACACCAATAAAACGCTTTCTACTTACATTGAAACTGTTTTTCTGGCGACTTCAAATGAATACAGTTTCTTAAGTAGTAGTGTGGTAAAAGAGATTGCCAGGTTTGGTGGCTCTGTCTATCATCTTGTTCCCCAGCACGTCGCCCTAGCTATCTACCGATGCTACGAAACTCATCCAGCAGCGACCCAGACCAGAACCAACACAGCACCTCCGTTGAAGCAGCCCAAACTGGATCATCGGGTGTAGATATCGAGCGGGAACTCCACCAGTTGGAGGAGATAATTCTGGCTGGTTCCCGCATTCCACTGACCGGACGAATACTGCTGGACGAGGACAAGTTGCTCGATCAGATGGATCTATTGCGACTGCACTTGCCAGGAGCCATTGAGCGAGCAAAAGAAATTGTCCGGCAGCAGAAGGAAATTGTCCTCCAAGCGGAACAACATGCTAAGGAAATTATTGAGGCAGCACAAGCCAGAGCGGCACAGCTCCTAAAGGAAACGGAAATCATCCAACAGGCAGAATTGGCAGCTAAGCAGCTCGAGCAACAAGTGCAACAGGAGTGTAACGCTGCCCTAAAACACACCATGGCGGAAATTGACCGGATGCAACGCCAAGTCCAGCAGGAGCTAGAGGAGATGCGTTCTGGGGCGATCGCCGAATGTACAGAGATTCAACAAGGAGCCGATGAGTACGCCGATCACATCCTCAAAAATATTGAGCAGCAGCTCAATGATATGTTGCGAGTCATCCACAACGGTAGGCAACAGCTAAGGGAGTAGCGCGGCTTTGAGACTATGACAAAACTCTGCGATCGCTTGCAGTCCTTGCTGGGGAGTATCATTTGCTAACCGCTTCACAAAGGCACTACCCACAATCACCGCATCAGCTCCCCAGTCTTTCACCTGCCGAGCATGTTCCGGTTCGGAAATGCCAAAGCCGATGCCAATAGGTTTATTAGTAATCTGCCGCATCTGTTGCAGGAGATTTTGCACTCGCGTTTCCAGCCCAGAGCGCACCCCGGTGACGCCGGTAACACTTACCAGATATACAAATCCCTGAGATTGATTGGCGATCGCCATAATCCGTTCAGGTGAACTTGTAGGTGCTATCAGCAATGTCACATCAATCCCCACCTCAGATCCTAAAAGAAGCAAGTCTGCCGCTTCCTCTAGCGGCAAGTCAGGTACTATCAGCCCCGCGACTCCAGCTCGAGCCAGTTGCTGTAAGAACGGTTTGATGCCTCGGTTTAAAATCGGGTTGTAGTAGGTGAAGAGGATGATGGGCGATCGTAGTGTCGGGCTCACACCCTGCACCATCTCCAGTACCGCCTCCAATCTCGTTCCTCGTTGCAGAGCGCGGGTCGCCGCTGCTTGGATCACTGGTCCATCCGCTAGAGGATCGGAGTAGGGAACGCCCAGTTCAATTAAATTTGCCCCACTGTCATCCAAAACTTTTAACGCTTGTGCTGTTGTCTCTAAATCTGGATCGCCAGCGGTAATAAACGGAATCAGGGCGCACTGGGAGCGAGCGTGTAGGGACTCAAAGCATCGAGAAATCACACTCATCCTCACACCCTACACCTGCGTTTGTTCTTGTTCGATCTCTGCTTGCAGCTTTGCCAGTTCTTCAGGGGTGAGTGACTCCAACCGCTTCTGGAGGAAGGCTTCTTCATAATCTTGCCGCTGCTGGTGATAGGTCATCTTTTTTCCCACAGCTCGGGAGGCATATGTTACCAACCAACCAATCAACCCACCCACCAACAACACTTGGCTCCAGATACCCGCTTCTAGGTCATCTAACCCAGCTACCTGCAAGAGTACATACACTAGTCCCCCAGCAGCGAAAACGCCCAAGCCAATCCCAATCGCATCGATCCGTCGCATCAAAGCTATAACCTATGGTGTCTTCAACTTTCAACTTGTCGCCGCTGCGGTCGATAATTCACAAACGGACCAAGCAGCAATAGCCCCGGAAAGAAGAAGAATACCAGGAAGTACATGAAGCCACGCTCAAACGAGCTAGCCACATACCAACGTTGTTTCAGGTAGAGCAACACCGCGAACGGAACTACTAAAAGGTAAGCTCCAGCTAAAATCAGATATAGTATCGCTACAAGCATATAGGAATACGTTATTCGCCGTACTAATTGTACCGCTTGCTGACTGAGAAATGCCGCTCCCGTAAGCCCCTCGTCTTCAGATGCTCTTCCCGGCTCTACTGAGGAATGCTTTCTACAAGGCAAAAGAGCCTCCAGTCTTAGCTGCAAAGGCAGAGCCTGGCAGAAAAACATGAATTTGCCGCTAAAGCTCGGTTGCGCAGAGCGCCTGTATAATGTTCAAATAGATTAGACACGCCACAAAAACCTCTGGGGGCATGGCGGAATGGCAGACGCTACGGACTTAGAAAACTGAGCCTTAACGGAGAAACCTGTTAAGTGACTGCTCTCAAATTCAGGGAAACCTAAATCTGGCAACAGACATGGTAATCCTGAGCCAAGCCGAAATCTGTGATTCGGAAGGTGCAGAGGCCCGACGGGAGCTACCCTAACGTTAAGCCGAGGGTAAAGGGAGGGTCCAATTCTCAAAGCCTTTAGGTTCCACCAAGAGGCAGTAGCTAAAGCTACGGGAGAATGAAAATCCGTTGACCTTAAAAGTCGTGAGGGTTCAAGTCCCTCTGCCCCCATCTCAAAATCCTTGCTATAACTGGCATTAGTGTGACTTTACCCATAACTTCGGCGCAATGGTGAACATATGCTTCCAAATTTTTAAGCTTCTAAACCCAGCTGATGCCGTCCTGTGTAGTATAGGCAAAACCTAGAGCCAGTAAAGTTTTTAAGGACATATGACACTAAATTACACGTATCTCGGCTCAACCTCTACATGAGCGACTTAGTTGTTATAGCCTAGCGACACATTACAATTCTCGGCGTACAATTAGTTTCGTATATTTCATCAATTCAGGAGAAAAGCCAATGCCAGCAGCAGTTGGTATGATCGAAGTAAAGGGCCTCCCTCCTGCGCTAGCAGTAGCAGATGCAATGGTCAAAGCTGCCCGAGTGACGCTAGTCGGTTATGAAAAAGTTAGCAGCGCTCGCTATACCGTCATTGTCCGGGGAAATGTCTCTGAGGTGCAAGCCTCTGTTGCAGCTGGAGTTGATGCAGTAAAACGAGTTAATACCGAGGAGCAGTTGTTGCTCTCCCACCATGTCATTGCTAGTCCTGACGCAAACGTAGAGTGTGTTCTACCGATACATTATAGAAAAGCAGTTGAGCAGTTCCAAATGTAAGAGAGAATGTTTGAAAGCTCTTCCAACCGACCCAAAGCCTAAAGAAATTCCTAAGAACTAGAGATAATCAGTGCGATTACCGCTAAAAGCTGCATAAGCCAATTAACTAGGCTAGAGGTTGCAGCATGAAAATTCGGTTTCACCAAGAACCCATAACAGGACGCCAAAATAAATGCGTTATCTGTGGCAGTATTTACCACCTCAGGACAGCACGAGCTTCTGTGTATAGCCAGCAGGGTATACAATACGGTGATATTTGCCCCGCATGCTTAGAATTAGGCTGTGAGGGGATAAAGGCGAGACTGCTAGTGAATCTTCAGCAGCTACGAGAGTTGGCCAATGAGCTAGAAGCGTTATCTCGTGAGCCGGTGCACATACCTAGTTTGGAGGCTGAATTTCAACCGTATCGTCATAGAGCGAGCTAGTACAGCGTGGTAGAAAAGAGCCACCCCAGTTTATATGACCATTGAGTAGCCTTTATAAGTCCATTTGAAAGGTTTGACCATCGACCAGAGGGATCAGATGCCACAATTTGCTGAACATGAGCCAAAAAGTTGGTCTCAGTACGAGTAGCTCTAATCGTTGGGTCGGCAATGACTATGTATTGTAAAGTATGTTAAATGTAAGTTAGTACTTGCATGAGTCTATGAATAGTTCAGTTCTAAGGACTACACAAACCCACACTCGATTACTAAAGGCTGCCACTGAGGTGTTTGCCGCTGAGGGGGTAACTGGAGCCACAACTCGTGAAATTGCTCGTGTTGCCGGGGTGAACGAAGTGACTCTATTTCGCCATTTCCAGAGCAAAGAGCAACTACTAGCTGCTGCGATCCAGCAAGTTACAGCATTGCAGGCGGAAGCCTTAGCTAATCAGGATGAGTGGACTCAGAACCTGTACATCGACCTCATGCATTATGCAAAGTTATTCAACCATATGCTTGAAGAACATGAAGCTTTGATTCGGACATTTATTGGGGAAGCGAAGCGACATCCTGATGCCGCCCGTAGGATACTACACGAAGCTAGCCAATCACTGCGTGACAAGTTGACCGCGTACCTCCGTCGCGGTCAAGAGAACGGTACAGTCCTCCCAGAGGTGGATCTTAGACCAGCTGTAGATATGTTTACGGGTATGCTGCTGTCTGGTATGCTACGTCGCACTGCTACCCCAACCACTGTAGGTTACAGTCGCGACTGCTATATCGAGAGTTGTGTCGATCTGTTCGTGCGCGGTATTAGCACTGCACCAAATCATTGTGTTCATGCCCCAGATTCACCATAAGCCTCCTCTTAAAGGTAGAGGCGTGGAAATTTGCCAGAGCTAAGAATGGCTAAAGTATTCTTGATAATAGCTTTTCTTAAGCACCGGAATGATCGCTGTGTCGCTTTACGACGACGCTGTAGCAATCTTATCGACCTTTTTCACTAAGTTTCGTAAAGAGATGACACTACAAATGCCGATTCACTAGGAGGCAGCCTGCGCGGTCATGTCGATTGCCAACACATTTATCAAAAGACCAGTCTTAACAACGGTCTGTACAATCATCATCTTGCTGCTGGGGCTTGTCTGTATACCACTCTTACCGATCGAGTATGTGCCCCAAATTGCACCGATTCAGGTGCAAGTTTCTGCTACTTATGTAGGAGCTGACCCGCAAACCATCGAAACGACAGTTACCACTCCGCTTGAGCGAAAGCTTGATGGCACCCGAGACATGCAGTACTTTAGCTCGACAAGCGTCACGGGATCGAGCAATATCTCGGCCTACTTTGGGGTAAACACGAACCCCAATGAGGATCAGGTGAACGTACAGAACAACATCCAACAGGCGACTCCACTACTGCCTACGCCTGTGCAACAGCAGGGAATAGTGGTAAAAACTGCCTCAACCAGTCTTCTGGTTGTCTATGGATTCTTCTCCCCAAATAATGAGTACGACGCAACGTTCATCAGTAACTACGTCGATTTATATGTTACTGACGAAGTGGCCCGAACCCCAGGCGTGGGGCAGGTCAACATTTTTGCCCTCGCTAGCCGGGGAGTCACCATTAGTGATGTGGTCAGCGCTGTACAATCCCAAAACGTTGTTGTGGGGGGTGGAGCCATCGGAGCGGAACCGGCTCCTAAAGGTCAACAATATCAAATCCCGTTGAAGCTGAGCGGCATGTTCAAGGATGTGACGCAAGCAGAGAATACCGTTGTCAAAGTCGGGAACAATGGCACTTTGATCAAACTGCGGGATGTAGGTCGGGTGGAACTGGGATCGCAAACCTACGCCAGCTCGGCCAAGGTTAATGGTAAACCTGGGGTGGTCTTAGGTGTTTACCAACAGCCTGGCAGCAATGCGCTGAATGTCGCAAACCAAGTCGCTGCCAAGATGCAGGAGCTGGAGCAGAATTTCCCACCGGGGCTGAAAACGGAACTGGTGTATGACACCGTGAGTTTTATTAAAGAGTCCAACAAAGAAGTCATTATTACTCTGCTAGAAGCTGTTGTTCTGGTTGTCTTGGTGATCTTCGTGTTCTTGCAAGACTGGCGAGCGACGATTATCCCCGCGATCGCAATTCCGGTGTCCTTGGTTGGGGCAATGATCTTCGCCAAGGTGTTGGGCTTCTCGATTAACAGCTTGACGATGTTTGGTTTAGTGCTGGCGACTGGCTTAGTGGTCGATGATGCCATCTTGGTCGTGGAGGCGATCGCTGCCAAAATCCAGAATCAGTGCATGTCAGCCCGGCAAGCTAGCTATGAGGCAATGAACGAACTGACTGGGGCTGTGATCGCTACCTCTCTGGTGCTGATGGCGGTGTTTGTCCCAGTATCGTTCTTCCCTGGAGCCACCGGATTACTGTACAAGCAATTCGCCTTGATCATTGCCTTCTCAATTGCGATTTCGGTGTTTAATGCACTCAGCTTCAGCCCTAGTATGGCAGCTATCTTGCTGCGTCCCCCCCAGGAAGCACGTGGTCCTCTGGGCTGGTTCTTTGGCAGATTTAACCGAGGATTCTCCTGGACCCGCAGAAACTACATCGCTATTGTCAAATTTCTGATTCGGCTGCGCTATGTAGTCATTGCCGTATTTGTCGTCGGGTTGGCCGCTACGGTCATTGTGTTTCGCGCGGTGCCAACGGGGTTTGTGCCGGGCGAAGATCAGGGTTCGATTCTGGGGTTGGTTCAGGGTCCAGACATTGCATCTCTCCAATACACAGAAAATATTCTGGACCAAATGTATCCGTTCCTTCAGATTCCAGAGATTCAGTCCACAGCGCAGATCGCTGGTGCCGGTTTCAATGGGAATACTGCCAATAACGGGATCTTCTTTGCCCATTTGAAACCTTGGGGGGAGCGTACAAAAGCTAATCAGAAAGTGGATGCAATTATCAAACGCCTGAATGGCGAGTTTGCGCAGAATATTACGGGTGCCCTGGTAGCTGGGGCTAGTCCACCTGCGATCCCAGGGTTCAGCCCCTTAGGCGGTTTTAACATGCAGCTCGAGGATACGACGAATGGTCGATTGACTTTTCAGCAATTCGCAGGCAATGCCCAAGCGGTTCTGAAGCAGGCAAATCAGACGGGAATCTTCGCACCTCCCAAAGGAGCTTTCACCCAATTTACCGCCAATACGCCGCAGTTTGAAGTTGATATCAACCGCGACAAACTTGAAGCCCTCAATGTTAACTTTAGTGATGTGCTGAATGCAATCAGCACCAGCATTGGTTCGACTTATGTGACTCAATTCGTCCTGGGGCCTCGTTATTACCAGGTCTATGTTCAACTTGATAAGCAGTATCGCGATAATCCGCAGGATATAAAACAGCTTTATGTCCGTTCCACAGGCGGCAATACGGGCTCCATAAGTAGCAGTACGACGGGTCTCACAAGTAGCAGTACGGGCTCCAGTAGCAATACGGGCTCCACAAGTGGCAATCTGGTCTCACTGGCTAATCTGGTCACGATCAAACCCTATACAGGACCGGCGGTGATTTCCCACTTTAATGAATACCGCTCGATTCTGCTTCAGGGAACTCAGGCAGCAGCTTACAGTAGTGGTCAGGCGATCAATGCCATCAGCAAGGCTTACAAGGAAGCCGCCTTACCAGGAATCAAATTTGAGTGGTCGGACTTGACAAGACAGGAAGTGGCAGCAGGCAGTCTGGGTCCGTTAATCTTCTTGTTCGGCATCGTTATTGTGTTTCTGGTGTTGTCTGCTCAGTACGAGAGCTACATTGACCCCCTGATCATCTTGCTGACGGTGCCACTGGCAATCCTCGGAGCGCTCAGTGCGATTGCCCTGCGGCGTTTTGTCGAGCCGACTTTGTCGAATGATGTTTATTGCAACATTGCCTTAGTGATGCTGATCGGGCTAGCTAGTAAAAATGCCATCCTGATCGTTGAGTTTGCCAACCAGGCGTTAGAACAGGGTAAGACGATCGTGCAAGCAGCGCTAACTGCCGCCGAAGAACGGTTCCGACCGATCTTGATGACGGCAATTGCGGCGCTTGTTGGATTCTTCCCTTTAGTAGTTGCTACTGGAGCTGGGGCAAATTCCCGTCACTCTTTGGGAACCGCAGTTTTTGGTGGTCTGCTGGTGGCGACATTTTTGAGTCTGCTGATTGTGCCTGTACTCTATGTCGTCATTAAGAATCTGGAAGCACAATTCTTGGACAACAAGCCAAAGTCAACCCAGCAAAAATCTTCGCTTGATGGTACGGGTAGACCAGAACCACAAAAAGTCGGCCGTGAGCGCTAGGGGCATTATGAAAGGTAACCAATCTTCACCTATGCTCCCACAAAAGCAATCAGGCACTGCGCCAGCAACTGTTAATAAATGGTTGGTTACTGTCACAATTATGACTGGCAGCTTGCTCGCAGTTATTGACACTAGCATTGTCAACGTCGCAATTCCCAAAATTCAGGCGAGCTTTGGCGTGTCGATTACTCAGGTTAGTGCTGTGGCAACGTTCTACATCATCAGCAATGTAATTGTTATGCCCCTGACGGGCTATCTAAATGCCCTATTGGGACGCAAACAATTCTATGCCGGAGCCATCATTCTATTTACACTTTCATCCTTATTGTGTGGGCTAGCCTGGAACCTTCCATCTCTTGTGTGCTTTCGGATCCTTCAGGGATTAGCGGGAGGTGCATTACTACCGAGCGCTCAGGCAATTTTGTTTGAGACTTTTCCCAAAGAAGAACATGGTAAAGCAATGGGCATTTTTGGCTTGGGGGTAATTGTCGGTCCAGCAATTAGTCCGGTTTTGGGGGGATATCTGACGGATACAGTCGGCTGGCGCTCAATCTTCACTGTCAATTTGCTGCCAGGAATCCTTGCCGCCGTGATGGTACTGCGATTCATTCAGAATCCGCCTTATTTGAAAAAACCCCAAGGAAAATTTGATTGGTCGGGTTTAGCTACCTTAGTGATTGGCCTATCAACCTTGCAGTACGCTCTAGAAAATGGGCAGCGATTAGGCTGGTTTAATTCTCGGTTGATTGTTTTCCTGGCTGTGATTGGGGTTGTCAGTTTGGCTTATCTGGTACGGCGGGAGTTAGTGACTCGCAATCCAGTTGTCGATTTATCGGCGTTTGGCAATCGCACTTTTGTCGCGGGCAATGTCATCGGAGTTTTGGCGGGTTTTAGCCTTTATGGTCTGCTATTTGTCTTGCCCGTTTTTATGAGCCAAATCTTGCATTTCAACACAATCCAGATCGGTCTGGCTCTGATGCCAGGGGCGTTATCTACGGCTGTAGCGATGCCAATTGCTGGTCGGCTAGCGGATCGCCTAGATCCCCGGCTCTCCCTGGCAGTGGGGATAACAATTTTTTTGTTAGCTTCGTGGCAGTTCAGCTATCTGAATCAGCAATCGGGCTACTGGGATTTGTTCTGGCCCCAGGTTGGACGGGGCTTTGGTTTGGGGTTAGTTTTCGTGCCGCTATCGTCGGCGACTTTGGGCAGCGTCAGTAAAGCTAAAACGGCATCGGCGTCTGGTTTATACAACCTAATCCGGCAGCTAGGGGGTAGTATAGGCATTGCTGCGTTGCTATTGATGCTTCAGCGCCTGGAAAATTTTCATTTGCATCAGTTGGCTGGAGTTGGTATAAATCGGGCAGGTGTGAACCCCAGTAGTATCCCACAGGCTAGTGCTATTCTAGCCGACTTACATCAGCAAGCAGCAGTTTTAGCTTACGATGATTTATTTCGATACAGCACCTTTATCTTCGCTGTTAGCTACTTGCCCCTGTTTTTTCTGAGAGTTCAGAGAACATCCCAACGACAATCATCAATTCCTTTAGATTAACTAGTAGACCTAGGCGTGAGTTTGCCTACCCTTCATCATTGCTTTAAGGCTTTACCCTGATAAGTCCACTTGAAAGGCTTAGCCATTGTGCGATTGAAGTAATCGATGAATTCAAGGATACGGGC
>JAABUQ010002641.1_pt1 | contig 34929 bp, 30 predicted proteins | sample 5560001 | NCBI WGS metagenome assembly JAABUQ01 (sample SAMN10711888, study PRJNA513371) | rock metagenome | isolation source: Antarctica rocks | place: Antarctica: Victoria Land, Finger Mt nord | collected 2015-12-18
CCGCCCTCGGAATCCCCGTGAGTCGGCCACACTTGCAGATTCCGGGGGCGGAGTACCGACCCCAGCCACCCCTCAAATAAGATCCATTCTCCCGAATCGGGAGCCCCACCCGATGGCCGGGGATCGCTTCCGTTTCCGGAGATCGGGATTCCGATCCTCCTTGCACCCGCGCCAATTCCCTGGAGAAAAGCACACCAATTCGACCCGCCGTCGCGATGATGGAGCGAGGTCGTCCGTACTTCCCAACACGACGCGCGCATCCCCGGTCCCCGTTCGCGGGCGAGGAGACATTCATGGGCCCCGGCGAAACGAAGCCAATCGCATTCCGGGCCTCCAGGACCCCCGCCTTGTCTCCGCCTCGGCTCGCGTGCGAAACGAAGCCAACTGGCAAGATGGGTGATCCGGGCATCCGCCGTAACTCGGGCGAGGAGCCATTCCCGCGCACCGCGAAACGAAGCCAATCTCGGGCCGAGGCGGGTTCGCCATCGCCCTGCGAAACGAACCCAACGAGTCCCGGGCCGTTGGCGGAGGGGGAGATGATCCGATCGGCCCACTCCCCCGGCAACGGCCATCCACCCACCGAATCCGCTGAGCTTGACTCACCCGCCGCTCCGGGGTATCACTCCGCCCGTGAGGGCGGGCCGCCGGAAGGCCCCGCTTGCGCCTGGCGCCGTCTCCAGGGAAGGAGTGAGCCGTGCCGACCGTCGCCCCGAGGATCCGCGAACTCCCCGATCGCCTCGTCCGCAAGGGCGTGTGGTCGGTCGCCCTGATCCTGATCCTCGTCGCCGCCGGCTGGTATGCCAAGAAGGCCAACGACGGCAATAGCGCCTTCGTGCGCTGGCGCCCCCAGGTCCTGGCCTTCTGGAGCGGGGTGAACGTCTACGACAAGCAGATGTTCCCCAACCCGCCGATCATGCCGCTGACGCTCCTGCCGCTGATGCTCCTGCCGACGGTCGTCGGCGCGATGGTCTGGTTCGCCTTCAAGGCCGTGCTGGCCGCCGCCTCCGCCCGGATGTGCTTCCGCATGGCCGAGGCCGTCCCCGGTTGGCGCATCTCGCCGTGGGCCGAGGGGTTGGTGCTGCTGCTGAGCCTGCGGCCGATCCTTTCGGACCTCCACCACGGCAACAACAACCTCGTCATCCTCTTCCTGGTCGTCGCGTCGCTCTACGCCTGGCGCCAGGGCTACGACGTGTTGGCGGGCATGGCCCTGGCGCTGGCCATCACCTACAAGGTGACGCCGGCGCTGTTCGTGCCGTATTTCCTGTACAAGCGGTCGTGGCGGACCGCCGGCGCGACCTGTCTGGGGGTGGGCATCTTCCTGCTGGCGGTGCCGAGCCTCTTCATCGGCGCGGAGTTCAACGGCCAGTGCCTCGGGATGTGGTGGCACCGCATCCTGAGCCCGTACCTGGCGAGCAACGAGTTCAGCCCGCAGGAAATCAACCAATCGATGGTCGGCGTGCTGTCGAGGCTCTTGACCGCGCCCAAGGAGGCGGGCCGGTACACGGTCGAGCACCACCTGAACCTGGTCAACTGGGACCGCCAGTTCGTCGGCCGCCTGTGCAAGGTCATCTCGCTGGCCCTGGTGGCGTTGTTGGCCTTCCTTTGCAGGACCCGAGCGAGACGGCGGGACGACGCGAGGCTGCTCGGCGAGTTCAGCCTGGTCGTCCTGACGATGCTGTTCGTGTCCGAGCGGAGCTGGAAGCACCACTTCGTGACCATGATGCTTCCCTTCACGTTCCTGATCGCCGCGGCTTACTCCGCCACGCTGCCCCGGCGGGCCCAGCTTGCCGCGACGGTGGGCGTCTGGCTGGCGGCCTTCCTGATGGCCACGACCTCCAGCGAGATCGGCAGCGTGCTTTGGGGCTCAGGAGGGCACAAGGTCGCGCAGTTCTACGGGATGTTCCTGTGGGCCGGCGCGGTCCTCTATGTCGCGACGGCCTGGCGGGTGCGGGCCGACCGCCTGAACGAGCCGTCGAGGACGCCGACGGCCCACGACCACCCGCCCGCGCCTCACCTCTCAGGCGCGCCTGCAAGGGAGGGCGCCCACGCGGGGGGCGATCCTGTCTCCGCATCTTGAGGATTCTCCACCGCAATCCTCAAGAATCCTTTGCGGCAGGCCGATTCCTCCTCATAACCGCGTAAATCGTCGCGACAGGCACGACCCACGGAGGTCGGCTTGCCTGTCTCGATGGTTCCCGCCCCACCGGCAAGGGGCGGGCCGAACCCGGCCCCACTGGCCAAGGAGGGATGATGAACCCGAACCGACGCCGCCCGAAGGCTCCTCTTGCCGCCGAAGCGCTGGAATCGCGCGAACTGCTGACCGGGGGGGCCGGCAACTCGTTCGCCCTGATACCGGCCACGATCGCCAAGCCCGGCGGGACGACCGCCGTGACCTTCACGATCGACTCGGCCCACTTCACCGCCCCCACCAAGGGGAAGCTTGCCATCGGCATCGACATCGTGTCCGACACCGGCTCGAAAGTCGTGCCGATCGTCCGCGACGTGAGGGCGTCCAACGGCGCCCACCTCCGCTTGCAGCACGCGGGCAAGTCTTCGGCGGTCGTCGCCACGCTCGACGCGAACCCGACGGCCACTAGCAAGCCGCAGACCTATACGATCGACATCGGCGGTTTGAAGAAGACCTCGGGCAACCTGCTGGTCGGGCTGTACCTGGCGGGTGACGCCAACGGCGACGGCACGGTCAATCAGACGGACGTCGCCGCCGTCAACGCGGCCCTGGGCAGCAAGTCGGGCGGGGCGAAGTACAGCTTCGACGCCGACATGAACCGCGACGGGCGCATCAACAAGACCGATCTGAACCTGACCCAGGCGAACCTGGGCGCGAAGACAACCGTCCTGCCGGTCATCACCGCCAATCTCGCGCCGGCCAATGGCGGCACGACCGACAGGGTCAGCCGCATCCCCACGGCAAGCTTCAGCGGCCTCGCCACGCCGGGGACGAAGATCACCTTCGCGGAGGTCAACGGCAAGTCGGCCGCCGTCTCGACCACGGCCGACTCGGCGGGCAACTACGGCCTGGTCGTCCCCCTGGCCGTCGGCTCCAACACGTTCAATGTGGCGGCCGTCGACCCGCTCGGACAGTCGATCTCCGGCAAAATCGCCGCGGTGACCTACACGCCGCTCGCATGACCTCGAAGAGGATGAGCCCGAGCCCGAGCCCGAGCCCGAGCGGTCTCGAATCAATCCCCGGAGGCCCGGCCGCCCGCAACCCGCGGCGCCGGGCCTTCGCCATCCAGGGCCCGCAGCGCCTCCGGGGTGCCGATCCTGCGGAGGGCCCACGCCGCGGCTTCGCGGACGATGCGGTCGTCGTCAACGAGCCGATCTCTCAGCGCCGGAACCGCCTCGGCCGCCCGCCGCGTCCCCAGGATGTGGGCCGCATTGCGGAGCAGCCCCGCGCGCTTCGACCGCGACAGGGCCGTGCCCTTCAACGAGGCCCGGAATGCGGCGGGATCGGCGTCAAGCCACTCGATGAGGTCGGGTGCCGCGGCACCGGGGCGCGGCAACAAGGCCGGCTCACGCCCCGGCGGGGCCTTTCGATTCCAGGGGCACACGTCCTGGCAGATGTCGCAACCGAAAACCCAACCGTCGAGCTGGTCGGCGAATTCCCCGGCGATCGGCCCCTTGTGCTCGATCGTCCAGTAGCTGATGCACTTGCGGGCGTCGAGCCGGCGCGGCCCATCGAAGGCGTCGGTTGGGCAGGCGTCGAGGCAGCGCGTGCAGGTCCCGCAGTGGTCGACCTCGATCGGGGTATCGGGCCGCAGGTCGGCGTCGGTCAGCAGCGCCCCGAGCACGGTGAAACTGCCGAGCGTCCGGTCGATCAACAACGTGTTCTTGCCGATCCACCCGAGGCCCGCCAGCCTCGCGAAGTCGCGCTCCATCAAAGGGGCCGTGTCGCAGACCGCCCGCCCCTTCGACCCTGGACATTCGGCCTGGAGCCAGGCGAGCAGTTCCTCCAGCCGCCGCCAGAGAACCTCGTGATAATCCTGCCCGCGCGCATACCGCGCAACCTTGCCGCGCGTGGGGTCGTCGGGGATCGCTTCGGCCTCGCCGTAGACGAAGGTCGTCATCACGACCGAACGCACCCCGTCGAGTAGCCGGTCCGGATGCGCCCGCGCTTCGGCGCGATCGCGCAGATAGCCCATCCCGGCCTCATCGCCCCGTTCGAGCCAGGCGAGGTAGCGGGGATAGCCCGGCGGCGCGACGGCCGGCGCAATGCCGACGGCGTCGAACCCGAGGCGCCTGGCCTCGGCCTTCAGGCGGTCGGAGAGGTCGTCGGCGGGCACGCTCAGGCCCTCAGGGCGACGGAGTCCTTGACGCCGAGGTTCTCGTAGATGCGCCTGGTGGTGTCGGACTTGTTCAGGGTGTAGAAGTGCAGCCCGCGCACGTTGTTGTCCAGCAGGTCGCGGCACTGCTCGGTCGCCCAGTGCAGGCCGACGCGCGCGACGGATTCGTCGCTGTTCCCGCAGCGGTCGACGGCCTTCAAGAGCGCGGCGGGGAAGCGGGCGCCGAGGGCGAGCTCGGCCATCCGGGTCATGCCCTTGGTCGTGGACACGGGCATGATGCCGGCCAGGATCGGCACGCCGATGCCCGCGAGGTCGCAGCGGTCGCGGAAGTCGTAGAAGTCGCGGTTGTCGAAGAAGAGCTGCGTGCAGAGATAGTTGGCCCCGGCATCGACCTTCCGCTTGAGGAAGTCCATCTCCAAGAGCCGGTTGGGGGTCGCGGGATGCCCTTCGGGAAAACCCGCGACGCCGATGCCGAACCCGCGCGGGTCGCCGGGCAGGGTGCGCGTCTTGATGAAACGGACGAGCCCCTCGGCGTGTCGGAAGGCGTCCTTCGCGCGGTCGAGGTTTTGCAGGTTCTGGGGCGGGTCGCCGCCGAGGGCGAGGATGTTCTCGATGCCGGAGGCCGCGTAGCGGTCGAAGATCGCCACGAGCTGCTCGACGGTGTGGCAGACGCAGGTCAGGTGCGAAACGGCCGTGAGGTCGGTCTCTCGCTGAATCCGCACGATCAGGTCGTGCGTCCGCTCGCGTGTCGAGCCCCCCGCGCCATAGGTCACGGACACGAACGAGGGTTGCAGCGGCTGCAAGGCGGCGATGTGCTCGAACAGCTCCACCGAGGCCGCGTCCGTCTTGGGCGGGAAGAACTCGAAGCTGAACGTGGTCGGGTGGTCGCGGAAGATGTCGAGGATGTGCACCGTCGGATCTCCTCGTCGAGGGGTCACACGCGGACGTTTGGGGGTCGTTGCTCGGTTCGTTCCTGCCCATGATACGCGATCAAGGGGGTTTTGGCGTTACCCCATGCTTCGGGCAGAGCGTGGCCAAGGGACATTCGCCGCAGCGGGGGCGCAGAGCGGTGCAGATCCGTCGACCGTGGGAGATGAGCCAGTGGGGGAAGATGATCCAGCGCGACTTCGGGACCAGCGCCGCCAGTTCCTGCTCGACGCGGACCGGGTCGGTGCGGGCGGTCAAGCCCAGGCGGAAGGCCAGGCGCTTGACGTGCGTGTCGACGACGACGCCGGAGGCGATCCCGAAGGCGTTGCCCAGGACGACGTGAGCCGTCTTGCGGCCGACGCCCGGCAGGGCCGTGAGCGCGTCGAGTTCCGGCGGAACCTCCCCCGAGTGCCGCTCGACGATCGCCGTCGCCAGACCGATCAGGTGGCGGGCCTTGCCTCGGTAGAACCCGGTCGGACGGATCAGGCCCTCGACCTCGGCCGGAACGGCCGCCGCCAGGGCCTTCGCGTCCGGGAAACGGGCGAACAAGGCGGGCGTGACCAGATTGACGCGCGCATCGGTGCATTGGGCCGAGAGCACGGTCGCGGCCAGGAGCTCGAAAGCGTCCTGGAATTCCAGGCCGCAGCGGGGGTCGGGATAGATTTGAGCGAACCGACGCAGGAGCCGGGCGGCCTTGATTTTGAGGGCGGGGTCGTGCGGTTCCATCCCTTGCCTCGCGATCCATCGACGCCCGCCGTGTGGGGAAGGGCGGGCCTTGCCGGTGCCCTGCTGAAAACTACAATGGGCTTCACGGGTTGAGGATACCGCCGTCGGCCTTCCGGGGGTATCCGGCCGCGAGGCCCCGCCCGCGTCGGGGTCCGCCAGCAGGCCCGCCCGGAATTGGACCGCTTGGGATGGAACGATGGACTTCGACGCCGATTTGCGCGGCTTCTCCGGGACTTGCCGGTTGTTTCCGCTGCCGGGCGTGGTCTTGTTCCCGCATGCGGTACTCCCGCTGCACATCTTCGAGCCTCGCTACCGCCAGATGACCGAGGACGCGCTGGCCGGCGACCGCCTGGTGACGATCGTGCGTTCCCTGCCCGACCCCGACGCCCTCGATCCAGGCGAGCCGGCGATCGAGGCGGTGGCCTGCCTCGGCAAGATCCTGAATCATCAACGCCTTGCCGACGGCCGATTCAACTTCCTCCTGCTGGGCTGCCGGCGCGTCCGGCTGATCCGCGAGCTGGGTGCGCCGACACTCTACCGGCAGGCCGAGGCCGAGCTCCTGGAAGACCGCGAGCCCACGGAGCCAACCGGCCCCCGCCGCGACGACCTCGTGGCCGCCTTCCGCGCCCTGGCTAGCGCTGGCCAGGGCGCGGCGATCGACCCCGACCTGGATGCCCTCCTGGAGAGCGGCCTGCCGCTGGGACCGTTGACCGACATCCTCGCGCACTCCCTCGGCCTGCCCCCGGCCATGAAGCAGGGCCTGCTGGCCGAATGCCGCGTCGACCGCCGCGCCGATGGCCTGATCGCAATCCTGCACTCCTTGGCCGCCGGCGCGCCGTCCGCCGCAACCGGCCGCCGCTCCTTCCCGCCTCCCTTCAGCACGAATTGAACCGCCTCAACGGACTTCCAGACGCCTCGTTTGGCCAGTCAGCGGTCCGCTTGATTTTCCCAGGGGCGGCCCGTACATTACACGTTCCCCATCGGCCGAAGCCACCGCCCCGAGACGGTTTGCGAGCCGCCACCCTGCCTGCCCGCCCGACGAGAGTTCCCGAAATGTCCCAGGGTTTCCCGAAGGAGCCGAGGCCGCAGCCGACCAACGGTCCCGGCCTCGACGACTCCCCCAGCGTCGCCCCTCACGTGGTCGACCAGGCGCGCATCCGCAGGGCGGTGCGGGAGATCCTGCTGGCCGTCGGCGAGGACCCGGATCGCGAGGGGCTGATGGAAACTCCCGACCGCGTGGCGAGGATGTACGCCGAGGTCTTCAGCGGTCTGCACCAGGACCCCCGCATTCATCTGACCAAGCTGTTCACCCAGAAATATGACGAGATGGTCGTCGTCAAGGACATCCAGTTCGCCAGCTTCTGCGAGCACCACCTGCTGCCGTTCACTGGCAGGGCGCACGTCGGCTACCTCCCCAATGGCAAGGTCGTCGGCCTCTCGAAGATCCCCCGCGTCGTCGACACCCTCGCCCGGCGCCCCCAGGTGCAGGAGCGTTTGACCGAAGACCTCGCCGACCTCCTCAACGCCGAGCTTGGGGCGCTGGGCGTGGCGGTCGTCATCGAGGCCAGCCACAGTTGCATGACCGTCCGTGGCGTCACCAAGCCCGGTAGCTCGTGCGTCACCAGCGCCCTTCGCGGCGCCTTCCGCGACCGCCCGGCGACCCGCGCCGAGGTCCTCTCCTACCTCAACGGCCCCCGGCATTGATCCGGGTGGGATTGGGGAGGTCGAGGACATGCCGATGCCGATGCCGATGCCGATGCCGATACCGATGCCGATGCTGTCGGACTTCGCCCTGCGGCTGGCGGGGGGGATGGCGGGGACGCTGCTCATCACCCCCTCCCGCGACGTGCCACTGACGTTCTTCCGCACGCACTGTCTGGTGATCCTCGGCCTGCTGGTCCTGGCCGCGCTGGCGATGGCCACCGGGCGCCCCGCCCTTGACCAGGCGACCTGGGCGATCATCGCCGCGGGGACGCTCGCCTTTCTCGGCTCGGCGGCCTGGGGTTTGGGCGTCGTGCGGGTCGCGCTGCCGATGACGTTGGTCGTCGCCGCGACGGCCGGCGGGCTGCTCGTGGACGCCTCGCGGGCCGCACCCGTCGCGGAATGGGCCCAGGGGGCGGCGACCCGGCTGGCCTCGGCTGGGCTGCTCGGAACGACCCTGACGGCGATGCTCCTGGGGCACCACTACCTGACGGCCCCGGCCATGTCGATCGTCCCGCTGCGGAGGTTCGTCCGCGGAATGGCGTGGGCGCTGGGGCTGCGTGCGCTCCTGGCCGCGATCGGCGCGGCGTTGTGGGCCCTCGACCGCGACTCGGCCGCCGCCGCCACGACGCTGACGCTCGCGGTGCGCTGGGGGATGGGGATCGGGGGGCCGGCGCTCTCGGCGTACATGACTTGGGAAACGGTCAAGATCCGCTCGACGCAGTCGGCCACCGGCATCCTCTATATCGCGATGACTTTGGTGCTGTTCGGCGAGCTGACCGGGATGGTGCTGTCGCGGGGCGTCGGCTACCAATTGTGAGGGGTCCGCGCGGGGCGCCGCCCTTCCTGACCTGATAGGATGGAAATATCCGGCGACCCTGCGTGCCGCGCGGGCGCTCCCACGGGGAAACGGGCGGTCTCATGGAGCTGACGTACGAGTGCCCCGGCTGCGGGCGGGTGGATCGGGTCGCGGGCCTGGAGTCGGCCGGGGAAGTGACCTGCCCCGGCTGCGGCAAGGCTCGGGAACTCGCTCGCGGCGCGATCGAGCCCGGCGACGGCGGAAGTTCGCTCCGGGCCTGTCCCTGGTGCGCGACGGCTGACCTGTACCTCCAGAAAGACTTCCCCCACGGCCTCGGGCTGGGGATCGTGGTGGCGGGGTTTGCCGTCAGTTCCGTCTTCTGGTTCGACTACCGGCCGGTACCGGCATTGCTGGTCCTGCTGGCGACCGCGGCGCTGGACCTGGTCCTGTTTTATCTCGTGCCGGACGTGACGATCTGCTACCGCTGCCTGAGCCAGTGTCGCGGCGTGGGCTCGAATCCACCCGGCCGGTTCGCGCCGTTCGACCTGGCCATTGGCGAGCGCTATCGCCAGGAGCGGCTGCGGGTCGAGCAGTTGCGGCAGACCCTCTGACGGAACGCCCCCACCGTGGACGAACACCGCGCTCGGATACACGACGACCTCCGGGGCCTCCTGGGCGGCGACCTGCACTTCGGGCCGATCGACCGCGCGCCCTACGCGCTGGACGCCAGCCTTTACGAGATCGACCCCCTCGGCGTGATCGTCCCCAAGACGCACGAGGACCTCGTCGCGGCCGTCAAGTACGCTCACGACCAGGGCATCCCCTTGCACGCGCGGGGGGCGGGCACCGGCCTGGCGGGCGAGAGCCTCGGTCGGGGCCTCGTGATCGACTTCAGCCGGTACTTGCGGCGCGTCCTGGAGATTCGCCCGGAGAGCGTGGTCGTCCAGGCCGGTGTCGTGCTCGACGTGCTCAATGCCCATCTCGCCCCCTTCGGCCGCCGCATCGGCCCCGACCCCAGCGGCTCGGAGTCGTGCACCGTGGGCGGCATGCTCGGTGGCAATTCGGCGGGCGCCCGCTCCCTGAAGTACGGCACGACCGCCGACCACGTCCTGGGCCTGCGAGTCGTGTTCGCCGACGGCGAGACCGCCAATGTCGGAATCGAGCCCTGGCCGCGGGTTGACGACGAGCCGGGCGACTTCAAGGGGACCGTCACCAAACGCATTGGCGCCTTGCTCCATCGCCACGCCGACCTGATCGCGCGCAAGCGGCCGAAGTCGCCGCGCAACCGCTGCGGGTACGCCCTGGACTCGGCCGCCACGCCCGAGGGGATTGACCTGGCGCGCCTGCTGGTCGGCTCCGAGGGAACGCTCGCGCTGACCAGCGAGGCGACCCTTCGCACCGTGCCGATCCCCGCGGCCCAAGGGGTCGTGCTCCTGAACTTCGGCCGCCTTCAAGACGCGGCCACGGCCGTCGCCGCGTGCCTGGAATTCCGCCCTTCCGCCTGCGAGCTGCTCGACTGGCGCTCCCTGAGCCTGCTGCGCGATGCCCTGCCCGCCTATCGCGGCTGGATTGCCGAGTCGGCCGAGGCCGCGCTGTTGGTCGTATTCGAGGGGGACGACCCCGAGGCCGTCGCCAAGCTCGTGCGGACCCTGTCAGCGCGGATCGCCCGCGCCGGCGGGCTCGCCGCCGACCCGATCGAGGCCACCCGCCACGACGATTGCCGGCGCCTGCTGAACCTTCGCGAAGCTGTCCGCCCCCTCCTGATGCGCATGGGTGGACCCGCGCGGCCCGTCCCGCTCATTGAGGATATCGCCATCCCGCCAGCGGCCCTGCCGGGGTTCCTGAACCGGCTCCAGCAGATCCTGAAACAGCACGACCTCCGCTGGGTTGTCTACGCCCACGCCGGCCACGGCCAGATCCACCCGCGACCGTTCCTCGACCCCGCCGACCCTCGCGACCTCGCCAAGCTTGAGCCGCTGGCGACGGAGGTGTACGAGGCCGTCTTCGACGTTGGCGGCACGATCTCCGGCGAGCACGGCTGCGGCCTGGTCCGCACCCAGTTCTTGCGACGGCAGTACGGCGAACTCGTCGGGGTCTTCCGCGAGGTCAAGAACGCCTTCGACCCGATCAACGTCCTGAATCCCGGCAAGGTCGTTGGCGACGACCCCCACCTGATGACCCGCGACCTCCGCGCCATGCCCGCCCCCCGCCCGACGGCCGTCGAGGCGTCGCCGACCGCCGCTGGTTTCGCCGCGTCGCTGCCCGTGCTGGAAGACCCCCTGCGATGGCCCGGCCGCGGCCGCGCCGAGAACATCGCGGCGTGCAATGGCTGCGGCGCGTGCCGGACGCAGGAGCCGACCTTGCGGATGTGCCCGACCTTCCGCGCGACGCGGGCCGAGGCCGCCTCGCCCCGCGCCAAGGCCAACCTCCTCCGTCAGTTCGCCGTCGGGGTGCTCGACCCCAAGCTCTGGGGGACCGAGGCCCTCAAGGCCGCCGCCGACCTCTGCGTCCACTGCAACCTCTGCGAGTCGGACTGCCCGGCGGGTGTCGACGTCTCGGCCTTGATGCTGGAGGTCAAGGCCGGCTACGTCCAGGAGCACGGCCTGACGACCACCGATTTCGTCCTGTCGCGGGTCGACGTCTGGGCGCGGATCGCCAGCCGGTTCCCGATCGCCTGCAACGCGCTGATGGCCAGCCCGTCGGCCCGCTGGGTCGCCGAACGTTCCTTCGGCCTCTCGCGACTGCGGCGCCTGCCCCGCGCCCACCGCACCCCGTTCGTCCGCCGCGCTGAGCGGCTCGGGCTGTCGAAGCCAAGGTCGCAGGCCCCCGGCCCGCGGGTCGCGTACTTCGTTGACATCTTGGCCGACCACTTCGACCAGGAGCTGGCCGAGTCGGTCGTCGCGGTCCTCCAGCACGCGGGCGTCAACGTCTACGTTCCCAAGGGCCAGCGCGGCTGCGGGATGCCCGCGCTGGTGGCCGGCGACCTCGACCGCGCCCGCGAACTCGCCCTGGCGAACCTGCGGATCCTGGGCAACGCCGTCCGCGACGGCCACACCATCGTGTGCTCCGAGCCCACGGCCGCCCTGATGCTGAAGCGCGAGTACCTGAAACTTACCGACGACCTCGACGCCGCCCTCGTGGCCGAGAACACGATGGACGTGGGCCAGTACCTCGCGGGCCTCGACGCGCGGGGCCACCTGCCCACCCCGCACGTCTCCTTGCGGGCGAAGGTCGGCTACCACCAGCCCTGCCACCTGCGGGCCCTGGGCGCCGGGACGCCGGGGCTCGACCTGATCCGCAACATCCCCGAGTTGGAAGTCGAATTCATCGACCGCGGCTGCTCGGGGATCGCCGGCACCTTCGGCCTGTCCCGCCGCAACTTCCGCACCTCGCTGCGCGCCGGCCGCGGCTTGCGGAACCGCCTGCGCGACCCGGATATCGAGATCGGCTCCACCGAGTGCGGCACCTGCCGGATGCAGATGGAACAGGGCCTCCCCAAGCGGACCCTGCACCCGTTGAAGCTGCTGGCCCTCGCCCACGGCCTGAATCCCGCGCTGCGAAGGACCTGGAAGGATTCGAAGCCTCGCGGCGTCCTCTCCTGAGCGCGGCGATTGGATGATTGCGGTGCGTCTTCTCGGGCGATAAACTCTCCCCCGCCGCCATCTCCAAACCGCTCCGCACCGAGGGACCGACCAGGTGACCACCCCGACGGCAAATCCGGCCGCCTCCGACCTCCTTGCGTCCCTGCGCGAGGCACTGCAAGCGGCCGAGGGCCCGCAGACCGCCGCGCAGATTTTGAAGGCACTCCCCGGCCCGAAGAAGCCGAAGGCCCCGGCGATCGAGCAATTACTGGAAACCGAGGTCGCCGAGGGACGGGCCTTCCGCTGGGAGCCCTCGAAAGGCAAGGCGAAGGCGTTCCGCTTCTGGACCAAGGACCCCGCGGCCCACTCGCGCGAAGCCCTGCGGGCGGCTCTGGCCGTCGCCAACGAGCCCGTCACCGCCGAGCAACTCCACAAGACGATCGGCAAGGCGGCCTCGGGGGAGGCCATCGGAGGCATCCTCGAAGAAGAGGTCGCCGAGGGGCGGGCCTTCCGATTCGAACCGACTCCGCCCAAGGGCAAGGGCAAGGCCAAGGCGAAGGGAGAACAGCGCCGGTACTGGGGGCACAACCAGGATTATTTCGATCGCCGGGTCATGCTCGGCGTCCTGGAGAAAGGCAAGGGGCCCGCGAAGGGGCCGTTGAGCTGGGCGGACGTGGCGAAGGCTCTGAAAGGCCCGCTGGCCGGGTCATCGGAGGATCGGCTCAACGAATTGCTCTTCGACCTGCTGGAGAAGGGGGAGGTCCACAAGGCGTTGAACTTCGGCGCCAACAAGAAGAAGCCCGACGCCGACCGCTACATGACCCGCCCTCCCGATCTCGTCGCGCATGTGGGCGAGGCGATCGGCGAGATCCGCAAGAAGTTCGCGGTCGCCGGGGTCGCGGCCGAGGCCGTGGACCGCGCCGCCCTGGCCTTCCTCGGGGGCGCGGCGCCGCAAGCGCCCGCGGTCGCGCGCCCGGCGCCGGACGACCTGCCCGCGGCGGTTCTGAAAATCTTCCACGATTTGAAACGCGAAAAATTCGGGCACACCGGGCTCGTCCCGATCTTCGAGGTCCGGCGATTGGTCGCGTCGCGATTCGGCCCGGAGTCGGCCCGCCATGATGTGCTGGACGAGACCATCAAAGGGCTCTGGCGCGCCGGGAGGCTGACCCTGCTGCCGCTGAACGACGCGACGGGCGTTTCGGTGGATGAGATGAACGACGCGATGCCGGGGCTCAACGAGGTCTGGTTCTACCTGGAGTCAAGGTCGTGACATCTCTTGTGCAGGCCCCGCCGAACCCGTTCGGACGCGAAGTTCTGAATAATCCTCGCGACTTCGTTCCCGAGTGGGACGTACCCTCCCATGGCCGGGAGGCGACGGCCAGCCTGCTCGCGGCAATCCGCGGGATGGACGCTGGCGCGCTGGAGGTCGACCCCAATCGCAAGATCCGGGTGCTGCTGGGGCCGCCCGGTTACGGCAAGACGCACCTGTTCGGCAGGCTCGCCCACGCACTCGGTCGAGAAGTCGTCAACGTCTTCGTCCCCCCGATCCAGGACATCCGCCGCCCCCTGCACCACATCCGGCACCACGTCGTCATGTGCGTCTTCGACGTGCCGGTGGGGGGGCGTTCCCCGATCGCGGAGGCCCTGGCAGCGCTCTGCCGCGCGTCGTTCCTCAAGTACCTCGCCGCCCTGCCCCGTCCGCTGGACGCCCGGTACGAGCCGCTCCGGGGGCGGTTGCAGACCGACGGCCGGGCGATCTGGGAAATCGTCGAGGCGGTGAAGACCTTCCAGCCTTTCCGCATGCTCGGCGATTCGCTCGCGCACGCTTTCCCTGACCTCAACGGCCCGGTCGTCCGGGCGCTGGCCCTGGGCTGGTCGCCCGAGCACGACGCCGCCCGTCGCTGGCTCCGCGGCGAGGCCCTGCCCGAAGAGCAGGCCGCACGCCTCGGCTTCCCGGACGATCCGCCCGACCCGATTGAAGTCCTCAAGGCCGTCTGCACCCTCATGGCCGGGCACGCCCCGGTCGTCCTCTGCATCGATCAGCTCGACGTGCTCTTCGCCGACCCGGAGCAAGCCCCGCTGAAATTCAGCAACGACGTCATGACCCTTCGGGTCAACGTCCCGAACCTCCTGATCGTCCTGGGATGCCTTGAGGTCGAATGGCGCGAGATGGAGAGAAAATTCGCGGGGGCGTTCAAGGATCGGACGGAAGCATACAAGCTCGGCCTCCTCACGGAGCCGCAGGGCATGGAACTCATCCACCGCCGCCTCCAATCCTGGCACGGCGGACCCGAACGGCGGGCAGAGTGGTGGCCGCTCGACGAGGGCTCCCTCCGGCGCCTGCTCCAGGCCGAACCCGTGCGCGCCCGGACCCTGCTGAAGACGTGCGAGGCGGCGTACCGGGATTGGGCCGAGGCGGGCGATTTCGGCCTCTTGATCGACCTGAAGCGGGTGTCTAACGGCGGCGTTGACCTGCCCAGGCACTTCCGTGAAGAGTGGGACAAGGAGATGGCGGCCGTCGCCCGAGACAAAGGGCGGTCGATCGAGAACGCCCAGGACGCCCGGCTGGCGAGGGCGATCGAGGAGGGCCTCGCCCTTTTGCCGCGGATGCCACACGGCCTCCACGGCGGGGTAGTCCCCAAGGCGATCCGCAAGGACGTGGTTGCCCAGGCCGCGAACCCCGACCCCTACCGCTACACCATTGAGGCAATGCTGTTGGGGACCAAGGGGGGCGAGGCCATTATCCTGGCGCTGGAGGTCAACCACAGCGCGACGAAATTCGTCCACTATCACAAAGCGGTCATGGATCTGGTCGGCAAGTCGGCCGCCGGGGCGGTGTTCCTCACCCCGAAGGCCCGCGTGTCCGCCGGCCCGAGGACGTGGACCGCGATGGAAGGCGAGATGAAGCGTCGGCAGATCCGCACGATCTCGCTGACCGACCACCGGGGGGATTTCGAGCGGCTCGAATGCTTCCTGATGCTGCTGGACCGGGCCTCAATGCAGGACCTCCAGCTCGCCGGGAGGACGATCACGCCCGAGGAATGCCGCAAGATGGCCGCGAAGGCCGGCGTTCTCGCGAATCTCGGCCTGTTCGACCAGATGCTCGGCGGCTGGGTCACCGCCCCCGCGCCTGCGCCTGTCCTCGCGCCGGTTGCGGTGGCGACGGTCCCGAAGGCCGACGACCGGGAAACGGCCCCGGTCGCGACGGCTGCGCAGGAACCCCCGAAATCCGAGGCCGTGGTCGCGGTCCAGCCACTTCCCGAGCGGGAAACCCAGGGTCCGAAGGGGCCGGCCCCCGAAACGCTCTCCGGGGAACGCGTGGAATGGGCGGCGAACGGGCAGGATCTGATCGAGCGGAGGCTCGGCGAGCTGGGGGCGAGGGTCCGCACCAGGGGGATCGTCCAGATCGGTCCGACCTTCGCGCGGTTCCTGTTCACGCCCTACCCCGCCACGACGATCAACAAGGTCCGCAACCGGGCCGAGGACCTCAAAATCGGGCTCGAAGACGTGGACAGCTTGCCGATCATCAGCTCCGAGTCGGGCGCCATCAGCATCGACGTGCAGTTGCCTGAGCGGTTTCGCAGGTCGGTGCGGCTGGCGGACGTTGGCAAGGGGCCGCCGGGAGCCGCCGCGTTCCCGGTCGGGCAGGACGTTGCGGGGGTGTCGCACTGGCTGGACTTCGCCGACGCCAACCTGTGCCACCTCCTGGTCGCCGGGACGACCGGCAGCGGCAAGAGCGAGTTCCTCAAGGCGATGATCGCGGCGCTGGCCCGGAACCTCGGGCCCGGGCGGGTCAAGTTCGCGCTGATCGACCCCAAACAGGTGACGTTCAACTTCGGCGACAGAACCGGCCCCTTCCTGCTGCGCCCAGTGGCCAACGGCGCCGAGGACGCGCTGGCGCTCGTCAAGGAGTGCTTCGCGGAAGTCGAGCGTCGGTACACGCAGCTCAAGGCCAAGAACCTCGAAGACCTGGCCGGCTGGCAGGCGATTGATCCCAAGGCGCCGCCCCGGCTCATCCTGGTGTTTGATGAGTTCGCCGACCTGATGGCCGACAGGGACGCGAAGAAGGAGCTGGAAACGCCCTTGAAGCGGATCGGGGCGCAGGCCAGGGCCGCGGGCATCCATCTTGTCCTGGCGACGCAGCGACCCGAGGCCACCGTGGTCACGCCGCTGCTGCGCAGCAACCTGCCGGGGCGGGTCTGCCTGCGGGTGGCCTCGGCCGCCGATTCGAACCTCATCCTCAAGACACCCGACGGCGCCGACCTCCTGGGCCGCGGCGACCTGCTCTGGCAGCGGGGGGCGGGCAACGTGCGGCTCCAGAGCCCCTTCGTCGACGGCGGCGAGCTGGAGGCGGCCCTCTTCCCCTCGACCAAGTGATCGATCGCCCGAGCGAGGGGGCCTATCCCGGCTGGCCGGCGTGGTACTCGCGAAAGAGGTGCTGCACGTCGAAGCAGCCGGGCGGCGGCACCCAGTCGCGCAGGCCGACGGAGTCCAGTGAGTCCAGCAGGACGGTGGCGTCCTTGAATCGGTTCTCCGGGCGCGCGAGGCACCGGGAGATCAGCCCGATCGTGTGCGAGTCGGCCCCACTCGCCCGCAACTCCTCGGCGAAGTCGTAGGGGGGACGTTCGAGTTTCTCGACCAATAGCTGATACCACACGACGCCCAGCGCGAAGACGTCATCCTGAGTGGAGAGGCGATCGCCCCAGGTGGCCATCGCTTCCGGGGGCAGGTACATCGGCGTGCCAACCAGCACCCCCTGGGTCGCCGCGACCGGGGCTCCGACCTCCGCGGCGACTTTGCCCAGGCCGAAGTCGGTGATCTTGGCCACCGGGTGCGGCCCGTCCGTCAGCACGATGTTGGCCGGCTTGAGGTCGCGATGGCTGATGTCGTGCTCGTGGGCGGTCGCCAGCCCGGACGCCAGCCCGAGAATGACGTCATGCAGGTTCAGGGGGACGCGATCCTCCTTGTCCTCCAGAATCCAATCCTCCAGCGAGCCCCCGCCGGCATATTCGAGCGCGAGGAACGGGGTCGCCTGGTTCTCGATCGCCACGTCCTCGAATTCGATCAAGTTGGGATGGTTTCCCAGCGTCCGCTGGATCGCCATGAGACTCTGCTGTTCCTTGCGGATCCACTGGAGCGAGTTCGGGCGGGTGAAGAATTTGTAGGCCCGACGGTGGTGGAACCCGGGATTCACGGCCATCCAGACCTCGCCGAACGTCCCCATCCCCAAGTATCGCTCCAGAATCCAGTCGTGATTCTTTGCGACCGGCTCGCCACTTTTCCGGGCGGGTTGAATGTCGGAAACGAGTTGCTCGATGAGGTTCATGCTGCGCATGAGACTGCTGCGGGCCGCGCCGTGGGTCGTGACGAATCGCGCCTTGCGGGTCAGGTTGAGCAGCAGGGCGATCAGGGCCTCCCGATCCGGCCCGGTGAGCTGGAGTTTCTGGGACCTGTCCCAATCAACGACCATCTGGCGGACCTCGCGCTCGCCGGTGTTGCCGAGGTTTTCCAGGAACTCCCGGATGTCCGTGGCCTTCCGCTCGCGGCCGATCTTCTTGATATAGTGAACGAACCGCGAGCCGATCAGCACCGTCGTGCCGAGGCCGTCGATCGCGCCGAGCAGGGCCAGCAGTTCCGCGATGGGCAGCGACATGGGTGTCTCTTTTGGAGCCGTGCGGGCGCGACGGTCGATGATGGCACGGAAGGCACTCGGGTGCAACGCCACGCCCCGGGTCACGCGGACCCGCGCAGGGTCGCCCCACGGCGAAAGACGATCCCACCTGGTGAGGAGAATGGCTTGACGTTGGACCAGGCCGTTCAAAGCATCGGAACTTGAAGAGGCTATCGCGATGGGCGGGTGGCCGGGGTCGGTCATTCACAGCGACACCCCTTGCCAGACTGGAATCCCGAGTCGGTCGGCCCCTTCTGGGTTGACTTCGCGGCGGGATGGTTCATAAACTACCTCATCACAATTCGGCGCGCATCTTATCCAGAGTGGCTGAGGGACGGGCCCTATGACGCCACAGCAACCGGTCCACCATCCCGGTGGATGCTGGTGCTAACTCCTGCCCTGGTTCAGTTTGCGGAAATCACCGCGATCGGGACCGTTGGGACAGATAAGATGGACCGCGGCGGACGCCCCCTATGCGTTCGTCGCCGGACCCTTCGTCTGCCCCCGCGCAACTTCGCTCAACCCTTTCGCCTCGTCTCGTCTTTCCTCCCTCTGGATCAAAGCCATCGCGCCGAACGGTACTCCGCGTCCGCCGCCCCCAATGCCGGGGCAGGACGCCATCGCCGTCGGAGATCCATCGATGATCCAGGGACACGCTCGCGGGCTGAAGTGTCGCCTCTGCGGCAAGCTCTATCCGAAGGAAGCGCTGAACTTCTGCACGGAAGACTTCGGGCCGCTGGAAGTGGATTACGATTACGAAGGGGTCGCGAAGACCCTGAGCCGCGACGCGATCTCCGGCCGCCCCCGCAACATGTGGCGCTACCATGAACTGCTGCCCGTGGACGGCGAGCCGACCGTCGGTCGGCACGTCGGCTGCACCCCACTGATCCGGGCCGATCGCCTGGCCAAGGCCCTGGGCGTGGCGGAGCTTTATCTCAAGAACGACGCGGTGAACCATCCGAGCCTCTCGTTCAAGGACCGGGTCGTCGCCGTGGCCCTGTCCAAGGCCGTTGAGCTGGGATTCACCACCGTCGGCTGCGCCTCCACGGGCAACCTGGCCGGGAGCGTCGCGGCCAACGCCGCCGCGGCGGGGCTGAAAGCGTATGTCCTGATCCCCGACAACCTCGAACAGGGTAAGGTCCTCGGCGCCACCGTCTACGGCGCGAAGGTCATCGCCATCGAGGGGAACTACGACAAGGTCAACCGCCTCTGCTCGCAGATCGCCTTCCGGTTCGGCTGGGGCTTCGTCAACGTGAACCTTCGGCCCTTCTACGCCGAAGGCTCCAAGACGATGGGCTTCGAGATCGCCGAGGATCTGGGCTGGCGCACCCCCGACCACGTCGTGGCGCCGATGGCCGGCGGCAGCCTGATCGGCAAGATTCACAAAGCCTTCAAGGAATTCGAGATGCTGGGCCTGGTCGATCCGGTCCGCACCAAGATGTTCGGCGCCCAGGCCACCGGCTGCAACCCGATCACGAACACCGTCAAGACCGACGCCTTCAAGGTCAAGCCGATCCGCGACCCGCAGACGATCGCCAAGAGCCTGGCCATCGGCGACCCGGCCGACGGGCTGTTCGCCTCCAGGCTGATGCGCGAGACCGGCGGCTGGGGTGAGGACGTCGACGACGACGCCATCGTCGACGGGATGCGCCTGCTGGCCGAGACCGAGGGCATCTTCGCCGAGACCGCCGGTGGCGTGACCCTGGCCGTCGCCCAGAAGCTGATCGCCCAGGGCAAGATCGACCGCAATGGCTCGACCGTCCTGTGCATCACCGGCAACGGCCTCAAGACCCAGGAAGCCCTCATGAATCGGATCGCCCGCCCGGTCGTCATCCGCCCGAACCTCGCGGAGTTCGAGGCGCTGGTCGAGGCCGAATCGCCCGCGGAGTTCGCCGGCGCCGGGGTCTGAGGAATACGAACTAACCAGGGAGGCGCGGAGGACACGGAGAAGATGGAGCAAAATTGGTAAGCCTTCTCCGTGTCCTCCGCGCCTCCGTGGTGAATTCTCTCATCGAGGTATGGAACGATGGCCACCGTCAGCATCCCGACCCCCCTCCGCCCGCACACCGGCGGCTTGGGCACTGTGCAGGCCGAGGGCACGAACGTGGCCGAAGTCCTGCGGGACGTCGGCGGGCGCTTCCCCGAGTTCCACAAGCGCATCTTCGCCGCCGACGGCGCCATGCACCAGCACGTCAACGTCTTCGTCAACGATGAGGACATCCGCTTCATGGACGACCTGGAAACCCCGGTCGGCCCCAAGGACGAGGTCAGCATCATCCCGGCGATCGCCGGGGGTTGAGGCTGACCAGCAAGGTCCTCCGGGGGTTCGCGATGACGTTGACCGTTGTCTTTTGGAATTTCAACACCACCAGGGGCGATGTCCTCAGGAAATTGAATACCGCCTCGGAAAAGGCGGAAGTCGTGACCCGCATTGCCGAGGAATTTCAGGTCGACCTGCTGGTACTGGCCGAATGTGGAATCTCGGAACGCCGGCTGTGGAAGGCGCTTCGGTCGAAGGACCCGAGATTCGACTTGCCGACCAATCCCCATCCGAGGTTCCGGTTCTTCACCCGATTCCCGGGAGTACGCCTGGAGCCCTGGCTCGCAGATGACCGGATCGCGGTACGACGACTGAAGCTCGATGGATGTCGGGATATCTTGCTGGCCGCAATCCATTACCTCGATCGCCGGAATCATACCCCGGGGAAACAGTATCGGGAGTTGGCTGCAGATCGGGAGACATTGCGGGAATCGGAGGATAGGGCCCAGCACTCACGGACGGTCCTTTTCGGCGATCTGAATATGAATCCTTTCGACTTGGGGATGCTCGACCCGACCCATGGATTGGGTGCCATGATGACGCGGGATCTCACCCGGGTACACTCAAGGGAAGGGAGAGGACCGCTCCGATTCTACAATCCGATGTGGGCTGCGATGGGCCGCTCCGATGCCCCTGGCACGTTTTATTGGGACGCCGATGAACCGAACAACCCGTACTGGAACTGCTTGGACGGCGTATTGGTGCGGCCGGCGCTCCTCGACGCATTCCGCGACGAGGATCTCCGGATTATCCGACGGATCGACGACGGGGAGACGGATCTCATCCGCCTCGCGGATGTCCACTGGAAGATCTCGTATTCGGACCACCTTCCGATCTTATTCAAGCTCGACGTACCGTTGACGTCACCAACCGGAGGGGAGAGCGAGCATGGGTGAGAGAGCACCGGGTGCCGGAAAAGATCTTTGGGGACCGCCGTTCGAAGCCGAGCCCGTGGAGACGGTCTTGGTTGCCAGGCTGAACGAGCAGGTCAATGCCTTGACCCAGAGGACCGCCGGGCGTGTCGTGGGCGAAGTGGTGGTCAAGACCGATCCCGATCAGGGGACCGTCTGGACCGCCCTCTACGCCAGGGTGCCCGCCCTGAACGACTACAAGCACAAGCTCATCGCGATCGCGCACCCCGTCGTGATCAAGGATCCGTCTGATCCATTCCCGGTCGATGTCTTTGACCCTGACGGCAAGCAGGTCATTCATGGGATGGCGGACTATGACGGTTGGCTCTCCCGAATCCTGGCTTCTCCCCAGATCCATGCCGTAATCAATAGCCTCCTCCGATATGGCGACGATCGCGCCGCGTCCTGAGATCGCGTTGCTCCTCTCAATCGCAAGGCCACGAATCATGGCATTCGAATCGAACCCCGCCGACCCGATGGACCGCTACAGCCGCCAGGTCCGCTTCCACGGGCTGCTGGAAGCCGGCCAACGCAAGCTGATGTCCAGCCGGGTCACCATCTGCGGCTGCGGGGCCCTGGGAACCGTTCTGGCCAACCACCTGGTCCGCGCGGGGGTCGGCCGCGTGCGGATCGTCGACCGCGACTTCATCGAGACCCACAACCTCCAGCGCCAGATCCTCTTCGACGAGCAGGACGTCGCCGACAACCTCCCCAAGGCCGAGGCCGCCGCCCGTAAGCTCCGGGCGATCAACAGCCAGGTCGTCATCGAGCCGGTGGTCACCGACATTGACCACACCAACATCCTGGACCTGGTCTCCGACGCCGACCTGATCCTCGACGGCACCGACAACTTTGAGACGCGCTACCTCATCAATGACGCGGCCGTGAAGCTGGGCAAGCCCTGGATCTTCGGCGGGGTGATCGGCAGCGAGGGGCAGACCGCAACGATCATCCCGGGGGTGACCCCCTGCATCCGTTGCCTGGTCGAGACCAGCCCGCCGCCGGGGATGACCCCCACCTGCGAGACGGCCGGGGTGCTCGGCCCCGCGGTCGCCGTGATCGCGTCGCTGGAGGCGGTCGAGGCGATCAAGATCCTCAGTGGCGCCCACGACGCGCTGAACACCGAGCTTATCATGGTCGACATCTGGGAGTGGTCGTTCCGCCGCCTCAAGATCGCCGGTCTGCTGGGCAAGGTCGACTGCCCCTGCTGCCAGCACCGCAAGTTCGAGTGGCTCGACGGCTCGCAAGGGTCGCACACCACCACCCTTTGCGGACGCAATGCCGTGCAGGTCGCCACCCGCCGCGCCGAGCCGCTGGACTTCCCCGAGATGGCCGTCAGGCTCGCGTCCCTGGGCGAGGTCCGGCACAACGCCTTCATGCTCCGCTTCGCCACCGAGGGGCACGAGTTCACCGTCTTCCCCGACGGCCGCGCGATCATCAAGGGGACCAACGACATCGCCAAGGCGCGGACGCTCTACGCCCAGTTCGTGGGAAGTTGAAGTCAAGAATTCGCCCTCTCCGGGATTGCACGATGATCTACCTCGACAACGCCGCGACCAGCTTCCCCAAGCCCGAGCCCGTCTACCAGGCGCTCGACAGGTTCGCCCGCACGCAACTGGCCAACCCGGGCCGGGCGGGCCATCGCATGGCGCTGGGTTCCGAGCGAGCCCTGGACGATGCGAGACATGCCCTTAACCAGATGTTCAACGGGGTCGCGCCCGAGCGCTGGATCTTCACGCTGAACTGCACCGACGGGCTGAATCTCGCAATCAAAGGCTCGATCGCGTCGGGCGATCATGTCATCACCTCGGACCTGGAGCACAACTCCGTGAGCCGCCCCCTGCGGGCGCTTGAGAAGGCTGGTGTCATCACCATGACCCGGCTGGCCTCCGACGGTGGCTATCTCGACCCGGATTCCGTCCGGAAGGCGCTGACGCCCAAAACCCGCCTCGTGGCCCTGACGCACGCCTCCAACGTCCTGGGGACGCTTCAGCCAATCGAGGCGATCGCGCCGATCGTCCGCGAGGCCGGGGCCCTGTTCCTGGTCGACGCGGCGCAATCCGCCGGTGTCGTGCCGATTGACCTGCGAGCCACGCCGATCGACTTGCTCGCCTTCCCCGGTCACAAGGCCCTCTACGGCCCGACCGGCACCGGCGTGCTGTACGTCGGCCCGCGGGCGAAGCCCCGAGCCTGGCGCGAAGGGGGCACCGGGGGCGACTCCTCCAGTGAGACGCAGCCTGATATGCTGCCGTACTTCCTCGAAGGGGGCACCCCCAACGTCCTGGGCGTCGCCGGCCTGGCCGCCGGGATGGCCTGGGTCGCCGAGCAGGGGCAAGAGAACCTCCGCAGGCACGAGGTCGGACACTTGCAGCGCGTCGTTGACTGGGTCGATTCCGCCGAAGGATGGAGCATCGCCGGCCACTGGGACCCCACCCGGCACGTCGGCGCCCTCTCGCTGGTCGTCCCGGAAGGACTGTCGCCGCAAGAACTCGGCGCCATTCTCGACACGAGCTTCTCCATCGCCGTCCGACCGGGGCTGCACTGCGCTCCGTACCTCCATCGCGCGGCGGGCACCTTCCCCGACGGGACTCTGCGGCTCAGCCCCGGCCCCTTCAACACGGCCGAGGAGATCGACGCCTTTCTGTCCGCGCTGACCGAGATCACCGCCGGGGTCTTGTAAGCCGTGAACCCCGCGCGGCCCCCCCTCAGCGCCGGCGACGGCCTCCGGGTCGAATTCAATCGACTCCTCCCGGTGCACCAGCGGCTCGCGGGCGAGGTCGAGCACGCGGTACGCCGGGTCCTGGATCGCGGCTGGTACATCCTCGGCCCGGAGGTCGAAGCGTTCGAGGCCGCCTTCGCCGCATACCACGGCGTCGCGCATGCCGTGGGCGTCGCCAACGGGACCGACGCGATCGAGCTGGCCCTGAGGGCCGCGGGCGTCGGCGCGGGGGACGAGGTCATCACCGTCGGCCACACGGCGGTCGCCACCGTCTGCGCCATCGAGCGGGCAGGGGCAAGGCCGGTGATCGTCGACGTCGACCCGACCACGTACACGATGGACCCGGAGGCCGCCGCCGCCGCCGTCTCGCCCCGCACCAAGGCGTTACTGCCGGTCCACCTCTACGGCCAGCCCGCCAACATGTCGGCGCTCTCGGCCCTGGCCGATCGCCGGGGCCTTCTCCTGGTCGAGGACTGCGCCCAGGCCCATGGCGCGCGCCTGGGCGGGAAGCTGGTGGGGACCTTCGGCGCCGCGGGAGCGTTCAGTTTCTATCCCACGAAGAACCTCGGCGCCTACGGCGACGGAGGCGCGGTCCTCACCGACGATGCACCGCTCGCAACGCGGCTGCGACTCCTCCGCAACTACGGCCAGACGGACCGCTACCGGCACCAGCTGCGCGGCATCAATAGCCGGCTCGACGAGATCCAGGCCGCGATCCTCGCGGTCAAGCTGGGCCACCTTGACGAGCACAACGCCGCCCGCCGCGAGATCGCCGGCCACTATCGCGAGGCCCTGGCGGGCCTGGATGTCACGCAGCCCTTCGACGATGCCGGGCACGTCTACCACCTCTTCGTCGTCCGTCACGAGGAGCGCGACCGCCTCCGCGCCTCACTGACGGCGCGTGGCGTCGGCACCCAGATCCACTACCCGATCCCCGTCCACCGCCAGCAGGCGTACCTGGACCTGGGATACGCACTGGGAAGCCTCCCCGTCACGGAGCGAGTCGCTGGCGAAGTCCTGTCCCTGCCACTTTACGTCGGAATCGAGCCCGGAGACGTTCAGATCGTCGCGGAAGCGATCGCCGCCTTTTCCGCCGGGGTTCGGGCCTGACGAAGGAGCCGATCATGGGTCTCGAAGGATGCCGGGTCATCGAGTTGCCCAAAATCCACGACCCCCGCGGCAATCTGACGTTCGTCGAGGGCGGGCGTCACATCCCCTTCGAGATAAAGCGCGTCTTCTACCTCTACGACGTGCCGGGCGGGGCGGAACGCGGTGGGCACGCTCACAGCAGGTTGAAGCAGGTCATCATCGCCATCTCGGGGAGCTTCGACGTCCTCCTCGACGACGGGGAGGAGAAGAAACGCTTCCACCTGAATCGCTCTTATTACGGGATCTACATCGAACCCATGATCTGGCGCGAGATGGACAATTTTTCCAGCGGGTCCGTCTGCATGGTCCTGGCGTCGGAGTATTATGACGAGACAGACTACTTCCGCGACTACGGCGAGTATCGCGAGGCGTTGCGCCGATGACCGAGGGGTCGCACGGGCTGGAGCCACGATGGCAAAGATCGGCCGGAATGTGGCGCTCGCCGAGGATACCGCCCTGGGCGAACGGGTGGCGATCGGGAACAACGTGACGTTCCATCCGGGGGTCGTCGTCGGAGACGGGACGACGATCCTCGACGGGGCCGTCCTCGGCCGCCCGCCGATCTCCTCGGGCCTGTCGAACCGGCCACTGGACGAGACGCCCGGCCCCCTGAAAATCGGTCGGGAATGCGTCATCGGGGCCAACGCCGTCCTGTACCGCGGCAGCAGCCTCGGAGACCGCGTGTTCGTCGGCGACCTCGCCTCCCTTCGCGAGGGCTGCTCGATCGCGGACCTCGTGGTGATTGGGAGGAGCGTGCTGGTCATGTACAATGTGAGTGTTGGCGAGCGTTCCAGGGTCATCGACGGCGCGATCCTGACGGGCGACATGGTCGTCGAGGCCGACGTCTTCATCGGGCCGGGCGTCGCCACGACGAACGACGACGAGGTCTATCTCAAGCGTTTCGGCCTGCTCCCCTTCGGCGTCCGAGGCCCGATCGTCCGGCGGTTCGCGCTGATTGGCACGGGGGCCATCCTCTCCGCCGGGATCGAGGTCGGGATGGGTGCGGTGGTCGCCCCCGGCGCCGTGGCCACACGCGACGTACCCGCCTGGACAGTGGTCGCGGGCGTCCCCGCCAGGCCGATCCGCGCCGTCGACCCGGCCGATCGCGACAAGATCCTGGCTCTGTTCTCGGCCGAGGGCCGGCCCCCGTTGAGCGTGCCGTGATGAGCGTCGTGTCGATCGTGGTTCCGGTCTTCCACAACGCAGCGAGCTTGCCCGAATTGCTCGCACGATTCGGCCTCCTGGCGCAGGCGAATCCGTCGGACCGCTTCGAATTCGTCTTCGTGGACGACGGGTCGCGCGATGATTCCTTCGGCGTCTTGAAGACCCTGGCCGCCGGGGATTCGCGGGTCCGGGTCATCAAGCTTTCCCGCAATTTCGGCTCGAATGCGGCGCTGATGGCCGGCTTGCACCACGCGCGGGGCGACGCGGTCGCGGCAATCTCCGCCGACCTGCAAGACCCGCCGGAGCTGCTCGGCGAGATGCTGGCCCGGTGGCGATCGGGCCGCAAGGTGGTTCTCGCCGCGAGGACCGGCCGCGACGACCCGGGGCTGACGGCCTGGCTGTCGGACCTCTTCTACGCGCTGTTCCGCAGGTTTGCCATCGGGACGATGCCGCGGCGGGGGTTCGACTTCTTCCTGGTCGACCGTCAGGTGTGCGACCTCATCAACGGCATTCAGGAGAACAACGCCTACTTGATGGGCCTCATTCTCTGGCTGGGGTTCGATCCCGAGGTCTTGCCCTACCACCGGCGTGAGCGTGAGGCACGATTCGGCCGCTCGATGTGGACCTTCGGGAAGAAGCTGAAATATTTCGCGGATTCGTTCGTCGCCTTCTCGTACGTGCCGATCCGCGCCGCGTCGTTCTTGGGGATCGGTCTGAGCTTCGTCGGGCTGATCTATGCCGTCGCGGTCGTGGTCGCGAAGCTGGCATACGGGTTCCCCGTCGAGGGCTGGGCCTCGCTGATGGTCGCCTTTCTGATCATCTCAGGGGCGCAACTGCTGATGACTGGTATCCTGGGGGAGTATATGTGGCGCAACCTCGACGAGACGCGCCGGCGTCCCCGATTCATCGTGGAGGAGGTCGTCGACGGGGCGACGCCCGCGGGGCCGGGGGCCGGGGGTGAATAAGGTAAGGGGACTGGACTTTGGCGTCCCTTGGAGAGGCCGCGGGGGTCGATCCCACGTGAATATCAACGGAACGTTCATCAACTTACGCCTCGTCGAAGTTTCCGACGCGCCCTTCATCCTGAGCCTCAGGATCGACGGACGACTGAACCGCTTCCTTTCCGCGGTCGGCGACGACGTGGGCCGTCAGTTCGCGTGGCTTGAGAGCTACAAGGCGCGGGAGCGCCGTGGCGAGGAGTTCTACTGGATCATCGAAGACCTGGCATCGGTTTCCCTGGGGACCATTCGGCTTTACGACATGGACCACGACGACCGCTCGTTCACTTGGGGGAGTTGGATTCTCAAGGCCGGGAGCCCCCCCCAGTTTGCCATGGAGTCGGCAATTCTCATGTATGACTTTGGATTTTACACGCTCCGCTTCGGCGTGGCGAGGATGGGCGTGCGAAAGGGGAATACGGGCGTGGTCGCCTTCCACCGGCGGTTCGGTGCGAGCCCGGCGGGGGAGGATGAGCAAAACCTGGATTTCCGCCTGATCGCGGAGGATTACGCAGTGACCCGGCGCCGTTACGCCGACTTGCTGAAACTCCGAGGGATCTGACCATGCTCGGCATCACCGCGATCGGCTCCTATATCCCCGAGGGCAGGCACTCGAACTACGACAGGATGGCCGGCTTCGGGGTCGACGCGGCGTTCATCGAGAACCGGATCGGCGTGCGCCGTGTCGCGGTCAAAGGAGAGGACGAGCAGACGTCCGACCTGTGCGTCGCGGCGTTCCGGGACCTTCAGACGAGGGTCGCGTTCGACCCGGCATCCATCGACGCGGTGGTCGTCGTGACCCAGAACCCCGACCGAAACATCCCACACACCTCAGCGATCGTCCACGGGAAACTCGATCTCTCCGAGCACTGCGCCTGTTTCGACGTTTCGCTGGGGTGCTCTGGTTACGTCTACGGGCTGTCGATCCTCCTGGGCTTCATGGAGCGGGGCGGCCTCGGCAGGGGGCTCCTTCTCACGGCCGACCCCTACTCGATGATCGTCGACCCTGCCGACAAGAACACGGCGATGCTGTTTGGCGACGCGGCCACGGTCACCCTGCTCGACGAAAACTACGCGTTCCGCCCGATCGACTTCACATTCGGGACGGCGGGCTCAAGGCACGAGGATCTGTACTGTCAGGGCCAGACCCTGTTCATGAACGGTCGGTCGATCTACAGTTTCGTGGCCGAGTACGTGCCTCGGGATATCCAAACCCTGTTGAACCGCAGTGGCCTCTCGGTCGGCGAAGTCGACCGGTTTCTGTTCCACCAGGGGAGCAGGCACATGGTCGAAACGCTCATCAAGCGGCTAAAACTGGACCCGGCACGAGTGCCATACAAGATTGAGGATCATGGCAACACCGTATCCTCGTCGATCCCGTTGCTGCTCAAGGACGAACTCACTGATGAGAGCGTCCGCAAGGTCGTGATCAGCGGGTTCGGGGTCGGTTTATCGTGGGCAAGTGCTGTTCTTACCCGAGTGGGAGGGGCACGGGCATGACGGTCACGGCGTTAGAATTGAAGCAGGCCATCAGAGAGCGTGAGCTCGACCTCGGTGTGGACGTCGACATGCTGAGCGTTTCCACCCCACTGGCGGAACAGGGGGTCGACTCCCTGGGAGTCATGGACATCCTCCTGCTCCTCAAGGAAGAATACGGAGTCAAAGTCTCCGATGCCGACGTTTCTCGCATGATTTCTCTCGAAGCGATCGCCGCTTATCTCGACGAGAGGGGAGTGGCCCGGCCTGGCCTCCGTCCTTGAAGGCCACCAAGTCTCCGAAACGCCCTTCCGAGGATCGCCATCGGGAGCATCTGATCAACGGCATCACGGAGTCAAACGATCTGGCGTCACCTCGACGAATCCCGAGGTCGCCCCGAGCCATCGTGGGGGCTGGTCATTCGTTGAGAATCGCCTCCGGGCGGCGGGTCACCTCAGCCGAGCCCGCGAGTCGAGTTGTTGCGACCGACGGTCCCAAGGGGGCGCGGATGTTTTCAGCGTTGAAGACCGACCTGGCCGTGCCCTTCAAGCGGCTCGAAGATTGGGCGTTGAGCGGGCCGCTGACGGCGGCGCTGGGCGCCTTGCTGCTGGCCATGCTGGCGTGCTGGGTGCCCCACTACCTGACCTGGCCCTGGTGGATCGACCTGGATCACTTCGCGACCCTGGCGCTGAGCTGGGACCGCGGCCAGCGCCTGCCTTATCGCGACCTCCCGTCGATCCAGTTCCCTGGAGAGTTTTACGTCTTCTGGGCCTTGGGGAAGGTCTTCGGGTGGGGACGGACGGTTCCGCTCTACGCCTGCGACGCGGCCGCGCTTCTGCTGTTCGGCGGGGCGATCGCGGCGACGAGCCGCCGCCGCTGCGGTCGGATGTTGCCGGGTCTCGTGGGAGTCCTCGCGTTCTCGTGGTATTACCTGAACCTCGGCTTCGACCAGGTCGCCCAGCGCGACTGGCACGCGCCGCTGCTCTTTGTGCTGGCGCTGCTGATGGCGGGCGCCGGGCCGAGCCGGACGGGGCGGGCCGCCTCGGCCGCCGCGGCGGCGATGGCCCTGGCGATCCGGCCGCACACGATCCTGTTCCTGCCCGCGATGGCGATCGCCCTCGACGAGGGGGCCCGAGCGCCGGGGGAGTCGTGGACGAGGACGCTCCGGGCGACCCTGGAATGGGGCGTGACTCTGGCCGCGGGCCTGACGCTGGCCTTCGCGCCGTTGTATTTCGGCGGGCTCTGGGAAAGCTTCCTGGACGGCCTCCGCCACGTCGCCCCCGGCAGGGGATATAGCCAACTGACTCCGTTGAGGTTCCGAGATCGCCTGCTGACGCAACTCGGCGATCAGCCCTGGTTATGGACGACCCCATTGGCGTCGGTGTGCCTCGCGGCCGTCTTCGTCCCGAGACACCGGCGGTTCGTGCTGGTCTGGGTCCTGGCGCTCGCGGGCGCCTACTTCTACAAGCCCCTCAGCCCCGTCCCTCATCACTACCTCTCGCACGCCGTCAACCTCTTCTGGTCGGTCGATCTGTTCGTGGTCGCGATGCTCCTGCTGGAGGTCCGGGGGCGGATCGCCCCGCTGAGGCTCATTGCGATTGGGCTCCTGGTGTACTGGGGCTGCCCGTCCTGGCCGCGATTCGCGGACCCGATCCGCAGCCTCAAGGCAATCCCCTGGCTGGTCAAGGGGGAGATGCCGGTGGACCCTCCCGCCTCCGGGACGTGGAACGATGTCGGCTGGAAGGAGTACCGGGCCTTGATCGCTCACCTGAAGCGGACCACGGCGGCAGAGACGCCGGTCGCCAATGTCCTGGGGAGCCTCCCGGCCATCAACGGGGTGGTCGGCCGCCCGACGCCGATGCCGGCGGAATGCCTGTCCTGGTTTATCTACTGGAACACCCCGGAGATGCGAGCGGAATACGCCCGGAGCCTCGCCGAGGCCCCCCCGACGACCGTCGTCGTCTGGATCCCCTCCGAGCGTGGCGGCCTGCTCACCGAGGCGGTCGCGGTGGCCATCGAGCAGGGGTATGCGTTCGAGGCGAAATTCGGGAACGTCCAGGTGTGGCGCAAGACGCCTGACCTCCCGAGGGCCGAGACGCCATAGGCGATCTTGCGTCCCGCGTTTCCGGGCGACATGATGACCTCCTGCTCGCGCGGAGGTGCGGCGATGAGGACCGCGATGGTCGCACGATCGCCCCGCACCCGTTCCCCGAAGGTCGACGGGGTTGGAGTTGGAATTCTTCGTGTCAGATCGCAGGCCCCCCGCGAGGTTCCCAATGTCAGGACCCGCCTCGCCCCGCCGGAGCACGCTCGCGGGGCCGCGGCCCTACGTGGTCGCGATCGCGATCGGGTCGGTCGTGTTCGCGCTGAGCCTCCGCGTCTGGGAATCCGACCCCGCGATCCCCGTCGATTACAGCCGGTTCGACAGCGACGTGCCCGCCACGCTGGCCCTGGTGCAGATGGTCGCGGAAACGGGCTGGTACACCACCGACCCTCGGCTGGGCGCGCCCGGGACTTTTGACCTGCGAGACTACACCTATATCGAGACGGGGCTGTTCCTGACAATCAAGCTGATGTCCGCATGCACAAAAAACCCCGCTTATCTGTTCAACGGATTTTATGTACTGACTTACCTTTTGGCGATCGTGACCGGGGTCTACGCCCTGCGGCGGCTCGGGGTCTCCGAGTCGGCGTCGATCGCGGCCGCGCTCCTGTTCGCGTTCACACCGTACCATTTCTACCGGGGGATGATGCACGCGAGCTTCTCGGCGTACTATCCGATCCCGCTGGTGGTCCTGGTCTGCGTCCGGGTGATCCGCGGCGAGCCACTATTCCTCGAGCGCGACGACGGGGGCAGTGTGCGCTGGCGCCGGCAGCCCGGAGGGACGGTCCCGAGCCTGCTGAGCTTCGGGCTGGTCTCGCTGGGCGGGCCCTATCTCGCGTATTTCAGCGGAATTCTCCTGGCATCGTCCGCGGTGATCGCCTCGGTACGTCGCGGCTGGCGATGGGAGCGGTTCGCGGAGGTCGGCCTGTTGGGCACGCTGATGGCCGTCCTGTTCGCGGCGCAGGCGCGACCGTTCTGGTCGCATCGGGTGCGGCACGGGGCAAACCCGACGGTCGCCGTCAGGACGTTACAGGACTACGACAAGTTCAGCCTGAAGCTGGACGCCATGCTGATGCCGTCGCCCGGCCATCGCATCGCCGAGATGCGCGCCCTGGCCCCGCTGCCCGACGGGGGGGGAGGCGACCCGCGCAAGGCCTTCATCAAGTCCGAGGAGACGCAAGGTTCGGGCGCCTTGGGCTTGACCGGTAGCCTCGGCCTGCTGATCCTCCTGGTCGTGGGGGTGGCGGCGCCCGCGGGCCGCGCCCAGCGAATGCCCCTCCTGGCCGACCTGGCGCGGCTGGCCCTGGTCGTGCTCCTGTTCGCCCTCCACGGCGGATTCAGCGAGATCATCGCCCTCCACATCAGCATGGCGATCCGTTGCTATAACCGGATCAGCATCTTCCTGGCTTTCCTGAGCTACGCCGCCATCGCGATCCTGGTGGACCGGTCCCGGGAGGCGTCGAGAAAGGCCGGTCAGCGCGGAGTGACTTTCCTCGCGACGCTGGCCGTGGCGACGGCGCTGGCACTGCTGGAGCAGGTGCCGGCGGGGGCTGTGCCGGACTACCGTCGCGATGCGGCCTTCTTCCGAGGCGATCGCGCGTTCGTCGAGCGGATCGAGGCGTCCCTGCCCCCGGGCGCCGCCGTCTTCCAGCTCCCGGTGTTGCCATTCCCCGAGTACGTCCTGGTCGACCGCGGCGGCCATGCGGTCGTCTCCGGCTATGTCAACTTCCGGGGCTATTTCCACTCGCGTCGCCTTCGCTGGAGCTACGGTGCGATGAAGGGCCGCGAGGTCGCGGCCTGGCAGGAGAGCGTCGCGGAATTGCCAGCCTCGGTGATGGTCGACCGCCTCGGGAAGGCGGGCTTCTCCGGCGTGTACCTCGATCGTTCCAGCTACCTGGATCGGGGCGACTCCGCACTCCGCGAGATCGTCGGGGTGCTCGGCCCGCCGACGATCATTGACGCCTCGCAAGACTTGATGTTCTTCCCCCTGGGCCGGAACGGCGGAAGGCCCGTCCTGCCCCACCAAGAGCAAGACGGGCCCGGTGGTGAAGCGTCGCGCCCGAAATCTTAGGGCGTCAACGCCCGGGGCTGGTGAGGTTCGGGAGCCGGGACGTTGCGTTGGTCCGGCCCGTCGTGGGGGAGTTGCCGTTGAGATTGCCGCTCAGCGAACGCCTCGCCAGGGAGACGGTGAAGATCTGGTTCACGACCAGCGAGAAGGGCTCGGCCAGGCGGCTCAGAAACACCGTCGTCCGCACGATCGGGTCGCGGTAGACGAGCAGGCGATCGCCCGGCATGAGCTGGTAATTCGTCGTCGTGTCGCCGGCATTGATGATCGCGGACATGTTCACCGGAAGCGTCTGGGCGCAACAGGCGTCGGGCGGGGCCGGGCGGACCAGGCGGACGTTCTGGGTCGCGGCCGTGGGCCCGAACCCGCCCGCATAATTCAAGGCGTCGAGTACCGTCTCGTTCCCGGTGATCGGGAACCGGCCCGGGATGGTCACGTCGCCCTGCACGTAATAGACCTTGCTGTTGTACGAAGCAACGTCGACGAAGACGACGTCCGACTCGCCCGGCGGGATGGTGACGACCTTGCCGTCCTTCATCTGGGGCTTGAGGTCCTCGTCGAACTTGAAGAGGCCCAGAACGTCGTCGGTGAGATACTTCCGGAGGTGGATGACCACCTTCTCCTTGATCTCGCTGATGGTCAGCCCCGCGACGTAGACATCGCCGTAGAAATCGAGCGAGATCTTGCCGTCGGGCCTGACGAGACGCTCTCCTCCGATTGGCCGCCCGGGGAGGGCCTGGAGAACCTCGACCCGGATGATGTCGGGCGACTCCACCACGTAGTCCGGCAGGGATGTCTTGTTCAGCTCCCGGGGGAGATTCATCCTGGCGATCTTCTCCTCCGGCGTCCTGACGGTCTGACATCCGCAGGCCAGCAGGGCGGCCAGGGGCAAGAGCCAGCCAGCCCCACGGCGAGTGGTCCTTGTGCAATCCATGCGACGCTCCTGCCCGGCTCGCCGGGACCGACCGGCGCGACCGACCCTGTGTCGGCCCGCATCCTACCCGAGAAAACCGATCCGACTCAGGCCAGACCGGCCTTGACACACCTGTAATCGGCTCTCGATCCACGCGGCTCAAGCCGATTCCACTGTGCCGGTAGGTTTTTAGCCGTTGGGACGGAAATAGCGATTATGCCTTTGGAACTGCGAGTTCGACGCCTCATCCGCCGGGCCGACGGGGCCGCCGCCCCCGCCGAAGTAACGCGACGCCCCACCCCCCGGCGTGTCCATCCGGCTCCTGACGGCGCCTCGGGGCGATTCGCGCTCCCTCGCCGCCTCGGCCCGCTGCTGAGCCGCCTGGGCCATCGCCTGCTGCCCTGACATGAAGACCATCGCCGCCCCCACTCCCCCGCGCGGGGCGTTGTACAGATAGGGATTGGCGTAAGGATTCAGGAACGGATTGGCGTAGGGACTGATCGCGGTGTTCCGTCCCCCCGTCGCAGCCGGGGACGAGGGCATCCGGCCCCATTGCGCCTCCGCGGGCCTCGTTGCCGCGGCCCCCACCAAGGCGAGGCCAATTGCCGACCATGCGAACCGCTTCATAGCCATACCCCCAGACTCGTCGAGTGCTCTCCAGCCGGGCGGACGACCCGAGTGGCCTCTCCTTGCCATCGTCGCGGGATCGAGGCGACCTCCAGGGAATCCGACAGGAGGTGACCTCCCAGGCGGTAAGACCGGAGGTTTCCCCAATATCCTTGAAATACGCAGATTACGAGAATTCTCTATTTTTCCAAATACGTTCGAGGGGTCGTCAGGTCCGATCCGATCGAAGGAAGGAAACCTGAGGGATCAGGGGCCGCGCCCGGAGGCGGATTCGCGGCGGGCCGGGATGATCCGCAACCCCACAGAGATCGAGGCGAGGATGGTCAAGATTTCACGGAGGAGGGGGAGCCCGGCGTTGGGAGCGGCCGTAGCCCTGGCAATGGTGCTGGGGGGGTCGTCGATCGCCAGCGCCCAGTTGCTCCCCAACTCCTCGATTCGCCGCGAGCGACCGCCGTGCGTGCTGGAACCGCCGTTCTATGGACAGGTCCGGCAGCAATATTTCGGCTATTACCCGACCTGCTGGCGGAAGTTCCCCCCCGGCTGGGCCTGCCCCTGCCCGAATCCCGAGCTGCCGGACTGGGCGGCCTCGCTCCGGGCGCGGAAGATCGAGACCGACAAAGGCCCGGCCCCGAGCCCCAACGATGACGACCTGCCGGCTGGGCCAGGCCGAGGCCCCGACGCCGCGCCCGACCCCTCCCTGCCGTCCCTTCCCGACGACACCCCCTCCCTATTCGGTCAAGACCCGCCCGGGGCGGACAGCCCCCCCGAGCCCCG
>JAABUQ010002642.1_pt1 | contig 34908 bp, 38 predicted proteins | sample 5560001 | NCBI WGS metagenome assembly JAABUQ01 (sample SAMN10711888, study PRJNA513371) | rock metagenome | isolation source: Antarctica rocks | place: Antarctica: Victoria Land, Finger Mt nord | collected 2015-12-18
GGACCGACGAAGTCCAGCACCGCTGCCAAACCATCCTCCAAACCAAAGCCGACGTCTACACCAGTGCTGTCGACGCGATCCTTCAGTCTTCCACCCATGTAGATCCCACCTTGGCTTTGGTTTAGGGTTTGCCTAAGATGGCCGACAGCGAGATAGAGGAGGGCCGCACCACATGGGCTCGCGCATACAGATCCACCGGATCGCCGGCGACTTGATGGCCGTCAACTCGTTTGTGGTTGTCGGTCCCACCGGGACCGTCGTCGTTGACGCCATGTTGACCATCGCCGATGCCACGAAGGTGCATGATGCGGTGGCCGCCGCGGGCCGGCCGCTTGCCGGGGTGGTGATCACCCATGGCCATCCCGACCACTACGCGGGGCTCAAGCACGTCACCGGCGGCGCTGACGTGCCCATCATCGCGGCGGCCGCGGTGAACGAAGTGATCCGCGCTGATGACGCCGTCAAGGCCGCGATCGTTGGGCCCATGATGGGTGAGCAGTGGCCGCCGGAACGACTATTCCCCAACACGGTGGCCGAACCCGGCGCCAGTGTCGAGCTTGGGGGGGTCTCGCTGCGAATGGAGGACATCGGGCCGGCAGAGTCTCGCCATGACACCATCTGGCATCTCGACGATGTGAGCATCTTCGCCGGCGATCTGGCTTATAGCCGGATGCACGCCTACCTCTACGACGGCATGTGGGAGGCGTGGCTCGCGGCGTTGAGCAAGGTCAACTCCGAGCTCAAGCCCGGCACCACTCTTTACGTCGGACACGGCGCGCCTGCTGGAGCGGAGCTGTTGGCCGCTCAGCGGGCGTACATCGAGACCTTCATTCAGGCCATCTCTGATACGTTGGATCGCGACGAGACTTCGCGCCACGACGAGGTGGTACGCCGTATGAGACGGCTGGTCCCGGGCGACGACCTGTTGTTCTTGATGGAGCTGAGTATCGAGCCCGTCGCCCTGAAGCTGAGATCCTGATGGAGGTCACACCGCGGCGAGCCGGGCTGGTCAGCGGTGATTGCGTGCGCTGGCTACGTCGCCTGACAGCCGAGCAAACAGTGCCTGAAGCTCCCGACGCCACGTTGGGCTACTACATCGCGTGTAGTCCCGTCTGGTTGGCTGCGCTGGACGACCGCGTCAAACCTGCCCCAGGAAGAGACAGAACGGGTGCCCAGCCGGGTCGAACATCACGCGAACGTGCTCCTGTGGCTGGTGCTCAGCGAGCGTGGCGCCCGCATCACGGGCCCAGGCTACCCCCGCCGCGAGGTCTGCGACGGCAATGTCGAGATGCGCCATCATCTGCTGCTCGCTGGGCGCCGGCGGCCAGACGGGCGGAACGTAGACCGGCTCGTGCTGGAACGACAGTCCCGTCCCGCCGGACGGCGGCCGCACCATCACCCAGACGGGCTCGTTCTTCACCACTGTCCACCCGAGCAGCCGCGCGTAAAAGGCGCCCAGGGCCTGCGGGTCGGGAGCTCCGAGCACCGTCGCCGCGATCCGCATAGGTGGTCGCTCCATGAGCATCCCCGGAAACGATGGAATGAGCCCAGTCTACGCGGTCAGTCTGTAGCGGGGCCTACGTGCGCAGCAGCTTGAATGCGACGCCGGTGCCCGCGTCACGGGCAACCGGGTAAGCTGGAGCCCTATGCCCACACCTGCTGGCGAACCCGGACCCCGAAACCCGCTCTTCGACCTACGCGGCAAAGTGGCGATCGTGACGGGCGGCAACGGCGGCATCGGCCTCGGCATCGCGCGTGGCCTGGCCCAGGCGGGCGCCGACCTGGCGATCGCCGGCCGCAATCAGGAGAAGAACGCCGCTGCCGCGGCCGAGCTCGAGGCGCTTGGCTCCACGGTCCTCAGCTTGAAGATCGACGTGACCGACGCCGACCAGGTGCAGCGCATGGTGGCCGAGACGGTCGCCGCCCTCGGAGGGCTCGACATCCTGGTCGCCAACGCGGGCACCAACGTGCGCCGCGCCCCCGAGGAGTACTCGCTGGCGGACTGGCACCACATCGTGGACACGAACTTGACGAGCGTCTTCGCCTGCTGCCAGGCCGCCTACCCCGAGTTCAAGCGCCGCGGTGGCGGCAAGATCCTGGCCATCGGCTCCATGACCAGCATCCTCGGCTTCGACGTCGCCTCGGTGTACGCCGCCACCAAGGGCGCCGTGGTCCAGTTCGCCAGGAGCCTGGCGTCCGCGTGGGCCAAGGACAACATCCAGGTGAACTGCATCCTGCCTGGCTGGATCAACACCGAGCTGACCCAAGGAGCGCGACGGATGCGCCCAGACCTGCACGACACGGTGGTGGGCCGCACGCCGGCGCGCCGCTGGGGCCAACCCGAGGATCTCGCCGGGGCGGCGGTCTTCTACTGCAGCCCGGCGAGCGCCTTCGTGACCGGCACCGCCCTGCCCGTGGACGGCGGCTTCTCCAGTTCGATGTTCTGAAGCCGGCGGGTCGGCCCGTCAGCGCAGGGCGAAGTAGAGGCGGTTCGCCGCGGCGGACTGGCTGTCGTACAGCAGCAGCGACGGAACGTCGGTCGAGCGCACCGCCCAGCAAACGTTGCCGCGCACCAGTCCGCCCGCGCTCACCGTCGTTGGTGGCAGCTCAGCGGGCACCGCGCCGCACGAGTTCTGAAGCACTGTGTACGGGCCAGACGTCGCCCCGGTGAGCGCCAGCCGGAACTCGCTGAACGCGCTCGACCCCTGACCGGTGTAGACGGCCTGGATGCGCGCCATGAAGTACTGGAGGTTGTCAGCCGGGGCCTTGTTGTACGGCTGGTAGTCCTTGATCGAGCCGGCCCAGGCGTCCGGGGTCACCCCGGTGACGGTGATCTGCCAGCCGTCGCCCAGGTCGCCGGCGGACCCTAACGGGAGCGGGTGGGCCTGGGATCCGAGCCCGGACCGCGCCGCCGGCGTGGCGGTGGGGGCCAGGAGAGTGGCCACCGACTGCGGCGTGGTCGCCGGCGCCCCGGCCAACGAGGTGGCAGCGGCCGCGGACACGGTTGGCGTCGGGCTAGGCGTGCCCGGCCTGGGGGTGGCGGTATCGGTTGGCAGGACGGGCAGCGGGAACGGCGTGGCCGTCGGCGTCGGCGCCAGATCGACGGCGTTGGCCACGGCGATGGTGGTCGCGGCGAGCCAATCGCTGCTGTCGGGCGCGCTGACCGAGATCACGTAGTCGCCCGGATCCAGGGCGGGCCGCCGGAGATACGCGTCCTGGCACACGTTGAGCACCAGGGTCAAGCGCCCCTGTGGGTCGACCCAGATGCTCCGCCAGCTCACCACACTGTTGCCGTCGCCGTCGACGACCGCGCCGTCGAGGCGCGACTGCGCCCAGGCATCGAAGCCGGTGCCTCTGAACTGGACGAAGCGGGCGCCCGGGTAGCCGGGCGGGCACACGGCGACGTTGGCCTGTTCGGCGGTGAGGCTGGGCGGATTGGCCGCGGGCGTCGTGTCGTCGGCGCCCCGGGCGGGGCCGCCGACGAAAGACAGCCCCAGGGCGAGGCTCAGCGTGGCGAGGATTCGCAAGGCGGCGCACCTCCAGCGCGTGGCATCGACTACGAAAGCGGGATTCTCTCAATTGTGCGCCACGGACGGCCCCCGAGCCAGAACTCCATTGCACTACAGCTCTCACCAGATTATTCACGTCCGCTCATCCTGAGCTGCGGAAGCGTGGCGGCTGCTCCCGCCACCTGTCGAAGGACCACTGGTCCTGGTTGCGCCGTCGTCAAGCCAGCGCTGGTAGAGGTCGGCTACCACGTCGTCGATAGGTGCCCGGTGGGTCTCCACGTCGTGCACCTCCGTCTGGGCCGAGGCTTGCGCCAGCAGATCCGCCAGCTTCACCCGCGACGCGTCGAACGTGTACTCGTGGCGGCCCGCGGCGCTCCCGACGAGCTCCGCGCCGGCCAGGGCGGGTGCTGTCGGCGCGCTGGTCTCGATCACAAGGACCCGACGATCGCTAAAGGTGCGCCGCAGCCGGAAAAAATCGCCGTCAAAGGCAATCGCGCCCTGGTGCAGCACCACGATCCGGCCGGCGAGCTGCTCCAGCTCGGCCATATCGTGGCTCGTCACCATCACCGTCACGCCCCGCTCGCGATTCAGCTCCTTCACGAACTGGAGCACTCGCCGCCTGGCGAGCACGTCGAGCCCGATGGTCGGCTCATCCAGAAACAGAATGTCCGGCTCGTGGAGCAGCGCCAGGCCGAGATCGGCACGCATCCGCTGACCCAGGCTCAGCTCGCGGGTCAAACTCTCGAAGAACTCGTCCAGCGCCAGCAGCTCGCGGACGACGCCGAGCATGCGCTCGTAGCGCTCACGCGGGATGTCCCAGACGACGCGCTTCCAGGCGAAGCTCGCCGCCACCGGGTGGTCCCACCAGAGCTCCGTCCGCTGGCCGAACACCACGCCGATGCGCCCGACGTAGCGCACCCGGTCGCGCACCGGGTCCAGCCCGAGCGACCGCACGGTCCCGGCGTCCGGCGCCAGCAGGCCCGACAGCAGCTTGACAGTCGTGCTCTTGCCGGCGCCGTTCGGGCCGGCGTACGCCACTACCTCGCCGTGGTCCACCGTCAGGTCGATGCCGCGCAGCGCCGGCACCAGGCGCACCGTGGGCCGAAGCAGGTTGCGCGGCAGGTCGACGAGGCGCCCGGACCGCTGGCGCTGGCGGTACGTCTTCCAGACGCCGCGCAGCTCAACGGCGGTGCCCGTGAGAGAGGTAGCGCGTGGAGCCTGTTCGACCATACTGCTGTAAGCCGGTGGCGAAGACCCAGCTGGCGAGGGCGGCCGCGGCCAGCGCCGCCAGCGGCGTCAGCAGGACAGCGTACGGGACGGTGTCCAGCCCGAGCAGCGCGCGGCACGGGTACCAGGCGGCGAAGCCAACCGGCACCACGGTCAGCAGGCCGCCGCGCGCCGCCGCGCCCAGAGCGTCGAGCGGGAACTGCTGCAGCCCATCGATCAGCTGCGCGCTGCTGCTGTTGATCTCCTCGGCGCCCCGCGGCGCCCAGAAGGCGATGCTGCCCCAGAGGTAGGCGAACGCCATCACGATGACGAGCGACCCGCCGGCATTCAGCGCCAGCAGGGCCAGCCAGCCCGCGGACGGGGGCAGCCCCAGCCCGCGCGCCGCCCACGCCAGCAGCGCCAGCCCGGGCAACAGGCTGCCGGCGCCGGACAGAGGGGCGAAGCCCTCGCTCAGCAGCGCCATCCACAGTGGCTGCGGCTGGATGAGCAGGTGGTCGAGCTGGCCGCGGCCGATGCGCCGACTGATGTGGGCGACGTTGTACGAGAACAGCACGGTGACCACACCCCTGACCGTCAGCGCGTAGCCCAGCAGGAACAGCACCTGCTGCCGTGTCCACGGGCCGATGCCGTCGAACCGCTCCGCCAGCAGAAAGGCGGCCGTGACGCCGCCAAGCCCGACGACGACGTCCGAGAAGAGGAACGCCAGCGCCGTCGTCGGGCCGCGAGCGATGAACAGCAGGTCCATGCCGGCGTACAGCCGCCACAGCCGTGCCAGCCGAGCGGCTCCGTGTGACCGGGCCTCAGCCACCGTACGCCACCAGCTTCTCGCGATTGGCGCGCCACAGCCACAGGCACAGCGGCCATAGGGCGCACGCCCACGACACCTGGGCCAGCAGCAGCGGCACAGGCGCGCCGGCGCCGGTGTAGATGGCCAGCGGCACCCAGGCCATCGCCGCGAAGGGCAGCCAGGCAAACAGCTGGCCCAGACCCCACGGGTACAGCGCCAGGGGCAGCAGCGAGCCCGCCAGCAGCGTCACCAGCGCGGTCCGCACCCAGTCGACCAGCCACACCGGCTGCTCGAGGGCGGCGGTCAGCGCGCCGAAGATGAAGTCGACCGCCAGCCCGACGGCGATGGCCAACGCCAGGCTGACCGGGAACAGCGCGCCGGCGGCCGGGCTCGCGGGCCGGGGGTCGACGCCCAGCAGCGGCGCCACCAGCAGCAGCGGGATTGAGAACAGGAGGAAGTGGACAGCGGAGCGCCCGGCCGTCTCGGCGCCGAACTGGCGCAGCACGCCGGCCGGCTGCAAGAAGCGCATCACGATGGTCCCTTCCCAGAAGGCATTGGCCAGCGTGGTCCTCACGGTGAGCTGCTGCGCGAACGCTTCGGCCGCGACGGTGTAGGTCAGAACCGCCCCGAGGGACATTGGCGAGCCGCTCTGCCCCGCCGCCAGGATGGATCGCCAGAGCGCTACCAGGACGACGACCCGCAGCAGCCGCAGAGCGTAGTCCATCAGGAAGAGGGGGCTGTCGCCCAGCTCGGTGGCCGCCATGAGCGCCGTCTGCCAGTAGCCGCGCATCGGCGCTACCAGCGGAACTGGCGCTTCAGAAAGTCGGCTGTCAGGTGGAGCACGATGGGACTGCCGTGGGGACACGCGGCCGGGCTGTCGGCCGCGGCCAGGTCGTCGACCAGCCGCCGCATCTCGGCGTCCGTCAGTCCGCTGTGGCGGCGGATCGCCCCACGACACGCCAACCGCGCCAGCAGGCGGTCCCGCCAGCGGTCGTCCGGCGCCGCCGCCTCGTCCAGCAACCCGAGCAGAACTGGGCCAATATCGTCGCTCAGCGGCAGGACTGACGGGATGGCGCGCACCAGGAAGTCGTGGCCGCCGAAGCGCTGGCAGTCGAAGCCCAGGCCGCGGAGCACGTCCAGGCGGTCCTCGAGCCCGAGAGCCTGGCGCGGCGCCAGCTCGAGGACCACCGGCTCGAGCAGCGCCTGGCCGCCGCCGTCATGGTCGGGCGCGGCGGCGCGCGCCTGGAGTTTTTCGTAGATGACCCGCTCGTGGGCGCGGTGCTGATCGATGACGAACACGCCCGCCTCCGCCTCCGCCACGATGAGCGACTGGTGCAGCTGGGAGAGGGCTCCCGTGGCGCCGAGCGCGTGCCGCAGCGGCCCGGGCGCTGAGCGGTCGGCGGCCCACCAGCGGCCCGGGGCTTCGGCGATGCGGCGCCGCGGCGGAACCAGCGCCAGCTGTCCAGGCGCCAGGGAAAAGTCCGCGTCGTCGCCGGGTCGGTCGGCCGTCTCGGCGATGGCGGCGCGGACAGCCTCCGCCACCAGAGGCGCGACGCCGCCCTCGGCCAGCAGCCGGACCTCCGTCTTGGCCGGATGAACGTTGGCATCGACGGCGGTCGGTGGTACGTCGAGCCGGACCACGGCGAACGGATGCCGCCCACGTGGCAGCAGCGGCCGGTACGCCGCCTCCAGCGCCTCCCGCAGCGCCGGCGCCGTGGTGACTCGCCCGTTGATCACCAGGACCACGTGGCGGCGGTCCGGCAGCGTCGTCGTGCGCGAGCTGATGACCCCGCCGAGGTGGCTGCCGGTGGTCGCGTCTGCCCCGGCCAGCGGTCGCAGGGCAGCGGCGACGGTCGGGCCCAGGATGTCGGCCACGATGCCGCGAACGTCGCCGTCGCCGCTGGATCGAAAGACGCCGCGGCCGTCCACGCTCAGCGACACGCGAACCTCGGGGTTGGCGAGGGCGACGTGCCGCACCAGGCCGGCCACCCGCGCCGACTCGCTGCGCTCGGCGCCGACCTGCTTCAGGCGAGCCGGCACGTTGAAGAAGAGCTGGCGGACTGTCACCGTGGTGCCGGGCTGGCGCGCGGTGGCCTCGCGCCGCGCCACCGCGCCAGCGCGCAGCTCGACCAGCGTGCCGGTCCCTGCCCCGGGCACGCAGGTCGACAGCGTCACGTTGGCAACGGCCGCGATACTCGGCAGCGCCTCCCCGCGGAAGCCGAGCGTGCGCAGCTGGCCCAGGTCGTCGACCGAGCGGATCTTGCTCGTCGCGTGGCGGGCGAAGGCGAGCTCCGCCTCGTCCGCGGCGATGCCCACGCCGTTGTCGGCCACGCGGATCAGGCCGAAGCCACCGCCGGCCAGCTCGACGCTGACCTCGCTGGCGTCGGCGTCCAGTGCGTTGTCCAGCAGCTCGCGCACGACCGACGTGGGCCGTTCGACGACCTCGCCGGCAGCGATCAGCTCGGCGACGTCCCGCGGCAGGACGCGGATGTGCCCGGGCCCGCGCGCGGCGCCGGTGTCCACGAGCTCAGCGGGGCCGGCGCGCACGCCGCTGGATGTCGGCTATCGCGTTGAGCGCCGCCAGCGGCGTGGTCGTCGCCACGTCGATCTGGAGCAGCTCGTCCAGCAGGTCCTCGGCTGGCGGGTCCGCGTCGCCGGCCGGCCTGTCCAGAAGGTGCAGGGGCGCCGGATCCCAGGCGACGAGTTGAACACCGCCCTCCAGCTCGCGCAGCACCTCCTCCGCCCGCGCGGTCACGCTCGGCGGCAGCCCCGCCAGACGCGCCACGTGGATGCCGTAGCTGCGGTCCGCCGCGCCCGGCACGATGCGCCGCAGGAAGACGATGGCGCCGTCCTGCTCGGCCACCGCCGTGTGGGCCACGCGCACCCGTGGCAGGTCCGCCGCCAGACGGGCCAGCTCGTGGAAGTGGGTGGCGAACAGGGTGCGCGCCCCCAGGCGGTCGTGGATCTCCTCGGCGATGGCGCGCGCGATCGACAGGCCGTCGTAGGTGCTCGTGCCACGGCCAATCTCGTCGAGCACCACCAGGCTCCTGTCTGTCGCGTGGCGGAGAAAATTGGCCGCCTCGGTCATCTCCACCATGAACGTGCTGGCGCCGCCGGCGATGTCGTCGTGCGCACCGACCCGGGTGAACACCCGGTCCACCAGCCCGATGGTCGCCCGCCGCGCCGGCACGAAGCTGCCGATCTGTGCCAGCAGGACGATCACCGCCACCTGGCGCAGATAGGTGCTCTTGCCGCCCATGTTCGGCCCCGTCACGATGAGCACCTGCTGGTCGGTGCACGCCAGATGGCAGTCGTTCGGGATGAAGGCGCCCGCTTCCAGGCTCTTCTCGACCACCGGGTGCCGCCCGTCCTCGATGTCTAGCGCGTCGCCGTCGGTCACGCTTGGGCGGCAGTAGTCGCCCGCGCGGGCGACCTCGGCCAGGCCGGCGAAGACGTCCAGGTGGGCCACCGCCCGGGCCACGCGCCGCAGCGTCGCGGCGTCGCGGGCCACCTCCCGGAGGATGCCGTCGTAGACGTCGCGCTCGATGTCGGCCACGCGCTGCTCGGCGCCGACGATGCGCGCCGCGACCTCCTTCAGCTCCGGCGTCACGAAGCGCTCGGCCGCGACGAGCGTCTGCTTCCGCTGGTAGTCGGGCGGCACCAGCGGCAGGTTCGGCCGGGTGACCTCGAGGTAGTACCCGAAGACCTTGTTAAAACCCACTTTCAGCGACTTGATGCCGGTGCGCTGGCGCTCCGTCCGTTCGAGGCTGGCGGCGTGGCCGCGGCCCAATGCCAGCGACTCCACCAGGGCGTCCAGGTCCGGGTCGAAACCGGGGCAGATCGTGCGGCCGCTGCCGGGCGGCGCGACGGCCCGCGTCAGCAGCTCCTCCAGCTGCGGGCACGGCTCCAGCTCAGCGACGAGAGGGCGTAGGGCTGGCGAGTCGTCGTCGGCCAGCAGGTGCCGTAGGTCGCGGATTGCCCGCAACGCGTCGGCGAGGTCGAGCAGCTCCCGTGGCACGGCCACGCCGCGGATGATCCGGCCCAGACGCCGCTCCAGGTCGCCGACGTGGCTGAGTCCTTCCCTGACGGCGGCGCGCAGACGGTCCGCCGCGTGGCAGGCCGCGACCGCGTCGAGCCGCTCCTCGATGGCTGCCACGTCAAGCAGGGGGCCGCCGAGCCAGGCGCGCAGCAGGCGGCCGCCCATCGGCGTGCGCGTCGCGTCAAGTGTCGCCAGCAGGCTGCCCTCGGTCCGGCCGCCGCGGGCGCCGCGCATCAGCTCGAGGGTGCGCCGCGTGCCCGGATCGAGCGCCATCTGCCCGCCGGGAGCGTAGGTCCGCAGACCGGCGAGGGCGCGCGCCAGCCGGCGGTCGTGCCCGTCGAGATAGGCGAGCAGGGCGCCGGCGGCGCCCACGGCTTCCGGCAGATCGTCGCAGCCGAAGCCGGCCAGGGACAGGACGCCAAAGTGGTCGCGCAGCCGCTGCCCGGCCGCCTCGCTGGCGAACTGCCAGGGCGGGCAGGGCGTCACGTGGGGGCCAGGCGCTGGCGGCGCGTCCTGCCCCTCGGGGACGAGCAGCTCGGCTGGCCCCAGCCGCTCGATCTCCTGGCGCAGCTGAGCCAGGGCGCCGCCGCCGGAGAAGCTCGTGGTGGCGAACTCGCCGGTGGACACGTCCACGTAGGCGAAGCCGCTGGCCAGACGGCCGGGCAGGACCGCCGCCAGGTACCGGTTCTCGCGCTCGCGCAGCAGGCCCGGCTCGACCAGCGTCCCGGGCGTGACGACGCGCGTGATGACCCGCTCGACGAGCCCCATGCCCGGTGGACTGACCTGCTCGGCGACCGCGACGTGCAGCCCGGCGTCCACGAGCCGTGACAGGAACCAGTCCAGGCGAGCCAGCGGCACCCCGGCCAGCGCCACGCGGTCGCCCTTGCCGAACTCGCGCGAGGTCAGCATGATGCCGCACACGCGGGACACCAGATGGGCGTCCTGCTCGAAGCTCTCGAAGAAGTCGCCCAGCTGGAACAGGAGCACGCAGTCAGGATGCTGGCGCTTGAGCTCCTCGAACTGGCGGCGGATGGGCGAATCGCGCGCCGGGGCTGCGTGGCGCGGCTCGGTCGCGTCCGCGGCGCTCGGCTGCGGCAGGTACGGCGGTGCCAACAACGGGTGCCTCTGCGGCAACCTTACAATCCGGGCCGGGCTGGGCGCGACCGCCACGCTTTCGCCCCAGGCCTTCGGGTGAGGGTGCGGTGCCACGGGGCAAGTACCATGACCGGAACTAGCTGGACTGGCTCGGCAGAGTAGCCGATTAAAAGAGGCACCGCCCCGCTCGAGAGGAGAACGTCCATGCGTACCGCTCACGACCAACCCCTGTCCCGCCGACGCTTCCTCCTGCTCGCTGGTGTCGCCGCGTCCGCCGGCCTGGCGCAGGCGTGCTCCTCCGGCTCCGGCTCGGGCTCCAGCCCGGCGCCCGCCCCGACGACCCCACCCGCGCCGGCGGCGACGCAGGCCGCGCCCGCGCCGGCCGCCGGCGCGACAGCGGCGCCGGCCGCGGCCGCTACCAGCGCCCCCGCCGCCGCGCAGTCCACCAAGTCCGGCTCCGTCTCCGTCTGGACCGGCTACCCCGAGCTCGAGCCCTTCTACAAATCCGTCGCCGGCGACTTCAACAAGACCTACCCCAAAGTCTCCGTCGAAGTGCTGAGCTCCACGCTCCGCGAGATGGAGCAGAAGCTCTCGACCGCCGTCTCCACCGGCCAGGGGCCCGACGTCTTCGACATCGGCCCGAACATCATCATCAAGTTCATCGAGGGCGGCCTGGCCGACCCCGTGCCGGCCGAGATCGAGCAGTACATCAAGAGTGGCATCTATACCGACTTCGTCCTCGGCTACCTGACCTACAGCGGCAAGCTGTACGGCATCCCGCTGCTGGACGGTGGTCGCGACGCGCTGTTCTACAACAAGGCCATGTTCCGCGAGGCCGGGCTGGACCCCGACAAGCCGCCGACCACCTTCACCGACATGATGGAGTACGCCAAGAAGCTGGTGAAGTACGACGGCAACGGCAACATCACCCGCAGCGGGATGAGCCTCCGTTTGTCAGGCCAGGGCAGCGGCATCGCCGAGAAGTTCTGGTTCATCCTCCACAACATGGGCGGCGAGCCGGTCGTGCCGGCGGCCGACGGCAAGCTGTGGCACAACGGCTACGACAACGACGCCGGGCGCAGAGCGCTCCAGTACTACGTGGACGCGGTCCACAAGTTCCACGTCGACGACCAGAAGGTCAAGCACGACGCCGAAGCCCTCGAGACGGAGTCGACCGCCATGCTCATCCGTGAGTCGTGGGTGATCGGCGAGGCGGCCCAGAAGAACCCGAAGCTGGACTACGGCACGAGCCGGATGCCGAAGGACGTCAAAGGGGACACCATGGCCCAACCGTGGGGCATCTACGTCAACAAGACGGCTCAGGACGGGGCGGTGGCGTGGGAGTTCGCCAAGGCTGCCACGAGCAAGGACGCCGGCCTACGCCAGACGAAGATGTCCGGCTGGATCTCGCCGCGGCGGGACGTGGACTGGCCCGCGCTCACCAAGGAGATCCCGCAGTACGACGTGTTCGTGAACCCGCCGAAGGACATCGGCTTCTACGCCTACCCTCAGTTCGGCGCCTTCGACGAGATCCTGACCAAGATGGCCGACCGGCTGACGACGGCGTACCTGGACAGCTCGCTGAAGGACAACCCGGACGGGGTCGCCAAGATGATCAAGGACATGGCGAGCGAGACGGACTCCCTGCTGAAGCAAGCCACCCTGTATGGCGGCGCCTAGTCCCGGAGTCGCGACGCTCTCGCCGGCGGGGCGCCCGGCCGCCAGGTCGGGTCGCCTGCACGGCGTCAAGCGGTCCCAGCTCTCGCGGTACCTGTTCTGTTACGCCATGCTGGCGCCGGTGCTCGCCCTGTTCGCCTACCTGCGCATCATCCCCATCGTCCAGACCTTCATCATGAGCCTGTACAAGTGGGATCTTACCCAGCCCATCCATCCCTTTATTGGCGCTGACAACTATACAGCTCTTGTCTCGGACGAGCGCTTCTTCCAGGCATTACGCAACACCACGCTCTTCTCGTTCGCGACGGTCATCGGCAGCGTCGCCCTCGCCCTGCCAATCGCCGTTCTTCTCGCTGGCCAGGTGCGTTTCACCTCGCTCTACCAGGCCATCTTCTTCCTCCCCGTCATCACTCCGATGGTCCCCATGTCGGTGGCCTGGAAGTGGATCTACGACCCGACTCGCGGCATTCTCAACTACCTGCTCGGGCTGGTGGCGATCAGCCCGGTTGGCTGGCTGGTGTACCCGGAGCTGGCGCTGTGGGCCATCATCGCCATGAGCATCTGGAAGGTTGTCGGCTACAACATGGTGATCCTGCTCGTCGGCATCAAGAACATCCCCGTCACCTACTACGAGGCGGGGCGGATCGACGGCGCCGACGGCTTCGCGCTGTTCAGGTACCTGACGCTGCCGCTGCTGCGCCCGATCCTACTCGTGGTGTTCGTGACGTCGACCATCAACGCGTACAACGTTTTCACCCAGGTCTACGTGATGACGCTGGGGTCGCAGGCGGCGCCGGGCAACGCGCTGCGCGTGCTCGTGTACGAGATCTACCAGAACGGCTTCCAGTTCTTCCGCATGGGCTACGCGTCCGCCGAAGCGGTCGTGCTGACCGTCATCGTGTTCGCGCTCACCCTATTCCAGTTCTGGCTCATGCGCCGCCAGCAGGCGCTGACGTAGGTATGCAACACGGGGGCGTCACAAGGAGCCTGTGATGAGCGCCACAGTCCGCTCGGCGCTCCGGCCGCCGCTCGCGCGGAGCACGGTCCTGACCCATCTGCTGCTCGTCCTCGGCGGGGTGGTGATGGTCTTTCCCGTCCTCTGGATGGTGTCCACGTCGTTCAAGCCGCCCACCGAGGTCCTGCTGTGGCCGCCACCCCTGCTGCCGTTGCAGCCGACGCTGGCCAACTACGCCACGGTCTTCGACACCATCCCCATCGGCCGCTACTTCCTCAACAGCGTCGTCATCTCGCTCGTCTCGACACTGTGCGTGGTCGCGACCTCTCTGGTGGCCGGCTACGTGTTCGCCAAGTTCTCCTTCCCCGGTCGCGACGTGTTCTTCTTCGTCATCCTGCTCACCGCCATCGTGCCGTTCGAGAGCTACATGGCGCCGCTGTACCTGCAGATGGTCCAGATCAAGTGGATCAACACGTACATGGGGGTGATCGCGCCGTACGCGCTGATGGCCTTCGGCGTGTTCCTGATGCGTCAGCACATGCGGTCGGCCATCCCGGACGAGCTGCTCGACGCCGCCCGGATCGACGGCGCCTCCGAATGGCGCATCTTCTGGTCCATCGTCCTCGCCCTGTCGCTGCCGGCGGTCGGAGCGCTCGGCATCTTCGCCTTCATCCAGGCGTGGGCCGCGTTCCTGTGGCCGCTGCTGGTCGCCAACAAGACTGACCTGTTCAACCTGGAGCTCGGTCTGAACGCCTTCCAGTTCCGCTACAGCGTGGACTACGGACCGCTGATGGCCGGATCGGTGCTCAGCGTGCTGCCGATGGTGCTGGTGTTCCTGGTGCTGCGCCGCCAGATCATCGACAGCGCCGCCATCTCCGGGCTGCGCGGCTGACCCGGCTGCTAGCGGCCCCAGCGCTCGTGCACCGGCGGCAGAGGTGGGAACGGGGTGGCCGTTCCTGTCTGGTACCAGTACGCCACCGACGCGATGTCGTCGGTGAGCGGCTCGAACTTGCGGTCGGGCCACCACCCGAGCGCCTGGACGGTGACGCGCAGGTTCTCGCTGAAGCCAATCGGGTCCAGGATGTGCCAGCGGTACAGGCTGAACAGCCGAGGTCCCGCCGGGTCGTCGATCCGCGCCAGCGGCAGCCCCACGAATGGCGCGTTGAACTCCTGCTCCCGCCGGTCGTTCTGGCGATCGCGGTAGAAGCACCAGGCGCCGCCGAAGTAGTCTTCAGTGCCGTTGTCGGCGATCGTCGGGAGCTCCTCGTCGCCGTCAAGGAAAAACTTCACTTCGCCCTCACCCCACCACCCCCGCGACAACGCCGACCAGGCGAGGTAGGTCCCGACGTACACGCCGCGGCCGGCGACGCCGTCGACGATGACGTGCTCCGGCGCGTCGCGCCTGGTCAGGCTGCGACGCCACTGGGCATGGAAGTAGGCGGCGTCATCGGGGACCTCGTGCAGTCGGTACAGGACTTTGTACGCGACGATGTTGGCGTCCTGGGGCGCCTGGTTCTCCAGAGTGATGCGCACGCGGCGCCGGAACGGCATCTGCCAGTAGCAGCTGCAGCCGCGCAGCGGCGCCACCGTCACCGGCAGCGAGGTCACCAGGTGGGGGGCGGCGTCGTGCCCCATGGCGAAGAAGTCGCCCAGGGGCACCTCGACCGACGGGGTGGCGGCGTCGTCCCAGTAGAACCGCAGCACGAGGGCCCGAAAGTAGGGCAGGTCGCTGGTGATCCACATCTGGTTGATGGAGCCGGGCCCCTCGATGTCGGCCAGGGTCGCGGTCTGGCCGGCCTTGATCTGGATGAAGGGCCGAACCTTCCAGCCGCGGCCCAGGTCCACGGCGGCCCGGCTGTGCGGCAGGTTCGGGTCCGCCGGATCCGGGTCCCAGCGGCAGGCGCTGCCCTTGCCACCGGTCGGGTTCTCGGCGTTCACCTGGCGGGTCACCACGCCGGCCTGGAAAGGCAGGCCTGTCAGGAGCGATGCAGCCTCGTGTGTCATCGGCGGGTCGTACCTCCTCTACCTCCGCTACCAATTCCAACGGGAAGCAGCCGGTCGGACGCGGCAAGGGCTAGCAGGCTCAGCAGGAGACCAAGCGCGGCGCTGCCAACGATGTCGGAAGGGTAGTGCACGCCAGCCGCGACCCGAGCCAGGCCGATCAGGCATGCCCAGGCGACCGACACAACGCCGAGCCGCGGTCGGCGCCACAGCAGCGGCCCGACCAGGGCGACGCCCACCAGCGTGTGGTCGCTGGGGAACGACGAGTCCGCCGCGTGCGCGAACAGCGGCGCGAACGCCAGGGCAACGAACGGCCGGGGCCGGTCGAGGATGCGCTCTAGCACCAGCCCCAGCCCGGCGGCGACGACGGCCGCCAGGCAGCCGGCCAGAAAGGTCCCCCGTCCCCTTGGCGAGAGCAGGGGAGACAGCAGGCTGGCGATCAGCGCTAGCGGCAGCGCGAAGATGCCGTACTGCGCGACCAGCACGACCAGCGCGGCGATCGGCGGCTGGGCAGCGGCCCACGCGTGCAGGGCTAGGACGACTGACGAGTCCAGGGTCTGTTTCCTCCACTCCTCTCGTCAGGCAGCAGGCTATCAGTGGTGGTGTACCCTCGGGCTGGTCGCGCGGGCCGCAGGGATGCCGCCTCGCGATCATCGCTGCACGTGTGTGAGGGGAATCCATGAGTTCGCAGTATCGCTCTCCCGCGCGATCGATCGGGCGAGTCTTGACTTTTGCGTCGCTCTCGCTAGCGCTGGCGGGCTGCGCGCCTTCGAGCCCAGCAGCCACGACGAGCGCGCCGGCCGCGGCCAATCCGACCGCCGCGCCGACGACGGCCGCTGCCGCCAAGCCAACCACCGCCCCGGCCGCCTCGCCGGTCGCGGCGGCGTCGAGCGCCCCAGCGGCCGGGGCGACCGCCGCGCCCGCCGCCGGCGGGGCCAACGGCGACGCGACCGTTCGCGCGATGAGCCCAGCCAGCCTGCCCGCGGGCTGGAAGACACCGAAGACCGTCATCCACGTGACCAACTACCTCGTCCACGAGTGGTACCAGAACTTGACCAAGGGTGAGCAGGCGCGCGCCAAGGACTATTCGCCAGCCATCGAGTTCTCCATCAGCGACGCCAATCTCGACCTGCAGAAGTCGCTCGCGGCCGTCGACGACGCGGTCTCCAAGAACGTCGACGTGCTGAACTTCACCCCCGTCAACGAGAAGGCCTCCGGCGCCACCATCACCAAGGTGAGCTCGACCGGCAAGCCCGTCATCTGCGAGTCGTCGCCGACCGACGGCTGCACCACCCTCGTGTCCATCGACGACCACGCCGCCGGCTTCAAGGTGGGCGTCTGGGCGGCCAACTACGTCAAGGACAAGCTCGGCGGCAAGGCGATGATCCTCGACGTCGGGCTGCCCGCCCTGACGACCACTGTCGCACGCTCGAAGGGTTTTCGGGACGGGATCACCTCGGTGCTGCCGGACGCGCAGGTGGTCCAGTCGGTCGACGGCAAAGGGCTCAAGGACGAGGCGGTGAAGGTCTCCGCCGACGCCCTGACCGCCCACCCGGACGTCAACGTCATCTTCGGCATCAACGACGACTCGGCCCTCGGCGGCCTCCAGGCGTTCAAGGCGGCCGGCATGGATACGTCGAAGCTCCTGGTGGTCGGCTTCGGCTGCGAGGGCAACGCCTGCAAGAGCGCCCTCCAGGAGGGCGGCCCCTACAAGGTGGCCGCCGCCATGTTCCCGGAGTACCAGGGGCGGCTGCTGATCGACGCCGGTGTGGCGACGCTGAACAAGACGGCCCTGCCGAAGCACATCGTGGCACCGACGACCGCCATCACGGCCGACAACATGTCGCAGTTCTACGCCAAGAGTGGCGACGCGTACACCGCCAACTTCGACGCGATCGCCAAGCTCTCGGTCCAAGGGGAGCAGTAGCGACCGAGATCAGGGCGGCGGGACGGCCCGTTCCCGCCGCCCTGATCTCGCAGCTCTCAGCTTCATGGGGTTCATGCACGCCGACGTCAGGGCCGAGAACGCTGAGGGCCGCCGGGCCGCCCCGCTCGCGGGCTCGGGCCGCGGCCCGCTGTTGAGCGCCGGCGTGTGGGCGGTGCGCACGCAGGAGGGCATCCTGCTGCTGATCGTGCTCGCTCTGGCCATCGGCCTCGGCCTGCGCTCGCCCGTGTTCTTCACCGGGCGCAACCTCGGCGTGCTGCTGAGCCAGGTGTCGATGACCGCGATCACGGCCGTCGGCATGACGGCGTTGATCGTGGCCGGCGAGGTCGACCTGTCGGTCGGCTCGCTGCAGGCGGTCGTCGGGGTTCTCGGCATGCAGCTGCTGAACGCGACGCACGACCTGGCGACGTCGCTCGCCGTCGGTCTGACCGTCGGGGTCGCCGTTGGCCTGCTCAATGGCGCGCTTACCCTGTGGCTGGGGATCAACTCCTTCATCGTCACCCTGGCGATGCTGTCCATCCTCAGGGGACTGGCCTACGCGTCGACGAGCGCGGCGGTCCAGAACACGGCCAACCTGCCGGCCTTCTCCGCCCTCGGCAACGGCTTCGTCGGCTTCGCCCCCTGGCCGGTGGCATTCATGGTGCTGGTGTTCGGCGCGTTCTACCTCGTGCTGACGCGGACCACGTTCGGCCGGCACGTCTACGCCACCGGCGGCAATGCCCGCGCGGCGGCGCTGGCCGGGGTGCGCGTCCAGCGCGTCAAGCTGCTGTGCTTTGCGCTGACCGGCGGCCTGGCGGCGCTCAGCGCGCTCATCCTCCTCTCGCGGATGAACTCCGGGCAGAACAACGCCGGCTTTGGCTTCGAGCTGCAGGTGATCGGCGCGGTGCTGCTGGGCGGAACGAGCCTGTTGGGCGGGCGCGGCTCGCTCGTCGGGACTCTGTTGGCGGTGCTGCTGCTCGGCGTGCTGAACAACGGGATCGTGCTGCTCGGCATCAACTCCAGCTGGCAGGTGGCGGTCAACGGGGTGCTGATCCTGCTGGCGGTGTTGCTGGACGCGCGCCGACGACGGGCGACGGGGGCGTAGCAATGGCGCCAGCGCCGATCCTGGAGATGCGCGGCATCCGCAAGACCTTCCCGGGCGTGGTGGCTCTGGACGACGTGGACCTGGACCTGCTGCCGGGCGAAGTCCACGCGCTTCTCGGCGAGAACGGGGCCGGCAAGTCGACTCTCATCAAGATCCTCGCCGGCGTGTATCCCCGCGACGGCGGCACCATGCTGGTTGCCGGCGAGCCGGCCGACTTCCAGACGCCGGCCGACTCGCTCGCCCGGCGCATCAAGGTGGTCTACCAGGAGCTCGACCTGGTGCCTGGCCTGAGCGTCGCCGAGAACGTCTTTCTCGGCGGCTACCCGCGCACTCCGTTCGGGACAGTCGACTGGCGCGTCCTCTACGCGGAGACGGCGCGGCTGCTCGGGCAGCTCGGGCTCGAGATCGACCCGCGGACGCCCGTGGGCGCGCTGCGCCTGGCGGAGCAGCAGCTCGTCGAGATCGCCCGCGCGCTGTCGCGCCAGGCGCAGATCATGGTCATGGACGAGCCAACCTCGGCTCTCAGCCCGGCCGAGGCGGACAAGCTGTTCGGGGTCATCGAGCGCCTCAGGCAGCGCGGCGTGGGCGTGATCTACGTGTCGCACAAGCTGGAGGAGATCTACCGCGTCGCCGACCGGCTCACGGTCCTGCGCGACGGCCGCCACATCGTGACCCGGCCCGTCTCCGAGACCACGCCGCACCAGCTGGTGACCTGGATGGTGGGGCGCGAGGTGGCCGACCTCTTTCCCAAGACAGCCGCGCGCGTCGGCGGGCCGCTGCTCGAGGTGCGTGGGCTCAGCGGCGGGGCGGTGCGCGACCTGGACCTGGTGGTCCACGCGGGCGAGGTCGTGGCGGTCTTCGGGCTGCTGGGCGCGGGCGTGCACACGGTGGGTCGCCTCATCTTCGGCGCCGAGCCCGCGGTCGGGGACGTGCGCGTGGCCGGGCGGCCGGTGCGGCTCGGCTCACCGGTCGACGCCATCCGCGCCGGCCTCGGTCTGGTCACCGAGAACCGCAAGCAGGACGGACTCATCCTGCCCCTGTCAGTCCAGACGAACCTGACACTGGCGGCGCTCGACCGCTTCGCCAGCTGGAGCTGGATCCGTGGCCGGGACGAGCGCCAGGCCGCGTCCGGCGAGGTGCAGCAGCTGTCCATCAAGACCGCCTCGCTGGCTCAGTCCGTCCAGGCGCTGAGCGGCGGCAACCAGCAGAAGGTGCTTATCGCTCGCTGGCTGCTGCGGCGGCTGCGCGTCATGATCGTGGCCGAGCCGACCCGCGGCGTCGACGTCGGCGCCAAGGCCGAGATCTACCGCATCCTCGACGAGCTGGCCCACCAGGGCCTCGGCATCCTCGTTCTCTCGACCGAGCTGCCCGAGGTCCTGGGCATCGCCGACCGCATCCTGGTGCTGCGCGAGGGCGCCGTCACCGGCGAGTTCTCGCGCGAGGAGGCGAGCCAGGAGCGCGTGCTGGCGGCAGCCGCGGTCGCCACCCGCGAAGACGCGGCCGCGCTCGCGGCGCTCGGCGGCGGCGAACCGGTGCAGGCGGCATGGCAGCGGTGACCGCGACCATCGGCCGACGGAGGCCGCCGTCGTCGCTGGGGCGGCTGGCGCGCTCCGAGGAGGGCGTCCTCCTGGTCGTCCTGGCGCTGCTGGTCGCCATCGTGGCTGGGCAGGTGCCCAGCGCACGCGAGGCAGGCACCTATCTCGACCTGCTGCGGGAGGTGTCGCCGAACTTGATCGCCGCCGTCGGGATCGCGCTGCTGCTGCTCGCCGGCGAGCTGGACGTCTCGATCGGGTCCATGCTGGCTGTGACCGGGGTCGTCACCATCGCCGCGTTCAACTGGACTGGCAGTATGTGGCTCGGCATCCTGGCCGGCCTGCTGACCGGCCCGCTCGTCGGCCTGCTCCACGGGTACCTGGTGACCGTCGAGCGCATGAACTCGCTGGTCACGACGCTGGGGACGATGTTCGCCCTGCGCGGCCTCGTGTACGTCGCGACCAACAAGACGCCGGTCGTCGACGAGCAGGGTTTCAGCCAGTTCCAGGCGCTGTATCAGGGGAGCATCGGGCCGCTACCCGTGCCGGCCGTGCTGGCGCTGATCGTTATCGCGCTTGCCCACCTCGTGCTGACGCAGACGGCGTTTGGCCGCGAGATCTACGCCATCGGCGGCAACGAGACGGCCGCCCAGGTGTCAGGAATCCGCGTCCGACGGGTGAAGCTGCTGCTGTTCGTCGTGTGCTCCACCATGGCGGCGGTGGCTGGCCTGCTCATCGCGGCTCAGACGGATACCGGCTACTTCGACGCCGGCGCGTCGGGTTTCGAGCTCCTGGTTATCGCCGCGGCGGTCCTCGGGGGCGTCAGTCTGGCCGGCGGCGAGGGGCGCATGACCGGCGCCCTGCTCGGCGTGCTCATCCTGGGCATGACCGACAAGGGGATGCGGCTGATGAACATCTACACGACCTGGGTGCTCGTGGTCACGGGCATCGTTATGATGATGGCGGTCTACCTCCACGGCGTGCGCAAAAGCTCCGCGCGGCCGAGGTGGCTCACGCGCAGACGCCAGGGGACCTGATACCTGATAGGGGGGACGAGGGCATGGCACAGGCGCAGCCGGGCACACCGCCGTTGATGCGGGTCGAGCAGTTCACCCCCGTCGTTGACGGGCTGGACCACCCCGAGGGCGTGACCTGGGGGCCGGACGGCTTCGTCTACGCCGGCGGCGAAGCTGGCCAGGTCTACCGCGTCGACCTCGACGCCGGCAAGACAGAGCAGCTGGGCAGCACCGGGGGCTTCATCCTGGGGCTGTGCCTGGACGCCGACCGAGCGGTCTACGCCTGCGACACGGGCAAGCGCGCCGTCGTGCGCATGAGCCCGAGTGGCGACGTCACCACCTATTCGAACGGCACGGCCGAGCGCGCCATGGTGACCCCCAACTACGCGGTGTTCACCGCCAGCGGCATCCTGTACGTTTCCGACTCGGGCACCTGGAGGGGGAACGATGGCTGCCTGTGGCTGGTGCGTCCGGGCGGGGAGACGGAGCTCGCCAGTATCGACCTGCGCGCGTTTCCCAACGGGTTGGCGCTGAGCCCGGACGGCAGCGAGCTGTACGTGGTGCTGTCGAATCTGCCCGGCGTCGCCCGCGTGCCGATCGACCCTGGCGGGCGTCTCGGCACGCCCCAGGTGGCGGTCCACATGCCCCGCACAGTCCCCGACGGGCTCGCCTTCGACGAGCAGGGCGACCTGTACATCGCCTGCTACACGCCCGACGTGATCTACCGTTTGGGCCGCGACGGCGCGCTGGCCGTGGTGGTCGAAGACTGGGAGAGCACCACCCTGTCAAGCCCGACCAACATCGCCTTCTGCGGCCCGGATCGCCGCACGCTGGTCGCCGCCAGCCTGTCCCGGTGGCACCTGGCACGAGCCACCATGCCGGTCGCGGGCGCGCCGCTGAACTACCCCAGGCTGCGCTAGCGGGCGCCGCCGCCGCCCCGTTCCTGCTGCGCTGAGTCGGCCGCCAGCGTCACGCCGGCCCGGCGCGGTGCCACAGCCCTTGCGACGGCACCCGCATGGCGTGGTTGAACTTGCTCGAGGCGTTCTCCCAGGCGATCACCGCGGTGAGCTCGACCAGCGCGTCGTCCGAGAACCGGCCACGCAGACGCTCGAACAGCGCGTCGTCGGTATCCTGGCCAGTGACCGTCATGCTGTCGGCGTACTCGAGGGCGAGCCGCTCGATCTCGGTGAAGTGCGGGCTGGTCCCGTACCGGTCCAGGTCGTCAAGCTTTGCGTCGCTCAGCCCGAGTTGACTGCCCACGGCAGCGTTGATGTCCGCTCAAAAAGGACACCTGTTGAGCTGGGCGACGCGCCGGTTCACCAGCGCCACCAGTGCCGGGTCGACCTGCCCCGACGCGTCCAGTCCGGTCCACATCGCGCGCACCCCGCGAAAGATGGCGGGCCGCCTGGCGTACACGAGGTGGTTGAGCAGCGGTCCGCCCCAGGCGCGGGCCTGCGCCTGGAACGTCGCCTTGATAGCCCGATCCAGGCTCGGCTCGTCGGGATCGACGCCGGGGATGCGCGTCACGGAGTGGCCTCCTCAGCTGCCCCAATGTACCACGCAGTGACTCACGTCAGCATGCTTTGTCGCGCACGAAACGGGCGATCGCGTCGAGTTACTCAGCGCCGAACCGTTCGGATACGTGGTGTTTGCGCCCACCGGGCGCATGATAGTACTCTTAGGCGCTGGCAAAGAATAACCTCCTGTTTTGGGGGAGGAGTGAGGTCAAGCTGTTCGGGGTCGAAGGGTGTAGTTCAAGGAGGGGCAAACCGCGTGCGGTTCGAGCATGAGCGCTTGCATGCCGGCGTCGGTGACGGTCCAGCCGGTCTGGTAGCGAACGGGATTCAGCACGGCATCGACGGTCAGGCCAGCCGTGGTTGTGGTGCCTCGAATGGCCGCCAGCACGACGTCCCAGGTTTGCAGCGGTGTCGCCGCCCAGTTGCCACTTATGAAGCTGAACAAGCGGTGTTCAATGGGGTTCCATTTCGAACACCCGATCGGGTAGTGGCACACCGTCACGGTCAGTCCCAGTCGATCGCAGAGCACAGTTTGCAGGCGCTCCTTCCACATCCGGGCTCGATAGCCGTTGCTGCCGCCCGCGTCGGCCAGAATGAGCAGGCGGTCCGCGTCCGGGAACGCCGTCCGTCCTTGCCGCTGCCACCAGCCGGCGATGGCGTCGACGGCAAACGCTGGCGTGTCCGCGGAGGTCCCGACGGAGACCGTGCCGCGGTTGTGCGTGAGATCATAGATGCCGTACGGGACCGCTCGCCCGAGGGCATCGCCCGGAAAGTCATGGACGTTGACCGCAATCGGCGCGCGACTCCACGCGCGGCCCGCCTGCTTGAAGTTGCCCACCAGCTCTTTCTTTTTGGTGTCGACGCTGATCGTCGGCCAGCCGGCTGCGCCGAACGCCGCGCGCTGCTCAGCGATGTAGGTGAACTGGACATCGCGGTCCGCACGGTGGGCGCGGGCTTCGAGCTGCTTGCTATTGACATGCAGCGAGTACTCCAGCTTGCGCAGCCGCCGCCCCACCGTGGGCCGACTGACGCGATGACCGGCCGCTGCCAGGCGCTCCCGCAAGGTCCGCAGGCTGCTGCGCACCCACTTCGGCGCCGTCATCGGGTCGCCCGCCGTCTCGGGCGCGACCAGCGCCGCCAACGTCGGCAAGATCAGTGGGTCTTTTTTTCGGCTGTCGGCCGGCCGGCACCGGGCTGCCGCACCCGCTCAGGCGGCTGCTCCGCCAACGACGTGGCCAACTCCTCACGTCCCCGACGAATCGTCTTCTCGTCGATCCCGGTGATCTGGTACAGCAGCTGGTCGGCGCCAGAGCCCAGCCGCTGTGCCTCAACGGCCACATACCAGCGCCGCTGCGCCTCGTTCAGTCGGCTCAGCAGTAGGTTCATCTGGCGATGGTGCTCCCGGCCCGCGAACGGCGCGGCCCCCTGGCAGCCGGCACAGTGGCAGGCACGCACGGCCTCGGTCGACATCAGCGCTCGCCCCTCCTCAATGGTCGGCACACCGTAGCACCGCCTGCCTCATGCCCGGTAGAGGCCACCGCCGAACCGACTCCGAAACCGGAAGTTATTCTTTGCCAGACCCTTAGTGCGTCAGCACCAAGCCGGGAACAGTTGGCGGTCATTCGTCACCGCGCTTTGGATCTCTCTCCCCATGCTGAAAGTGCTGGATGGCCCGTACGAACTTGTTGTGCCCGTCCTCGCAATTGAGACGGTGACTCGCGGCTGGACAATCCGTGCAGTGTGCAGGCAGTTTCGCACCGCGTCTCGCACGACCTGAGACACATTCTTCCCCGTTTCCAAACACACCTCTTCGATTGAGGCTAGCTCTGCAGTGCTGACGCGGATGGAGAGAACAACGGTGCCACGGCGCGCCTTCGCCTCAGCAGCTTGGGTGACGTCTCGCCCGAGAACGTACTCCTCGTTCTCATCATTCATGACGGTTCTCCCTCCAAGTAACGCTCGCGGTGGTGAGTATTGGACTGGAAGGCGGTCACCGGGTGCCAGATCCCGTACCGCCCAGTAGGCTCGATCGGCACCGTGACAAATCGCCCAAGCGCGGTGGGACCGACCATGACCACTGGAGCCCGCCGAGGCCGCGGTGGCGCTCCGTCCCCGGGTGGAGTTGCGTTGAGGAAGTAGCGTGGCCGCCCAGAGTGCACTTGCAGGATCTCGGCCAAGCGAACGCTGTGCTCAGCGTACCAGCCCCGTTTTCTGAGATGCTCCAGAAACGCGTCGTCTATCTCCAGCTCCTCGACTGGGCCATGCTCGGCGAAGATTGAGCCCAGCTCAGCCACCGCTTGTCATTTGTCCCAAGCTCTGTATACTTTGTCCTACATCGTATGACATGGGAGAACAGCATGGCAAGACGGGCTAGGGCGGTAGTGGGGGAGGTTAGCGACTCCCATCCCAGCTTGGACTTTCTCTTGGTGGCCGACCGTGCCGAGGCGGTCAACGGCAAGCTGTACATGATGGGTGGCGGCTGGGATCGGCTTGGTGTGGTGGACTTCAACCAGCCTGTGAACTTCTCTCTCGCGCTGGGCGTTGTCGTCCCCTGGAATGCCGCGAACGATGAGCACCACGTTCATATCGAGCTGCGCACAGAAGACGGCATGGTCATCGATCCACAGATGGACGTCTCGGTCGTCGTCGGGCGACCGGCGTTTGCCGCGCGAGGACAATCGTTCCGTGCCGTGCTGGCCGCCAACGCAACCTTCCGACTTCCCGCGCCGGGTGCTTACGAGCTTGTGGCACACCTGGCCGTCACGGCCCGCAAACGTACAGTGTTCTACGCGGAGCAGGTTCAGGCGTTCGGACCGGCTACCCCTGCTGGTCCAGCAAGAGCTTAATCTACAGCTGAGGTTCGGGACGTCCCTCGACTAGGTACCGCTCGCGGTGTGCCTGCGCCGAGTCCCGGCGCTGGTTGACGATCATTCGGCGGCACGCTTCGTGTGCCACGGCCAGGCCCGACTGTACATGCCCGGCGCGTGCTAGTCCCGGTGAACCACGTGTCGTGGCGTGGCCGGCGGGTGGCGCAGCTGCTCGCGCAGGAACCACGGCCTGATGTTGACGCTGGGCAGGTCATCGAGGGCTACGTCAACTGGCAACGGGAAGCGTGAGAGTCCCGCGCAGATGATGCTCAGAGAGCGCGCGACGGGCCGTCCCTGGTCGATTGTGCTCGGCCCGGTGGCACGACCTCTTGCGCTGCTGTAGGTGCCAGGTTATGGTGACCGGCCAGAGCGTCCCAATGCGGTTGGTTCTGGTCGTCACCGCGTACCTGCTGGTCCTCATGCTGGCGTCCTCGTCGCCCATCGGGACGGGCCGGGGGGCTCATCGCGACGCGCTTCTCGATCCCCTGTTCCCACACCTGCACCCGGGAGCCCCTACTGAACAGGCCTATGGGGCCGGTGACGGGACGTGGCGCTTGGCCGGCAACGAGATAGCGCTGCCGGGCGATTGGCACGCCGCCGTCGTGGTACGGCGCGCCAACGTCGTCGACGACGCGCAGGCCAGCTTCGACTTCACCATCGACCCGGGCTCCGGCACGCCGCGGTTCTCGTAACAACGCGATGCGCTTCAGATCGCTTCAATGTGGAGCGGCTCGCCGACGTGCGACGCGGGCCCGACCACTGCGGAGCGTGGCGAGGTAGCCGACGAACGTCAAGGTCGTGATGAAAAAACGCGGCGGGTACGGCAGGTAAAAGCCGATCACGAGCCCCAGCCACACACAGCCGATCGCGATCACGACCGCGTAGCCAATGGCGCGGGCTGGACGGGGCGTGAGCTGCTGGGCAGTGGCCGCCGGCAGCACCAGCAGGGCGAAGATCAACAGCACCCCGACGAGCTGGACGGCCGTCGCGACGGTGAAGCCGAGCAAGAGCATAAAAGCCACGCCGAGGCTACGCACGGGGAGACCGCGCGCCTCGGCGATCTCGGGATCGAGCGACGCAAAAAGCAGCGGGCGGTACATCACCCCGACCGCCACCAGGCTCAAACCCGAAAGAAGCATGACGACATGCACGTCGGACGGGGCGATGGCCAGGATGTTGCCGAACAGGATGTTGACCGCCTCGCCGGCCAGTCTTGTCGAGGCGGTCAGGAACAGCGAGCCGAGAGCCAGCGAGAAGGCCAGCGTGGCGCCAATCGCTACGTCCCGACCGCGCAGCTTGTCGCCCAGCAATCCCATCAGGATGCCGGCGCCGCCGGTGAAGGCGAGCAGGCCCAGAAACACATCCTGGTGGACCAGGACCGCCCCGGTCGCTCCAGCAAAGCCGCCGTGCGCGAGAGCTTCGCTGGCGAACGCGAGCCGACGCAGCACGACAAAGTAGCCGACGACTCCGGCCATGATGGCAACCATCGTCCCGGCCACGAATGCGTTCTGCATGAACCCGTAGCCAAGGATGTCACGCGCGTCCTGCACCAGGTTCCAGGTTGGACCGGCGAAAGGGTCGTGGGGCACGGCTCAGGCGCCCACCACAAAGCGGCGCCCATCGGCCGACGTGTGCACACACACGGGTGTCTCGTACAGCCGGCTCAGCAGGTCCGACCGCACCACGTCGTCCGCCGCGCCGGCGACGACGCGGCCGCGGACAATGAACACGATGCGGTCCAGCAGCGCGAGCAAGGGGTTGAGATCGTGCGCCACCAGGATCACGGTCATCCGCCGTTCGCGGCGAATCGTTTCCACCAGCTGAACGATCTCGTGCTGGCTCTTCAGGTCCAGACTCGCGAGCGGCTCGTCGAGCAGCAGCAGTCGTGGCTGCGTCAGCAGCGCCTGGGCGATCAGCAGACGTTGCTGCTCGCCGCCTGACAGCAGCCCGACGGGTTCGTCCGCGTAGGCCGAGGCGCCGACAGCCTCCAGCGCCGCGGCCACGGCCCGCCGCTCCGCGGCCGAGGCCGCGCCGAAGCCCCACTTGTGGCCAACCAGGCCGAGCAGCACGAGGTCGTAGCCGCGCACGGCCAGGTCGGCGGCCAGGCTCCGCCGCTGGGGCACGTAGCCAATGGCCGGGTTACCCCGCCCCGGCAGGCGTCCGAGGACCCGCACATTCCCCTCAGCCAGCGATACCTGCCCCAGCAGCACCCGCAGCAGCGTGGTCTTGCCAGTTCCGTTGGGCCCGATCAGGCCAGCAAAGTCGCCGCCCCGGAGCTCGAAGTCCGCGTCTTGCCAAATCCGGCGCTGGCCGAAAACCACGCCTGCGTGCTCGAACGCGACCACCGACGCGCTCGCCCGCGGCTCCTCTCCGACGCCGTTGCGCGCAGGAGAACCGGGATGGTGGGGCGCGTCCGCGCACACAAAGAGGCGGGGCATGCTCCGGGTGTCAGCTCGCCGCCGACGCTTTGCGCAGCGCGGTCAGCAATAGCTGGAGCTCGGTGGCGTGCCAGCCCTGGAACGTCGCCGCGCCGACTGGCATCGTCTCGGACACACCGACGAGAGGAATGTCGTTCTGCTGCGCCAGCGCCTTGAGCTGTTCGGTCAGGCTGGTGACGGTCTGCGTGTTGTAGACCAGCACCTTGATGCGGTGGTTCTGGAGCTGATCCTGAAACGTGGCGATGTCGCGGGCGGACGGCTCGTTGCCCTCGGCGATCGCCTGCATGAACTCAGGCGGTGAGACGACGTTCAGCCCGGTCGTGTAGCCCATGTCGACGAAGATCGACTCGGTGGCGCCAACCGGCGTCCCGCCGTACTGCGAGGCGATCTGGTTGATGACGTCGTGATACGTGGCGAACTGCTGATCGAGCGCGCTCGCCTGCGCATCGTAGTAGCCTGAGGCCGCCGGGTTGAGCTGCTTGAGCGCGGCCAGAATCGCCGACCTTATCTGATCCACGTATCGGCGCTGTACCACACGTGGGGATTAGCGCCGACCTGCAGGCCCACCAGGTCGCCGGCCTTGACGACCGCCGGCGGCTGGGAGAGCGTGGCGATGATCTTGTCGCTGAAGTCGTCGTACCCGAGACCGTTCTCGATGACCAGCTGCGCCCCTTGATAGCTGCGCACGTCGCTCGCTGCCGGCTGGAACGCGTGCGGGTCGGCGTCCGGATCGGACAGGATCGTGCTGGTGGTCACGCACTGCCCGCCGATCTGGTCCACCAGGCTGGCGTAGAAGTTCTCGACGGCGAGCACGCGCACCGCCGCCGTCGGGCATGGCCCGTTGACCTGTGGGCCGGGCTGCCCGACCAGGGGGAAACCGTCGCTGTTGAACTCGAACGGGAAGCGCTCGTTCAGACCGCGCACGTGCGCCTGACCGCCCGGATCGAGCACCCAGGTGTGGACGCCGTCGCTGAACGACACCACACCGTCGACCGTGTGCTAGGCGAGGAGGCCAGTAGTCGTCCGCTGGGTCAGCTCGCCGAGCTCGGGACGCGAGACGGCGTTCCCCTGGCAGCTGCCAACGCGGTCGGTGATCTGCGCCTGGAGTTGAGCGAAGCCGCCGGTGAGCTGGCAGGCGCTCTGAGCGAGGACCGGTGGGCTGGGCAGCGCCAGGCGCGCCAGCGCGATGGCCGCGAAAACGACGCCGAGCCGTCGCGTGGCGCGAAGCGCCCCGGCCAGGTGGCCGGGGCGACGTTCGGAGCCAGCGGCCTGTCTCTCAAGATGAGATGCCATGTCAAAAACATCATGGCAGGCGTTGAGACGAGGTGTCAAGCACAAGAACAGGCGGCTCGTGCGTGCCGGCCGTGGCCGTGTCGCCAGTCGCGAAGGCCGCTCGTGCTAAACCGGACGCGAGCTCCGACCCGCGACCTGCCGGGATCAGCTAGCCGTGGCCTTACAACGTCCACACACGCCGGCGAACTCGAGCGTGTGCGTGTCGACGCGGAACTGGAGTTTGTCGGCCAGCCGGCGAATCTCGGCCTCCACGCCTGTCGCGTCCACCGGAATGACCGCGTTGCACGCGCTGCACAAGAAGTGGTGGTGATGGCCCTCGTCGCACAGGGTGTACCCGTGGCACCCGTCCAGGTGCACCCGGGTGAGCAGACCGTGGCGCTCGAGCAGACTCACCGTGCGGTACACCGTCGCCCTGCCGACACCTTGTGGGTGCAGGCTGTAGGACAGCTCTTCCACGTTGATCATGCCCGGGTGGTCGACCAGAGCGCGCACCACGACCTCCCTCTGGCCCGTCATGCGCTGGCCCGCCTCGGCCAGCCGGCGCAGCATCCAATCCGCCCGCGACAGGTTGCTCGCGCGCGTCACTCGTCGCCCCATAATGTATCACGACGATACCTTTTGTGAGACACCCGCGCAAGGATTCCAACGGCAGTAACCTCGAGGCAGCGGGCTGGGACCCCCGGACGTGCGCGCCGAGACGAGCGAAGCTCGAAGAGCTCAGTCTGGAGTTCGTGGCCAGGGAGCGGAGATATCGAGCCCTACCTCAGCGTCTGAGGCCAAGGAGTGAAGCGTATGCCGCCGTCTAAACCGAAGATCGCCGTGTTCTCGGGACCGAACGCAACGATCGGCAATAGCCAGCCTTTAGTCACCAGCAACAAGGCGCGCCTCAAGTATGGCCTGCCGCCGCGCTCCAACCCGGACGGCAGCGCGATGCGCTTCGATGTGCTGCGGCCGCAACGCCTCGCGGCGCCGGTGACCGTCTATGTTCAGCAGTTCAGCGCGCATCCGCTCGAACGGGACGCGGCCGAGCTGTACGCCGCTCCTGACGGGTATCTGGGTGCGGACGGCGTATTCAGCCGGGAGCGCCAGAGCCCAGGTGATGTCCCGGTGTATCAGATCGAGCTCAGGCCCGAAGACGGGCTGTACGCCTTCCCGTACATGGCGCGCCAGACGGACGGAGCCCCCTGGGAGGACGACGGCGTGGCGGCATTCGCCAGCGCCGAGCAGTGCCGTCAGCCGTTCTACCCGGATGCGTCGCGCATTTTCGAGGAGATCGATCGCTTTGGTGTGGGCGACTCTGGCGTCGGCAACCGGTTGTCCATGCGGGCCGAGTTCGACTTTTACCGGGCCGCGCCAGGCGGCGGATACACGAAAGGCTTGCCAGCCGAGGAGCGCTCCGATACCGGTGACGGCGACATCCCGCCCGAGTGCCTGGGCGCCGATTTCTTCCCGTACCGGCCCATCTGGCTCCTGCGCCAGGCCCAGCGGGGTCGACTCGCGACCGTCACCAACATGGTGCAGCGCGCCCTCGACAGCGGCCAGTACGCCGGCGCGATCTGGATCGAGGGCTCACCGAGCGTGGAGGAGTCAGCCTACTGGCTCAGTCTGCTGATCGATACCCACGCCCCGATCAGCTGCAACGCAGCGCAGCGCCCGCACGGGGCGCTGGGCAACGACGGTGACCACAACATTGTCGATAGCGTCGAGTACATAGTCTCGTCCGCCTGGGCTGACGAGAACGGCCGTGACCGCGTGGGCGTGGTGATGTGCCAGGACGGCCAGGTCTTCGCCGCGCGCGAGGTGCAGAAAGCTGATGCGCGGCCAGGCGGCTACATCACCACGGGCGGCCACGGTGGCATCCTTGGCCGCATCGGCGAGCCGTCCCCAGCCACACCCACCCGCCTGACCTTCGTTCCGACGCGACGCCACACGGCGCGCTCGGACGTGAACCTCCGGCAGCTGCCGACAAGCGTGAGCGGCGTGATCCGCGGCGCCGCGGGCCTTCAGCCGGTTCCGGTCCCGATACGAGATGGGGACGGCGACCTGCTGTCGACAGCGATTCCCAAGGTCAACATCATCAAGGATGCCCAGCAATTCGGCGGCGACGCGGCTGTCGACGACGGCTCGCGCAGCGCGGCGACGGAAGTCGACATCCTGGCGCGCATCGACCACAATCTCGAGCACGCGCCGCTCGCTGGCTTCGTCGGCGAGGGGATGGCGCCGTACGGCATGCTGACGGAGGCCGCGGATGCGGCGCTGCGCCAGGCAGTATTTTCAGGAATGCCAGTGGTCAAGGTGGGGCGCGGCAACAACGAGGGCTTCACCTCGCAGGCTCCGCCCTTTCTTTCGGGCAACAACCTGACGGCTTCCAAAGCGCGCCTGCTGCTGATGGCGTGTCTGATGAAGTTCGGCAGTCTGCCGCTCGCGCGTGACCCGAAACAGCCGACGGAGCCCGAGGTTGCCGCCACCATGGCCGGCCTGGCGCCTTACCAGGAGGTTTTCGACACCCATTAGGTCGGCGGTACCGCTCTGCCGGACACCGTGGGCCGAGCCGTTACCTGGGGGACGTGCTGGTGGGCGCGGGCGCCGCATGGCTGGCGGCTTCCAGGTCGCCGTGAGGGCGGGCGCGCCAGCCGAGAGCGGGCGCCACGTCGGTGGCGATCAGTCTGAACGATCGCAGCGTCTTGTCGTGCGACGGGTCGACCGGGTGAACTTGCAGAATCAGGTCGGTGGCGACCGACAGCAGGGGGTCAGCCCGCAGGCTGGCAATCACGTCGTCGGGGCTGCCGATGTGGACGTCGGTTCTGGCGAGCAGCTCCGCGACTGTCATACCGCGGTCAAAACCCGCTCGCTGACCCGCCACCCGGGCGAAGCGGCGGATGCCTTCCTCGGCATCGACCATTGCCTCGGCTCGGGTCGCGGCCACGTAGGCCGAGCGCGACAGGCCGACCCGCGGAGCGACCTCGCTGGCTGTCCAGTGGTCGAGGTACGCCCTGACCAGTGGCGCCTGCACGTCGCCCAGAGACTGCCGCCCTTCTGGCGTCTCGCCATCGGGCGGTGGCGGGCGCATCGCGGTGCGCGCCAGCAGCAAGCCGCTGCCATGCTCGGCGGCGCGAGCCGCGCCCGCGACGCTGAACGTCGCCTCCCAGAACCTCGTCGCCAGGCCCTCCGCGGCCGGGAACAGCACCGGCCCATCGGGGATCAGCTGCTTACCCGACAGCGCATCGCGGACGATCGTGAAGGCACGTTCGTAGTCGTGCTGACGGTTGTCGAGCTTGCGCTCGAAGATCGAGAAGACGGCCTCGTTGCCGCCGGTACCGAAGCCGAGCTCGAGTCGGCCAGCGCTCAGGACGTCGAGCACAGCCGCGTCCTCGGCCAGACGCAGCGGATGCTCGAGCGGCAGGGTGATGATCCCGGTCGCCAATCGTAGGCGCCTGGTGCGTGCCGCGGCCGCGGACAGGAAGACCAGGGGTGAAGGGAGCCCGCCGTCTTTGTGCGCATGGTGCTGAGCCACCCAGCCAACGTCGAACCCGAGACTCTCCACCGTCTCGAACAGGCTCAGTCCGCGAGCGTAGATGTCAGCCGGGGCTACCTGGTCGACCAGGCGCGTGAACACACCGAGACGGAAGGGACTCGGCTCCGGCTCGCCGACAGCTGCCTGCTGGCGAACGCCGTTTCGGGCGCCTGGCTGGTTCACGCCGTCGACTTTCCAGGGTACGCTTCACGGATCAGGTCGTCGCTGAGCAACGACTGCGCCGATTCTTCGAGCACGATACGTCCGGTCTGCAACACGTGACCGCGCCGCGCGATCGACAGCGCCAACTCCGCGTTCTGCTCCACCATCAGCACCGCGACGCCGAGCCTGGCATTGATGTCCACGATCATATCAAGGACTCGGTCGACGAACAGCGGCGACAAGCCCCGATCTCGGCGTACCGCAAGCGGCCGAGCTCGGCCGGGTGCAGCCTGGCAGATCGAGCCGCCGCGCCAACTCCCCAAAGACACGTTCCGGGTCGTACCACACCATCCTCCGCCGGCTAGAGCAACCGAGCGCACGTACGCCGAAACAGGGCCAAGGGCCAGCGCGAGGAGCGCGGAGTCAATGTCCAGTGGTGGTCGGGCGGTAGGGGCGCCGGGATGAAGGCGCGGTACCCTCTCGGCCGCTTGACGTAGCGGCCGGCGCCCGAGTCAAGCGCCATTGAGGTCCCTCCTTGTCGAGCCACACCGCAACAAGTGCAGCTCGCACCCGCCCTTATTCTACGGAAAGGCTATTCCCCGAAATACGTCGTCAGCCACAGCGTCTCGCCGCAGGTCTTCGTCGTCCATGACCACCGCGGCTCGGCGGCGGCCCCTTGCAGGCGTTGGGGAGCGCCAGTCCCTCATCCAATGACGCACCGGTGCAGAAATGTACTGGCGCTCGAACAGTGCGCTCGCTCGTCTATCCGCAGGGACTGGCGTTTGAGCCACGCCTCGCGACCCACTTGAGGTTGTGGACAGGCCTGTTCGGGGTCGGTACTGCGTCCTGGTATCGCCCACTCACCGGGCAACGTGCATGGGCATGCACGTTCCAAGAGCAAGGTATCGCGGCGCTGGTGAGCCTGTTCGGAATGTGACGGCGACCCTCAGGCGGCCACCACGAGCGAGCACGATCAGTGGCCGATCAGGTGCTCCAGGTTCGGCGTCGCCGGATCCACCAGGGGAAGTTGGGCACCTCGCCGAAGGACCGGTCGGCCGAGACGAGGGCCTCGACCCGCTGGTTGAGCACGACGGCGGCCAGAACTGCGTCGAAGGCACCGAGGACGGGATAGCGCTCGAAGAGGGCCAGGCCCAGGTCGAGATCCTCGGCGCGCGTGACCAGCAGGGGGAGGGCCACCATGTACTGGCGGGCGAGGGTGACGGCATTCAGGCGCGACCGCCGGCGCGCTGGGACGTGCACGAACTCCTGGACGACTTCGATCGTGGTTGTGGCCTCGATGCGCCCGTCGCCGTGAGCCCAGAGTAGCCGGCGGCAGGGCGCGTGCGCCCGTCGCCGTGAGCCCAGAGTAGCCGGCGGCAGGGCGCGTGCAACGGGTGCTCCGCGCCGACGGCGTAGCTGAGCACGGTGGTATCGAGGAGGATCACCTTTGGAACCGGTCGTGGCCGGCATCGAGCTCGCGGCGGAGCTCGGCCGGATCGGCCGGAACGGACATCGACTCGGCTGCCAGGATTGCGTCGATCGCGGTTCGGCGCACCTCGGCGTCGGCCGGGAGCCGATCGAGTGCCTCGCGGATCACGGCGGCGATGGAGACCCCGCGCCGCTTGGCCTCACGCGCCACCTTCCGGTAGCGCTCGTCGTCGAGGAGGATCTGTACCCGGTGGTCCAGCATGTGCATACATTAGCGCATGCGCACGTAGCCGACTACCGCGGCCAAGGGTGTGCAGCGAGAGATGACAGGACCAACGAGCCCACTGGGCGAACAAACCGCAGTGGATCGAATGGCTGTGGCGAGCCGATTGCCACTCGTCGTGCTTCTCGGCGAGCACTGAGCCGACCAAGCGCACGATCATTGGGGAAATGCCGACGCCGTCGGTGCACCCTGGGCTTGGATAAGTGCCGCCAGTACTTACAGCTTTGAGACTGCAGTGGACTGTGTGCCCACGCCCGTCGATCCAGTAGAGCTGTTCGCCCGAATTGAGGGCCCAGCAGCCCCGTGGGGTGTGACCGACATTCGGCCGGGCTGGGCGACGGACGGCGTGATGATTGAACGCAGTGGCGGCTGGCCGCCTTCTTCGGGACGACTTCCGGGCACACCCGCCCCGTGGTAACTGTTCAGACTGACGCGGCAGCCTGAGCGAGCAGGAGAGAGCGGCAGGCGACGAGAGGGTCCAGGCCGCGGGCGCGCCAGGTGCCGAAGAGACTGGCCAGGGTGGTGAAGGTGCGGGTGCC
>JAABUQ010002643.1_pt1 | contig 34905 bp, 42 predicted proteins | sample 5560001 | NCBI WGS metagenome assembly JAABUQ01 (sample SAMN10711888, study PRJNA513371) | rock metagenome | isolation source: Antarctica rocks | place: Antarctica: Victoria Land, Finger Mt nord | collected 2015-12-18
CAGATAGACGGAGGAAAATGAAAGCCCTAATCTTGGCTCAAATTGAATGTCAGTCATCAAAGAATAAAGTAACTGAAGAGGTAAACTATCAAATTGCTCGGCGGATATCCCATGGAGCCAACACAGGAGGTAGCATGCATGGGTGGCTATTTGGCTCGCTCCCATGATGGTCTTCCGGGATGGCGGACCATCTGGAAAGGCTGGCTTTCCTTGCAGACGCTCCTTGAGGGCGTTCATCTCGCTTTTCACCTCCAATTGTAAATTGTGGGTAAGAATCAGCTCAAGAGACGGCAGCGCGGTGGTCAGCAGATTGTCGATGCTGTGCCACCAGCTACTTCCTCTCCTCAACAGGCTACAGTTGGGCAACAAGTGAAGGGGAACAAGGGCAAGAGTTCAGCCTCGGGCGGGAAGGCCAGCACAAAATCAGTGGCAGCAGTGCAGCCGAAAACGTTGTCATCTGTCCCGCAATTACCACCTAAAACCTCTCTGGTGCAAGTAAATGTTGATGTTGATGAAACGTTGCCTTTCTCTTTTCCTGATGTGAATCAGATGCAGCAGGCTCCACCACAACCAGGAGTATTGCCGATGTGGGATGAAGAGGGCGAGGATTTGTTGCAATAACATATCGTTCGTATTGAGTCTCAAATCCTATTGTGAGGAGGAATTCTGTGATGAATGAAGCATCCAAAGAGAGATTAGAGCTTTTTGTAGAAAAGGCAGAAAAACTGTTATCGCAAAGAAAACTGCTGAGTCTGATCGGTCTTCATCGGAATGGAGGAGAAGAGAAGTGGCAAAACAATGAAGATATAGAGGGTTTTTTACTCACTTTTCGCCTGTTTCTTCTCCATAAAGAAGGCATCGCACTGTACAAACCACGTCTACGTTCGCCGGAACAGTTAGAGCTACTCAAGTTGAATGATCTGTCAGAGAGTTGGAAGGAAACGGTGAGGCAAGCCTGCCAATCTATTATAGACTTTTTGGCTACAGAGCCTCGTATGTATGGAGCTACACCTGTCTCGCGATGGACTATTCTTGAAACCTTTCTCTACGGATATTTTGCACATGCCGAGCCTCCGAAGCGTAAGGTTTTCAAGCAGTGGCAGGACGTTCCTGAGCTATTTGAAAAACTACAACTTGATTTTCTCGACATACTTATGTTCCTGTTACGACACATAAAGGACGTTGCAGAGGCAAGTAAAAACGAATTAGCTCTTGGAAGCAAAGAAGTAGAATAGAGCAAAGTATGCTGCGTATCTTAGTCCTATCTCAGATAGAATTTGCTAATAAGTAGGTACAACGTTTACACAACGTTGTACCTATTCTTCCTTTCAGTGAGCGTTTCTTTGTACGCTCTCGTTTTACCTAGTAAGAGCAGTTCCGGCCCATCAATGGCTCTCAATGCTGCAAGTTTTGCATAGAAGGTATACAGTGACTCAAGGAGGGCCTCAATATCATCCATTGTTGTCCCTCTTGTTCCTCTTTGCGTTGCCCCTCTTCTTTTTTGAAGGCTGCTCCTGTGCTTCCTGGTCAAATAACGTGGGCTGTTCTGGAGCAGGAAGGGATTGTTTCTTCTGCTTGCTCTTGGGTTGGTCGAGAAAGTTTTGCGAGGACACGACCGGTTGGCCTGTCAAATCCTCAAATTGCTGACGTATCTGACCCCCAAATTCGCCTGCTGCTTGTGCGTCACGCAGGAGCTGAGGAAATCCCTGACTCTCATTTTGCTCATGCATTCTTCGTGCAGCGAGTTGTGAAAGGGTGAGGACGCCTAACTCCTCTTCAGTGTAGTGATCTCGCGGATTCTTCACACTTTTTGGAAGATGTTTGACTTCGTGATGATGCACCTGTGACGAAATACCGAAGGTGCCACGATGAACTGTGCCAGTTAATATTCCAAAGTGAAGGTGCTCCTCAGCACCACGAGCAAGCCATTCATCAGTGAGTGCGTTTCGACTGAGCAAGTTTTGAATACGTGTCTCAGCCCATTCCGGCGTTCGCCCTTGGCTCAGGTACATATCTCGCAGTTGCTCGACTTGTGTCTGCTGCTCAACCTCTTGCAGTTTTTCCTCGCCGACCTGGGCGAGCCAGAGGCGAACGCGCTCGGCCAACGGACCACGAATATTTTGCACGATCCGGAGCATGATTTCGCGTGTCGCAAATTCAGCCCCGCGCAACTTGCCATCCTTACCCCGGAGCGGAAGCTCTTTAAGGTGCTTGAGCATATCCTGGAACCCTTGATCCTGCTTGTTGCGCTTTTTCAGTGCTGACCAGTACACGCCAGGATTGGTCGATTGGGTGAGTAATCCTACGAAGTCGATCACTGAATAATACCAGCGTTGATCTTCCTGATCCCAAATGCGCCGTACCTCGTAGAATTGCTCTGCTCCCTCCGTGCCGAGTGCCTCTTGCGGAATAGGGATAAGTTCAAAGCCCTGTTTGTCTTGCTGAGAGTCAGCCATGTGATGCCCTCCATTTTTCACGAGCAACTATTTACATTTTGTAAATAGTTGCTTCCCTCTGCTACAACTTAATATAATCAACAGCACTATCATCCAGGTTGTCCTTGTCTCGATCATAGCGTTGCGTGGTTTCCGGTCGCTTATGGCCCATTGTGTGTTGACGTTGCTCCAACGTTGCTCCGCCCTTTTTCGACAACGTGTTAAAGGTGGTCCGTAAATCGTGCGGTGTCAGTTCTGGATGCCCAATGGCCTTCCCACAGGCGGCGACGATGCGCTCAATGGTCTTCGTGGTCAAGCGTTCGAGCGTTGGATGCTGGCCCCGGTCGAAGCCCACAAAGAGCGGAGCATCCACAGAAAGCGTATGCTGCTGGCGAATGGCGTGCCTTTTGGCGTCTCTCGTCGTGTCATCCAGGCCCGTTTCTTGCTCCAGTTCGGCAAGTTTGCGCTCCATCTTCACGACATGACACTGTCGCAGCGCGTTGATATATTCCTCGATGGTGCGGAACACCTCCACCGGCACCTTCACCTTACGCCGCTGATCGCCTTTGCCATGCCGGATCGTCATAATGGTATGCCCCTGCTCACGCACAAAGTCATTGGGATTGAGAGCAGCACACTCGGCTCGCCGGATGCCGGTGCGAATAAGCAGGTACATCATCGTGTAATCCCGCTTGCCCTTGAGCGTTGTTGTATCAATAGCGGCAAGCAGATTGCGAGCTTCTGTATGCGAGAGGGCGATATGCGGGGAAGCATCATCGACTTTGAAGCCGCGCAGGTTGGCCGCCGGATAGTCGGCGCGCTGTTGAAGTGCCTGGCACTCACGAAGGAGTTGACAGGCCACAGACCACTTTCGCGCTGCCGTCGCCTTAGCGTGTTGCTCGGCAAGAAAATCTCTATAGGCAATCATGCCGGAGCGGTCCACCGTCTCTAAGGTGTACTGGTGATCGAGGAGCCAGGCGTGAAAGGTGACAGCACTAAAGGTGTAACTCTGTTTGGAAGATGGCGCGACTTGCCCAATGATGTTGATCCATGGTTGGATCATCTCATGATGCAGGACTAGCGCGTCTTCCTGCTGGATAGCAAGGCGTGTCATAGATGTCCTCTCTTTTTCAATCGTTGTCAGTCAGGCTGGTTACGATTGCAGCTAAAGCATATTTAGAAACTGCACTACATATGGCTCAAAGAAACCTGCTTGTCGGAGTACTTGCTGGAGATGGCCTTTGCACACTGGACAGAATGTATCTGTCTGTTTGATGAGGTCTTGCATCCCTTGACAGAATCCAACCAGGTCAACAGGTACCAGTGTGTCATCCTCGATCTGATGCATGAAGTACACTCGTGCTTTCTCTTGCTCAATGGCAAGCATTTGTAACGTTTGCAGATGATCTGCGTCTTGCTCACATGCCTGCATCCGAAGGAGGGCAAAAAAGGTGGAACGGCTGGCATCAAGGACTTGTTGTGGTGTAGGTGGTGTCGTCACAGTATACTCCGATACATTGGAGGCACCACACCGCCGTTCTGCTTCATAATTGCATTGAGCAGCTTGTGCCGAGAAGTAGACACAAACTCAGCAAACTTATCAAGTGGGCTCAAGAAGGCGATGCTCTTTCTTTCTGCTACTTCACTGGACTCAGGATACTCGTACTGTCGAGCACCTCCCGCCCAGTAGCTCGAATTGAGATGCTCAATGATACTCTTCATGCGGTTATTTCCCTGCTCATCAAGAACGGGGGCTCCAGCCTCATCAAGTATTGGAATTGTCTTGTCCATGTATGGCTGAAGACCTGCATCGTACTTCACTGCTGCGGCGGTCAGCAACTCCAGGTCGTGACCATAGTCCTTCAGAGAAATTGGGCCATCCTTTCCAGTTTCTTCTAAGGCATGCCGTTGTTTCTTAGTGAGGCTCACAGGATTGCCCTCATGCAAGATCAACCAACCTTTCATGACCAATTCTAGCGCATGCCCCAGGATCAATAGTTTCGCACTAGCTTGCATGAGATCCTTCTCGTGGTCACTCTTTTGTGCATCCACCTGTGATAGCTTGCAATAAGCATCGAGAAATTCAGCAGCATGTGCGTAATACTTCATCGCTCGCTGCTCGTTTGTTGGTCCTTGAACACTCACTATGAACATCTCCTCTATTTATCGGACTTCCGCCTATTTCATTCTGACATTTACCCTTTACCAGTAACAGAGAGGATCTCTTGCGCCGCAGACTCTGGACGGAGGATTTTTCCTCGAATAAGACTGAGCAGCTTCTTTTTATAGAAATTGTCATCATTGGTCACAAAGATGTCTCCTTCCCAAGAGATATGAGCACAGAGGCCAAGCGCATCATTTTTTGCATTCATCCATTTGTCTTTGATTTTTTGTAATGTTTGCATGACCTCAATATTGTTGGCGAACTGGTGTTCGATAGCTACTCGTTGTTCCCACTCCGCAGGGGGAGTGTAAACGCGAGTCGTAGGGTTGCTATAGTAGAAGGCATCTTGATACAGGACAAGATCGAGCTGGTGCTGCTGGCAATAGCGTGTCAGGTAATCCGCAAATCCGAAGTCGATGTTTGGAAATAGCAACTCATGGATGGTACGCAGATACTCACGCTCCGGTTCGTAGGTAAGGTATCCCTCTTTATTACGAAACCACATCGTTTGAGGATGTTTGAATTGTTCAACATCACCTAAGCCAAGTGCATGCAGACGACGTTCCTGCTCAGAAAACCAGAACGGCTTTTCTCCATGAGGTGGCTTCTCAAACATCGTACTCCACCCGATAACAATTTTGATAATACCTTGTTGATGGAACACGATGAGTTTTCTCACCGCAGTCGCATTGAGCTCTTCGCCATTCTCAAGAGCAATGATACAGTTGTTGTCGAGCGTCACCAGCAATGGAGTATTCATCGTCCTTCACTCCTCTCATTTCTCTTTCTTGAGAAGGCACTATGCCTCTGCGTTTGTCACTTCAGACTTTCGTCTGCACTGGACTGTGGTTTTCGTCTGCACTAGCAAACATCCAGTAATACAGAGAGGAGGACGGTCTTCCTAGCAGGACCCAGAATCTGTGATCTTTTTTCCCTCTAAAAGAATTCATACAAACCTACAAAGTAATGGTAATCAGGCTGGCTCAATTCAGATAAACCATACCCCTCAAAAAAGGCTTGTCGGTCTTGTCTCGCTTGAAACAGTCCTGTCTTCTTCGGGCGAATAGCCAATGCTAAATCATACCGAGAATCTCCTTTTCCTCCACCAGCCCAATCAATGATCCCAGTTACTTTTCCCTCTGAGATGAGTACGTTATCCACCGTAAAATCGCCGTGAATGAGTGTAGGAGGAAAAAGGTGCGGTTGATGCTGCTTCAGATGTTCGAGCAGTTCGGCACTTCCTTCAGTTTGGTAATGAAGAAAATTGTATTCTGCCTGAGAGAGAGTCCGATCACTGCGTAATTCTGAGAGAGTCCGATGACGATGGATTGTTGCAAGAATGTTTCCAAATGCTCGCAAGATGCTCAAACGCTCTTCTTGATCTGACTCCTTTTCAATGGCGATGATGAGAGGATCTCCAGGTAAGTAACTCATGACAAGCCAGGACTCCAATTCGCTGGTCGCTTCTCGTTGGATAAAGACGTGTGGATACGGGGTTGGAAATGGTGACTGGATGAGTGTAGCGAGAACAGTATACTCTTGTCTGATCCAACTGCCGAATTGCTCTCCACATGAGCGTTTTACCACATATTTTCCTCTTGCCGTATCCACCACAGCAACTGCTGAGGTATCACCCTGAGGAGGAAACGCAAGTTGGGAGATGGAACCCAGAAAAGAAGAGATCTCTGTTGGAAATAATTGGGGGTCAAGTGGCCTGTGTTGCGTCATTGGTGTTCCTGCCTTTCTCTCGCATTTGATTGTAACAGAAGAAGAGTCAGAAGAGAAGCGACTTTCCTCAACGTTGTTTTCTTCTGTACCAATAACTATTTTCAATGAAAACCTCACTCCAGAAAGGAAGTGGATAGGTCATAACGATCGTTATCCCACAGCCATTTTGGGCTGCTATATCTTGCCTATAACCCCTACAAATTATATACTACTTACGGGAAATATTTGGTTAAGAGGAGACATCCCCAAATTGAGTAAAACTATCGCGTATATCAGAACCTCCACCGACAAACAGGATTTCAATAACCAGAAATTGGAGATTTTAGAATATGCTAGAAAAAAAGATCTGAAAGTTGATGCGTTTGTCGAGATCGCTATCTCTTCCCGCAAGACGAACAAACAGCGGCGCATTGATGAGGTGCTCCAAACGTTGGAGGAATCCGACACATTGGTCGTGACAGAACTCTCAAGGTTGGGCCGGAGCACGGCTGAAGTGATCGCACTAATCAACGAACTGGTCGCCCGCAACATCCGAGTGATAATTCTCAAGCAAAACCTCGATATCGCTCAGCACGATATGAACAGTAAAATTGTGATCACGTTATTTTCTCTGTTTGCCGAACTGGAGCGAGATTTGCTCAGTCTTCGCACGAAAGAAGCGCTTGCGGCAAAAAAGCTCCAAGGAGTCAACCTGGGCAAGCCGAAAGGCACCATTCAGAAAAGCAAATTTGATACAGACCTCCCACGCATCAAAGAGTTGCTTAAGTTGGGACTCTCTGTACGCAAGATTGCCAATCTACTGGGATATACCAACCACCTCGCGCTTAACACGTACATCAACAAACGGAAGCTTCGTGAACACCTCTGAGCCGCTAGGATCGGCTGAGTGCAGATGAGAGACAGGAGTATCCCGTGTGATGAATCTCGTAGAACAAGAGAAGACGGAAGCCCATCGTCGGTTGAAGTTGCTTGGGAGCACTATAGAGGACGCCAGTGGAGATGGACTTCGAGCGCGAGCAAGCCAAATCAGCCTTCCAGTTGCGGTTCTGCGTCAGTGGCATGCTGCCTACCTTCATCGTGGCTTTGATGCTCTCCTGCCATCGTGGCCGGACATTTCCGAACCTACCTGGGTACTTATCAAACAACGTTATGCTGCTTTAGGAGATCTTGCGGAAGCAGAGACGCTGAAAGACGAAGATATCAGTGCGCTAGCCACCCGCCTTGGGTGGACCATACTTCAGGCGCAACGATGGCTCGATCGCTATCGTGTCGAGGGAATGATGGGACTTGCTCCAGTCAAGCGCCCGGTCCACCCACGAGGAGTACCTGACCTGGGAGCACTTTCTGAGACTCAGCGAAACGAACTCTTCCGTCGCTACGCACTGCTCGGAGAACTGGCCGAGCAAGAACACGTTTCCAATGAACGCTTGCAGAAACAAGCAGAAGCGGCAGGGGTATCGTTGCGAACGTTACGCGAGTATCACACCCGTTTTCGGCGTGAGGGATTTGCCGGACTTGCCCCCCGCAGACGAGCAGATAAAGGAACGTCCCATCTGCTGAGTGCTCAAATGGCCCAGTTCATTGAAGGGTTGCGACTCACTCACCGCGACGGCAGTGTTCGCTTCATCTATGAACTAGCATGTCAACATGCAGAAGCAACTGGGGAAAGGGCTCCCGGCCTCTGGCAAGTCCGTTCCATTTGTGCGCACATTCCGGCCCCAGTGCGATTACTGGCAGATGGGCGCGAGGGGGAGTTTCGCAACCGCTATCGTCTGACTTATCCCATCGCTCATGATCCTCACCGCATTATTTGGCAGATCGACCACAAAGCGCCTTTACACGTCCTCGTCCGTGATTTGCGTGCATCTTCTCATCGCACGCATTCTGGAGAAGTCCGTCCGTATTTGACGTTGGTGATTGAGAGTGCCTCACGCTTGGTGATGGCTGGACTCTTCAGTTATGATCCTCCTGATCGTTTTATGGTAGCAGCAGCCATCCGTGCTGGTATGCTGACCACAGAACACAAGTTGTTCGGTGGCGTTCCTGATGAAATCTGGGTGGATAATGGAAAAGACCTGATTGCCGATCATGTCTCTCAACTCGTGGCCGGATTGGGGAGCACGCTCTTTCCTGGGCCTCCCCATTATCCTGAACTACGGGGAATTGTCGAACGGTTTCATGAAACGCTCGATACTCGCCTCTGGGCCACCTTGCCCGGCTATATTGGTGCGAATGTGGTCGAGCGAAACCCGAAGGCCAAAGCAGAACTCTCGCTCTCGGAACTGGATCAATGCTTCCACACATTTATCGAACGCTATCACCAAGAGGTCCACAGCGCTACAGGGCAGACCCCGCTCCAATTCTGGCAGGAGCATGCCACCCAGATCCCAGTGAATGAACGTCTTCTGGACATCCTCCTCAAGGAAGCAGCACAACGACGAGTCTTGAAGGAGGGCATCAAGTATTTGGGGCGAATTTACTGGCATGCGGATCTGGCGACACTCGTTGGCGAGGATGTCCTGGTGCGTGCTGCCCCCTCGTACATGGCTCCAGACGAGGATCTTCCGCAGGCCCGATGATGAAAGATACCCCTAGCAGTTCTAGAAGCACTGCTAGGGGTATCTTTCATCATCGGGCCTGCGGAAGATCCGAAGCAACTACGCTGTTTCCCCTTAATAAGCACCCCCCGTGCGGGCATAGTTCACCAGTCTCATAAAGACCAGCAGGTTGGGTATCTGTGATATAGTGATCTTAGCCCAAATCCAATTGAATCTCTTACCCACCCTCCTTACAATCACCTTCCTCTCACTCCCCTCAACGCGGCTAACCACATCAACGCTCTTAACCTCGTTCCAGGGCAACACCTTGCGTCCATTGCTCAGCCCTTGCATACTGACAGTCAAAGGACCAAAGGGAATTGAACCGCCACCATTGTAGGCAGCCATAGCCCAGGGCATATGTTGCTGCGTCACCGCTAGCTGAATGCTCTGGCCAAGCTGTGCCACATTCTTGAGGACATCATTAAATTCGAAGGTAGCCCCATCGCTGCGATGTACGATAAAGCTCTGGGAAAACAGGGCAGGAGCATCAACTGGCACTCCGTTTTTTGTAGCCCCAACGCTGCCATGGACGATAAAGCTCTGGGATATGCCATAGGTCGGCACACCATCACTGCCGTCGTGTTCTATCTCCTTTTGTACTACCGACGTAACCTGGTCCCAGCGTATTGGATCAGCCTGATTTCCTTTGGCACGTATCAGTCCATTCGAAAACAGATACACTCTCAAGTTACAATGAGAGAGAGCACCGATGCCACCGAAGATTGCCATTACCGTGAAGAGAATGCCGAAGACCTCGAGATGGGCAACATCATGTGTGAGTACCGCAATTGTGCCAAAGAAGATAATGCTCCCGACGATCACTCCAACCACCGTGCCGATAACGGCACGCACACTGGGCAGCCGGGGCATATAGACTGCCATAAGTGTGCCTAACCCATATGTACCCGCCTGTTGATAGATAGCTGCTGGTACTTCAGAATGTACCTGCATTTGCTGATCTTGCATCAAAACGTTGCCCCTCCTTAGAGGTGTGTGGTTTGCCAGAGATATTGTCCTCAACTGATATTTTATGGATCTTCCGCAGGCCCGATGATGAAAGATACCCCTAGCAGTGCTTCTAGAACTGCTGAGGTGCGGGCATTCGTCTTAGGTCACGCAAAGCGCCAGCGGGTCGCGTTTCCAAGGGCGGTGGACTCCGGGTTGAGTTCTGACTCCTCAAAGTGCCAGCTGAAGGCTTTCTTTGGGCGAACGGCATAAAACGGTCCAGGCAAATGGTTCGGGTCCAGGTTCCAGTGGTACTTCTCATTGTAGAGATTCACCACCCGTTCCACAAGGACTCTCTCGCTCACCGTTTCAGCCTCTCCTTCAATGATCACCACTTCGCTCCCACTCTCCAGGTGGACCGTAATCGCGGGACTGGCGGCCAGGTTCTGTGCAGCAAGTGAACCCGTGCTGAAATAGAAGGTACCGTCGAGCCAGACCCCCCACACAGGGCGACTGTGTGGCCGACCATCAGGGCGAGTCGTCACGATCCAATAGGTGCGCGCTCTGCTGAGTCGCTCAGTCGCCCACTGCCATGACAGGCACCCCGCCCCGACTGTGCTGCCAAACATCCGAGGCTGGCTGGGCTCTGGATCATTGTTTCTCTCGCTCTCCATCTGTGGTGCCATCACCAATTCCTCCTCTCGCTCTCGTTCCTGCAAGGGAAAATCTACCGGCTATGCCGATTTGAGCACACGTTGCCGCAGGAGACGCAACTTGGCGCGACCATACATGCTTCTTTTGATGAGCTTCAGCCGGTTCACATGGCCTTCGAGAGGCCCATTACTCCAAAGCAGCGTCAATCCTGCAAACACAGCCGCTTTATCTTGTTGGATGCCACGGGCAAACGACTTCAACTCAGGCAAGTGGCTCGCCTGTGCCGACCTGAGCCAGGTGTCCAACTGCTGGCCTGTGTGCTCCCGGATCATGTGCATGAACGCTTGTGCCAAGCGGTAAGCGGCCTCTGCGCTCGGACTGACCTGTCTGATGAGTGCCAGTTCGTGTTGCTGTGTCTCGTCCAGCTCATCTGGTTGACACAGAAACAGCCAGGTGACACGCTGTGCAGAGAAGTTTTCCAGCGGTGAAGGCTCCGCGAGGACACTCTTGCGCCGGTGCGGTTTCGATGGGGTCAACCCTGATGAGGGTGATTGAGGAGTTCGCAGCCTCGCCAGATAACGATACATAGCTTTGGGTGAACCCTTGTATCCTTGAGCTGTCAGTTCTCTATAGAGCTGTAAGCCGTTGCGGTTTCCCTCTCGCCACCACTGGAGCACAGAGCGCTCATACGGATCGATGAGGCTAGGTCGTCTGCGCCGGTGCCTAGCGTCCGGAAAGGAGCCGTTGCACAACCATCGCTGAAGCGTTCGCCCGGATATTCCAACCCGAGAAGCAATATCAGCTGTTGTGAGCCCCTGGTCATGAAGTTCAATGACTTGCTCATATCTATCTAGCTTTTGAGCACGTCGCGCGAGGCGAGCCTGTTCTTCGCCACGAGAGCGAGCAGGACGCTTTTCTTCCTCCGGCTCAGATTCCGTCTCTTCGCGCTCTTGCTTTGGCATGACCTGTCCTTGCAAGGCACGCCGTATTTCGGCCCGGCAGCGAGCTAACAACGTCTGCACACTTTCTCTCAGATTCTTTCCTACATGCCACAAATCGGCGACTTGAAGCGCTTGGGGAGCGCCCTTCGAAATAGCTGCTGCGTATTCAGATGAGCGATCTCGGCTGACTATTTCCACACTGGGGTGTTTCTCAAACCAGGCCGAGACGGTTTCTACCGAACGATCAGGCAACACATCAATTGGTTTGTTGTTTTCAAGATTGCAGATCAATGTTCCATAGCGCAGTCCGCGTTTCCAACTCCAATCATCAATCCCAACCACGCGTGGAGATGAGGTTGTTGGCAGTTGGGCTTGTTTGACCAGCCGCAACACGGTATCAGAACTGCCTGGGATGCTCAACTTCTTGCCCAGGCGTGCCCCCGCCTCGCCGCCTAGTACAAAGCCCATCTCTCGTAGAGCTTCTTGCAACCGGAGCGTGAATTTCACCCGAGGTAATGTCAAGGAAGCAAAGCGTTCGGCAAAGATTTTACGTCGGCAGGTGCTCTCTTGACAGAAGAAGCGACGCACGCGCACGTTCAAATGAACGGGCCGCCCGCTGGCTGGCAGATCGCGTAAAGACCGGGTGTAATGGCTGTGCACGCGCTGGCAGATACTCCCACAGCAGGGACATGAAGCCGTTGAACAAGTTGAACGCACGCTGATCATCACCTCATTGGTGACGCTCACCTGCTCAATGATTAGGTCGGAAAGGTCGGGAAGAATTGTCATAGCCTCATAATTGGATCAAGAAATTGTTTTGCTGGAAATTCTGTTTTGTCCTTCATTCTACCACATTTGCCATCATCGAGGCTGCGGAAGATCCCCAGACGAGCTTGCAAAGAGATACTTTAGTAGTAAACCAGTGCAGACAAAAGTCACAATTCGGTGCAGACGAAAGTTGACAGTGAGATCCATCAATTTAAGTGATTCTAGAATTGCAGAGCTATTTCTGAGTGGCCTGAAGCGGCTTCTGGGGGCAAATGACAGATCCCGGTATCTTTAGGTAAGCTCATCTATCACCTAAATTGAGGAAGAGCCCGAAAGTTGAAAGTGACAACTGCCTGTTTGCTTGTAGAACAAGCGAACAATGAAACAAGCTACAAACTTCTCAAGAGAAATACCAAGCAGTGCAGCGGCATTACAGCAACACAAAGCGCGATCCCCACGAATGAGAACCGCGCCGCCTGGTCGTGATGATCTTCGTGCTATTCGTGGGTGCTCACGTCTTCCTCGTGCGCATGCCTATTCACCACGTCATCAAGCATGACTGCTGGCGACCGTGGCCAGACCTTTCCAGGGTCCTCCGCCCACTCAGGCAAGGCTCGCGCTGCACTGAGAATATCGCGACGATGGTCGTACAGCACTTCCAAGAGCTCCATGACTGTATCAGGCGTCAAGTGAATCTGCTCTGATTGCGTGGTGATCAGCAGTTCTTTCTCCTGCTCATCCCAGCGAAACGAGACATGTCTACTGGTAACAGTGTTGCGTTGCTCGTTGGTGCTCATCTGCTTATTGCTCACTTTCTGTATGTGGGCACTGGTCGCACTCCTGGAAATCATTCCGGTTGTGGAGTTGTACCCAAAATTCATGCTGTCCTGCTTGGTCGAGGGCCTCTTCAATGCGGCCCTTGTCGGTTGTCCACTTCCCTACGATGGAGTGGATGAACCCTGCTTTCATGAATTGTCGGACCTCATTCTTTGGGACCCAATGCCTGTTAACGAACTCATAGAGACTGACTAGATCGAGCGGTAGTGGCGTGATCTTCGGCTTGTTGCTCGTGTGTGCTACAGCAGGTGCTTGTCCTTCAAGCTCGCTCACTCGTTGCGACAATCTGCCTACTATTTCCCTGGTATCCGCAAGTTCTTGCTCCAAGTCAGTCAGTCGGTCGGCCAGCAGCTTATATGCGCCATAGCTGACCGGATCGTGCAACTCGTGCTGTGGTTGCAAGTCCCGCTCATGTTCTTGTGCCAGAAGCCGTACCTACTCCATAGTCAAGAACTTCACTCGGCTATCTGCCCTGCTGACGGTCGGTACAATCTCTGCTTTCTCTAACCAGCGTCGAAACGTCTTCGGGTCAACATTGAGCACCTGATAGCATTCTGAAAAGGTGTAGGTTTTCTTTGTTGTCATATGCATACTGTATCCTTGTGATGGCTAGGGAATATTGTTCATTACAAGAATACCATCAATACTAGGGAATTATAAGGCGTTCTCATACTTGACTTCTGAATGATACACGCACTCAGGAAAGCCGCCCGATGATGGTTCCACGATAGAGCGCACTGGCATTTCGTGGCCGCCCACGTCGCCAGGAGCGCATACCCACAAGATTGTACCCGTGAGCTGGCCCAACTCAGCATCATGAAAGGTGATCGTCTCGCCTATTAATAACGGCTTACAATTAGACCAGAAGTAACGCTCAAAATTGACCCACTCCTCGACAAGCCCTATCCTCGTGTTCATCAAGGACACAAGGAGGGACCATGAAAAGGAGTGGTACCATCAACACCATACACGAATTGTCGGCGCAAGGAAAGTCCATTCGCGCCATTGCACGGGAACTGGGCATTGCACGCAACACTGTGCGCCGTTACTTGCGGGGCAAGCCAGAAGCCGTTCCGCGTCCAAAACGGACCTCGGTTCTCGACCCCTATAAAGTCCAGATTCATCGCTGGATGCAGGAGGATCATTTGTACAATTGTGAAGCCATGTTAGAGCGGTTGCGTGAGCAGGGCTACACAGGTAACGGGACCATTTTGAGAGAGTACGTGCGTCCCTTTCGTCCACGCAACGTCGGCCATCAGCCTGTGATGCGTTACGAAACCAAGCCAGGGGAACAAATGCAATATGACTGGGGCGAGGTCCATTATGAACACAAAGGGCAAGATCGCAAGCTCTACGGCTTTACGGCGGTACTCGGCTACTCGCGGATGCGTTTCATCACGTTCGTCAAACGCTGTGATACCCCGACGATGATCCGCTGTATGATGGAGGCCTTCGAGTATTTCGACGGCTTGCCCAAAGCTGCCCTCACCGACCGCATGAAAAGTGTCTTTCTGCAGATGGAAGACGATCTGCCCAAATGGAACCCGGTCTTTGCCGATTTCATGGCCGCACTTGGAGTCGCTCCACGGGTCTGTAAGCCCTACAAGCCTCAAACGAAAGGCAAAGTCGAGCGCAGCGTTGGCGTCATCAAGAACAGCTTCTGGCCTGGCGTGCGCTTCAGCGATATTGATGATCTGAATTCGCAAGCCAAACGGTGGTGTGATCGGCTCAACCAAAAAGTGCATCACACCACGAGGCGTGTCCCGATGGATTTGTGGGTGGAGGAAAATCTCTCCCCCTTACCATCCGACTATGCCTGGGAGCGGTATGGCGCAGAAGAGCGTCACGTGAGTTGGGATGGCTTCATTTCTTACGATGGCGTGCTCTATGGCCTACCAGCCCATCCTCCTGTGGCCGGTTCGGTAGTGCTTGTTCGTGAACGACATCGCACCTTACGGGTCTATCACCAGGGGCAGCTCATCACCACGTTGCAGAAGCAACCTCGCTCCCAGGAGATCGTCTTTCATCCTGAGCAGTTTGCTGATGTGTCGCCAGCCCCGGCAATCCGACGAACAGACAAACCACTCGGCCATCAGATCGAAGTTCCAACCGTCGCCGTTCGGTCCTTAACCGAATATGATCAGCTCTTTGGCGTGGAGGTCCATTCGTGAACGACTTACTCAAAGCCCTCTCGTTGCGTCACCTGGAGAAAAGGCTTCCAGAGTTGTATGAGCAAGCGAGAATGCACAGTTTGACCTACGAGGCGTTTCTGCGCCGGGTGCTGACGATGGAAGTGGAGGGCCGCAAGTTGGCTGCTCAACAGAAACGTTTGAAGGCGGCGAAGTTGCCGACGCGCAAAACCCTGGAAGAGTTTGATTTCACGTTTCAGCCTTCCATTGATGAGCGACTGTTGTGGGAACTCGCAGAGTTGTCCTTCATCAAGACCAATCGCAATGTCGTGTTTCTGGGTCCGCCGGGAGTGGGGAAAACGCACTTGAGCATTGCGCTTGCAGTCAAAGTGCTGCAAGCCGATTACTCGGTGTTGTTCACGACGCTCTCGACTCTAGCCGAGGACCTCACGTCTGTCCTGCATCCAAGCTTGAGGAGGCAGCGGCTCCGTCGCTACCTCTCTCCCCGTGTGCTTCTCATCGACGAGATCGGCTACAGCAAGCTCACCACCGAACAGTCTCAGTCCTTTTTTGAGTTGGTGCGAGATCGCTACGAGAAGGGGCCAATGATCCTGACGTCCAACACCAGCTTTTCCGAATGGGGGTCCCTCCTGGGCGATGAAGTCCTTGCCACCGCTTTATTGGATCGCCTGCTTCACCACGTCGAGGTGATTACAATTAGCGGAAAGAGTTTCAGGATGAAGGACCGCGTAGCCAAAGGCGAAAAGGGGAAAGCAACAGAGGCAAAATCCTGACTCAAGGGGTGGGTCAAATTTCACCGTTACTTTGGGGTGGGTCACTTTTAAGTTGTTACTGTACGGTGGGTCACTTTGCAAACGCCAAAAATGGGTTATTGTCGTGCCGTTATTGACACGCCTGGCTTGTGGTCGCTAAACTTATAGAGCGGGCCGTACAATTCTTCTAATTCATGATTAGGTGTAAATGTGAGGATGAAATGTGGTAAATAGCGTGAATGTTGGGCGGTTTTTGAGGGTCTGGCTCACTTTCGGTGGAAAACCTCATCAACAAGCGGGAGTGAAAGGCTTTCTTGGCTTCTGGAGCAATCTCTTGCTGAGCTTAAACACCGAAAGTGAGCCAGACCCGTTTTTGAGCTGAATGATAGGAATTCAGCGCGAATGTTGGGAATCGACTATTTCGTACCATGGAATACGGCTGCTCAAGCGGCCTGCGGCTCGTGACGATGGTAAATTCGTCGCAGAATTTGGTGGCTTTGACGGCTCATGTCCACGGGTTGAACCTATAATTTGAGGAAGAAAACAGGGGCACAAGCAGTAAGCGCAGCAACAATTTGGAGTGCAAGGACCAGCAACGCCTGCTGGTAAATACCCCGAAACCTCGACCGCTTTTGCCCTCAAACCTGCACACTTGCCCCGAATGTTGAACATCCGTGATCCGTTCTCTGAGAATGTGGCTTCAAAGGCGGATCGCGGTGATCGGCAACGGTAAATTGAGGGAACCTGCGACAGTTGCGCAGGGTCTCGTGGCAAGTTCTGTGGTCAACCCGCTCAGGATGGCTGATCAATGACATCGTGACACGTGGAAGGTTGCTCAGAACCCACTTGAGACGCTCGCTCTCTCCGAGAGGAGTCGGGAAATTTTGGCCGGGGTATCTGCTTCATCCAACGGAGTATACACATTCACTTTGAGGTCGGGCGCATCAAACACCTGAAACGTGAGATGCTCAAACATGAGATAGCCTGCTTGTGGATGATTGAACGTTTTGTGACCTTCTGTCGCACCGAGCACCTCATGATCGGGCCACCAGGCCCGAAATTCCGGGCTGCGAAGCATCAGATCCTGGATCAACTCGGTCAAGCGGGGATCCCCAGGATAGCGACCACAACTAGCACGGAATTGGGCTAAGACCCGTCGCGCATGTCCTTCCCAATCGACAAGCAGGTGCCGATGGGCTGCTGAGGTAAAGAGTCGCCAGACGGAATTGCGTTCAAAGCTGGTCATCTGGCCAAAATCGCCAAAGACGACGCGGGCCGCTTCGTTCCAGGCCATCACATCCAATCGTCGTCCTAAGACAAAGGCTGGACTGAACCCCTGATGATTGAGGAAGTGCTGTAACGTCGGACTCACGGTCTCAAGCTCCATGGCCCTCGCTGGAGGAGGTTGTTGGTGGGCTAAGAAGAAGAGATGTTCTCGCTCATTGGCATGTAAGTGCAAAGCCTGCACGAGGCTTTCTAAGATCTGCGTCGAAACGGTTATCGGGCGTCCCTGCTCCAACCAGGTGTACCAGTCCACACTGACGCCTGCCAAGTGGGCCACTTCTGCGCGTCTGAGTCCGGGCACTCGCCGTCTGCTTCCTCGTAGCAGTCCTACGTCTTCAGGCACCAGCCGAGCCCTCCTGGTGCGCAGAAAATCTCCGAGTTCTTGCAAGCGTTGGGACTCCTGCTCGCGTTCCATCGTTCCCTCTCCTTCCTTTGTCCGCCTTCTTCGCGGGAATGTAGGAGTCTCACTCCTATGATAAACACTCATCTTGTTCTAGTATTCCTTTCAGTATACACTTTCGAGGTGTCGAAAACAACGTTTCTGCGACAAGGACAGTGTCTCGATGCGTCTGCGTGCAAGGAACGCTTGTCGTCGGGAGAGATGCTGGCTGCAAGGCTTCCCGGACTGGCACATACATGGTGTGGCAACGCCACCAAAACCCTAAGCTTACGTCTAATGGAGGAATTTCCTATGAGAGTTTTCGTGACCGGCGCGACCGGATATATTGGCTCGGCTATCGTTCGCGAGCTTTTAGCTGCCGGGCATCAGGTTCTCGGCCTGGCTCGCTCCGAGGCAGGCGCTGCCTCGCTCGCCTCTGCTGGCGCAGAGGTACACCACGGTGCGCTCGATGATCTTGACAGCCTGCGCAGCGGAGCGGTTGCCTCGGACGGCGTGATTCATACCGCCTTCATTCACAATTTTTCCGATTCTGCGAGGGCCACCCAAACGGATCTGCGTGCCATCGAGACGATCGGGGCGGTGCTCGAAGGCTCCGGCAAGCCATTCGTGGTCACCTCGGCAATATTGATGCTCACCTTCTTGCTCCCACCAGGGCGTCTCGGGACGGAGGAGGACGTGGCCGACGCCGGATCAGTCGTACCCCGGATCGCATCAGAGAACGCGGCGATCTCGCTAGCAAAGCGCGGTGTGCGCTCATCAATCGTGCGACTGTCTCCGACGGTCCATGGCGAGGGCGACCACGGTTTTGTCCCGACCCTCATCAACGTTGCTCGCACGAAAGGCGTGTCGGCATACCCGGGCGACGGATCGAATCGCTGGCCTGCCGTACATCGACTCGATGCAGCCCATCTGTTCCGGTTGGCGCTGGAGAAGGCTCCGGCGGGATCAGTGCTGCACGCGGTCGCAGACGAAGGGGTGCCAGTGCGCGAGATCGCAGGCGTCATTGGCCGCCGCCTGGGCGTTCCGGTCGTCGCTCTGCCTGTCGAGGAAGCCGGCGACCACTTCGGCTTCCTCGGGCAACTCTTCTCACTGGACAGCCCGGCATCGAGCACGCTGACCCAACAATGGTTGGGGTGGCATCCCGTACAACCTAGTCTCCTGGCGGATCTCGACGGCGATTACTACTTCACGAACGAGGCATGGTCCAAATATCGTTGACCGTTTTAAAGGAAAAGACCATATCATACAAGCAAGGACAGGCTGTTCGCGTTCTAAGAACAGCCTGTCCTTGCTTGTATGATATGGGTGATACACGGCGTCACACGAACCGCCCGAATTTACAACCGCTGCATGCAACAGTTCGCGCGCTGCGAGCGGTTTTTCAAACAACTAATGGTTGTGCTGTTCAATATTCGGGGCAAATGTGCAGGTTTGAGGGCAAAAGCGGTCGAGGTTTCGGGGCATTTACCACCTGCTTTGGCTTCTGCGGTACATACTTGATTGCGAAAAACGCCATGATCGGTACCTGCACAGCCATGAGTATCTGCCAGATATGGGCAGCGGTCCCCTCATCAGCCTCATGGACAACGCCGAAGAGAGCAACGTGACCGAGCACCAGGGCCAGGGCAACCAACGACATGGCGACTGGTAAAAAGGCGCTGGGCTGTCTGAGTGTTGCATTCATATTGATCAGAATGTCTTCCTCGCTTTCATAATGACGTCCGTGCTGGAAGACCTGCAATCTTCCAACTGGTGAAAGCATACCATAGGCACCGCTAGGAGGCGGCCCCTCGTGTGTTCTTTGAGGAGCACTCATGTGCTTTGAGACGAAAGGTTCTCCTCATCGCCTGCCTTTTGTACTCGCACCGAACACAAACGTAACTGGAAAACCTTGCGCGATCTGCGAGCGCCAGATTGAAGAGGCTAAGTTGTTCCCAAAAGGCGGGCGAATTTACACCAAGCATTCACATCATCCCAGGTGTGGAGCGGGTTGCACAAACGGTGCAACGTCGATTCCCAAGATTCAAGCCGAATTCCCACCCTTCGGCTCAAAATCTGCCTAACATTCACACCATTTACCAAAATGGGAGAAGCTTTCTCCTTCTATGGGCGGGTAAAACGAGCAACAGCGTGCACATATTTCGCAAGAACTTGGTGTGAGTTGTCTCATTGGGCCACGCATCGCGTTCCTGACTTCCCGCTTGCTCACCCACATACGTGTCACATTTTTTACTACTACTCTGTTAGTTTCTCTAAAATAGATTTCGCTCAAGCCTACTGGCAAGCTCATTGATCTTGCAGGGGCTGCCAAAAAGTTGCTTCTGTCAGTCGGCTTCTAGAGCGGACCAAATCGAAACTAACAGAGTAGTAGTAACAATCCACCCATTTAAGTATCAAATTTACACCCCGGATGCGGGGGCTAATTGGTTTTATCCTGGTGATATTCCAGTTAGTGATTTGTTGCGCAAAGTCGCTAGCTGGAGATTGCACGCACAGTGTACACCGTGTGCACGGTGCAAAGTAATATTCGACCCGAATCATCATCGACCAGGTGCATTACGGTTCGGGTCATTACAGCAGGGTATCCTGGTCCTCCTGTTGCTTTTTGTTGCGCAGCATCTTCTGCCTGGCACGCCGCCGGTCCTCCAGCTGCTTGCGAATAGAGGGTGCCGATGGGAGGTCCTCCGGCAGCGGGGCGTGCAAGTCTTGTAGCGTGTTGCGGATAGCGCGGCCAACGCCAAAATGCGTCTCGATCGCTTGATCCTCACCGACAATTCGCTCACGGCGAAGCTTACCATCGGTCTGTGTAATCCGAAAGAGGTTCGCCGCTAATTCTTCTGACCCCATGTGGTCCAAGATCTCGCTGCCCTCCGGAATACCCTTGTGCAGTTGAATGTCTTCGGAGTCCATAGCATAGAGTCCCAAATAGCCAGAATCATGAAAGATGCCGAATGACTCAGAACGCACTCCGGCCTGTTCGGCGGCTTCTGACAACTGTTTATTGCCCTCGACCACCTGCAGGCGAATGTGTATCCGGGTCTCTTGCTCTTGCCGGAGCTGGTGCATCTCATGGGCGCGGGTTGACACCGCAAAATATTGCTGAGCTGCGGCTATTGTCGGCTTGCGCGGGTCGCCGTTCATGGCAATCAGGTAACAGGCCAGCCTTGAAAGATAGTAATCCTTGGTACGCTGGACCGCGCCCTTGCCGCCGACGATCGGTTTAATGGCGTCATTAAAGTGATCGGCGACAATGTTGCCGGTCGCCTCGCAAGACACCATGGCCTTTTTGATCACTTTTTCAAAGTTCTGCCAGCTACTTTGATATCCGAGCAGTGGCTGCAGCTCGCGCGCCTCCCAGTATTCGACATTGTAGGGGTTGAGATGCTTGATAGAGTCAAAGTCAGGACCGGACATGAAATTTCCTCTTACGCTAAAGTAAAACAGTGTACACTGTGCACACAGTGCGAACCTACATGATCGTTTCCAGTTCCGCCCGGTCAATCAGCGTCCGGATCACATCCATTTTGTTGGTCATATCACCGGTGGCTTTGCGGTGCGCAGACGCCAGATCATCCAGCTTGGCAATGTGCTTGGCCGTGACATAGACCGACATCTTGATCAGTTTTTCCTTTTCGGGTCCTTCCTCTTCGACCACCGGCGCTGCTGGAGCTGGAGCCGTCAGCCGGTCTAAGGCACTGGTTGTCGGGCTGTCAAAGGTATCATCGGGCAAGGTGGCACGTTTCGATTTAGGCATGGTTCAGCTCCCCCGCCACTCGCCAGTAGGCGGCTGCCGCCTGACCGTCCGGGTCGTATTCCATGATATTCTGCCCAACAATCGGTGCTTCCCTCAACCTGGTGGACATCTTGATCACGTCCTCAAAGACGCGGACCCGCCCGGCAAAATCTTTTCGGGCCTGCTTGATAATCTCGCGCGTGTGTGTCGTGCGCTCGTCGGCCTGCGTGAGTAAGATGCCCGCGTAGACCAGTTCAGGATTGAGCCGATCCTGCACGTACTCAATGGTTTCGGTGAGCTGGGTCACGCCCTGCGCCGCCAGGAAATCAGTCTGCAGTGGGATCAGCACCTCGTCGGCGGCCGCCAGCGCGTTAATCACCACCAGGCCCAGGTTGGGCGGACAATCCAGCAGGATCGTAAATCTTCGTCTCAATGGCTCCAGCGCCCGCCGCAAAATACGTTCGCGCTCGGTGGCGCTCACAATCTCGATGTCAAACGATGCAAACTCGCCGTTGGCCGGGACCAGGTACAAGTGAGGCCTGACCTGGCGGAGAACCGAAGCCATCAGCAGCGGCGGTTTCTGGCGCGTTGCAAAAGCATAGCTTTTCAGCACATCGTAGATCGTTTCGCCACTCTTGAGCAGCTTCGGCTTGATGCCAGTACAGAGTGTTAGGCTCCCCTGCTGGTCCAGGTCCACGATAAGCACCTCTTCGCCCTGCTCGGCCAGCGCTGACCCCACGTTATAGGCCGTGGTCGTCTTCCCAACTCCCCCCTTTTGGTTCGCGATTGCATACACCTTACTCATGGATCCTCCTCAAATATTCCCGTTTTTACTGTGAGCACAGTGCAAACTGTGGAGACAGTGCGCAACATGTGAACGGTGAACGCCTCTTAAACGGTGTGTACAGTACAAACGGTGAACACTGCTTTCCTATCCTATCGTAACACATCGCGAGCGTTGCGTATAGCCATTAGCTACAGAAATGGGAAGTTTCAGCTGCACGATGGATCATTGGCTCCACACATCCGGGGCCATCAGCCAGGACTATGCGTGCCGGCCAGGTCGGGGAAATAGTAAGGGTTCATGTCCACGATGGCGGCCTGAATTTTCTTGCGCAGAAAATCCTTGATATCCGCCTCCTGCTCAATGAGCAAGTGGATCTCCTCCAATTCGCACAGCACGACTACCCGGCCACGCAGCAACGCTCGCTTACACGTCGCCACCGCCGGGTCCGTATACTTCGACGCCGAGATAAAGATGCCGTGAGCTTCCGGCCGCTCATCGAGACGCAGCAGGAGTTCAGCCGCCTCTGGTCGACCTACTGGCTGCCTCCACCACTTCATCTCCACCAAGTAGACCTTTCCATCGATGTCCACCACCCCATCAATCTGCTCGACAATCCCCTCACCTCTCTCACCCGCAAGCGTAAACGCCTGCCGGATCCCAATGCCGCCCAGCTCGAACAGGCGATTGAATACCGCTTCCGATGCTTTCCCCCGCTGCTGGGGGACCATGATACCAAAGAGCGCCCCGAAGTCCTGTTTGAGCGCCGCGAATCGTTCCCTGCGCTGCTGCGCCTCCGCCAGCTTTGCCCGCCCCGGTGCCAGGCGCTCATTCCGCTCGTTTTCCTGCGCCTGGTGCATGCGCGTAAAAGCATCATGCTCATGTACCCGCTTGCGCACCTGCGCCACGAGCCCCTGAGCTGCCAAGCGTTTGTCATCCCAGCAAGTCGAAAAGTTCTCCCACTCCACCACGCGCTTCACGATCTCCCGCCGCTGGCGCAGGGTCACATCGTCTCCCTCATTCACCTGCACCAAGAGTCGTTGTGCAATCTCACGCTTCTTAACACTGTCCGGATCCCATTGCACCTGAGCGGCCAAGTCATCCAGCACCGAACCATATACCCCCGCGCCACGAAAGAAGAGAAGCACGTCCCGCTTCGACCGACAGAGCACCTCAATGGTATCCACCAGCAGTTGCAGCAGATCCGGAGAATAATGGTAGACGACACTCATCTCATTCCTCGCTTCCAACAGTGAGCAGCTTCGCCATCATGCCCGATACCCCCAACAGCGCCGTGAGCTTGCCGATGAACTGGTTCTGGCCGCGGGTGATTGTCTCCAGGTAGAGGCCCGTCGTCGCAGCGTTGCTGTGCAAGAGCAGCTTCTGGATATCGGTGAGCTTCGCCCCAAGCGCCTGCATGAGCAGCGCGAACGAGTGCCTGGTCGTATGCACCTTGGAGGTGTCCAGGTAGTTCCGGCAGACACCGGCAATCCCCTGGTAGCCCAGGGGCGCGCTCGCGCGCGTCGGGTGGTGCAGATCCATCCAGATCACCGCCTCACCATCGATGTCTTTGAGCGGCACACTGTAGGCCGTCTGCACCCACAGGATGAGCACCGTACTCACCACCTCGTCGAGCGTATCCCGCGTGGACTTTGCCCCCTTGCAACGCTCAAAGTGCAGGGTCACCTCGCCGCGGCGGTTCACCGAGAGGTGACGCCTGCGCAGGCTGGCGACTTCCCCGGCCCTGCGCCCGGTGGTAAAGAGCACCAGGAGCAGCGCAAAGTCGCGCAGGCCTGGCTTCATCGTGACATCGATCTTCGCCAGACGCTCCTGCACCTCCTCCTGCTCCAGACCATACGCCCTGGCGTAGGGTTCCACCGGCGAGCGGTCCACCAGGTCAATCGGATTGCCAATGGTCACAAAACCGCGCCGATTGGCAAACTGGTAGAACGAGCTGAGGATGGCCAGCCGCTGGTTCTTCGTCGCCGGCGCGATGTCACCCTTGTGGCGGCTACCCGACAGCCGGGTGCTGGCAAAGGCCTGCGCGTAGAGGGCCAGGCGCTGGCGCATCTGCGCCTCGGTTTCGCGCTCACCAGGAGTCCAGGAAAGATCGAGGCCCTCGCGCTGGAGCAGCTGGCGAAAGGCAGTGATCGTCTCAGTGTAGGCCGTCCGGGTTTTCTCACTCTTGGTGTGGCCGAACTTTTCGTGGATCCACGCGCCAATGCCCAATTCGAGGGCCTGCGCAAGGCTGGCCGGGGTGAAAACTGTGAGCGCCTGTGTCATACCGTCTCCTCTCGCTGCCTTATACTAGCATCAGGGTGCGCTCGAAGCACCTGCGAGGCAAACAACAAGAGATCAGTACAGAGACCCAAGGCAAAGGCGACCTCCTCGCGCAACGGGATACCCGTGCCATAGTGTGGAGCCGGAGCCGACCAGCGCCAGGCCCCGGTGAGCATGGTTTGGAGCATTCCTGGCGTCAAGCGGTCCTCCGGCCACGCATTACGGAGCCGAGCCTCCAACTCCTGAATCCAGCCTGCGAATGTCTGCCTTTGCTGCTGTGGCAACCCCCACACAGCACACAGCACCCGGGGGATGCCCTCGACGATTTGTCGACAGTTTACTAACGCGTGCTCGTAGTCGCCACTTCGGTAGAGCTGGGTCGCTCCATCGGGCAGGCGCACACATTCGGCCCAGTCTTGTTCTCCTCGCGGCAAGCGCGGTTCAGGCAGCTCCACCAGTCGCCGGGTGCCAGCCCCTAACTGCTGTAAGACGGCCAACCAGCGTTCGCGTTCGATGGTAAGATAACTCGAATTGGTACTTTGCACTGGCAGCAATGCCTGACTGCCGGAAGCCACGCCCCCAAGCCAAACCGACAAGTTCACCAGGCCTCCATTGCGAACCTGTTCAATGGCCTCGATCTGCGCATCGGTAATGGGTACCTGGAGTCGATACTGGGGAGCGGGCCAAACAATTTGAGAGGGAATACGCAATCTGGCGACAGGCTCAGCTACACTGCTGCCCAGGCCAATCCAGCCTTCGAGCGAGAGCAGGTTTAGCGACGCAGAAGATTCCTCCTGCCTAGGAAAACGATAGGGCAAGGAGAGCATGGGGCCAAAGGAACCCCGCTCCCCCCAAACCCCCGCCGGATCGATCTGGACCTTGGCAAAGACCTTGTTACTAGAATTGTCCGATGGTTGAAGATACCACTCAGCGAACGGCATACATACTCCTTCTCCAGCTCCGCGGTCGCACGGCCACAAGAGCCGATGTGTCACCCTGTACCAACCTGACATCTAAAACTAAGTTGCCTTAGTTCTGCATGTTACCAGCCCCAAAAAGCACCTGTCAATCCCTCCGCCAAAGGAGACCACCTCATATCATGGTGGGTCTTCCGCGAAGTTGATGATACGGGATCATGATCCCCTTGGGAGGTTTTGCTAGGCGCGCTTGAGCACCCGCTTGCGTAACGTCTGAAAGCTCGCTTTTCCCACGAATTGCGCAACGAGGTAGTAGCAAGAGAGTGACAGCTTGCTGACCGACCATTCCTCTACGTTGAGCCTATTTGCAGAGAAGCGGCGATATGGTAGACTTTTCTGAAAATACCTTGCTTTGAGAAAAGAGAAAACCATGAGCAAAACGAAGACCTTTCACACTTCTCTGGCGGTCATTGCCGATATTCATGGGAATCGTTGGGCCCTGGAAGCGGTCTTGCGGGATATTGATCGCCGAGGCATCCAACAGATTGTGAATCTGGGAGATCACCTGACAGGCCCGCTCGATCCCGCGGGCACCGCCGACCTGCTCATCACCCGCACGATGGTGAACGTGTGCGGCAACGACGATCGCGACCTGTTTCTGCCACAGGAAAAACGTTCGCTCTCCCAAAACTACGCTTGCACCCAACTTACCTCGGCTCATTCTGCCTGGCTACGCTCCTTGCCGGACACAACCATTGTCGCCGATGAACTCTTTGTCTGCCACGGCGACCTTTTCGATACACCGTATCTCCTTGAAGAGGTCACTCCTTCTGGTGTCTTCTTGAGAAGCACTTCAGCCATCACGAAAAGCTGTGCTGAGATTGCCCAACCCGTTATCCTCAGTGGACATAGCCACATCCCGCGCACGGTTTCCCTCCCGCAAGGAAAGCTCCTCATTAACCCTGGAAGCGTTGGAATGCCGGCCTACTCGATGGAGACATATGGCATGGAATCCGGCAGCCCTCACGCTCGTTATGCGCTTTTGTATCAGAACCAGCACGGGTGGCAGGTGGAGCATATCCAGGTGCCGTACGCATGGGAGCAGGCAGCGCAAGTCGCACGTGGCAATCAGCGCGTTGATTGGGCACAGTGGCTGACCACAGGCCGAGCGCGGTAATCCACAGCAACCCTCCTGCGCTCGCTTCACACACCCATTCCTTCCAGTCCGAGGAAAGCGGCAAAAGCGTGTGGCATGCCAAAGAGGTGGAGCTTGATTGGTGGCGAGAGCGGTCTGCGGGCATTCCGTGCCCGGCGCTCTGCCCAGGAGAGCCGGGAGTGTGCCCGTGATGCTCTGGAAAGAGGCAAAGACGAATCATCTCGATGGGGAGAGGTGTCTGGTTCCCTTTGGACCTCCACCCGTTGGTGACGCAGGAGTTGCATGCAGGCCCGCCGATGAACTCTCCGACTCCAGTCTCGCCAGAGCAGCGGCTCTCCCCCAACGTTGAGGGGATGCAGCAGCACACTTACCTGGCGCGGTTTGTGCGTTTCGCTGCCATTCCATTGACATTGTTCGCGTAATGGACAAGGGCGGCAACTGCGAATACTGGCCGCATAGACCACGCGCAGGCTGCCATTGGCTTCTCGACGCCGCTCATGGGCAAGAAGCGACTGCCCTGCAGGACAGCGCAGCGTCCCATCAGGCTGGAGAGGAAAATCAGCTCCGGTGAAACGACCTGTTTTGAAGGAGGTGGCGGTGGTAGGTGGACTGTATCCAGAGGCAGGAATGGATGAGGCCGAACGTGCGGCAACCTGCTCGCTCTGTGGTGGGAGAGCGGGAGCGAATTCGGTGATGCGCAGCGGCGTCGGTTCCACCTGGTGTCCCAATTCCAGGCGGAGGTTCCATACCCATTGCGCCACCAGTTGCCAGCACTCCTGTCCCCAGGCCGAATGACAGCACCAACGGTCTGGGTCCTGCTCGAGGTCTTCGTCTGCTAATATCGGTTCAAAGGCGCCACGATGCAGGTACAGTTCGACGACATCACAGGCAGTGAAGGCGTGTTGCGGTAGATTCGTGAAGAACAGTTCGTAGACCACCCCTGCCCGCGTGACGCCCACTGGACTCTTCTTTTTGCCTGCGGGATGGGTTGCCACGACCACGCGGCAGAGGGTCCCTTCGGGTCCCACCGGGATCTCGGGGCAATCGTAGAGGCTACGTACCATTAGACTTTCGGGACGCTGCTGGAACTGATCGGGGGGCAAATGCAAGCGCGCCTGAATCAGCGGATGATCGAGCAGGTGATAGTCCTTCCCACGGGTCACGAACGCGAAGGAGGCCACATCGGAGAGCACGGCCCCGTTGCCATATTGCCCGTCGAGCCGTAGCAGCGTACGTTCTTGCGGAAGGTGACGGGTCGTCAGATACCGACCAATGGCGGAGATCCCCTTGCGCAGTTCCTCCCGATACCACCCGTTCCCGCGATTGCCAAACGTGCCCAACCACTGATAACTGTGAGCCTGAGAAATCGTTGTCCGCGTCCTGACAACCTCTCCGCGTTTGCGTCCCCGGTAACCAGGAGCACAGACCTCATCCAATCGGCGAAAAGCGGGGGGCAGGTCCTCGGTCTGGGGTAAGGCGCGTTGCCGAGCCGCCTCCCGCGCGCCGTCGATGTCAAAGACCATCCAGGTGTTTCCCACTCGATCCACCAGTCCCCCGGTTTGCTTGTCATGGGTGAGTGGGCGAGCCAGCAAATCATCGAGAAAGAGCGTGCGCAGGGTTTCGACCGGTTCCTCCGTCAACGCCGCTAAAAAACGCGAGAGCGTTGAGCGGGCCGGGAGTCGGTCGCGGTCAAATAAAGCCATGAACGGGACGGCGAAGGGCTGGAGGCTCTCGTAGAACTCCTCCAGGGTGCGCTCTCCACTGATCGCGTAGCCAAACAGCACCGCGAGAAAATCGATCACCTCATAGCGCCCAAAACGTCGCCGAGCAAAACGGACACGCTCACAGAGGTTCGTGAGCACTCCTTGCTTCTTCAGATGCGTGACCAGCAGTACGACTTCTCCGAACCAGGGAGGCGGACAGGGAGCCAACTCAGCAGACATGTGGATATGGACGGACGAATCGACGATACTTGTCATGGAGGTCTCCTTGTTGGAAAAACAGTGGTTCTTTTCCTTCAAAGAGACCATTTTGGGACAGACGTTTGCTACCCATCAGCTCGTTGCGCAATCCGTGGGTTTTTCCACGATTTCTCTGTAAAGCTCAGAGGCGTTGCGGCAACCATCGTTCCAGCGTTCGATCAGGTAGGGCTTGAACGGTTCGAGCAGGTGCGTGCGGGTGCGTCGCGGAGTCCTTCGCTCTGGTGGCTGGTCCATGTGGATAGAGCGCGTGACGGTCTGACGGCTGGTTCCCACTCGACGTGCGATGATCCCCTGATCCACCTTTTTTGCATGCAGCTCATGAATTTTTCGATATCTTTCCACCCGTTCCTGATGGCGCTGCTGGCTCACCTCTTCGAGCCGCCTGGTATTGCCCATGGGACTCTCCTGCAGAGGAGAAGCCTTCGTGGTCGATGCCGTCGGGTCCTGCATGGTGGCTTTCAGGAGAGATTTCTTGCCGATGAAAAAGCCTTCCAGAGCCTCCCCCAAATTCTTCAGGATATGCCACCTGTCCGCCGTCTGTTGAGCGTCAGGGGCTCCCAATGTCGCTCCCTCTGCATACGCCCCACCACGATCCCGGCTAATGATCTCGACACCAGGATGCTCTTGCAGCCATTTTGCCAGGGTAGAAGCCTCACGGTCTGGCAAAAGTTCAATGGGGAGACGCTTTTCCAGATCGATGAGGATAGTGCCGAATTTCCGACCCCGGCGAAAGCTCCAGTCGTCCACTCCAAGGACTCGAGGAGTAGGGTGCTCTACATCTGAGGCTTGGTGAATGAGCCGGAGAAGCGTATCTGGACTGGTGGCAAGCCCCATGCCCTGCATGAGTCGCTTGCCCGCCTCACCTCCGAGCGCGAACCCAACAAGCGTGAAAACATCTGTCAGTCGAAGTGTCCGATGAGCGTAAGGAGCCACGACGCTGGGCACACGTTCGGCGAAGATCTTGCGCTGACACTCTGGATTCAGGCAGAAAAACCGCCGAGTATGCAGCTTGAGCCGCACCGCGCAGCCCATCCAGGGTAAATCAGCGAGCACACGTCCGTAATGAGAATGGACCTTTTCTGAACGATTGGTACACAGAGGGCACCAGGCTTCTGGTGCGGTCGTTTTCACGGTGGCTGTAATCATCTTTCCCTCTGCCTCCAGTTGAAGCAGATGCAAACAGGTCGGATCGGGGAGCAATGTCAAGTTGGCCATCGTGAAGACTCCTTGCTAGCAGTTCCTCTTCATCATGAACGAAGCCAGTATACTTGAGAGTCTCTTCAATGGCTATGAAAGGAATAGTAAATTTCTGCTTTTAAGCAATCAGCCAGTGTTTTTCATCAACTTCGCGGAAGACCCATCATGGTTTACGTCGTTGGGTCGTCGTCTCTGGCAAACCGTCACCCCACTTCGAGGTGCCTTGTACGCATGCTCCAAGTAGGTTTTTCGCGCTCTCGTGCTCAAAGGGGAGCCAGGACTGCACTCAGAGGTTTGCCATCTGGGAGTGCCCACGGGCGTCAACTATGATGTAAGGTGGTCTCATGGGTTACTGATCTAGCGAGCAATGGGAGGCGCATGGCGCACACGGTTGCTCGCCGTTGCTGCTCCAGCAACCAACATGAGAACCCCTCCTCCAACCAAGACGGTTGCGTTGGTGCCAACACTTTGAAGAAGCACCCCAGTTGCCGCCAGCCCGAGAGGCTGACTCGCGAAGGAAATCAAGCGAACGGCGCTGTTGACACGCCCCTGGAACGCATCGGGAACAATCGCTAAACGATAGCTGGCATTGACCACATTGTAAATGGGTCCGAGAAAGAAGAGAACCGTTGTCAAGATTCCCAGGACCACAACGCTCTGAGCAACAGCATACAGAGGCCAGAGAAGCGCGATGAGCCATGCATTACTGATAACAGCCTGCCCAAAGCTGAGTCGCTTTTGCACGAAAGGTGCCAGGAGGGAACCAAGAATGCTCCCTACTCCACCACAGGCAAAAATGAGGCCGATCAGGAAAGAGGATGCGTGCTGATGCTGTGCCAGGACAATTACCAGCAGCGAGCTTCCGCCTACGACGACCAGATTGACCCCGCACGAGAGCACTGCCATGACGCGAAGGAGCGGCTGGTGCCAGAACCAGGCCAGCCCTTCAGTGACCTCTCGGTCCAACCGGCGAGGTGCGGTCGTTCGCTCCTGCTGAAAACGCCTCCTGATCCAGAACAAAGAGAGCACCGAGACTAGGTAGGAAAGAGCATCAGCGCCGAAAGGGAGAAGCACGTTCACTCCATACAGGAAGCCGCCAAGCGATGGCCCGAGGAGAGAGGTGATCCCTTGTGTGGCTTGATTCTGAGCAACGGCAGCAGGCAACTGTTCACGATTAACCACGTTAGGCAAGCAGGACGCTTCTGCAATATCGAAGAAGACAAAGAGCATCCCCTCCAGGAGAGACACCAAGTAGATTTGAATGAGTGAAAGCTTGCCACAAGCAAAGGCGACGGGAATACTTGCGAGGCAAAGCACTCGTACTGCATCACAGAAGATCATCACTCGTTTGCGATCCCAGCGATCAAGGAGGGCACCCGCAGGCAAACTAAAGACGAGATAGGGTACGGTACGCACTGCTCCGACAAAGCCTGCCTGAGCTGCTGAACGCGTCAAGAGCAACACCAGCAAGGGAAAGGCGAGTTGGGAGACTTGGGTGCCGATGGAGGAAATGATTTGTCCGCCCCATAAGAGCAGATAATTCCTGTTGTGCCATAAGGACACTGGCTGGTGGCGCGTTGTTTGCATCGATTCCATGGCACTCCTTAGCTTCCGCTTGCTTCTTCAAACAACAGCGGTGGTTGTATCACCAAGATCCGAGTTGCGCGTTTACGTCGTGGGAGTGATCCGTAGGGATTGGCCTGGATAATCACAAACCACTCACCTCTGAGGATGACCAAAGTTCTAACTGTGGACTCTGATAGGGATGGTCGTAAAGGCGCGAATTTCCTACCCGTTGGAGACCTTTGTCATCTGACTTCCACTCCATAGAATATTTGGCCAGGGGATGCTCTCCGTATTCCAGGGCCAGCGTGTCTTGAACGATGTTGATCAGTGCCCATCATCAGCTCCTTTACTCCTGTTGGTTGGTGAGACTGTCGCCCTGCGGCTCTCTATCCGTTTCGCGATTTCTGCCCACGTGCATGACCTTGCTCGCCAACTCGTAGTGGAGCCAGTTGAGAAAACCATCCTCTCTAAAGTGGTTGTACACCGTGAGCAAGTCACCAACGGGGGAATCATTGACTCTGACCTCACCCTGTAGGCCAGCCCCTTGCCAGTCGATAGGATCGACTTTGTATTGCAGTTCTCGTAGCCCCGAGGTCAACCAGAGCGCAGCTAGGCGTGCCCGCTCACGTTCTTTGTCAATCTTGTCATCACCTGTAGGCGGAGCAGGTTGTAACCATGCATCGCGCCGCTCGATGACCTTTTGAACAGGCTCATAGCCATCGTTCTCGCGCTCGTTGAACGTGCGGATTTGCAGCTCGCCATCTTTATGCCTGGCACCAAACCATTCTTCACCATCCCACCAGAACAACTCTCCTGCATATGTCGGAAATGGCATGTCGCGTAGTCGTTGCGCTTTTTTATCAGCTTGTTCAAATGCGGTCCGGATAGCGTCAACCGGACTGTCATATGGGCCTTCCCAATCACCACCGAACCATGCATAGCCCCAACCGTAGCTGGGGTCGGAATGAGGGGTAACGGCCAGGCCAAGACCAGCGAGCCAAACGAGCACATCATCGCTAGTAATGCGGGTCGAGGTGGCGGCAGCTCCACGCGCAACTTTAATGCGCTCCAAGTCAGTGCGACGAATATAGGATTTGCGATCCAGGATGAACTTCTTCGGTTCGATCTCCAGTTGCCCTATGTAATAATACAGGTTGGTGCGTGATACACCCAACGCAGTAGCCGCTTCATCAATACTGACGTACCCTGGCTGCGGGTCATTCACGTTCTCTACTGCCATGTCAATATCTCCTCGATAAGTAACGATCATGACAAAAGTGTATCTGATTTTTTGCTGAATGTCAATGACTGTAAAATACCCATTGACATATAGGAAAAAATATATTATGCTTCTCATATAGAGATATGTAGCATCAACATTGATGAAACGTTGTCTCAACTCTTGGAGGAAAGAATGGCAAAAACCAAAAAGCAGCAGCCACAACAACTGCTCGTCTTCGAGCCACCAGAGCAAATTCCCTGGACTGATCGGTGTCCACGTTGCAATGAATATGTTGGGCAGGAAAACCTCACAGAATGTCCCGAATGTGGAATGACGGTGTGTAGTGGATGCCTCGTCGAGACTGCTAGTGGTGACCGTTGCCTTGATTGTGTTGAGTCGTGAATAGGTAAAGACGGAGATAGGGAGCAAAATAGCCGTAAAGAGTCGTGTAGTACAGCTTGTAGCGCGAAATGAAAAGTGAATAAAGCGATACCCGGTCCAGTGTCAGAGCGGGAAACTAGGGCACTGGCCGGGCGGTTCGCGGAAAAGTTCCGCTGCTGACAGTATAGCAGTTTAGAACTCATGAAGGAAGGAAGTTTTCTCTCAATGGAGTTCAACTACGAAACGATCAAGATGCTGGCGAAAGAATCCGGACGCAAAGTCACAGATTTACAGGTGAGTGAGCGTCGCCAGGAACTAGAGCAAATCCGTACCGACTTTGCGCCACGGATGAAGGCATACAGCGATCAGCTACAGCAGTTATGGCAAGAGGTCAGTGACGATCTACGTGCCAGTATCCTCGATCTGGACGAATATCCGTTGCCAGAGGCCGACGCCGCCAGCGAAATAGGCGAGGGCTTGTACAACTCAGAACGTGACTACTTAGAGCAAATAGACGTTTACAAATCATTTCAGGGCAAGTAGGTGTCATGGGATTAGCCATCTTTTGTAGATTGACAACGTTGGTGAAACGTTGATGAACATGCAGAAAAGGAGTGCGCTATGCCCTTTATGGAGCAGCATATTACCTCTCCCTCATCTCTTGATACGGTTTTGACCGACGCAGAGGAAAGATTGTGTGCTTGGTGTCTTGCTGAGCAGGGTATCCAGCCAGAATCATCAGATAGCCATAGCATTTGTCGCTTTCATGCTAATCAGGTAATCGAGGCACAAAAACGTCGAGCGGAGAGACGGTCCAATGGAGGTAAACCATGAACTCCATCAACCGCCAGCGGCTCGATAGGTGTCGATCACTCACTCCCGGATTTGCCCTCATTGTTCTGGTGCTTCTCCTCGCCGGTTGCAGTGCGGATGGATACACCGTTACCGGCAAGCCGACGATCACGGCCAAGCAGATCGACAATATCCTCTGTGTGGCTCATTCGCCTGCTTGCGGCACTGGAGCTGACCTGTACAGGTTAGGTGTGAAATATGACATTGATCCCGTTTATGCACTGGCTTGGTTCAATCAAGAGTCTACTTTCGGGACGGCAGGCATCGCACGTGTAACGCTCAGCCTTGGCAATATTCGATGCACGTATGGCTATAGGTGTATCGAGGGCTACCGAGCATATCAGAGCTACCGTACAAGCTATGAGGACTGGTATCAGCTCATCGCTCACCAGTATGTTGCTCAATGGAAGCTTACTACCGTGGCCGCGATCCTCGACAGGTACGCCCCGCAAAGCGAAAACGACACGAGTTCCTATGCCAGCAATGTTGAGCAATCCGTCGATACGTGGCGCAGTGAGGCCGTAGGGGGTAAGACGGCATGAGCGAGCATCAGGGCTACCAAGGCTATCACTGCAATTGTAAAGCCTGCCAGCAGCTCACTGACGAGGAGCGCGGTGCAAAGCAAGAACGCATTCGTCAAGCAAGGCAACAGGGTGGCAAGACCCGATCCGCTCAAGAAAGTATGACGGAGGCACGCCGTAAAGGTTTCTGGACGACAATGGAACGGCATCCATTCTTTGCTCGAAGGCACTTGAGGCGCAAGATCAAAACGGAGGATCATACCAGAATGATTCGCAAAACGCTTCGGCCACGCTCAGCTAAGCGCAGACGACTGCTGCCGAACAATATGCGTCCGCCGTTCTGGTGATGATATAGCCAATTGATTAGTCAAAACCGTACTTACAGGCCAACTGGTAAATTGGGTCAAATATGCACGAGTTTTGAGGGTCTGGCTCACTTTCGGTGTAAAACCTCATCAACAAGCGGGAGTGAAAGGCTTTCTTGGCTTCTGGAGCAATCTCTTGCTGAGCTTAAACACCGAAAGTGAGCCAGACCCAGTTTTGAGGTCAAATGTAGGAAATCGGCGCGAATGATAGGAATCGACCATTCATCATCTGGGCAATCCGCTTCAGAAGGGGATTGTCCCACATCGTTTCTGTAAATTCGGGGGTAGCGC
>JAABUQ010002644.1_pt1 | contig 34902 bp, 45 predicted proteins | sample 5560001 | NCBI WGS metagenome assembly JAABUQ01 (sample SAMN10711888, study PRJNA513371) | rock metagenome | isolation source: Antarctica rocks | place: Antarctica: Victoria Land, Finger Mt nord | collected 2015-12-18
AGAGACTACCTTTCAAAGTGATGGGGACGAGAGGGGAGGGAGGGAGGGAGGGCGGCGGGAAGAAAGAAGGTTGGGGTTGGGGTCGAGCGGATCGAGGTGGGGGTTTGGCGAGGATTAGTGGGTGTGATGTTTCTGCTGAATTTGTGTACAAGATTTGGGATTTGCGGTGGTAGAGAGGGGTGAAGGGGAGGTGAAGAGAGGGGGGAGGGGGTTGTGGGCGAGCTTCTGATTGTGTTAATAATGCATTCGTCGTAATTTATTATTGCCATCTATCCTAACAACTCAATCCGCCTACGTCAACGGACCTTGCGCTGCGGCTGAGTGCCGACTATTAACAGGCTTTGCGGTCCTGATAGCGGAGCGGATGTCTGTAGTTCTTCGGCTGGGCTTTGGATGTAGGATGAGATATATCCAGATTTATGACGCACATAGAGGCTATAGATATTGTGTGTAGTGTGCGAAACCGGGCGATGGGATGGCACTGTATGGGACCTGTGTGGAGCGCTAGCGGTGGACTTTTAGGAAAGCATTCGCTTCTGAGGCGCTCTTGGACAGTGTTTTGACAAATAGTGAGCTATTTGGCTGATAGCGATCCAGTGCTGAATGAACGAATGGCCAAATCATGTCATGTACTCGCTCCTGACATTGACGGAGGGAAGTCAGGGGAGAAGAGCACATATTTCAAGAACGGTCAGGACCTGCTGGGACAGAGGATACCCGATTTTGCTAGCGTATGGAATGCTGTGCGCAAGAAGAAGCGTATGAGAGAGAGGAAGGTGGGAGTTTTCAGTTGTAATCAAATTTCCTTAGCATGCTGCTTGAATCGTCTCCAACACGATCGTCGAGAAGCAGCCCATCACAGAGTTCTTGCAGACATTCTGTCAATGACTGTCGACAAATCTTGCATGTGAGGATAGTTCATGACCAAGGGGCTTTCTTGACAAGAGATTCTTGCTCTTGGGGGAAACGTTGTCGGCTGAATCTAGAATAGCCGCAACGACTTGCGATACCAACAGCGCTTGCTCAGACGTTGCTACGCTCCCGATATGCGCTTTTCCGCTTTTGGGAGTTGTAAAAGCTTGGGATACTTCTCGAGAGATTCCACTTTCTTGATTGCCCTGACGAACGCATACAGCTCCTCTTGGCATAGCTCCGTACTCTTCCTTCATCTAGCCCCGTGCCAATGCCGTTCATGTCACTAATTTTCTCGCGCTGTACCAGCTTCTTTGTTCTGCTGGTTACCTGCTTAGCCACCATCTCTTCCATAAGCTCTACACTTGTAGACGGCTTCGAAACAGGTCCAACCAATTCTTCGACATCGTCAGCGGCTACTAGACACGGGGCGCCAGCAAGTCCACCATCAAATCTCTCAGCAACTTTGCCTCCTGCAGACTTCAGCATCGGAATGATCACCGGCGGTTCCATATCCCTGGGAAACAAAGAGTGCTTTCTAATTACTCTAGATGCTCTCAACTCTCTTGTCAAACTTCCGATTGATGGCCGGTCTCCTGCGTCGAAGTACTTTCGAAGTCAGCAAGTCCCGGGCATCGCTCTTTACTTTAACGGAAAACACGCAGAAGGAGGTTTCGATGTGAGATACATGATCTGGGGATTGAATCGTGCAACTGCGTACATGGTCGATCGACAGGAATTCTTTGACTGGCGCTTCACGCTGCGCTGGCAGAACAAATTCGTTGGGTATCTGTGGTACCTGTATGAGAGACCTCGCGAAGGCCTCGACGCGAACAAGACCTCCAATTGGTCTAACCTGACGCACACTAAGCGCGACATAGCAATCTTCGAGAATAGAGACCAGAACGCCGTCTTCGACTTCCGTATAAAAGACCTTCCTAGCGGAACGTTGAGTTTGAACGACGTCATAATGGTCATCATCGGCGGTTTGACAGATATAGCGACGAACGATATGGCCGTCCAAGTGCGTGGTAACAGCTTCCACACTGAACTAGCACCCTACAGAGGAAGATTCGAGTTAATGCCAGCTGCTTCACCGCTGTATTTTCCTTCCTGGTTCACATATGACATTGTACGTCAAGCATTAGGAAGCTTTGCAGCGTGGTATCTCTTGAGTGAGACATGCAAGCCTGCACAGATCTTGATGTTCCGCGATGGGCTTTACTGTGGGCGTGGCTCTCTGCTAGTCAATCGTGCAAAGCTTGTGGAGGTCGGTGGAGTCGAAGGGAGGGAGAGGAACAGCACTAGCTCCTAGCACAGGAAAGGAATCCCAGCAGCTATCGATGTAGTTCTGCTTACGACTTGATCGATAGAGTTTGTCTCTTCCGCTTGTTGGTAGCTTTGACGGGGGATAGCAAAGGTCTTGAAGAAACATGGAGATAGAGCAAGCTATATCTACCGCAAGGTCCTGAGGAATTCGACGCCAGCTTCGTTCCGATCTTGACCGTGAAAACGGCGAACACAACATTTGGAAAGACGAAAACTCATCATGTCAACAAAGAAATCTATCTGCCGCGCTCCATCTAAGACCGCAAGCGGAGGAATCCGAAAATGTAGCTATGGTAGCTAACATGGCAAATGCGGTGGGATGAGCAGCTCAGTGACTATAATTACGCGGTAAAGGATTTGCCAGATTGATGTACGCTAGACCGATGGTAATTGGAGACTGATTGGAAATGACCATCGTTCTGCGAGCCGTGGGTGTGGGGAGACCGTACTGCATCATTCAAAAAATGTAGTGTGTGTAATGAATCTAGACATCATGAAGCCCAACAACAGAAAGCTGAAGCCGGCAACAACAATCTGGACTCTGATTAGGTGGTAAGCTCTGGCGACAGCCCAGCTAGCGTCCCAGACAGCATCAGAGGAAGAATGAGCATGACAGACGCTGGTGTCATGCTATGTGCCGTGAGCTCCGTGGCCAAGAAGAGGTAGAAGCAATGCAAGACGCATTGAAAAAAGGCACAAAGGACGTCGGTCGCAAAGACGACTGTGAAAAATGAGCCATGGACCTGAATGGGGCACGCCGTACACCTGCATGCAGGTCCTGAAGGTCGGCCTCGAAAGCCAGAACATTGGAAAGAGAAGGGACTCGCTGAGATGGACCAGGGGTTGCTTGAAGGGGGCTGGCACGAGGACAAACCGTGTCGTCATGCCTGCGCACAGAAAGACGAAGCATGACAGATCGATGAATTATACGACAGCCAAACTGCTAAGAGATGGGAGACCTGGTGCGGTCTTATGGCAGGAGGAAAATGACGCCGGTCCTAATCATCAAGGGAGAGCCATGCCCACTCAAACAGAGTGCTTGGATTCTTGCCAAGATACCTCTGGGCTTCGCCTCTTCTCACTGGAAAACGTATCGTCAGCTCCTTGTCGCGGAACCTGGTCAAGTAGGCATGACGCAGCTAGGCTCGAAGCCGAGGAATGTGTAGAGCTGTGATAGCGCTAAAACGACGATGACAGACCGCCAAGGCCAGCTCTGTACTTATCCCCATCGAGACAAACGCGTTCCCAACAAGAACCAGCGCTATAGCTAGGTACCCCTGCTCTTTGATCTTCACGAGCAATTGCATCTGTGAAGACTCGGGTAATACAGATGGCCGCTCCCAGAACTTTCGGTGGGATCTCTTTCTTCTCCATGCTTTTCCCGTCGAGGACATTTCCCCGAGGCACATGTGTGCCCCTGAATTGTCATATACGATCAAGGCAGTCGCCCGTCAGACAGGAAAGCAGTGCTTTGCATGCGTAGTGCGGGAGTCTAGGTATTGTCGTTCTTTACAAAGCATCGAGATACGAGGAATGGACGTTGTCAAGGTTTCAATCGCCGATTTACTGTTCTTCGTCTGTCATCTATATCCAAGGCGGCGCGATACGTTGTTCACTCTGCCTACTAAAGTGGAGCCTTGATCTTCTCTTGGACATTTCAGGATTGCCTGGAGCTTGTAGCCGTCCTTTCTATAGAAATCTGCAAACTGGATTGCCAGTGGGCAGATTCAGTCGGAGAAACAATGCATTATACAGCACGCATATCAGAGTCCTGCCCTTTGTCACTCTCAACTCTGGCCGCTATGGAAAGCCCATACGCAGTTCTCCCACATGTCTAGTCTAAATCTAATCTGCTATCTCTGTCTTCGTCTATGCTGCTTGTATACCACACAACGCATTTTGCGATATATTCTACCGTAGATCTTCTCTTATAGCGTGCAGTTTGCTCCTGCCACGGGTCTTATATATTATCTCTATCGTTTGCTGGGTATCTCCTATACGCGCAGACCGGCTGCAATTATTCTGAGATCTTCTCTTTCTTGGAAACGAGACGGATGCGACTGCACTGTCGCCTGTTTGACGAGAGAGACAGCGCATGAGTTCGACATGGCAGTCCAGCCAAGAAGCATGGTGCTCTACCTAAGTTACTTGCCACGTGAAACATTCTTGCTGAGCGACTACGAAGCCAAAAATTAGGATGCTACCCGAAAGGCACGTGTCAGCCATATTCATTCAGCCTGTATTAACCATATCCCCCCCCTCAACCCACCACACATCATCACCAGCACCATCCGAACTCACCAGATCAGATAGGGGTTCCTCTTAACATCGTCAAGGGTGAGGCGTTCAAGAAAATTGTCCGAGAACAGGGCATCCGGCTAGCAAAGAGTGACAGCGTGTGATACTCTAGCATAGGCTAGAAAAAGTTCGCTCCATATGTACCAGGCTATAAGTATATACACCACAAGTATATACAGTCATGACTAGCGAATCATGAAAAAGGCCACCTCCTTCCTCCAAAGTTTGTCGTATCAAGGGTAGCTCAACGCCGTAGGTCCATATCGATCCTCCTGAAAGTATATACAGTCATGGCTAGCGAATGATGCAAAAGGCCACCTCCTTTACCCAAGATTTGTCGTAACAAGGATCGCTCAACGCCAGAAGTACATACCCATCCAAAGAAGATCCAAGGGCCACTTTAAGCCTCTAGCCGCCCTGTTTCGCAACGCTGATCGATTTGGAATACGTGGTGGGGCATTACGACCTCTGAGCTGTAAGATCACTCCCCCTTATACCGCACGCGCGTAATCGGTCCGCGATAGATAATTCGAATGACTTTTTGCCGGAGGTATAATGTCCGTAGGTTCCTCCGTCACGCTCCATCCCACAGTCTTCCTAATAATCTTCGACTGGCTCGACTGGCTCTCATTATCCGAATCATTGCCATGACCCTTGGCTGAGACAGTGGCCGTCTGCCGACTAGAGTCCGAATTCTTTTCACCAGCATACGGGAGGGTTTCCATTCGCAGGCCGCCCAGCTGGGAGCGACTGGGCTTGTTGGAGATCCTTGACGAGTTGCCGTACTTTTTTAGGGAATTTTGGCTGTGGCCATAGCCGAAGCCGCGGCCGCGAGAGACCGCTCCTCCATCGGCGCGAATCATGCCCGTTTCGAGGGCCTCGAGGAAAGGCTTGAGGTATGGTATGCAGGCGGTGACGAGAGACAAGGTTATGACGACTTCACTCATGAGGATCAGCTTCCAGAAGTCGAATGTAGGGTCGTCGTTGGCTCTAGCGCTCGTGAATCCGCTCTGGAGGTAGTAAATCTGCACTACGGTGACTGCCACGGTGCTGCGAAACGTGTAAGCAGTGGAGCCAGGTTCAAAGCTGCGTCAGGCGTGCTTGACGAAGACTTACAAGATTCGAGCGGCAAAGCAGCTGATGATGATTGCTTTTCGCTTTGTCTCCACCTGAAGTTGTGACAGGACAATCCAAGGCATAACAATCAGCGCGAGATCTGTGAGGATATTGATTACATGAACGAATGTCCAGAATCCAGCCATGTCGATGCATCTACCCCCGATGACCTGCCAGGCCCGTGGCAAATGGCATTGGAAGCCCATCACAAAGAAACATGCAACCATCCAAAGACAGGTGAATGAACCAAGAGCTAGTACAATGCTCCTATGCAGTCGTACTGGCGTAAGGGCGTGAAGATAAAAACACACGGAGATTTTGACTGCAGCTAGAACGCCAACAAAGAGGAAGCCGCCGGTATAGGTACTCTGTTGAAAGTCAACATCTCCCGTGAATCCATTCAGGTAGTATTAGCAGTAGACAAGGACATTCCCCGTACCTTTTGCAACAGCTCTAATTTGTGGGTCGAGAGTGAGCCAACATGTTGGCCGAGACCGTTGGAAACGTTCAGCGAAGTAGTGACAGAATGGCCGATGGATAAAAGCTGGAAAAGGGTCATCAGCAAGGCGCTCTCGTTGTCCCAAGGAACATAGCCATACCATGGCGAGGACGATGAATGCATCATCCCACCGGAATGATCGCACCACGGCGTATCTGGTTCCAAGCCGCGCCAACACCGAGAGAAAAGCGGTGATGACTAGGAACCAGGTAACGACGCTGACAAGCGGGCCATGATTTTCTGGCGTTTCCCACAGCGGAGCATCCGTGGTCGTCAGGTTAGAAATGCCACTCATAATGCTTCGAGCCTTTGGACGGCGGGATGAAGGGTTTGAAGTGCTGCGAACCCAATGCCAACAGCAGGTTTGGTAAAACGTCAGCGTCTCCGCATTGTCGACTGTGTTGACGAGAAGTGATGGCCAAGTTGAGCTTGGATCCAGTGGTGACTGGTGCAATGAGATGCTGTCAGAGTGCTCTTGACGTCTGGTTCTAAAGTTCGCTTCCCGCAATTGACATTAATCTTGTGCTCATCACAGAACGAAGAGGAGATGACTGCAGGTGATGGTGAATGAGCATTGTTTGAGGAAGAATTCGGTCAGTCGGGTGATAGACGTGTCGGTGGTGGAAGCAGCCGACGACCCGTTTTTAGGTTCGGCAAGGCAGGCTGCAGGGGAGCAGTCCGAGCAGAGTTCCCCTAAAGAGTTCCCCCAAGTCAATCACACAAAAAGGCCAGGGTCCGCTCGTCACTATCAGACATTAACGTCATAGTCCATGTCCGGATTTCTCTCATCACCGTGCTCCATGAATCCCACAGCACATCAAACGAAGTACAAGCCGGCTGAGCATCCCAGGAGGCCATATCGTAGATCAAAGTCTTGCATTATTGTGGCCTCAAGATGGCTCTCGTGACTCTCGTGAAGGAAGAAGCATGCCGGATCACTTTCCGATGAGCAATCATGCTTTGGACCAACATCGAGCTTGTCGATGGTTCTCCTTTTCTCCGCAAAGGTGTCGCTTTACGCTTATTACCTGGCTAGGCTTGGACTGCGAAAGGATAGAATTTTGCAAGCAAAGTGTGTTTCCCGTCGGCTCTTGTCGAGTGATTTGGCGTTGATGGTGTGTTTTGGCCGAGGACTACCAAGTGCGCTAAACTCTGGAAGCGAGGTCTGATTCGACGCCGGGCCCTGGCTGCCCCCCTATCTCGCGCTACATCCGGCCCCAGAACTTAGAAGACGGCCGCGGGGAAATAAGTTCTCTCTAGTAATCTTTAATCGCACTCTCTGACTGCTGCATACTTCAAGGGCTACAGGGTACTGGGAGGCGGTAGGTTTCACAGAAAAATTGTGATTTGTGATACAGTAATCTCATTTCATTCCCCCGGTTCTCATCCGTGCCCTCTGCCGACTTCGGAAGAAGCCTCAACATACCTGTGCTGAAGGAGACTCTTCTATGAACCTGGTACGACGGACTGATTGAGGCTCGTAGGCAGGATACGGTTCGAAGCCATACTTGGACATCAATGATGCTGGGCACTGCGCAGTCACATAGAAGTACAATACCTTGGCCGCAGTGGAAGCTATTGGGAGCGAGGGAGGGAATCGAGGGAGGGATGCGGCCCGCGACCCGATCACTGGGTAATATTACAAACTAGTGGTGGATATAATACACACAGCGGAGGTGATCGAAAAGTCCCTTCATCTACATGTCCCTTGACCAATGAATAAAGGATTTCCATAACTCCGTGATAAAGAGAGGTTACCCTCGTAGGGGATTTTGTTCGCCTGCTCGACTAATCATTGGCGGTATTATTGTACTTGGGGCCGATCGGTCTCCCGAGCCTCCGTCCTCTGCCTCGGCCTTGATGGCGCCAGTGTCGCGCCCCTTCACGGCATGAACCAGGTACTTGTACTCGTGCAATCTAGGCCCGAGCTCGCCATACTGGTGCTGCGCTATCGCGACTATCGTACCACTAACGCTCATTCTCTGCTCTAGTCGATAGTATAAACCCTGTCTCTCCACCTTTTCGTGCATTGTGATCGACGTTCACACGAAGGTCGGTTATTAGCTGCATCGACCAAGCGTTGCTGGTGGTCGGTTTTCGGCTGCTCTGTCATTATTGTCGAGCCTGCTTCTCAACTCTCCTGTGACGGTTTCTCTCTCCTCTGTCAACCACGATGTCTCTTTGTTCAGTTTGAGAGAAGGTCGCTCTTTCGCCCAAGCTGCCGTTGCGCCTTGTATACATCCCCCCTCCGACCCCTCTACCGAGTGGCTTGTTTCGTAAAGTCAAGGGGAGGCAGTCGCGAAAATGAGCGTCCTCGAACTTGCCTCGATGGACAAGTCGCCCCACCACACAGAGGTCGAAGCTCACACGAAGGAAGAGCGCGATGCGCAAGTTCTGGCTCGTCTGGGCAAGAAGTCCGTCCTTGAGGTATGCGAACGATCTCAAGCCCGAAAGCCCTGACTGATTCGCATAAGCGTCGTTTTGGGTTCTTGTCGATATGCGGGTTCACGTGTACAATTTTGGTTACCTGGGAGGGATCACTGATGTGAATGTCATTGAACACTCTCGATGGCGCAAGCGCTGACTAGACTGCAGTCTCTTTACTAACGGGTTGACCAAGTACGCCCGGCTGTCAGATCTTGGATATGGCCATACCGTGACTGACGCGTATGTGCTGTAGTGGAGGATCTGCTGGTCTCATATATGGCTATCTCTTCGTCTGGCTCGGCACTATCGCTATTTTTACCACAATGGCTGAACTGGCCTCGATGTATGGTCGAGCCCGACACCGACTCTCCCGGTAATACTCATCACGCTGTAGGGCTCCTACGACCGGCGGACAGTACCATTGGATCGCGCAGCTGGCACCCCGTAATATTCGAACTTTCATGAGTTACATTATGGGTATGAATAATTCTAAAGGGTGGGGCTTGAAGTTTTGGGCTGACGACCACAGCCTGGATTGTGATATGCGGCTGGATGGCTATCTTGGCCGGAGGCGGTTACATCTGTGGAACCCAGATCGAAGCCGTGATTCAATTGAACAACCCTGATTACGTTCCGAAACGATGGGAAGGAACCCTTCTTTTTTGGGCGACGGTCGTGTTTGCCGTACTGATCAATACCGTGTTTGGGAAACTGTTACCGCCGATCGAAGCCTTGATGTTGGTCATCCACGTACTTGGCTTCTTTGCAGTGCTTGTCCCTCTGGTCTACGTACGTTCAGTCCCCTACATTTCTCACATGACTTCACTCCTTGGCGCCGGACACGCCCTGGAATCTCCCCATTCCCCGATCATGAATTAAGAAACTGGAGAACTGAGTCCTCGTAGATGGCCCCCCAGAAAACCTCAAGTCATGATGTCTTTACGGTTTTCCAGAACGGAGGAGCCTGGCCGTCGCAAGGAATGTCCTTTTTCGTTGGACTTATTGGAACTGTATTTGCCATGTTTGGTAAGCCATCCTTTCGACAAACAATACTTGATGAGTGTCGAGGAGCTAACAGCAGCTTAGGTTGCGATGCCGCTGTCCATGTAAGTAGAAGGAGAACGAACCACTCTGACAGTGAATAACATCCCTAGATGGCCGAGGAAGTCCGAAACGCAGACGTTACCGTGCCCTGGTCAATGCTAGTAACCACTCTGCTCAACGGTGCCTTCGGCTTCGGCATTGTCATCGCTGTTCTCTATGTCACGATTGACATCACGTCCGTACTTCAGAGTCCAACGGGTGCTCTGGGGTATCCATATATGCAGATCTTCTACGACGCCACCGGTAGTAAAGGCGGTGCCACAGCCATGATTTCCATCTTGATAGTCATGTCCGTGTGCGGCACCATCGCTTCTCTTGCCACTGCATCTCGTCTAATCTGGGCCTTTGCGCGTGATCGCGGCCTTCCATTCTGGCGCCAAGTGAGCAAAGTCAGTGGGCTCCTCCTTCGCACGTTATCGTTGATTGGTCTTGTTAACCGCCATACACATAGGTTCAAGCCGGCAGCTCCATCCCCGTTTACGCTGTTCTCATCGCCTCCCTCACCGCCTGTGTCATTGGACTGATCAACATCGGGTCCTCGGCCGCCTTCAACGATGTTATTTCGCTCAGTGTCACCAATTTGTATGCATCCTACGTCATCACAGAGAGCTTCCTCCTCTACCGCCGCTGCACCGGCGCGATCCGGACCAGGAACAACGTCGACGACACCACCGAGCCTGGCACCCTCGTATGGGGTCCCTTCCATCTTCCCGGCATCTTCGGGATTGCGGTCAACGTTATCGCGGTCTGCTTTGGGATCATCATTTTCATCTTTAGTTTCTTTCCCGTCGCTACACCTGTTACGCCCCAGTCCATGAATTACAGCGTGGTCATGTCGGCTTTTGTGCTCATAGCTGCTGTTGTATACTATATTGTATGGGCCAGGAAAGAGTTCAAGGGGCCGATCGTGGAGGTGACTCCTTATTCAATGGAGCCGACGATGGTGGGGTCGGATCATAAGTAGATTAGACAAGCACTTGATGCGGCGAACTGGTGCCATCGATGCATATGGCGGGTATCTTGACATTGGAGGTGTTTGCATTGAATTGTCCAAAGAGGAAAATAATCCGTTATGTAGTTCTGTCACATACTATACTTCGAAGTCGAAAAGACATATATATATATATACCTGGCTATATATTCCGATGACGACTCGCATCTCCTAATAATACTCCAACAGATGTACTCACCTGTTTTCCTCAACGGTAGGGGAATTTTCCATCCGTCCATTGCATTCTCGAGAGACCACACGACACAGGGAATTGATGGCTTCACCCTTCTCAACAACCTTAACTAATCCTCTCACATGGCTCTCCTCTCATGCTTCCCAAAACCCCCTCCCTGCGGCCTCACCATCAAAAACAACGGTATCGGGGTCTGCATCTCCTTCTCCAGCTCCGTCCACCTGGGACTGGGATCATTTTTCGTCGCATCGAGCCAGAACAACTTCTCAAACCGAAAGCCATTCGCCGCATACGTCGGTTTCCCTTCAGCCGTGGCTTCCACAAAGGTCTCGACGCCCATCTCGTCCGCTTTGTCGAAGCCCCACTTTATGAGCATGCTGCCAACGCCGCGACGCCGGTGTTCTGGATGGACGTAGAGGATTGAGAGAACTGTAGGTCGAACACGGAGGTTAGTCGACCACCAGTCGGATGGGGTTGGAGAGAGAGAGAGATGACATACGAACATGCGGCTTATTCATCGTGGTGTACCGCGGACAAAGCCAGTCATCCATAAGCTTACTCGCAAACTCCCTTTCCTCGCCTACAACCCCCAATGCATCAGCGCCTTTCCCCCCCTGAATCCACTCCCCATCACCAACCCACCTTCAGGCCACCAATCCGCCCTCACCGGATGCTCCACCACCTCCGGGTACGGATCCTTCTCAAAAACCAGCCATTCAGCCCCCCCAACGACTTTATCCCCAATATCCGTATCCACGACCTTGAACCACCGGCTCGTCGCATCCTCCTTATGCCATCGCAGCTGGCGGTCCCGGAGCTCGATGAAGCCGGCGCGGCCGCGGTCGGGGCGGAAGAGGACGTAGATGCCGTTGAAGGGGGTGGTGTAGGACTCGCTTTCGCATTGGATTAGCTCGTTCCATTCGGTGTCTTGGGTGACGGGGCGGAGTTCGAGGGGCATGGTGGTGGTGGATTGGAATTCTGGAGGGGGGGCGGTGGATGGGAAGGGCAATCGTGGTAGCTATTTTCGGGCATCGGTGTGAGGGGTGCACGTACGAGGCTTTCGGCGGAGCTCTGTTAGTGGGGTGATCCACCGCATAAAGGTCTAATTGTTGAGTGCCCCACAACCTTTCGGCAAGTGCAAATCACGACCCAATTCCATTGCGTGTTGCTGAATTTTACTTTAGACAAGATGAGTCGCTGTCGCCAGCATGTGGTTCATCGCTCGGTACGAAGCGAAGCTTCGTTGCTAGGCCAAAACGGAGGGTATCGATAACGTAAGTAATTCTCGTAATTTTGGCTTCTGGGCCTCGTCTCAATGCTGCGTCGGGATTCGCACTTTGCCGGTCTTGCTAGGGAACCCTAATTACTTGCCTCAGTAGTCAGACCTATGCAAAAAAAAAGAAACAACCCTCAAGCGAACCCTAGCGGGTTCGCTTATGTTAGGGCCGCGCTAGGGCTAGCACTAGAGATTAGTTCCGGCGCGATGGCTGCACTAGCATTTAGCATGTCTGGGCACATTCGCATCGAGCATGATGTTCGTTATAGCGTTGTTTTTTTTTTTTTTGCATTAGATTATGTTTGGACGCGCGCTTTGCCTATTGGAATTAGTAGACGAGAACTAAAGAAGACTTCGCATTTAGCGTTGAACTAGTTTATTAAGCGTCTTTTTCTAAAAAAAAGTCTTCAGGGTTTATGCTAGGGTTAAAAATTTATCAACCCTAACCGAAGGTTAGGGTCGCGAAGCGACGTGTCCAAACATAATCTTTCTCATAGGGTCTGACTACTGAGGCAACTAATTACAAATACTCTGAACTTCGCTCTGCTACCGCCGCGGAGGGAGCATTGCTTTTACGTTTCGCACGTCGACAATGGCTTGGGCACGCATGCTATGGCCACACCAGTGCTATAGAAGTCGGAGCAGCAACGCCTTGACTCTGCGACAGCAGATCATCATCCCCTGGTAGTTGTTGCTCTAGGATTTGTCTCTACACCAAGACTCAAGGTTGGCTTGATAAGGCTATGGACACCAGACTCCATTCGCGTCAACTACGTCGACATGGCCTCCGCCGACGTCCTACTCCGCTTACTCCTCGCTCTGCTCACGGTGCTAGGGTCCAGCACCATCGAAACCTTATGTCTTGCCACCAGAAGCCTGTTCTGAGCTCCCTTCTACGCTTGGCTAGTCCTGCGACAAATCCCATCCCAGTCTATGAGTACCGTGAGACCGTCTAAGGTTATAAGTATGAAAGATGCTATTGTCTTTCCCACGTGCAAAGGCTTGTTTGGGAAAGTCATCCTGATTTCAAGAATAGCAAAGAGAATTGATGAATGGCACAGGTCATGCAAATGCTAGCCGTTGTGAGGTTCGACTCATATATCACGGGTGTTTCCAATGTGCTGGTTCTATAGGTTGTTGGAGCGAGCTGGGAACTGCGACGACCCCAAAAAACGGAACGGACCTGGTGAACTACTAACGAAGACCCAACATTCGTTGTATTTCCGTCGCTTCTTATATACGTATCTCGTACATCTTTTATGGCCTTGCCCTAAAGGTAGCCTGGTCTTTTCAGTTCTCTTCTGTCACTCGCTCATCAGGAAGCCCATACATTGTAGATGTCTACAAGTTCTAAGCCGGATGGACCACGTTAGACCACCACTGCAAGAACCACAAGCGCCCCGTAAAGCACACAAAAGTATGGCTCGTGCGTGATTAGGTATCTGTTCCAGCCCTGCGAAAGCTCTATGGCACAATAGAAGTTCCTGATGATGATGCACGCTTTGGAAAAGCTGGTAGCGAAGAGCAGAAGGTTATCTTCGATGCGCACGGGACAGAACGAGCTTGCTAGATTACCCAGAGGAACAATATGGCAAAGACACACATGGAGATTAGCTGGATGATAATACCGGCCATCATCTCGTGTGTGCCCTTCGCGGTACTTGTGAGGGGTCTACCGAGCTAACCTTAGAAGCTGTAGCACCGCCGATGGCTTGAATGATGATGGAGATGAGATCAAAATTTGCAAAGATTACGAGGTAGAGCCTGGCTGATAATGGGCTGTATCGTGTGCCCCAGAGATCAATGAGCTGACCAAGGATGAGCAGATGGCAACGCTGAAGAAATAGGGTGCTGTGCAGAGTCAGTACCACTATCTCTATAGTGCAAGGGAAAAGAGCGCTAGAATTACCAAGGACTGAAACCTGCGTTTCGAAATCGTTGCTGCTGTACGGGTATTGAGATGCCCACAGTCTCGCCGCCCATCCCAGAAGCTCCCCTGGGACAAATAGTCAGCCTCGTTTTGCTATTGCTGACCGACATCCGTTTCTCACCAAGCGCGCCTATTGCAAACATACTATACCACCATCTACGCTTGATGGCCATCTGAGCGCAATGGAGGATGAATGATAGAGAGAAGACAATCACAAAGATAACTCTGGCGCCAAGGTTGGGCTTGTACCCATAAGTGGTCAAAACTCTGCTGATAAGCAACGCATCCTGTTCCTCGCTCATTTTCGGTGAGCTGGTTGGCTAGTGGTGCTCTTCCTAGGAGGGTTGCCATAGTATTGAACTTGCAGAGAGCTCATCAAGAAATATGGGAGTGAGTTTGCAGAGACAATCCAAGGACCTAAAAGCTTGAAGGAATATGACAATTTTGAAGCCGAGGAACAATCAAGGGATATCGATTAAGTATTCCAGCGAGAAGGCGGCCTTATAAGGTCTGAGGAGAGCATGCCAGGTATCCGAACAGCCGACAAGTCGGATATTGCAATAACGCCGACTTGAAAGCTGAATATATTGACGGATTGATTGTCTTATACTTAAATAGGAGACTCTTGCGGGATTGGCATCAGAGGTTTTAGGCTTAGACACTACCATTGATAATGAGTGGGATTGCATAAGCGCTGATACCTCGCTCCCACATCTGGCTTGTGTCGTTTCGAAGGATGCATCCCTAGAGTTCCCTTACGGGAAAAAGCGTAAGATCTCATAGCCTCCTCAAGGAACGGAGGGTTCTTTCCGCAAGGGCCGTTAATGAATGGGGATTGTTTTAAAATTAATGATTGTCGGGCCCTTAGGAATCTTTCCGTCTTGCAGGCCCAAACTCGAGCTTATACGGCCATAGCGTAATCACTCAGTGTCACTGGGACTCATAAGAGAAGGATCACAATACAGGGTGTCACCATTGTATAGACACATATTGACATCGTTATCTTTGTCTATGTGTGCAGCAAACCCAGCTCTATTCCAACAGTGTTCGATCACCGGTAAAATGAAAATTAAAACCGAATATACAAGCCGGCAGCACCGCGTACTCGTGTCGCCACATGAATAGTTCCCTACCTTATTCGGTTAGTCGGCTACTACTCGCTTGCCCACCAATCCTTTTCCAGAGGAGATTGTCGATGCAACCTGCAGCAGATCAAATACGTAACCTAATTGGTGGAAAAACGTACAGTAGCTGGCTAACTATATCGCGTAACTAACTATTTATGTGACAACACAAGTAGATTGTCTTAGATCTTAGACCTTATGCTTATTTCGCATTAATATTATATTTACTTACTAGTATTAAATTCAATATAATTTAGCTATTAACTCGATTTTCGATTTTAACTTCTAAAATCAACTTGAATTAACAATTTAACTTTAGAAATTAGATCAAATATTAATTCGATTTTAACTATTTTAAAATTAAATCGAATCAAATTAAATTAATTTTTAATTTCAAAAATTAAAATCGAATTAAATTGTTAAGAATGCTAAGAATATTAAAGATAGTATAAATTAAATTTAAATTTAGATTTTTTTTATTAATTACTAGATAATGCTTAGTAATAGTATATTTATAAAAAGAAATTTTTAATATATTTATTAATTAATTTAAATAGATTAACTATTTCTATTAAATTATTAATTAATTGTTACTAAAAATAATTAAATTATTACTAAAAATAATAAAATTTACTAAAAATAATAGTCTTAACAATTCGATTTAATTTTTCGATTTAATTTTCGATTTTAAGTTTAAAATCGAATCGAATTATCTATTCTAACTTTAGAAATTAAATTATTAAGATTTTTAATTTAATTCGAATTAAACTCGATTTCTTAAATCGACGCAATTAGTCTAATCCAATAAGATAGCAATTTTAGTTAATTTTTTCTTCTTTTGCATAAAATCTAAGAGCAAAATCTCGAAAATCTATTAAAACAATATTATAAAGAAAGATATTTTTGCTTTAACGCTAGTATATATATATATAATATATTATTAGTATATATTTTAAGTACAACTTAATTAAAGTATATTAAAATCTAGCAATAAATATAGTTTAATTAATATATAATGCGATAATTAAGATTCTACTATATAACAAATATAATATTAAAAACATATTAATTGTTTTAATAGATTTTCGAGATTTCACTCTTAGATTCTATAGAATAATTATTGTAGAGATACGCTAGTGTTTAGTACGTTGTCGCATTAAGTGTCGCATTAAGCGTTGCACTCTTACAATAATTATTCTATAGAATCTAAATACTAAGGCAAACAAGTAGAGTTGTTGAAGAAAGAATCTCGTCTCAAGATCTCGCAGGCCCCTTACTAGTAGCTTAGGTAAATCTTCAAGAGGACTGTCACCCAATCGGGACTAGGGTAGCCGGTACACATGCTTTACGCTGCTGTTATTCGTGATCGCCCAATGCCAGTTATCCCGACGGTTTCTTCCATTCTCTCGTGAAAGAGCGAGCTACTTTCAGATGAAACTGTTTGCGGCCCTACTGTAAGACATTCAGATATTTGAACATTGATTGTGATCGGGGAGCACAGAATCATCCAAGCATGCACTGCCTCCGGATTGGCCGCGTGGCACGCGATGTTCCAAGCCGCAAGTTGGTGGCAAGAAGATTATAAACATGTTGGTAGCCTCGATCTAGTCGCTCGCACTTCGTGTGTCCTGGGAGAAACTCATGAGATGAATGTTATCCCCTCTTACGTAGCAGCAGGAAGCGACCCAACTCTGTGAGCTGGCCCTTTTACTTTTTCATCCCATGTAGACGAAGGTATGGTTGCAGTCGCTGGCAAATCAAAGGGCTGCAACAGCTGCCGAGCGCGCAAAGTCAAGGTATGATTGCAGCTTCCGGCTTCATTGGGGCTGCGCTGACTCAGGTCTAGTGTGACCAGGAAAAGCCAGAATGCGGTCAATGTCTGAAACGTGGAAGCCATTGCCCTGGTTACCGTCGCGACATTGTCTTCCTGAACCAGGGTAACACCGCTGTCGTGAGAAAACCGTCAAGCAAATCCTCAATTGCTCCACCTCGGGATCAAACCAAGGCTTCAGCAGATGACCAAATAACTCGGAGAGCGACAAGAACACAGCTTTCCAGAACTGCAAAACCAGCTCTGCAAAACCTTTTGAGGGTAGATGATCAGTATATCTTCCAGAATCTATTCGCTGGCGAGTTCTTGCGCATATACTTGCCCAGCGCCAACAATTGTCCACAAGTTCCACTGACATGGCTGCAACTCGTCCTTAATCTACCGACAGACGGCCTTGTGCTAGAGCATGCGATGGCAGCCGTGTCTTTGTCGGTCGTAGGCCGGGCCACTAACAATGATACCTTGGCCGTCGAGGGTTTTAGGAAGTATGGCCAAGCTCTGAGGGAATTACAGCGCGCTCTCTGGGACGAAGCCCTTATGTACCGGGATGAGACTCTGGCTGCCTGTAACGCACTTGTGTTATACGAGGTACGCCTTTGTTCGTGCTGACAGCGGTCAAATTCAATCCACTGACATGATGCAGCTTCTTGAAAGCACCGACAGTAATCTGCAGGGCTGGGTCTCTCATGCGCAAGGCCTTGGTCGTCTTATAGAAGCACGTGGACCTGAGTCGTATGATTCACCATTGGCACACATGGTCTACAAGAGCTTCCGCCAAGTGGCGGTACGCCTTACAACTAAAACCTTTATCGATTGCCTAAGCTAATCTCAAACCGTAGATGATTCAAGATTTGCAGGGCAGGAAGGCGTCGGCCTTCACTCAACCTAGATGGCAATCCGGCCCATGGAAAAACTACATCAAAGGTCCGGACCAGAAACTGTACGACATAGGTGCAGACTTGACAAGCATCCTTGCTTCTGCCGATAGATCCAAATTGACACAAGGCAATGTAGCCTTTGGGTCAGAAAGTCTGGCACTCGTCCAAGATTGCCGCAAACTGGAGGCCAAGCTCGACGCTTGGCTTCAAGAGATGAACGAAGAGATACCCGCTCCACATTACTGGGCACAGTTCTCTAATATCGCAAATCCTATCGACGATCGCGAGAACCGGAAGATGTTCCCAATTTCGTTCCACTTTCCCAACATCTACATTGCCAAGGTGTTGATGGATTACTGGGCCCTCTCAATCATTGTGTACAGCACTTCGTCTTTGATATATGAATCATTTGCCGGTACGGACCGATTGAACAGACCCGAGCATTCTGCAGATGACCAGCAAACATCGGCCTGGGCTGATATACCAATGGACGATGTTCAGCCTCCACTCACCAGAGCGCAGACGCCTGGAGTTACCAAGACATTAGCTGATAATATTGCGCAATCAATGGAGTATTGTTTGTGTAAGGACATGGGTATGCTTGGTCCGCAGTGGACGCTGTTTGCCCTTCGTGTAGCGCTACAGAGATATCGTGGTTTTCCCGCCAGCATAGAGCTTGAATGGTTGCAAGCCATACATGTCAGAATCTGCGATGAGAAGGGTGTGAAGTTCAGCCGCACTATTGCATCGTATAAGTGGACGAATGCAAGCTCGAGTTCGGGAAGGGAGTCTCACCTCGAAACTGGGTTGCGTCGTATTACGGGCCCTCAAGATGCGTTTGGCACATGTATGGCGGCCGAATCGGTACCCACTGAGCGCCCAGCGTCGAATGGGTATCCCTCTAGCACGTGACCACTTCTTTGATTCATTTGACTGGACGGAACCACCGCTGTCTCGAAGACTTGGAACAACAATCATGCAAGGTAGAGGCAAGCGTGCGTCTCCTCTGACGGAAGCCCCTCGGACCCTAGGAGACTATAAAAGACTTGGTTCGGATGAAGTATTGCCTTCGTGGTTGACTATTTGAGAACTCTAGATTAACGTGTTGGTAGGGACAAGATGCTGTGCTGGCGAGTGATTGACAAAGTTGAAGGCGGGGTTAGGAAGTGTCAGGACCTGGGAAATAACACCTTGGTTGCTTCAACGGCCAAGGTGTCGACTCTGGGCTCGCGAATCTATGGGCAATATTAGGCTGCCGAAGGGTGTAGTAAGTTTCTTTCTGACATGTCTGCCTGCTTATTGACCATATTCTCTGTCTGCTACTTTCTGAACCCGACGAAATCTGCCTTGGCAACTGGTCTTCGCCGCGAAACGATCTTGTAATTGCAAATTCCGAATATCAAAAATTTGTAGCGCGAAAATTGCAACTTGTCAACTCAAGGACGTTCTCGCTTCACACAACGCGCCAGACTTGAGATGGCGCAGAGCTGATTGCGGCAACAGCCTCGTGATCCAATCGTCTTACCTTGGATAGCCAGCACAACTGCTCTTTGTGCACAAGCAACGCAGAAGTGCATGTCCGGGTCAGATGCGACAATGGAAGATCCACGCGATGAATATCCGGTGGATGCGACCAACGGTGCCTACGGGATCCCAAGATCCCGCAACAAGGCCAGCAAGTCGATCTCATGTCAGGTACCTGCGGGTAACAGCTCTGCATCTCTTAATCCTGCGGCTTTCGCTTCTACCACTAGCCCTACTCTGTTACTCGGCTTTACGCGGGCCATGCGTTTCAATTTGACCCGGAAAAATTCGATCGAGGCTGAGCATCCCACGTCAACCATTGACCCTACAGTAATCCCCTGGCAAGATCTCCAAACTGCTCGGCATCGTCCAATTGCTTTGCCACCCGTGCGTTTCATAGATTCCGTGCCCATTTTTGGAACTATATACGGCCGTGGTATCAGGAGTTTTGAGATACACAGCGACATAGCTCTATTCCGGCATGTCAGTAGCTTATCTGTTACTATTCATAGCGTTTACCGTATTTCTCGGCACGACGGCTCTCCAATCGAGCACCAAAGACAACCGGGACACCTCACTACAGAGGGCTCTTGTCAAGTATCAAACCAAGCTTTGTTTTAGTGCGTCTTCGGTTTTGTTGAAGGAAATCATCACGTCCCCCGCAACAGAGTTTGATTTACATACGGAGACTTCTCTTCTGGTTTCGTGACCCCATATTCTAATTGCATTAGTTGGAACTCTCTAATTTCTTTCGTGGTCAACCTCGAAGATCTGTCAATGATGTGGCTTACAATCTTTGCACTTCTCGGCGTCATTGACTGCGCAACTTCAACCCCTGTCAAGCAGGACCGTGTTGTGAGGAAATCCTTTACTTCCTTTATACAAAACCTCAGCCGTCGGGGAGAAAATGCAATAGCAGCTGGAGAAAGTTCTGTGACAGCTGTCGCTGCTTCACTCAAGCGGGACTGGGTTGACCCTTCAACTGGTGGTTTCAATCCCAATGGGCCCACAGGCAATGCCGCCATATGGCAAGAGGCCATCAGTCTGGACGCCGCAGCCGCAGCCGCCGGAACCACGCCCGCTACAAGCAATAAAGAAGCCTACCTACAAATACAGTATTTCCAGTCGCAGGAGAATAGCAGCAACAATGGCGTCCGTGATGGTCCAGAAGATTATGCCACGTTACTACAGTGGGGACAAGTATATCCCATGAGCTTCTTCCAAGCTCAAGCGGATGATTCTACGAAGTCTATGAGTAAGCTGGGCTGTCTTGTGTACTCGCAAGGGCGCTGAATTTGTGACCATAGTTGGGATCTCCCCTAATGCGCAGCAAACGATCAAGTCATTCGGAGCCTCGGGTGCCTGGTGGCCTCATTTTCTTAACGACTTCCCTTCTGCACAACAGCAAAATCTATCGCGGCTACTGTTCTCAGAGGACTGGCTCTATCTTAGCGGCTACCGCTACAACAGTAAGCATGAACCCAAATTTTTTGGTCCAAATCACGTGCGGTGCTCCGAATTGCTTCCTCTTGAGGCGATGGACAATGCGCGGCGATGAAGGCTTGGTCAGTACCCTATGATTGGACGGGTAGGCAAGCTGATTGTTTGCACTCTTAGTGGGCGCAAGCGGGGATAAAGATAGCAAGCAAGTCAGCACCCCCGGCCGTGGCGTGGAGTCCTTCATGAAAACGGACGGCACATATGACTGGACACGGGATGGACCAGGTATGTATTATGTGAGGGCAGCTGCCACAGCGGGCGCATCCATTGCATTCTTCGCCAACGCCGCCCCATCAGCATTGACAGAGGCAAAGGTCCCGTGTGGCGGGACTCTGAACGCATCATCGATGACTGGACCCTTTGTCCAATATATCGAGACAGTGCTGGCCTTTTGGTCAAACCACAATATCAAAATTGACTACATTTCGCCGATGAACGAGCCCGATAACAACTTTAATTCGTGTAACCAGGAAGGCATGGCAGTCTCGGTGTCTGATCGGCCTGGAGTCTTCCAAGGCCTAAGAACAGCTTTACAGCAATCGACCTCCGCGGCTGCTAAATACATAAAGATCATGGGCGACGAGACAAGCCAAATTGCCAGTCAGGCTTTGAGGCATTACAACGATTGGCTGCCTCAAACCCTCCAATCTTCATCCATCGACGCCATCTCAGCCCACATGTACGATTGGCCAGATGACGCCACACTCGCCAACTACGCCGTCCTGATCAAGAACCTCTCCGCTCCCAATCCCCCCCCAGCAATCAAGATGACCGAGATCTCCACTTTCAAAACCACAGACGACCAGCACAAACCCTGGGGATGGACGGGACCCGGCATCATGAAGGGAACGCAGTGGGACCCTTCCATCGACAGCGCGCTCGACATGGCGCGCTACATCTGGCAGTGGCTGACGCTCGTCAACGCCGAGTCATGGGACTTCTGGACCGCCGTCAGTAACATGATGCCCTGCTCCCCCACCGCCAACGCCACGTGCGCCACAGCCTTCAGCACCGCCGGGGGCTACAACGATGCGCTTCTCTATATCGATCCCAACTATGCCGCCACGAAGAACTACCAATTCTACTTCACCAAACGCTTCTGGGTTTTCCGGCATTTCACAAAGTTCATTCGCCCAGGCTCCGTGCGGTATGATATCCCTAATGAAGTGCTGCCGTATGGCACCGTGGCTGTGGCGAGCCTGGGATCGAATGGGGCGTGGAATACGGTCTTTGTGAATCGGAATGCGACGGCGCAGGATGTCATCATGAAGATGCCGGGGAGGGGAGGGAAGATCTTAGGGGTTACGCAGACGACGGCGCAGCAGGACTGGGGCAATGTGCAGGCGCCGACGGTGGCTCGGGATGATACTGTCAAATTTACGCTGCCGGCAAGGGGCGTGCTGTCTATGCAATTCAGCGTTGAAGGGCGAGCAGTGGCGCGAGATGTTCATGAGGGATAGGTGTGGGAGAGGAGGGATGGGAGGGTTGGAGGCGGTGATTCAGTGCATCGTGAAGGGGCTTAAGAAGTTGAGAGCGCTTTGGCATTTAGAGACAACAGATAGGGATTGTAGGAGATATCTTATTATCGTGAGGACAAATCTTTATCGGTACGGGGCAATCACGCAGTATCGCAGTGCCGCGTCTTCTTGCACGCCTCGCCTGCCAATCTCCCAGGTTCTGATTTGTTGGTAGATCAGCGAAGTAAGACCTTGAGTGTGTGTTCGCGGGCCAAACGGATTCTGATTTTCTCAGTTTTGATACAACCCGGCAGCTAGAAGGTGAGCCAAGGGATACCTTATGCAAAGGTGCTCGAGGCGGGCTAACAATCCGTTTCCTCAGCATGACCGACGGACTTCGGCCTCGTTCACTTTACTATGCTATGGCTGTCTGGTTGCCAACAATCAAAGCCCGTGTTCATTGAGTATTGGAAGGAATCATGGGCGCAATCTAGAGGGCTTGGCGGCAACCTGAGGCTGAGAGGCTCGCCGGCTGTGGCGCCGGTGTCCGAGATAGCAACGGTCTTGGCGATCTTCGGATTTTGGAGGGCGGGACACTGATCACAAACGCCGTCCAAACTCGTCATTTATTCAGATCGTTGAATCTTTGCTCCGACTCTGTCTTTAACATCACCAAATCCTGCTCTGCAATGGCCTCTACACAACCACCACCCACTTGTCTACTCTTCCCGTAACCACCACCGCCATGCCAACCTACGCAATCCTCGGTGCAACCGGCTCGACAGGCCAATCCCTCCTCAACCTCCTGCTCAAGTCCCCCAAGAACAATATCCACGCCTACGCCCGCTCACGAGCCAAACTCGAGAGGCTGGCCCCCAAACTCGCTGCCCACGAGAATGTTCGGATTTTCGAAGGCGCCTTGGACAACATCTCCCTGATCGCAGACTGCCTTCGCGGCGCCAACGCCGTGTTCGTCGTCATCGGTAACAACGTCAGCCACCCCGGCATGCGCATGGTAGAAGACGGCGCACAGAGCCTAGTCGCCGCTCTCTGTCACATCCGAAACCAAGACCCGAATGCCCAGCTTCCGAAGATCTTGATCCTGACCTCCTCGAGCATAAACCCCATCCTGAATCGGCAGAAGCCTGCTTTCCTGCTCAAGGTATTGCGCACGGCCCTTTCCTACGCCTACGCAGATCTGGAGCACGCCGAGGCTTTTCTGCGGCTGCACAAGAGCTGGTTGAACGTTACATTCATACAGCCGCCGGGCCTGACGAATGACGTCCAAAAGGGGTATACGCTTAGTACGGAGCACACGCACGGCTTCATCAGCTACCCAGATTTGGCGGCAGGGATGATCGAGGTAGCGGAGACGAAGGGAGCAGAATATAACTGGAAGGGGGTTGCGGTTGTGCCGACGGGTAGAGATGTCAAGTTCGCTTGGGAGGCGCCCAAAAATCTTGTGAGAGGGTTGTTTTCCCATTATCTGCCGACGGTGTATCGGGCTTGCCATTCGATGGGGTTGGTATTATAGACTCGGATAGAATTCATAGACGAGCTTATCGGAAGAGAATAATCCCGTCAAGGGACTACGGCCTAGAAGCAGATGACAATAGATCTATACAAGGCGTTTAAAGGTTTGAACACGAGACCTTTCAAACAAGGACGGTCACACGTCTTGTCTCGATGCAATTGTTTTACATGCAGTAAGAGAGATATACCGCACCAAGTACTACACGATTCTTGAATCCGCGGCCCTCTGGTGGTCCAACTTCCCCAGTCCAGCTCGTATTGGCTAATAATTGGCGTTGCCCGTGAATCTTGTCTAACTCAACAGACCCTCGCGAATCCAAAGCCTCTGAGCGGCCATACCACTCCATCAGCCTTCTATACATTCAATCCATCACACAGTCTCAGTATAGTCCGCCGCGTCTGGGAGGTCAAAACTTGGCACATTGGAGAGATAATCGATGTTGGCGAGGGACACGTGCATGTTATTCTTCTGAGACGCCTTCGGGAGTCTACATGGCATTCGCAGAATCTCTAGCATCGACTTCTACTTATTTCTTGTTTTTGACGCTCTCTCTACGCTCGATGTTGAACATCGCTAGTACATCTTCTTCAGGACTCTAGCATATCCGTCGATGCAAGGTATGAGAGTCAGAGACAGCGATTGCTCCCGCAACTGGTGCATTTTGTAAAGAGCTAAGCAAAGACAGATGCACAAAAGATTTTGTTCAACAATGTTAAGCAAAATTGCATGATAGAAACCGGAGGACAAGCTTGGAAGAGGTTGATGGGAGAGTCCAACCGCCATCGCATAAGACTATTAGTAAGTCGCAAGGCATGATAATTTCGTTGCCAGATTATAAAGTTCTTCCTACTAGCCATGTAGTTGTTACTAGCCTTCTGTATCATTGTGGGTTTTGGATTCGAGCTTAAGTTGTGCGAGAGTAACAATGGCGTTGTTTGTGATGTAGCAGCAGAACGCAGTAAAGATCTTGCAGCGGAAACGATCGTGCTTTTGGCTATTAGGAGAAGCTGAAACCGTGTCTCATAAATCTAGCTACTATCGTCCCGTATACTGTACTTTTAGAGTGAAGCCTCCTAATAATGCGCACGTTGCACTCGTGCGATAAGGCCGCTTGCGGTGACATCTACCGTTCCGGTTTTCCGGCTTCCTTGATGATATCCGCTGCCTACAAAGGAATGAGTGTTAGCATCTGATATCAGTGGTCACGGACCAAGAAAGGGCATGTTCTCACCTTCTCCGCTACAGCATACACAGTGGAGCTGGTATGTGTCGCCGGAATCAACGGCATGATCGACGCATCCACCACCCTCAGGCCCTGCACCCCATAAACGCACAGCTTCGAATCGACCACCCCGCCATACTCCCTCTTCATCATCGAGAGCGTCCCCACCGGGTGCGCCCACGTACTGGACGCAAAAGTGCGAATCGAGGCCGCAATCTCCTCGTCTGTCGTCACGTTCGTTCCTGGGTTCGTCTCCAGGGCCCCGACTTCCTGCATCGGCTCCGAGGCCATCCATTCACGGGTCTTCTTCAGCGCTTGCACGGCGATGGCGAGGTCGGTGGGATGCAGAAAGGTGCCGTAGTCGAAGACCGGGGGGGCGAGGGGATCGGTACTGTTGATGAGGATGGAGCCGCGACTCAAGGGTTTGAGCATGGCGATCGGAACCGTGTTGCCGCCCCCGAATGCTATTTCTGCCACCGTAGCTTGAGGCGAGGCGTAAAGGTTGAGGATGAGGTCTCGTTGGGCGCGCCAGCCGGCCAGGATGGTGGGGTCTGCGCCGGCTGGTAGTATGGGCGCTAGATCCACCGTCGCAGCATCTTGGATCATTCGCTCGTAGTCGCTGGTTATGTTCTGGGGGGGAAAGAAGGTGACTATACTTCCACTAAAATACGGAATTGTGAGAGGACCTGGAGTGCTGTTGTCAGTTCTTCGTTCGGCTTGTCGTGTGGATTTGTCGACTTACCTTGGCGGCTTTTGTAGTAGAGATCGGTCTCGGTGGCGACCCAGCTGGCGTTGCTGGTCAGCCAATCCGGAGTAGGAAAAGGGTAACTGCCGTTGTCTGCCACAAAGTTAGTCTCCAATGCCTATGAACGAGATAGGTGGTTGGGAGAGCTAGATGGCTCACAGCTGAACCCCATGAAGATTGATGGTTGATCATGGAAATTATAGCCAACACCTGGAAGATCCACCAAAGTCTCAATCTCGAGGCCTTCGAGCAGCTTCTTGGGGCCAATTCCGGAGAGTTGAAGGATTTGAGGGCTGTGAGGGGCTCCAGCAGCGAGAATGACCTCACACTTCGCCTTGATAGAATGGGTGGAATTGTCGCTCCGCGAGAGATACTAGTAAAGGGAGCACTTTAGAACAAATATAGCATGTTTGGTTGGTTTTCTTCGACCCACATTGACTGAGGTAGCTCTCTTTTGGTGATCAAGATTGATTTTCGTGACTGATTGACCAGTGATCAAATGAAAGTTGGGCCTCTTGCCGACAATTGGGCGGTAGTAAGCATCGCTCGCCGTTGAGCGTGATTGATTTTTGGCGGCTATAGATTCAGTGCTGTAAAAAGCGCCAGTGGCATCACCAGCATTTGGCTGAGGGTTGGAAGCAACTCCAATGGCGTTCCATCCACGGAAGAAGTGTTCTGCGTGGCGCAAACATCCAAGATCAGCAAGAGTTACGAAGGTGAAAAATTTGCATCGCAAAAGAGTGACTGTTTACTCATGATTGGATATTGGTAATTCGAGAAACTGGACCCCACAGGCCCATTCGTCCCATGAGGGGACAAGTCGCTGGAGATGGGATATTCAGCTGCCAGATCTGCGGGTGGCGGAGTGAAGGCTTCCATCTATCAACCAGAGCGGGAGTCTCAGTCTCAGGGCCGCAACAATGTCGTGGTACTGACCTTTTTGAAGTATTTTAGTAGGCCATTTGGCCCATTCCAATTCCATCCTGGGTTGCCTAGTCGTTCCCATGCATCGTAGTCTCCGGCCGAGCCTCGATTGAAGAACATGCCATTGACGACTGTTCCGCCGCCAACAACAGCTGCTGAATACACAGGACTCGTACGGCCGTCAAGTCCCCGCTGAGGAACGCTCACGTAGTTGCGTGAGTATTTCGCCGGTACTGGCAGTCCGGGTATCGAGACTCCTGCCTCCTGTTGGTCTCTGTAATCTTTCTTAGCTAGGACTGTATCATCTTGTGTTTAAGAAGTCATGCCATACACATAGCCGTATTCGATCACAAGAACCGTGACTGTACAATGCGACGTTTGGTCAGTGCAAGCTACTCAAGGGGCAATCTTTGCATTGGACGTACCCTCATCATCCTCCGTAAGGCGGTTGGCAACTGTCAAACCGCTCGTGCCTCCACCAATAACCACGTAGTCATACGCGTTCTTCAATTGGGAGCTGTAATCTATCGAAGTTGCGCGCTTTGCCAAGTTAGGATAGCAGAAAGCTAGATTGGCCAATGCCAATAACAGCAGAAGCTGCACGATGGAGAGAAGCATGATAACAATGCTTTTGGAGGATAAGAATAAAAAGAGCAGAGAGGAACTGGCAATGCGATGAAATAGAATCTACAGAAAAGGACTTCCATAACCATCCCGCACCCTGTAAAGACTACAATAACCAACAGCCCGACGGAATCACGTATTACCCTTGGAATCGACGCTATCAAGGAGGTACGTGACTTTACTAGTAAACGCCACCAATGTTAATGTATCATCTCGCTGCCTCGTTGTCCGCGCTAGACCCAATCAAGATAGTAGGATAACCCCGTATTTAGGCGAGGTCATATGACGCCCCTTGGCGGTGAGAAGGCAGTGAGAGATACGTACGGCGTCGCCAGTTTGCCACCAAATTTGATGTACTATTTTGTCTGCCTCTCTAAAGAGATTGCAAACTTGAAACATATCTTTCAGAGCATTAATTGGAGGTCTAAATCGACCGCGCAAACGACATTCTCCACTTATTGTCGACTAAGAACTAGAGAAGGCATGCAAGGCAGGCATCACATCGCCAAATAACTTTTATAGAGAATATACGTAGTCGTCGCCATGAACGTCTCGCTATCGCTAGTTTAGGTCAACAATAAGTTGTTCAACATGCGATAAAATTAACCACACTAGGAGGACGTGTAGACGACCTCACAATTAAGATAGGCGACGACGATAACGAGGTTAGAGGCAGAAAGCAATGTACGAGTAGGCGACCAAAGAGGGTGATCGAACGAAGGTGCGCCATAGATTAGGTGGCGTTTACTAGTAAATGCAGGATTGCGCTTCCAAGGGCAATACGTGATTCCGTCGGGCCGTTGGTTATTGTAGTCTTTACAGGGTGCGGGATGGTTATGGAAGTCCTTTTCTGTTGTTTCTGTGGTTGATGTTTAAAAAGGGGATAAGATAGCCGATTGATGGCTAGCTTCGCTTAGGAGCAGCCGCACCAATTGATTATCCAAGTGCAATTTACTACATTACTATAGGACTAGTGGCGTACATAATGTCCTTCTAGTATATTCACATGTCGCATTTTTCATCTGTGGGATTGAGAAACATGTCCGCGGAAGCAGCCATCGCGGCCGACGTGAGTTGGTGGTGCTCGAGTAGGAGACACCCTCGACCTTTACATAATCTGCTTGAATGCGATCACTCGTCCTTCACGTCCGGCGACAGCGCTATCAAAGTCTTCCAAGGCCAGTCCAACCGACCCGATATCCTCCTCTGCAATGCCGGGGTAACGGGGATGGATAACAGCCTTGTGAAGGATGGCAAAGAATACCAACTCGGGGTCAATCAGATGGCGTATGCTCTGATGATCAAGATGCTACTCCCTACTCTTCAGAGTACCGCGCGTTACGTTGGCAATCCTCGTGTCGTCTTTGAGTTTCCCATCGCTTTCGTCCATATGCTATCTGGATGCATCCACTTAACGAGCTCAAGACGTCTCAAGCCTATAATGTTGCTGGGTGTTGCGTTCGTTATAATCAGGAAGAGGTGGCAAACGGAATTGGCCCAACGTTATCTTGACATCACCACTGTCTTCTCCGTTTATCCGAGCGTAATCTGGACCTGTCTTGGGACGTCCAGTGGAGTTTGCTGAATGGAATTTTGTCTGTCTTGCACCACTCGGCCTTTTCATTACAATAGAAGTACGTGCAAATAACCCATGCTGAGCAATGACCACGTCCAAGGAGAGCAGCTCGTCTGGCACTTTCTACAAAAAATTCGGAGTGGTTGGTTCAAGGGACCAAGAATCCCTGGAGCAAGGAGCTGGGCGAGAAGCTGTGGACAGGGACCCAGAAGGACGCGGGCAGTAGTAGGAGAGGACTCCCGGAGAGAGTACATCGAGCAATTCAGCTGGAAATGGCGACATTAGGTACTAGTAATTGCTCAATCATCCGAGGTGAAGTGAGATAGATTCCTTTTATAGATTTCGATGCTTATTAAATTGTGTTATTCTTGATTCTTGCTCCCTCCGAAAGATCAATGTGTAGGTGACTTCGAAGTAGTGAAACTCATTTTCTTGTGCTGTGTGCGGTCAAACAGAGCTGGTTCGCCATGAGCAAGCAGAAACCAGGAGGCAGAATTGTCACAACGATAAGCGCGACAGTGTACGTACCGTGTCAGTCGCTGGCTGTGTACGGCTCGGTTGACTTGGCAGTAATTAAGATCCACCCCCGGCTTTGACAGGTCGAATAAACATCTCTCTTACGAGACTCATTCGCTCGCTTGGCGGAACGGTGAGATGTTTGAGCTCACTTCTCATCCTTGTTCAAATCACTATCAATGCTATCGCGCCAGATACAGTGACCATCAAGCTTTTCCCTTCCCATTTTGCTAAAGTGTCGTAGCTAATGTTGCCCCGATCAGTACTAGGCATACTGCTGCATTGGTTCTTGTGCATTTTGCTACGACGAAAGAGTCGCAACGATTAGAGGACTGCAAAAAGACAAGACCGAAGCGAGAGAAGGAGAGCGAAGATGGAATGGTAGGACGATTGTGGTTTTGATCGACCAATAAGTCCAGCCTTTTCATACTAGGTTTGAAGAAGAGGAATCGAGTCAATTACCACGGTCTCCAGCTATCAAAGCTCAGACTCTGTACCCAATGCTACTTTTTCAGTGAGCCCTACTATCCCACCCTGTAGGATTAATATACGTGATCCCATTCACAATTCTCTTTCCTGCTGCAAGCATCCAATCCCCACCACCATCTCTCTTTGACGAGGGCACACCCGAGGCTAAAGAACCTGACGAGCATTTCGAGTTCGCCGAGCCGACGTGCGAGCCTGACCCACCACTCGGCGGTCCATGAGAGCGTTTAGGGGTGCCATAGCCCTTACCACCCGCAATCGGTGCCCAAGCAGGCTCTTGACCAGGTACTCAGTCGTTAATGGGCACGATGTTGGCTTCTGATTGTGCGTTGGCTGAAGTTCCATCGGGGTAGGTGGTCCAGCCCTTGGCGGGGTAGGACTGCAGGTTGTTCTTCATCTGCTGCCCCGTGGCGTCGACGTCCCATTGAAAGCTGTTGGGGAGAGGGGGTTGAGCCCACCAGTTGTCTCTGTAGGCGGGCTGGGGAAGCGCCTGATGGGAGTCAGTACGATGGTGAAGGCAATTGGGCGAGCAGGGGTGGGGGAGGGTAATAAGATGGGATTGCACGTACGTTCGCCCAGCATTTGGTTAAATGCCAGTAGGTCCCCTTGACGCACTTGTCCTTCTGCGTTGTCGATTCCAGGGACAGGGATGGCGTACATGACTTGCACCTTAGCTCTGTCCACCTTGATGTCTGACGGCGTTGCGCAGTGAGATGGATCGCTGGGATCGGTGCTGCAGATATCGGTGACTTTGGCGATCATGTCATTTGTGAAGTCGCCTTCGGGCCCATTCTCTGGCCAGAATGAGACGCACACGTCTTGCATGCAGTAATCTTCAAACAGAGTAAAATATATCAGCAAGTAGGGCGGTGCAGATTGGCGATGCGCAATCTTAAGACATGGTGTAGAAACGGGGAAAGCTTACGATCAAGACCGGCATACTTGAGGAAATAGGGATGAATGGCTACTTTCATCTGTATGTAGGAATTGTCTGGGATACCGCAAGCACTCTGGTTTGCAAAATCATACACGTTGGGCGTATACTCGCCGGTATTCCGGCTGGGATCGTTGAGCTGGTCTTGAGGGAACATCATCAGGTCACCATGAAATTGGCGACCGAAGGGGATGTCGATGTCTCGGGGTTGATATACGTCGGGAATGGGGCCCGAGTCGTAGGGAAACCCGCCGATGATTTCGGCCTTGCCATTGCTGAAAGTGTTGTATGCTTTGCCCGAGGCTGGTATTGCTTGGAGACCTGGGTTGGAAACAGTCGCGCCTCCTGGATCTGGGGCACCGTTTTGACGAGGGATAACGATGCCTACGATAGGCGAGGCAGCGTACATTAGTACACAAATGAGTGAGAGCATGCTTCGTTCCAGCCGAATTCGATTGCGAAGTACAATATGCAGGGAACCGAGACACACATGCAATCGATCAACAACTTGCATAAGGGAATTCCCCAGAAAATGATGAGATGTATGATTGTATACACACCCTACAAAGGAGTAGACGGGACGGAATTAAGGGACGAAGGCATGCGGGAAGTGAATTATGAAGCAAGAACTGTATTGGTGCGAGTGTAACCCGTGACATGTATAATACCGTGGAGGATGGGTGCAATGGTGATACCATAGTTCTGGGAGGAGCTCACCGTGCTGTTTCGGCCACCGCTCGTAAATACACGCCCACTGTAGTTAGCCGTCAAATAGTCTTTATGCGACCCGCGGTCAATGTCCGCCCGGAGGGCACGATGCATGCAAGTGCCCTGAGTAAGGTTATAAGACCCAGCACCTACATCGTCTTCCAGAAAGGACTAAACGCCATCTACTATTGTATCCGGGCAATGGAGAGTTGAATTCATAGCATGATTGCAATAAGGCGCTGTCCGGGAACATTGCATCTTTGTGCGAATATACTAAAACGTGTTGACACAAATCTGGGACAATCAAGTTTCAGAAAAGAAGCCTCAGAATCTCGGATTATCGTCGGACCGAAGGCCGGTCGGCTCACGTCTGGCGCAAGCCTGCCCACTCTGTCAGACTTCGTTCTCCCCTTCGTTCCTCCCCAGCAATTGATGGAACCAACGCATCGTCTTTGAAATCCAAGGAGAGGCCAGATGTTTATCGAGAGAGAAGTGACTTTGCAAATGGAGGCTGTGTATAGAATATTCCATATCATTCCTTGCTGCCTTGGGTTCGAACATGGCAGAGAGGGGTTTGGGCGCGCCAATAGGTCAGGCAAGAGAACGTACTAGATTGGTCATGACTTTTAGCCAGATTTGACACAGCGTCTTCAACATTATCCACCAACACGATTAAGAGAGTGTGAGATCAAGTAGGAAAGGCATCGATATCATACTGGCTCTAGAACCGCTTGCTTTCTCCTCATACAAGGTGAAGGGAGCAGATCAAGGCTTCCTCTGTGAGCGGACGTACTAGCTTTCCGCGGTTGTAGAGTAAGTGTGAGAAAGAGTGTGAAAAATCGACCAGGTTCTAAGCCGACATAGTCTCGAAGAATCCAATGGCATTGGCGAAGTTTCTGCAGAATGCAACACGCACTAAGATGCTTTAAGCACCAAACCATCGACCAAACCCTTGAATCGAAGCAAAATTCCCATTTCCACACGCCAAACTGCCCAAACCAGACGAACCTTGAATCTTTTCCGTCATTTCAGACCATCTCTGCCGTTGCCACCTTCGCATCCCCCTTCTCTACAATACGCGTCTCGGAAGAATACGAATCATTGGCACGACCTCTACTCTCGCTACTCTCCGCGCTCGTACTGCCCGACTCCTTGGACTTCCTCGCCGTGCAGCGCTGGCAATGTTGCGCTTCCACAACACTGCAGTAATGGCCACGAACGAGGAACACATAGAGAGGACGCATAGTCGGCAGGCTGGCACTGACAATACCAATCGCATTCTCGACGACAGCCCAGATCGCCGGATCGACATCCGCCCAACTGGCATCCTGGTGGGAGAGGCGCTTGACGATGACGGTGCGGTAGGTGCTAGCGATGCAAACGAAGCCACTGAGCAAAAAGATGGCGACGAGTTGGATTTTGCGATTCAAGCGCATCTGCAGCCCCCAGACTAAAGGCATGGGGAGCAGGACAGTGATGAAGTCCGTGAGGACGTTGATGGCGCCGGGAATGCAGGCCGCAAGGATGATGTCGACGCAGGAGCCGGGAACGGTGGGGTCCCAGGCTTTGTTGACGGGTGTGCATTGGAAGACGGAGAGGAAGATCTCGGCGACGTTGTTGGCGATGATGAGAACTGCGAGGGACCAGAGGAGCGCGGTGAAGCGCGGGACGGAGCCGAAGATGCGGTGGAAGAGGAGGAGGGCGGAGAATTTGAAGCTTGCGGTGCCGATGCAGTAGAGGCATTCCATGGCGATGATTGATTTGGCATAGGCAGGGATGTCGTGGAGGAAAATGACGTGTTTGCCGGCTCCGAGGTGGACTACGTAGAGAACCAGGGCGACTTGTCCCATGCAGATGATCTATTCTCCATCATCAGCGATCAGAATAAATGACGAGGGTTTGCGCATCTCAAGCGTAAAAATTAACCAGCGCCACGACAATCCTGTAGTCATCGAACCAGATCTTCGCTTTGCTCAGTCGTCGAGCGATCAGCCTCAAAAGAACAGCGACACAGGCCAGCGATATGCATATCACATTCGAAACCACCATATCCGGTCCTCGATCATCATGAACATGAGCGATTTCGTACTGAATCTCGGCGGGCGTGAGTGGAGATGGCATGATTCAATTCTCAGTAGTATTAGAACCAGAAAAGCCTTGCCTTCCCTATTTCAAAAAACGAATCTCTCACAAAAAGGGATTCGAAAACGCACAAACAAGTAGACTGACCGGGGAACATTCTCGATGGACGTCTGTACGGAGTATATGAAAAAGAATTGAGCTTAGTTGATTTGCAAGAAGGGGGTCGAGGCTACGCATAGACCTTTTCTTCTAGCTCCTGTTAGATCGAAGTTTCAATGGAAAAGGTGAATTCAATGCTGCCAGTGGTTTAACCGTCCCGCCTCCGCATTCCTGTCCTGGCATCTGCATGTGCCCGACAAGGTGCAATGCGAAGATTAAATAGTTCCAATCACACTGCGTCCAAGCGCTAGAAGCTGAGTCAACCTTCCTAAAGTGCGCCATCTTGCCTATATGCCGTAAGTCGTAACACTGACGAAGCTAGCGTCATTTTCTAACCACAAGAAATTGTTAAACGTGGAAACAGGGATTGCCATATCCCGGGGCTGAAAGAGTCTATCTCTGCGCAAACTCGCTCATTTGCATAGAGTTACTGTCGTCCTCTAAGCCTCTATATAGCAAAGCATTTCCAAGTTCCGGGAGTCTAGAAACCCCAGATTCACGACGACTGGCGGGAGCTAAAGAGGAGGAACAGAACTCTAAAAGGGAAAGAAATGTGATTGGAGCGCTTTCTTGCTTAGCGTTTTCCCTTGATCTCTGGACTAGGTGCTTTCAGGAACAGCCCAGCCCGTGCGCATGGCACACAGTTGAGGTGCTTCTAAACCTTAGGCGTTTCCTAAAATTTAATATCGCGCGATCAAGCCCTCTTCCCACCTTAATTTTGTGGCATTGCCACAGTAGTTTCTAGGGATTAAAGTCTATACTTATTGTCGTTGTTGCACCTTATTGTCGCTATTGCATCTTATCGTCGTTATTGTCGCAATTCTCTTAGAAGATCAAAGACCTCCTAGAGGATACTCGTCTACTTTCTTCAAATTTTGGTAGTAGTATTATCAAAAATCTTAAGAAGCAAACGAGCATCTTATTGTTTCTATTTAATATAGTAGTATTTAATTTATTTCTATTTCTTCTTCTTTTAGGGTTAGGGTTAGGGTTAGGGTTAGGG
>JAABUQ010002647.1_pt1 | contig 34898 bp, 36 predicted proteins | sample 5560001 | NCBI WGS metagenome assembly JAABUQ01 (sample SAMN10711888, study PRJNA513371) | rock metagenome | isolation source: Antarctica rocks | place: Antarctica: Victoria Land, Finger Mt nord | collected 2015-12-18
GGAAGGGGGGGGCATGATGCGTGCGGGTGTGCCGCCCATGGTTACGGGGGAGCCGCCCGGGGTTAGCGGGACGTTGTCGACTTTGATTCCATTGTTGGTGTTGGTGAAGGTGTGGTCTGCGATTTGCGTCGTGCCGGAAGTGGGGAGCTGGGAGAAGGTTTGGCCGTTGATTATTGGGCTGTTTTGTTGATTGATTTGGACGGGAGTGCCGCCGACTTGAGCTGCGGGTGTTGATGGCTCTGATGGGATCTTGATGCTGTCGACGTGGACACCAGATGGGCCGTTGACGATTGTGTGTCCATCTACCACAGTAGATGCTGCTTTCGGCTGCGGCTGATATGTCTGGCCGTCGACCACTGGAGCTCCTTGCTGGTTGACTTGAACTATTGATCCTCCAACGACAGCAGAAGGACCACCAGCTCTCAGTGTGTGACCTGCTACTTGGTAGTTGCCTCCTGGCAAAAGTAAGATGGGATTTCCACCAGCAGATGGAACAGGCTGAGCTGTAATCTGGGGTACCTGGTATGTGCTGCTTCCGAGTGCAACATGGGCAGGTGCGGGAGGAAAGATTTCTTTTGATGTGTCAAAATATTTGTCGCCAGATTAACGGGCTGAACAGGCTGGTTCGGTTGAATGGGCTGAACAGTTTCAGTTGGTGGATTGGGTTGGTTCGGTTGACCAGGTTGGACTGCTTCAATGGGCGTCGCAGGGCTACGGGCTGCCGCTAGAGCTTGAGAAATTGCAGCTAATTGATTATTGTTCAGATTATGCGGGTCCGCTTGTCCTTTTCCAACTCCAAATTGGAGATCCGGGGTTGGGGATGGATTGACTTGTACTGGGGGATTCCCGACTGGGAAATTCTGAAAAGGGGGCTTTTCCTGCGTTGGGTTTGCGTTGAGTAGCCCTGGACCATTTTGAACTTCCGGGATATATTTGGGGTCTGGACTAGTCATCTTGGTATCAGGTTCCACTGGAAGGTTCTCAGGTTTCCCAGGAGCTGGAGTCGGACTAGGTTGTTTCTCTGGAGCCATTACAGGTAAAGCAGTCGGACTTTGTGGTATCTGCGGGTCTTCAACTTTGTTCGAAGGCCCTGGTTCTACAAGCGCATTCGCAGCCGAGTGGGAATCGGGTGCTTTGGATATGAATCTGTCAACGGCTTCAGGATCAACAGGGCCATTTGGACCCGCTACTTGTCCCTCTGCAACGGCTGTGGCTGAGCCCGAGTCTCTTGGGGGATCCAAACCAGTAAAGTATAGAGGATCTCTACAATTCACCCACCAAGGGTCGAGAGATCTGACCTTAGTAGGCAATGCCAGAAGTGGTCGATATGGCTGACCAGGAGAAGGTTTGTACCAATTAGATTCCTGTGAAATCTCAGCAACGTCAATTCAACAGAGGGCTCAACTTACCACGATGCTTTGAGGTGGACAAGGTAGATCGGCGAAATTGAAGGACTTGGTATCAGTTGGCTTTGGCACAGCGGTCCACATATGGCCTTGAACCGTGCTCAACTCTTCTGGAGCAAAAGCTAGCATGGTGCTACAGGTGAAGCCGACTCCTAAGTCCCCACAGCTGTCAGTGGCACTGTACATGCGTTAGCTTTTCATTGTTTAAGAGCTTTGATCCGAGTTGACTCACGAAAGCGAATAGAATGCCACGTAAATCGACGGTGATGTACTACAGCCCTAGATTAGCACATTTTCTTTCTTACGCGTGGTAGTCTTACAAAGTGTGTCCATCAAGGACCACAACACTATCATGTGTAGATCCATTGCCAGCAAATGTGCTGTTCACACCAAAGGTACCATCTGCGCCAAATTGTGGACTCCTCTTCACCAATGAACGTGGTCTGGCGTCAACTACGCATGGTGGGCTTGTTATAAGTGAACGGTCTCGCTCATGCACATTGCTAGGCTTTTGACTCATGCTAGACGGTATGGCGCTAGTAGTCTCCGCCCAGGGGTTCAACAGTGATTCTTTTACCTCAATTCCATTGACGGTGATAATGCGGGCAATAGTTCTCGTTGGAGCATAAATGTCCCATCGGTCTGTGGTGTCAGCCCAGTAGACGGTTCCTTGGCTGTCAGTCTTTGCTGCTGCTTTATCCGGAGCAAGCGATGTGCCAATAATACTGAGACAAGAGTCGTCCGTGTGAGCTTCTGGCCAATAGTACACATCCACATTGAACCGTGTATCATGCATTGTCCGCAGCATGCCGTGCTTGAGGCTGAGGTTGGAGCAGGCGACTCAACTGTCACTGTCGTGATGCCAGGTGGATATGTGGAATCTACTCCCCAATCAAAATTCGCATATTGCGTTGACTTTGTGTCAGTCAAAGTTGTTGTGTAGAGGAACTTGAAAGGTGTCGTATTGAATGATTGTGTATACCAAGTGTAGGTCGAAGTACAGGCGGGTTGGCGCATCCCGGACTTGACAGCAGCAGTCATAGCAGACGAGGCTGGGTTAAGACGCTTGCTAGTACAATTGGCCTGCAAATAACCTGTTGTTTGTACAAAGCAGGCATCATCCATGATGTTTCTCATCGTGTCTGTCGCCATACCAGTGCCATCAATAAGAACGCATTTTGGAATCTGTGGTCATACAATTGAAGAATCTATTTGCAGCATCTGTGAAATTCCCAGAACACTTTGAATCCCAGAGTTTACATACATCTGTTGTTGCAAACTTGGCGGGGACATACGGTGCGGTTGTATGGGTCACGTTGTATGATACTCGGTCGTATAGTTGAGCCATATAGCTGTCAGGATCCATTCCTATCACCCCGCCCGGTCATCGGCTAGGGGGGGGGAAATTTTCTGAATATGAGCTGCTACTGAAGGTCCGCGTGGGCAGAGATCCTTGTGAGACAGGTACACCTGCCGACGCTGATCTAGTGTACGAAGCACGGGAGGAGCTAGGCTGGCTAGCCGTAGGAGGTGAAGACGACGACGCGCTTAGGCTACTCAAAGAAGCATTTCGACCCAGGCTATTCGATACCTGATTTGTGACGGTCCGTATCCGCACCACACTGACGAAAGTTGTCGGCCCTTTGACGGTGATGGCATTCACTCTATCGAAGGCTGTTTCGATGTCAACCTCGATCGTGGTCGGATTCGACAGCTGCACGGAGACCATCCAATCCCCGTACACTATCTCTTCGCCATTTGGTGTTATTGTGGTATGTTGAATGCCACCTATGCAAATCTCAGCGTTGTCCTTTGAAGAGATGAAACTTGATTTTGCCAGCATCCGATCGAAAACAACTAACCATCACTTGTATCTCCTACAACGAATGATTCCAGAACAAAGATGAGACAAAAGAATGGAATTTTCATGTCTATTACTGCATGATACACAGGATTTGCCAACCAGAAATGCACTGACAAAGGTACAAAGGAACGCACATGCGGACGGGTGACCCCAAAAGTTGGAAAGCAGAGGCTAGAAATGTTATCATCATATCATAGGGACAAGCATGTTATTATTAACTGCGCCTCGGCCAAAGGACTGAAGGCTGAAGAGCTTGACACGGTTTAATGTTTTGGTAAGACTCCTGGCGATTAAGGATGCAACCTTATTGGGTCATTGGCACAGCATAGCCAGCGGTTAGCATCAAAGCTCAGAAGCTTTCCGAAATATAGATTCATCGCGTTCAGCACTTGAGACAGTGCGATCGATCGCCATGTTTGCTTGGCGTCTTTGCCATCATCCTCGGCTACCTGTTGTTGCCGAATATCCAACTGGTAGCAATTGTTGTATGGAACGAAATACCTCACGGGATGCGTTCACAGTCACATCACCTTTGGCCGAGTGAGCAGAGGAAGTAAAAGATTAGACTCTAATGAAAGGAGCAACAGCAGATCCTTCGATCTCAACAACAGTCAACCGAATCCTTCGCTCCAAACCTTTGAGTTGGCTGCATTGGTTGAAAGGGGGCTCGAGGGGCGGTGTTCCTTCAGAATTCTAACATCGTCGTGCTAATTTTGAACAGGACTAGTGGCGCGTAAAATCCGGTCTGGGAGCTCTCCCCTCAAAGAGAGCGGACGATCGAAGGATGACCACAACATCCGGACAGAAGAGATTGGTGCTCATGAGGTCTTTGGCTTTCCTCGTGTGGCAAATGCTCCTCGAACGATCTCCTAGAATCATCTGATGACTCTCCGAAGGGGTATGTACTACTCCGAAAGACATGTGAAGATACAGAGAGTGTCCAGGTTGGAGCACTTCAACGAGATCTCGCGCGCATGACGCTCCGTTGAAGGTTTCTTCTCTATTCCCTAAAACAACAGAAGATGGCCGACATTGTGTTTCCTTCCATGACCAAGACAATGCGTCTGCCTAATGACACCACATATTGCTATATTCAAGGAAAGCCAACGGCAAGCAAGCCTTATTTTCTCTTCCTCCATAGCTTTCCACCGTCGTCGTTTAGTTGGAGACATGAAATATCCCATTTTTCGAAGTTGGGATTTGGGATCATTTTTCCAGATCTCCTCGGCTACGGAGGCACAGACCGGCCGAGAAATGTCGAAGCATACTGGCTGAAGAGGATGAGTGAAGACGTGGTACGGATACTTGACGCCGAGGAGACTGGTAAAGTTCATGAGGTTGGACATGATTGGTGGGCTTGATACCTGCAGTTTTCAAAGGCTTGTATAATAATCTGGTTCCAAAAGGGGGTCGTAACCTACTCTCACGGCTTGCAAGATACTACCGTGGGAGATTCCTTCAATTCGCTTTCCTCGCTGTCGCCTACTGGCCTCCCGATACCTTCTCGGTCGATCAGATCAATCAAGTCACGGAGGAGATGCTGGGTCACCCGATCTTCGGATACTGGCATGTCCTCAATGGTGAAGATGCAGCTCATCTCCTTGGCAGAGACGTAGGCTCGCACCGATTTTCTAAATGCAGGAGTCTCGACTACAGGAGACTGATAATCTTCCTAGGCCACCTGCACCAATTCTCTCTCTTTCGCTGCGAATCACAGCAATATGAATAGAAACATGGCACCTGCTGGGGTTGCACGGGCCTGGCTTGAAGAACGCACGACGGCGAAGATCGCTCCTTGGCTTTTGGCTTAGGAGCTCTCAACCCATAGCCAAATCCTCAAAGATTATGTGAGACCTCTAAACTTGTACAAGGCCCAATATCGCGGCTTCAACTCTGCCGACCGTTCCTCGATCCCTGAAGTGGAATATAAGCTTCAGCAGCCCACCTTGCTCATTACCTGTGTTTTAGACTATATAGCTATTGCAGGGTATCGAGAACAAGGCATGAGACCGCATGTTAGAGACTTCACCGTGGATGGGTTGCAAGACGCTGGACACTGCGTTCAATTGGAGAGGGCGTAAGAGTCAATGAGAGATTGAAGGCGTTCTTCGAAAGGAATCTCTTAGTAGATATCCGGTCTACGAGGGGTATCCTTCTAGAACTGGATAAGACAAGGGAAACGTTCTAATTGCATCCATTTGTGGAGCAGTAGTCTTCCCTGTACATAATGCAACCCTCTTTGTGGAACTACCTTCTAAAGTCCATGAGGTCGTTCAGGGATGTCTTACGTCAGTTGTATGTCTGTATACCAGTACCTTTGCCTCAGTTACTCAGAATCTATATACTAACACCCTTCGGGGTTAGCCAATGCTGATTACGTACGCAATAATTATAGAGTCTGAGTCCAAGAACGTATAATTTTCTTAAATATAGCTTAATCCTTTCCTTATTTTTATATTTTTATTTCTATTATACAATATCTATATATCTTCTATACAAAGATTATTCTCCTTCTCGAGCGTATTCAAACGGCGTCTTAATTGACTAATTTTATTAAGCCAAAAAAAAGTTATTTAAATATAAAAGAAAAGTTAATATTTTATATTTTAGGTAATCCTCTTTGCAAATTCTTACTTTTACTTCAAGATTTCAATATTAAATATATATTATTATATATCTTTCTTTATTGAAAAGTCTTCTATATTAAAATAAATACTAAGAAGTATAACAGAGTTTTTTGATATTCTCGTTATTATTAGAAAAGGGTTAGATTTTGGACTTTATTAATAAAAAAAAATTTAAAATTTTTCTAACTTTTTTTCAAATAGGAATTTCGAGATTCTAAGCTTATTAAATAAAAATATATATCTTATTATATAATATTATTGTTGTTATAACCTTATAAAGGGTAGATTTTAGAGTCGAAAAAGTTAAGCAGGAGAATTTAGGGGTCTATTATCAAAATTAAGCCGTACCTGAGAAAATTATACGTTCTTGGGCTTAGACTCTATAATTATTGCGTACGTAGTCAGCAGTGGCTAACCCCGAAGGGTGTTAGTATATAGAGTCTGAGTAACTGAGGCAAAGGTACCTTTGGCTGCTTGTAGCTCTCCGAACCTGATAGAACCAACCTGTCGGTGCGCTCTGTGCGCTCTCAGACAGGAGAAGAAAGTTCGAATCCAAGAGAAAACCCAACCCCATTGCGTTGCTCTCCAATTCATGATGCCCAGAAAAGTCGGAGCACCAGGTAGAGGCGGTCAATGTGGCGTAGTCACTGATGCCAAACACTCATCAATTGGGCCAATCGGAACAACATGCAACAAGGCGCGGACTTGGTGCGAAGGATATCCAATCCATGGCTTGCTTCTGGCTCTGATGGCTTCCTGCTTTGCGTCCAGTCTGGAACAGCATGACCGGAGTGTTCACGCTTGATCTTCCCAATCATCTCACAGCACATGATCAGAGCATGTACATGGTGTACTACGCCTAGAACCTGCTACTTTCTTCTTTCCCAAAAGTCTCAATTCTTTCCACCTCGAGTGTACCTCAAGTCACCTCTCTTCAAGTCTCCGAAGACTTGTACCCTTACCATGACGTCCCAAGTTCTAGGGTGGAGGGAGCTACTCAAATTCCCGAACGACGAGAACGTGAACCCCGCCATTGGGAACGCAGCAGACGAGGAGCCTGAGGTTAAGGAGCAGCGAGGATGGGCGTCTGCTGATGTATGGCTTTCAATTTGTTACAATGAGTTTTTCAGCATTTGCTGGAGAGTATATCTTATCTACTGATGGGATTTCCCGAACTCTGTTTCAGTGTAACATGTTCATTCTCAGAAGAAGTGGTCTTAATTAAACTATGTTCCTGCTGCTCTACTGCGAGATAACCAATATTGCTTTTCAACGAGTCTTGATAGCCTGTCTCAAGGGCTAAGTATACAAACAGACAGAAAGAAAAAAGCAGGCAGTGCGTCGAAATACCCTTCAAAGGAGTGGTCATTACGGTACTACATTCGTTCATCGTATGTACACAGCAGCTGACCGTCTCCCAAGATGAGGGTGCCCTTGAGAACCGTAGGCTCGTACTAGCTGTTGATGCGACATTAGTAGCCCTTCTCAAGCAAGAAGACACTGACGAGGATGGTTTGATCACTGTGGACGACAGTGGACCCAAGGTATAAGTACACTTACTCAATTCTTGAACAACTACTTACCCTCTTCTGTGGCAAGTCTTTTGCACCCGACAGTCTCACTCCAAACGGCAATGGTGTGGTCCAAATCAAGGGCAATTATCCTCTATCTAATCTACTGCAAGAGCTTTTCCTTGCCAAAAAGCATGGTGAAAAGTACCTCGAGATTGATACGAGCCAATTTACGGAGGACCCGGTCCATCGCTTGGAGCGCCTCATACAGGGTAGCTGGTGGGACAACCTCACACGGACTGTTGATGTTTCCGGAATTGCGAAGTCAGCCAAAGACGCGAAAGTCATTGAGTCTCATCCCCGAATCTATGTGCCGCGCGGCGCCCCAGAGCAGCATACATACTACACCAAGATCAAGGAAAACCATCCGGAGATCCATCTGGATGTTCAATGGCTCCCCAAAGACGAAGTGACCTCCCAATTCATCAAAAGCTTGAACGCCAAGCCTGGTACTTTAGCCCTCGAAATGGAGGAAGACGAGTCAGCCAAGGGCGGGTTCAGAGGTCTTCCCTTTATCGTTCCTGGAGGCAGATTCAATGAACTCTACAATTGGGATAGTTGTTTCTGTGCGTGGGGAATGCTAGACACACACTCTCATGTTGTCAAATCGATCATTCGACATTTCGCATTCGAGATTAAACACTACGGCAAGATTCTCAATGCCAATCGCTCATACTATCTGGGCAGGGCGCAGCCTCCATTTCTTACAGATCTTGCGCTGAGGACGTACACGGCGACGCGCCATGAGCCTGATTCCAAGGATCGCCTGAAATATGCTATCCTTGCCGCGATGAAAGAGTACCACAACTACTGGATGACGGCTCCAAGATACGACGAAGAGTCTGGACTCACGAGGTACCGGCCCATTGGAGCTGGGTTCCCGCCAGAATGCGAGCCGACCCAGTTCACCCACATAGTCGGACCCTACGCTGAGAGAAACAACATATCTGTCCCAGAATACATCCGTCAATACAACAACAGAGAGATCAAGGAACCAGAACTCGACACCTTCTGCCTCCACGACAGAGCCGTCCGCGAATGTGGTCACGACACAAGCAACCGCGTGGAAGGCGTCTGTGCCGATCTAGGCATGATCGATCTGCAATGCCTCCTCTACAAATACGAGACCGACATCGCAGACGTTATTCGCACCATCTTTGACGACCGGCTCGCCGTCCCAGCCGAATTCTGCGCACCAGGCCAGGTAGCTGATCGAATCGAGTCATCCGCTGTCTGGGATCGCGCTTCGAAAAGGAGGAAGCAGTTGATTGACAGGTATTGCTGGAACGAGGAGAAGGGGTTGTACTTCGACTACAATACCGTGACGAAACAGCAGACCGATTTCGAAACAGTAACGAGCCTCTGGCCATTGTGGTGCGGCGTTGCAAGTCCGCATCAAGCAGCTCTGCTTGTCGAGAAGGGCCTTCCGAAATTCGAATGCGTTGGCGGTCTCTCTACCGTTACGGAGAAGTCGAGAGGACCTATCGATGCTGCGCATCCTCAAAAGCAATGGGATTTTCCGTATGGATGGGCTCCGCATCAGATGCTTGCCTGGGATGGCTTGAAGCGGTATGGATATCAGGAGGAGGCCGAACGGCTCATCTATCGCTGGCTGCACATGATCATTAGAGTCTTTGTGGACTATAACGGTACCGTGGTGGAGAAATATGATGTCACGCAACTGAAAAGCCCGCACAAGGTGGAGGCGGAGTATGGGAATCAGGGTTTGGATTTCAAGTATGCTCCTGAGGAAGGGTGAGTTCATGTTCTCTTTCTGACATTTGATGTGGCGAATCAATGCTGACGATTTACAGATTTGGATGGACGAACGCAAGCATCATTCACGGTCTCTCACTACTCAGCTTGCATGCCAAGCGAGCACTTGGGGCGTGTGCACCGTATGAAGTATACGCTAAGGCTTCAAAGATGAGATGACAGGGTCGTGAGCTGAAAGATGATACGACCAGAAAAACTTATGGCCTACAGCCTTGAAAAGAAGAATAGACACCTGGACTGCCGCTGGGATGAGCTTTCGAGAAGGGTTCAGGATAAGGACATAGAAGATCTGGATGTGTATGCAATCAAGAATGATACATGCAATAAATAAGCACAGATCCCGCGATCTCGTAATTCATTGCTGCGACTAGCATGTAGCATTATACAAGACCCATGTATTCATCAACGAGCGTGCTCATTTTCGAAGCATTACCACTCCTACCCTCATCCCTAGCACAACGCCTTCGTGAAGTCATTCAACTTTGCTTGTTCCCCCTGGCTATGCCTGTCCGCTTGAGCTTCTTTTTCCCATCAATTCCTCCTCTCTCCCATAAACTCTCGTTCACACATCATTCAGCCATCTACTCCCGCCTCCACCTAGCCAGCCGCTCGCTCTCCCTCAGCTTATCCTCCAGCGCATCGTGCGCAGCCCGGCATTCTTTCTTATAGTCGTCCGTCTTCAGCTGGCCGGTGGCCTGCCCCGCTTGGCCCTGAGTGGTGGTGGCGGAGGAGGTGGGAGGGTTCTTGCCATCGGCGGTGTTGAGTTTGGAGCTGCCTAGGATGTTGAAGTTGGATTCTCTTTGGTCTGACATATTGGGATTGGTTTGTTGGATTTGGGTTGTGTTTGGGGAGGCGGGGGCGTAGTCTATTAATGAGGCGTTGGTTGAGATGGGCGGCAGTAGATGTATTTTGAGCAGCGAGTGTTCGAGTCGAGGAGGGTCTCCTATAAGTAGGGAAGTGAATGTTCTCTGATGTCTTGTGAGATGCAGAGGTATGTGATAGAAAGCTCCAGAATTTGGTTGCTGACAGTCTCCGCTTCGACTCCCCCTCGTTCCCCCACACTTTCCCCACCAAACGTCATATTGATAATTTAATACCCACGCCTATGAAAAAATACGTTACTAGCGGTCAATAAACATTCACAGTTTTTGCTGCACTGCGACCAAGATGTGAAGGCAAACCTTCAATGCTCCGGCCAATCTATCGACAATCATGCATCTTCTCTGCCCGCATCACCTTGCCTCATTTCCCTCGCAGGCTCTTCGCGTCTGCAGCTGCCGCCACTGCAGACCTCCAGCCGAGTCTGCCTCCCCCTACCCGGCACGAAAAGATCCATGAGGATCGTACCCTGCGCCAACTCTTCGATTCACAGCACTTCTGGCAGGAGTTCTCACACCAGTCTCCCGTCAAATCAATAGAAGCCCCAGGAGGTTTATTCAGGAATCGATACCTCACAAAGCCCTCGGGTTTCTTGGAATTCGCCCGCGATACCCGAGAGAGATGTCAAAAGACGGTGAAAGATGTTCTGCGGGCATCTTCAACTGAGGAATACAGAAAGATACCACATCAGCTCGATATATTGAGTGATAGTCTGTGTCGAGTTCTGGACGTGGCGGATTTCGTTCGCGCCACTCATCCGGACGCCCATTTTCAGGATGGTGCTGCGCAGGCATACGCCCTCCTGTGGGAGTATATGAACATCTTAAACACTACTCCGGGTCTTTACACACAGCTACAAAAAGCTATCTCAACTTCAGAGGTATGTTCACTATGGAGCGAGGAGGAGACCACTGTTGCTCGGATCCTGCTCAAAGACTTTTCAAACTCAGCCATCAACCTGCCTGAAATACAGAGAAAGAGCTTCGTAAGCTTTTCGAACGACATGAAGGAACTGGGACATCAATTCCTGGACGAAATGGGTCAAAGGCAACAGTGCTTGTATTTTGATAAAGGTCAATTGACCGGGATGGATCCAACATTGTTGCAGCACTTCCGCCCAGCCAAACGTGGACAAATCTCTCTTCCCACCATCGGTGATATGGCATATACTGCACTGGCATCAGTAGAAGATGAGGATGTTCGCCGAAGAATTTACATTGCTGGTAGACAAGCACCAAGAGACCAACTTGATATTCTGGAAGAGCTGATGTCAACACGAGCCGCGATCTCGAGGCTAGCAGGCTACGACACCTACGCGGAAATGAATTTGGCAGACAAAATGGCCAAGTCACCGGAAGCTGTCACCTCGTTCCTTACGGCGCTCGCGGCTGACAACACTCCTTATGTGGCCCGAGAACTTGAGAAGATGAAGAAGATGAAGGAAGAAGTTGGCAAATCTTCACCCATTGCTCCATGGGACATCATCTATTATCGCCATCGTCTGAATGCAAAATTGCAGTCAAAGTCGAGAAAGCCTGACTTCCTATCGGCCTACTTTTCCCTCGGGACAGTTATGCAGGGCCTCTCTCGTCTCTTTGACCGCCTCTACGGCATTCGCTTTGTACCCCGGCAACTGTCTCGCGGGGAAGCATGGGCGCCTGATGTGCGCCGTTTGGATGTTATCCACGAAGACGAAGGACATGTCGCAGTGCTATACGCTGATCTCTTTGCGCGCAACGGCAAAGCACCGAATCCAGCTCACTTCACGCTACGTTGCTCTCGGCTCATTTCTTCTTCTGAGATCAGTGAAGTGTCTGGGAATTCACAATTAGCCAGTGACGGTATGGCTACCGCCATTTCACCTGTCGACAATGAGCGTTACCAGCTTCCTACTATAGCTCTCATCTGCGACTTCCCTCATCCACCGAACCCCCACACTCCCACACTCCTCTCATTCCGCGATTTACAGACACTATTCCACGAGATGGGTCATGCAATTCATTCAATACTCGGTCGCACGTCGCATCAAGTTGTGTCTGGAACGCGGTGTGCCACAGACTTTGCAGAACTACCCTCGGTCTTGATGGAAAGCTTCGCCTCAGATCCTTCGGTACTCAACCTCTTCGCCCGCCATTGGGAGACAGACGAACCACTTCCCTACGAGATGGTGAAAGACATCCTGGATACTCAAAAGAGGGGACAGGGTCTACAAACCGAGACGCAAATCCTGTACAGTCTGCTCGATCAGGCTTACCACTCGGCACTCCCGTTTTCAGCCAATTTTGACAGCAGCAAAGTCTTCTTCGACATCTATGACAAATATGGAAGTTTACGTGAGCCCCGAGAGACTACTGCACAAGGCTTTTTCGGCCATCTTGTCGAGTACGGCGGGACTTACTACAGCTACTTGTTTGACCGAGCTATTGCTGGGAGAGTATGGAACCAAGTTTTTAGGGATGGAAAGCATGGAGGAGGGGTGGATAGGGAAGCTGGAGAGAGATTCAAGAACGAAGTGCTGAAGTGGGGCGGGGGACGGAACCCCTGGGCTTGCGTGAGTGCGGTGTTGGGCGATGAAAAGCTAAAAGAGGGGGGGAAAGAGGCAATGGAGGAAGTGGGCCGGTGGGGTGTTCATGATTGAATCTAAGGTAGATGGCAGGCTTTCCAGATTCCACAGCTGTCCGGTTTAGTCCTGTTTGATGAAGGCGAGCTTTCCCCCATGCATCACAGTGCTTCGAGGTTAACATGTACATTCACATTTAGGTCTCCTGGTCCATCATCGGCTCAATTCACATTTCGCACAAATTATGTGAATGCACGAATGACATCTCTGCTTTGATTTCACGTACACACAACTCTACTTATGCCTCACCTTCTTCCCCCATACCTTTTTTTGCATTGATACCACGGTCATGTGTATATCATACTGTCCAGTCATACCATGCTCTTCCTTACGCATGTGCGCTAAATGAATATACCAAAGGCAAACCAATTCTACAATCTTATTTCTCTCCTCCCCGTCCCTTTCCGCGATGTCCCCACCATATTCTGCAATCGAATTCCGTGTGCACTTCTATAAATATAGCATGAAGGTAAGCCCACTCAGGTCAGTCATTGCACCGAAAAAGACATATCATTACAAATCTTCGAATGCAGAAGACGCACCCAACGCTGTCGCATGGCTACCAAGCATAGCCATAATCCAACGTCGACAGAAACCATAATCTTCGAGACCAACGAGTCACCATTGATGACTTCGGGATCCTACGAGGATGTCAGCGGGGGTAATACCGTATGTGAATACGACTTAGGTCTAATCGGGCAGTATCTAAAAGATGGAATAAATACTCCAAAATCCTACGCTGCTCTCCTTCGTTGCTGGAACGTTGCGCGCCTGCACCGAGCGACTACTCGTCTAACGTCGAGACTTCGATATCAGGGAGAACGACTTCCTACAGAATCACTGTTTCCCAAGGCTGGGCGTTCTTCGTGGACAGAATTCCACTCCAACAACAGGACTTTCCTCAGACGGCCACTCACACTGCAGCCTCTCCCTCCATCACGTCAACACAGCACAGAAACTTCTCGCATCTGGGCAGCTGATACCACAGCTCAACGACCCGGATGGTTTTTCCAAAGATAAATGCGACCGTCTCCACGGCGGTGCATGCCCAAAGTCATTGCCGACTACGTGGGACAACTGGTTCGACTTTGACCTCGATGACCTCGACTCAGGATTACTCGGACGTGAAGGAGGATGTATATTGCTGAACGAATCTTGGTCGGCCCACACCCTGTGGATTGTGTTGTGGCACCCCGTGCGTTGCGGACTCAAAGGAGATGACCAAAGCGTGGCACGTACACCGTTGATAGAGGTATCAAGCAAGGCCTTGGAAGCAGTGGATGCAATTCGGAACGAGAATCAGAAGTATTTCAAGAAGCTCAGAAGTGCGAAAACCGGACCGAGGTACTCCTGTGAGTTCAGACGAAGCTCGGAAAGGAAGTAGAAGACTTTGACGACATCCTGAGGTCTAGCGGTATTGACTCAGCGATCCCAGGGTTGCTGAAAGAAGGATTGCAGATTGAAGAAGCCTGTTATGCGACTCGCCTAGCAGCTTTGGATGTAGTTCGAAACAGAGCTCAAGAGAAGAGATTGGAGGAGGCGTTGAAGTTGGCAAATAAGCCAGAGAAGGGGCTCCGGGATCCAAAAAGAGGAGATCTTGTTTGACTCCGCAGGAAAGACCAGGATAACCAACAATCTCACAACCAACGCTCTCACAAGGCGTCCGCACCCTGATACGTCGCGCGAAGGCTAGCTACGTTCTGGGGAGATGTCGAGCAGCAGGGGTAATTCCTTTTAAGAGCTGCCAAGTGATGAGGTCTTTTTCGCACCTGGGCGCAAATCTTTACTGGCACATGTCACAAAAGTCTTCAAAGCGGCCATAGGAAAGTGGAACATCCTACCATCGTCTGCAGCAACTGCAAACGGCTCGGCCATACTAGGTCGCTATTGCCTAGAGGCTGTTAACAGCAGGTGTGGCAATTACGGCTTGCCAGGTCATTCCAAAAAAGACTGCAGCCTACCAAGCAAGGGGAAGCTGACGTTCACACTTCCTGGCACCACCAAGTTGTACGAATATTTGGAATCGAATGCAGTACGAGATCCAACACAACAGAATATTGCAGTGCTCTCAAGGTCCCAACGGTCTTCCTGGATCGCAAACGCCACAGCGAAAACGAGTTGCAGCGATACCTTGCTACAAATGCCGGGACGGGCGGAGGTGTCTTCCTCGGACTTGACGGTTCTGAGTGCTGGACGGTCATTGGCGCTGCTTGGTGGCTTCTTCGACAGGCCTGCCCTATGTTCGAGTTCTACCTCGTGATTCGAGAATGCTCTTCGCTACTTTCAAATTCTACCTTGTCATTCGAGAATGCTCTTCGAAGCTTGCAAGAATTTGGCCTACGGCAGAGTGCCAGTCAGTCTCGCCACGCTGGCGTTGGAGGCGAAGACGATGCTGAAGCCAGCGGACATGTTCCAGCTATAATACCTAATTGGAAGTTCACTCCGTCCAAGGCTTGGGAGAATTTCATGGTTGAAGAGAGGTCGCTGGATCCTGACGAGGCCGCTTAGTGACTCCGCGCTGAACGACATGGTGAGCGATGACGACAGCCAAACTGAGGCTAAGGTGGGGAGTGAGCAGAATGCTGAATGAGATCTCTTTAAGGATTGCAAGGGAGCTAGCTAAAATGCGCTCCCCGCCTTCGGCATGGTTCGTTCTCACCGCGGGTCTTCGGACGTCCAGGTCTTTCACCATTCCAGAGCTTGCTGCTGGCAGTTGACGGGCGGCATGGGTTTGAAGCGCGATGCCACAACAGCTTACCAGGAACCAGACTGGATGAATTGGGGCCTAGCGGTTTCTGCCCTGGTTTGCTAATATGTGCTAGACAGCAGGCGACCTATCACCGGCCTGTGGACGTTCTGGGCTTTCGAACGTTGTTCTGCTAATATTTGGGTGTTGCCGAGCTTAGAATTTTTCCAGAGTTCTGGGTCGTCTAAGTCTACCGACAGAGGATTGAGTGCTCCGGTGCCTTGTGCCAAAGCTCTACCGAAGCACACTCACTTTCCCTTCATTTAAATAACGTTTCTCTCACGGTCTTCTTCGATTCTCCTTTGTTGTCCCTCCGGAAGAGTTCGTCATAGATTTTTACGAATCCAAGCCCACCTCCTTAATGCCTGGATTGCTCTCAATCTTGCCCCTCTTTATCTTGCAATCAAAGTACGATCTCTGTGTGCGCCGCTCAAGAGCCTTCGGACGGTAGAGGCTCAAGCTTGAGAAATGGTCGAGAGGTCGAAGCTGCCGTCGATATGGTCAAGCGCTTCTTGGACTTGGGCATGGAGCTGTTTGCAATAGGTGTGATGATTGGCTACCGTCGTCAGTATGACGCTCTCATTGAATTCCCTTGAGGATACAGCAAAACCAATCCCGGCCTTGCAAGACATTGCAGCGGCTGCGGAAAAGTCGTTGAACTTCAGAGCCTTCTTTCTTTATTGGCTGACTTCAGAATATTTCGCATGCCGCAAGCCATGGTGCTTTGTACTCCATCACATTGAGCATGTGTCATGTTGGATCAATCGTGACAGAACCAGATGCAAAATTGGGATCCGGGATGACACCGGCAAATGTCTTGCGGACTATTGTTTTCGATACGGATTTCATTTCCAGCATTGTTCCCAACAACAAGAATGCTGGGACAGCAACTGCTGATGCCACCCAAGTTCTGCTCGCTTAGAAACACATCGATGGCGAGTTGAGGCGAGACCTCCCCCAACCGACACCAGCCTCGACCGTAGCTGCTCTAACGGAGGAGCTAAGGCATCAGAAAGACATCTGGTTTGACATCTACGCCAAAGGCTACTAAGCCAAACCCCAAATAAACTCGACACAGCCGAATCGGGATCTGAACTAAAACAGACAAGGTCAGTATAATTCCTTTCGCTCCCAACTCCCCTACGGCTACAATGCTGGTGGATTTGGAGGTCACGGTGGGCCTTTCCACAGCCCCTGTGTGTTTGACATGCGTTGGGAAACAGATTTCGAGACGAAAGCGGACTTTCTAACATTCACGAGAAAACGACTCAGGGAGCGACTTCCTCAACAATTGCAAGATTCACCGAAGAATCCTCCGGTGGATGGAAAGTCTTGACAGCTGTCTCGTCACTGCACTTGATCTTGATCTTCTGACTTTGCTTAGCCTGGAACTATCTTCTTTAGGCAAAGCTATTCTTTTGGTGACAACACTGTTGAACAAGGCAAACATTTCATCAGCACGGGTATTCTACGATAGATGAAGAGGACAGCGGTGATGAACAACACCTTCCGCGAGCCACGGATTCAACAGTGGCGTGCAGTGAATGCTATGATCCAGCAAGCGCCGGAACTTGTGGGCATGAGATCGCCTCCGACGACGGAAATTGAGTCTAAGGATCTCAACTCATGAGATCCCCGTCTGGATGAGGCCGCTTTCTTTCTCTTTTCCCTTTTGTTCCAACCCATCCAGCCTGGCAGTTCAGCACCATTCCGCGTCAATACGCGCCTTCTGGAGGCCTTGCGGAGGCATCATTGCAGTGGGTGTTGGCGGTCACTGCCTTTGTCTCTGCCTTTGTGATACTTAGCATTTACTTTCCTTTGCTCCCATCCCACCCTCTCAAGTCACTTTGAGCATTGCAGGGACCGTACGATGTTCTCTGGGTTGGGGCAAATGCTATTTCTTTCAGTATTCCCGCCTTACAACAAAAGATTCCAGCACATTTTGATTTCCCAATAGTTGACGGCAACAGAAGCGGCACCTCCTGGTGAACCCGACTTAAATTACTTCGAATTGCTATAAGACGCTCTTCGTGGAAAGCCCTAGCAAGGTTAACATCGCCCAACAAGACTGTTTGACATCTCTAAGTATAAGAAGGCCCTAATTACAACCAGTACATTCTTTACGTCGGAAGGTCTCTGCCGAGGTATTAGAAAAACTGAATGTTTGATAATAAGAAATTTGACTTGTTGATATTTCAGATCTATTAACAGCTATAAGATTGGTAAACGAAAACAAGGTCATTCTATACGACAAAAATATAATTTCTGCCAAAGAAGTCATTCGCGGAACAGAAGGACTAATTAAAAAGAAACGAGTCCGCAAATCTGCAGCGGAGGTGCGTGAAAGTCTCCCACCAGTATCGCGTAAGGTGCCGCCGGAGTGAAAGAATCAGCAAAGAATGATCCGTCACATCTACATCCATCGACGAAGCACTCACATGACCAAGTAACACAGACAGTCGCCTCGCGGAGAATGGGAAGTATCATCGCAGGGCAGGGACCCATCAACATCACCAACGCCCACATGGCCGCAGCTAGAGCCGAAGCATATGGTGAGGAGATGAAAGAGGACGAGGCACGAATTCGTCTCATCGTGAAGAATTGTACAGCAGTGGATGGAAACCTTCGGGCCGCGGTTTTCTCGATACTATTGGACCGATGTATGGGACCTAACGGTCTGATTCGAAACACTTTTTCTAATTGGCCAGAGTGGAGTTGATATACTGGTACTGATGTGAAGTGATACCTTGGGAGATCGTAAGTATGGGAAACAGTGCGGCTGCTGAATGATCTTGGATGCCGAAGCATGAGCATACTACTAAAAATATTGTGGACGCGGAATTGGTAAAGTTGTTTCCCTGTCCTCCTTTTGATTTTTCTTTGCTTCCTGGGGCTTCAAGACACTCTTACTTACTACACTCTTGCATTTTCTGCTACAGAAGCAGCCTTCTTTTTTTATTAAAAAACTTTATCTGAAGACTACTCGAGATGAAAGAGAAATTTAGTTGCTGCTAGGCAGTGGCAGTATTGAGAGAGAATAAGCCAATAAGCAGCCTTCCGAGTATTGCTTCGCAAAAGCTTGGAGCAGTAAAAGCCGTACACAAGGGCAAGATAGAAGCTGAGGATAAAGAGGAAGAATATAATACGAATGTTCATACAGCGGTACTAAAGCAGATCAAAGACCCCAATGGAGTATGTAACATGACAGCGCGGGGCATAAACTACCTGATTGAACGGACGAGCTGAGTAGCAACTCGAGAATAGAGTTGAACGAACGACCTAGCATCACTTATCTAACGAGGAACCGCAACAAACAATCTTCACAAGCTATATGGCTAGCAAACTCTCATCGCTCAGAGCTCAGACATGGTTTGTGTCAACAGCAATTGAGCGACTCGGTCGCTTCTTCTGCCCTGGGGGCTATCGTGTCCTAGATTATACCCGGGCTTCGTTAGAACATCCAGAGCAACATCCTTATCACTTATCATTACCATCAGCAGACCTTGGCATCTACCGTCTCCTACAGCTCCCAGCTAGAGCAGGAAAATCGTCATCAAAGATCATCACCACTTTTAAAAGTCTCGACACCCAGTGACGGCCGGCCGGAAAGGAAATTAACAAAAATTTAAGTCCGTTGTGGCTTTCTGGTACAAATCCGGAACACCAGCACACATTCCCTGCGATCAAGAACGCAGTCACAAAGCCCTACGTCTCGGGAGCTGACGCCCTACCCCACAACACCACCATCCTCATATATCCACCTCGAAGACTGGGTCTGCTGCGGGAAGTGGATCTGCGATATTCTTCCGCACCCCAACTCAAAGATTCAGGGGTCGGTATGTAGAAACATGCCCAAAAAAACTTCGGCGCGCGATGTCAAAGGCGTGTTTATATCACAACGTTCCAACTCACACCCCAAAGCAAATCCAACGAAACAGAGAGAGGAAGTTCAGCAGCTGGCAACGCATGCAAGAAATGCTAGCTTCACTCAGCCCCTTGATTAGCCTACCCCTCTATTGCCTCACCCACACTCTCGTCTCGTCTCGTCTCGTCTCGTCTTATGCCCTTCTCCGCCTATACCATTGTATCCCCTTCTTTACCATCAATCCTGCACTCTCATGTGCGGTACGCACAGCTACTCCCCTCACCAGTCCATAGAACGTTTCAGCTTTATTTTCGAGCAATGCGATTGCCGATGGAGTGTTGAATAATATGAGGTAGGATTTATTGATGCGGGTTCAGACGATGGCAACGCCTCCGAGGGGGGACGAGGCTGGGTGGGCTCTTTTCTTGAGCTGATGATGGAGAGGAAGGAAGGAAGGAAGGAAGGAAGGAAGGAAGGAAGGAAGGGGGTGGTGGTGGTAAGTTGGAGGTGGAGCTTATACGAGCGATTGAATCTGCGGTGTTGGAGTAGTTTTTCTTCAGGGGAAAAGGGGGGGTGGGGGGGTTTGATATCGGTAGTCTAAGATGGGGAAAATAATAGTACGTGGAATTGAATGTATACAACGAGATGACTGATAGTGAAGGAGAGTAGATGTTGAAGTACTAGGATACTGCTGATGATATCATATCTTCCGGGTTAATGAACCTGTCCGTGCATACCTCTGTCACGTCAATCCTGATAACAACTTTAGAATAGTAGGCTCATCAAGCGTGGACTAATGCAACAACTTCACACCCGAATCGACGGTCACGTGAACATTTGGAGGTTCTGACGGTCTGGAAGGGAGTGGTTGTCTGATGAGTAAGGGGGAAAGATGCGGGGGCAATTTAGTGGATAGAGAGAGTCAGGACTGCTAGGAGAGAACATCTCTTCGGCGCGAGAGTGGTTCTTGCTCGGGTCATGACGATATCGATGCCGTGACCCGATGGGTCGGCGCGACGGGGACTAAGTCTGGCAGACATCTTTGGCCCGTGAAAGGGAAGTTGAGATAGAAGAGCGTGAGGAAGTGAACGAGCCTGATTTGGAGAGCAGTGGGGGTGTTCTCAGGGTTTGACGATAGAGGATCTCGGAAAGTAGGGATAGATCAGTATGGTACTAGGACGAGGACTGGGAGGAGGGGTTTAGGGGTATCTAGCAATCAAAGAACAGGATCTCCAATAGTGAATGCTCGCCAATTGTGGCAGGGGCAGATGGAGATGGGTAGGGAACGTATCCACCGATTCCGCTTCATCTTTGTTGGCTGCGACTGCTGTGACTGTCCGTGGCAAGGCGTCTTGATAGATGGGGTGCTCGAGGTTTCATGTGGTTTGGCAACTCACAGAATGCCTCATCCGTGGGAGAACCAAATCTTCCTTGATTCGGTTAATGTGCCACACTCGTATGTGCTGAAACCCGTTCTCCAAGCCCTGTGGAAGTCACTTACGGGCTGAGGGCAAGAAGTTGGATTCGTTGTGAAGACTAATGATTCAAAAACGGTGGACCACGCCGCAAGCGCTGAAACATGGTCCTCCACGTCCTGCTCAGCTTCTTCCACAAGCAGATACGTTATGAGGACGCTTCTCTTTGCGGCGTGAAAGAATGAATCTAGTGATGAAATTAGAATACATCGGACGCCGTAAGCACTCTGAATAATCTTCAAATGTTTCGTCTCTGATCGCTCTCACATCCTCTACAGCGGCTCCTCCGCCTGCAGGCATGTTCCATGTATGCATCCTGCCTCATGTGCGACATCCTCTAGGTACATGATACTTGCCTTAGCGGCCTCTTTCCGATCCGGTTCCGCTTCCCTCCCTCTTTGGCAAACGCCGCGTAGGGTCCAGGGCAAGGATAGCCTGAGGAAAGATTCATTCGAGACTTCGCTGCAGCGCCGTTGTCTTGTTTGCTTCCGGTATTTTGTAGTGCCGATCCTTTCGCTTATTGATACATCCAAAAGGGCATGGCAATTGACACAGCCTTCTTGAGATCCGATGATTGAAGAGATGGCAAGGGGATACGAGAATGGGGGGCGTTGGGGTGGCCGCGACAGGTTCCACTTGGGTGATTAAGCTGATTACGGAGTTAGTAGAATTGCTAATGAAAAACGATTATCGTGGTGCTATCTTTGGGGGAGGGCAGGGCAGGGCAGGTCAAGGGAGGACGATGATTTTTTAAGGTGGCTTGGCTTCGTAGCGTGCTCGTGACAATCGAGGGAGGGGTCATGGACGTGGTAAGGATTCATTGGTTGGCTTGGGAGAGTACCTAATTTTGACCAAGATTGCGAAAATTTGACTACTTACTCCCTTTCGTTGAGAGGATTTAGAAGAGTCAATTATGACACAAGTCATGTTGGTCAGTGAGATGATGTGCGAATATTCTGATGGTGGACATGCTCATTTTCTGTTCGATGGAAGCTTTGGTAGCTTCCATCTGCACAGGCCGACGGCATGGAAACGGGCAATACATGCATAAGGTATCCTTTGCGGGATCTAAGGGCAACCACTGTACTGCTGAAAGACCCGCAGGCCAATGACACGTCCTGGCCCTATTCCACTCTCTCCTCGTTGTTCTCAGTAATCGCTTCTGGTCCTGCCGCACAAAGCACCATCGTGGCACAGGGGGTGGGGAAGGCCCGGGATCAAATGTCTTTTTTTTTTAGTGAAACACATCGCCATTCCAACAGTACAGCCTTCTACCCCCTACTCCATATGTCATTGTGAATAACGATCGCACCTCAGACATATGCACGGCATCATGGGAACGGATGCACTGTGAGCTTACTTGGTCGATCATTCAGAAGCGGTGAGGGTGTGAGAAAAGGCAGTGGCATGCAAGGGGTCAACAGCAAGGCTCAGTAGCTTTTTTGGATGCTTTCTCCCTGCTTTAGGTACGTATTTCTAAGATTTACAGAGGTACCTCATCAATCATCCATCCTTTGTTTCCGTGCCACGTTGCTGAGACTGTGACGCCGTGTTTGCGAGCAACCCATTTGACGAAAGTTGGACAGTTGGGCAGTGGGCTCAGTCATCGTCTTGCAGTTTTCGGTGCTGGTCTTCTGGCTTTGGATGCCAGCGCATCGAATCCCACCCCACTAAGGGAACAGACAGCCTATCAATTGCCCCTCCCCAACTCTTCTCCACACGCACTGACATCCAAAGCTTTTCCAATCTCTTAGCTCTACTCCTTCAATCATCTGAGGGGCCATCTTTTATCATTTCGTAGCCTTGCCGCCTCGCTCAACAAATTCCAACACGGGACTCCTCCCTGTTGTTTGCCTTCTGACAGCGGTTCGAGACTCCGCGCTCCATGCCAATTCCCCCCAATTTGGGCCCTGAAACAAGCAACTGGTACCGGGGAGTGGGGAGTGGGGAGTGTGTTTATCGGTTCGCTTATTACTAGATACAGAGTACGTACTTCAGGCACTTGCACTAGGGAACAATCTCGTTGTCGAGTCAGGCCATAGCCTCGTCCGCGGATTTGTAATTGGGGGTGGATGGAAGTCGGTATTGTTTCGAATCAGGGAGATTTCGTCCCTGACTGTGGATTGCTTCCTGCATGCCGCGGCTGTGTCGGGAGATAAAACACAATGCAGACTTTCGGGTTTGCGTTCGCCACGAGAACACATATTGCCTGGAATAGTATCATACAGCCCAGGATTGGCTTCCTCCCTCCTTGCAAATCTCCACCATTGTCACATTGTGTCCTCGTCCAACGGCAGAGGTCGATTACACGCCCAAGTCAAGGCCGCCCGCACACATGTAGAAGTACTCGGTAGGATGGGTGGAAATAAGAAGTGTCGAGATTCTTCTGGACTCCAGGGTAGAGCATTCGTGTAGCGAGTGCGTTGGAAGATCTTCACCAGCCACGGGCCGAAAGCAGTCGCGTTCCTATTGGTGAGAGCTGCACCAGCCAGGAAGATTGATTCTGATTCGCTCTCTTCCAGTCAAGACCTGGGACAGATCCGTCTTCTGCTGACAGGATCGAGAGAAGTCTTCTCCTCGGTCATTGATTCGACAATGATTCGACACCAGCTTTGTCTGCACAAATTAGATGGGCTAACAAAGACTATCCATGCAGCCCAGACGCATGTTGAGCCTTCTCAGACACGGTGGCTTCATTTTCGACGACAATGTTGTCGGTCACGGACCCTGCTCACTTTCCTTTTGGCGACTGCACTATTCCTGGTGAGGAGTGATTGACCATCGCTCTGCCGTGGGGGATCTGAATCACTACCTGTCCGTCACACAACCTGCCCCCTACCTGATCACTTTGCCATCCATTGCTCCAAATTCCCTGTCGAGGCACAGCATCCGTAGATTAACTAGTCGACAATAAAGTGGATAGACTGGATAGACAGCCATCACCTTCAATAAGGGCGCCCCGAGCCGCTCATGCATTGAAAGGGCACCGTCTCCCGCACTGCATCACCGCTGCGAATCCACGAATAACCCAGGAATCCCAACACAGCCTCTCTCTGTCCACACATATCTCTACCAGGACACTACCCTTTCTACAGCATCTGCCTTCTTCTTTGCTATATGCCCGTGCATTCGTCCTTCGCGGCTCGTTGAGAATTATCCTGTGTTTTCTACGGAACACTGACCAGCCAATACCGAAGTCGACATTTCGGTATCCGTCTGCCGAAAAGAGCGAGGTGTAACTGGCAAATCAACAACAGCGATCGAAACAGCTCTGCGCCGACTCCGGCCCATTCACTTCCTCGCACTCTCTACAATCTACCAGTTCTCCAACATTGCGATTGAAGTTCTCTCGACGAGACTCTTCCATCGCATTCAAAGTTCAAACGTCGGTGGTGCCTCTGTCGAGAATTTGGAGATTGACAAGTCACGAGTTGGCATTAAGGCTGTCCTATCATTGGTATCAGACGGCCCTTCCTTCTTTTTGGGCTGGGCGCCAGCGGGGCAGCTAACGGGAAGCTAGACAGCCATCCAACGCAGAAACCGATCGCAGTCGCCTAGGAGCCCACCACTAACAACTTTCTCCCCCCCCCAGCCTCTCCTTCTTCCCCCCCCCCTCCTCCCTCCCTCCCCCCGCGCCAAAAAAAAAAGAGAGGAGAGAAAGGGAGCAAATACTTCTCTCAGCCCTTTCGTGTTACGCATGAGCGTTGTTTGAGACAGGAGGTACGTCACCCAAATGCGCCTATAGATACATTCCTTCACCTCTTCTTCACGTCCTTTCATGCCGCCGTCCTTGCTCTGTGGTGGCCTTGCAGTAGACGCTAACTCAATCAGTTCACCTGCGGAGTAGATCCAAACCTCCTCCAGGCTTGCTACAATTCCACGATACCGCAACGACTTTTCATGACCTGGTACGATCTTTGTCCTGACCCAGAAAAATACCATCAAACGCCAGTTCCCGATAGACGTGCGTCTGTAGCAATTCCCCGTTGCTCTTCCCGCTCTTTGACCTGTCCTACCAAGAAAGAAATCCATACATGCAGCAACAGCGCTTCTCCACCTGCAAACCGCCCTTACGAATGCCCTCTTAACGACCGATAACGAGCTACACGTCTTTGTCCCCGTTGCAGTACTTCAAGCGGACTCCTTCCTCGTGCAAGCGCCTGTTCCTGTGTAACAGTCCTCTGTACATCAGCTTCTACATCGTGCATACCACCTTTCGCCTCGATAACGACCCCGAACCATCTCCCACTGCTGCGCTCAAGCTACCGACTAGCAAAAATCCCCATCGAGTCAACCTGCGCAGCCACACCAGCATCCTGAAACCGTCGCCAGGTACATAAAACCCAAATCCGAGGATCCACCACGAGACTACAGGCAATTACGTCGCACTTCTTGAGCTGCCTCGAAGAGGTCTAGCTTGGTGGTTTTCTCAGAAAAAGGTCATTCAAGACCATTACACGTCAATACCGAAAAACTGGAGCTACCGTCGATTTCCCAGGTGCAGACCCGTGGCCCTGCCGACTCGCCTTGGTTTTCCTCACAACCCTCTCAACGTTCCACCTACTCCAACGATCGATTGCCGGACCTACATCTTCGTCAATCATATACGTCGAGCGCATCTTTTGGCTCGGACGCAGCCCGGGTCGCAGTGGCGGATCACACCTCAAGCGGCGTGTCCAATCATTATTCTACTCCAAAGCCGGATCTCTACTCACAGAACCATCCTGATATCGGGTTGAAGACACCGTCACCTTCACCGACCTCACAAGGCATCCCGCCCTCGATTCACAGCTTGCCTGAGCACTTGCAACATTCTCAACAAGGGCAGTACAGGCAGCCAAGCGAGCAGCCTGCTCTTGCGATGAATCATCAGCAGCCATCGTATTTGGACTCCCATCAATCACAAATGTCAGCTGGTCAACCATATGCAGCTCCGCCAACGACCTCGGGCGGTATGCCCCAATACCCGCCATATCAACAACACTCGCAGCAACCACCGGTCCTGCAACCTGGCCATGGTACCTATGCGTCATCACCAGCATCTTATCAATACGGATACCCAGGTGGGATGACCTCTCCCCATGGATCTGGTCAACCAATCTCATCATCGATGCCGCCAGGCATGCCTGGACTCCCTTCACTCCCAAGTAAGAGCAATCCGTCTATGGTACCAAGACTCAGGCTGACCCGGAGCAACAGCAATGGCGGCAGGCGCCCCCGCAGCGCACACTTACATTGGTGCGCCCAACGGACCCCCTGGGCCTGCGTATCAACAGCAAGCCCCAGACACAAGCGGTCAAGTCGCTCCTTCAGGCATGAAACCTCGAGTCACTGCCACGTTATGGGAAGATGAGGGATGCATGTGCTTTCAGGTTGAGAGCAATGGACTTTGCGTTGCAAGACGCGATGGTGAGGCGCCTTATCCGCAATGTCCCTCCCTTCAGAATGCAAACAAGGTTGCGATGAACACATGGCTAACCTCTTATCAAAGATAACCACATGATCAACGGAACGAAGCTCTTGAATGTGGCTGGCATGACGCGTGGACGTCGCGATGGAATACTCAAAAGCGAGAAAAGCCGTAACGTCGTGAAAATCGGCCCCATGCATCTCAAGGGCGTATGGTATGTAGCTCTTAGAGACTTTACGCTCGCCACAGCTGCTGATAGTCTTCAGGATACCCTTCGAGCGAGCACTCGATTTTGCGAACAAGGAAAAGATACTGGACAAGCTGTATCCTCTTTTCGTACACAACATCGGGGCCTTACTCTATCATCCCACAAACCACAATCGGACCAATGCCGTTATGGCCGCAAACGCGGATCGTCGCAAGCTGGATATTTCTAAGCAGGGTGGGATGCCATCTGCCACACAGCCTCCTTCCTTGACTCACCATCATTCCATGAATAGCTCCGTCGGCGGCCAGCAACCTCACTCAATAGCCCCTCATCCGGCTCCCGGAAGACCAGGTTTGGACAGGGCTCACACCTTCCCAACGCCGCCAACAAGCGCCAGCGCTTCGGGAGCAATTACTGGCTTGAATGGTCAAAGCGGCTCTTATGACTGGACTGGTGGAAGCATGAGCGGTAACGGCGTTCAAGGAGGTCAGCCTCTGATGATGGAAAACCATCCGCATTCGACTCCTGCAACGCCCGCAACTACGCCTCCCGGCTCCTCACTGCCGACCCTTCAACCATATCAGAGCCAGCCATCTTATGATAATTCAAGACCGATGTACTCCACTGCTACATCACAGCACCCTCAATATGCATCTCAACAACAAAGCATGATCCGCAGCGGGTCCCTACAATCAGACACCTTTCCCAAACAAGAAATGGGTCCTCCCACCACTAGGTTATCGGGTTCGAGGTCGGACAGCGATCAGGGTGGCATAAAACTAGACCCCTACGCTCAAAGCCAAGGCAATGAGCATGTGAGCCATGGTACAGGCGAAGCAGAGGCAGAGCATGAGCACGATACCGATTACGCCAATGGTCAAGCGTATCCTTCCCAACATAGTTCGTATGGGAGCTATTCATCCGAGTACAAGCTGGGCTCCTACAACGGGGATCACTCGCAAACGGCTCCCGAAGTCAATGGATCTCCCGCTGTCCAGAATGGTTCGGGAAGGGTGACTCCACGTAACGGGTCCGTCTCGCAGTCTGCTTGGGCTGCTGGCTACCAAACGCCTCCACGTGCTGCTCCTTCGAGCAACCTCTATAATCCTACGAGTGATACTCGTGGGACATTGCCTAATGGGAACTCCAATGGCGACGGATACATTCCAGGACCGTACGCCCCTACCCAAATGAATGGCAACCACAAGCGTGGGCGTGAAGAGGACGATCATCACGCTCGTCCAGAAAGCCGCAACGAGGACATCGATAACCTTAAGCGCCGCAAACAAAGCGCCTCACATATTGGTCTGGTCAATGGCTCATTCGACAATGACTCACGACCTATCAATCGAGCTCGAAGCACGGCGACGAAAAGCTCTCGTCGATGAGATGCTGTCTAATGAATGATGTGATCATGACTTTGCAACGATATCCTTGTGCGAACCGTCGTAGATCTCCCCCTTGGGTAGTTCAAGCTTCGATGCCTTCATCTATCTAATCTTTTGAGCTTATAGCCGGATTCACCCCGCGTGGCACACCACCTCGTCTCGAAATCAACAACGCCCAAACAATAGACATTCGGACCATTTAACGACCTCTTGTCTCTAGTATCATTTACCTCTACATTTCCACCCCAACAAACGACCTTTACGACACCAAAGGAGACAGTCTCCAATGACATCTCCAACCAATCCTCACGACCTACCTTCTCCTTCATTCGCCCCAATCTATTTTTTCCAACAAATTATTTTAACGATAACGAATTTCCTTTTACGACAACGCGGATCTGCAAACAGCCGGTATGGTATGGATATGGTATGGTATGGTATGATAATGGATATTCGCTCGATCGGTGCCTTCACATCGTGTGCAACTTGACTTTCAAAAAAAGCCTTCTTACGGTCTTAGTCCGGAGACGGCTCGGAAACGAGAGGGTGGAAGAACGAGCGGAAGAGACGGGAACCTGGGCGAGAACAATAATGAGTTGGGCAGTCTTCTCCCATCGACGTGTGCGGATTCTGTGTTAGGCTCGAAGGATGTGTCTGCATTTGTCGATGTGGCTATCTAGTGGCTTAGGAGATACACTAGGATAGCTACACCATGGAGAAATTGTTTGGCTCGCATATCAACATCGACAGCTCTACGCTAACCTCTACATCTTTTCCTTTTCAGCTTCCATCAGACGGGCGCATATATCTCCCCCAGATACATCGCCCGATTCCTTCCCTTGGCTCAATGTTTTACCAACGAGTCTGACATCGTCAAAGTAACACCCGTCATATCTTTCCCCTTTTGATAGCTCACGCGGTAGTAGAGCGCATATATCCTCCCCAGATTCACTAATGCCTCTCTCATTCACTGGACTGGGACTAACTTCCACCACTAGAACCCCCTTTCCTCTTCTAATCTCTACCAAATCGAGCGGGTATAGTGATTCCATACGGAGTACTTGATCGACCATCCCATTCCAATCTCCCCGAGCTCGACCGAAACATATCGCAAGCCCCCTACCAACTACTCTAACTATCAGCTGAACCATCTCGCCCTGATCGACAGGCGGCTGTACAATGCACATCTTCACAGCCACAGGAGTGATCCGAGTGAACATCCCTGCATGCCGATCTGCTCCACATGTAACATCCAGTCATCTCTCCTTCGCATGCAGGACCTGCGCGAACGACTAAGACTGCGAGATGGCGGATTATCACCTTTAGACGAGCTCGCATTGACCAACAGCTGTGGTAGTCGAATGACCAACAGCTTGGCTCACCGGAGCGACTCACCACCACTGCTAGCATACCCATTAAGTCACACATAGTACAAACATCAAAACACTTACCTCTAACCCACCCAACCACACCCCTATCCTCCCTACGCAGGGCACTTCACCAAAACCAGCACTTCTTCCCCAACCCCAGCCCCAACACGCCCACGTGAACTATAGGCAAGTTCACCTGACTGAACCACTGACACACTTCCCAGAGAACTACTCCCCACTGAAGCCCTCCACTCCCCACCACTTTCCCCCGTTTTCCGCCGGGCGACCCAACCGTTGTCACACACCTGACCTCCGCACTGAAGCACTTCTCGCCACTGAACCCCGTCCCTAAACCTCCTAACCACTGACCCCTCTTCCCCTCCCATCCCCCGAGTCGCAGCCAGGGGCCGCAGTCAGGGTTCCCACTCACGGCCCCCCTCCTCCCCCGGCGGGGCACGACAGCCACGGCCGATAGAGCTGACTGAGCACCGCTACTTCCTTCCTCTTTCCCCCGTCTCCCTTCCTCTCTATCTCTAGCGAGCCAAGTATTAATCACAAGCACGACCGGTAGCGTAATCCGCGCCCCGCCTCCCTTCCCCATCCAGCTGATGAAATCAGCTACAAGCGCGACTCGCAGCCCCCCGGCAGCTCGATCGCAGCACAATCCGCAGCACCTTTCGCGGCCCCGCCCGCAGCCACATCCGCAGTCCCACCCGCAGCCCCCAACGGCAGCCCCCAACGGCAGCACAACCCGCAGTGAGCAGCGTCGAACAGCACAAAGCAGCACCGAAAATTGCCAAGTATGGCTGGGGAAGGTGGAAGGTGGCCGGAGAAAGCGGGATATAGCAGGGGAAAGGGGAAGATAGCAGAGAAGTGGGAGATGGCTGGTAGGGGTGGGAGATAGCCAAGAAAGTGGTAGAGCTGGCGAGCGTGGTCGTGTGCTGGTGTGCTGGGTTATTGGTTTCTGGGCTTATGGTTTAGATAGCACCGTCACTGTTCGGGGTTGGAATGTTCGGGCGAGGGGAGGCGTTGATTGTGTTGGGACCTGTAATGGCTGTGCTGAGGTGGGGGGAGGCTGCTCCTTTTGGGTTTGGACAGGGAGTGGAGGGAGGGTTTACTGGGGTTCGGATTGTGCGGGAGGGGAGGGGAGGGTATGGTTGGGGTTGGGGGTGTACTAGAGGGGCGGTGATGGTGGTATTGGTGAGGGAGATGGTGATGATGGGATATTGGTCGGTGAGGATGGTGATCGTGATGGTTTGGTGATCGCTTGGTGCGGGTTTGTTCAGACTTATATATATACATATGTCAGACGCACCAGCAAAGAAATTTATTGCACTCCACCATTATGGGCATTGGCTCCCGCATCGTCATTTCCAGACCTTGTTAGGCCCTGGTTTTCCTGTTTCCATTCATTTCCCATCTATTAGTGCGTGTCTACTCGTTCACTCCTGCTCAGGCTCCCAAACGTGTACGTAGGGAGCTGATGCTCTTGTATTCAGACAATCAGAAGATTTCTCATTTCCCTCGGTGGTGCTGCATCCAACAATATCATATGTACACCCCGAACTTGGCATTGAGAATTGCCGTTATGATGGGAAGAGGAAGAGGGGCCGCTTTAGAGGGAGTATTGAATAAGCGGAAGGGAGCATCCAGGGGGCTGGGGGAGCACTGGGGGAGCACGGGGAGCATAATATGTCCAGTGCAGGGGCGTACCAATAGCAGCCTGAAACCGCTCCATCCACATCTGCCCTCATCATTACTCGATACATCCAACTCCGCCTGTTGCCGACCTTTGACATCGGCATTTCCTATCAGAAGATGCAATTGCACCTTCGGTGACAGGTCAAGTCCTCTAGGTACAGTTGCTGGGACATCAGTACGAATGCATCTACCGGATATTAATATCGCTTATCAATAACGAACTTGAAAACGTATAAAGCGAATGTTTTTTCAAATAAGAGAAAAAGATATTAATTATTTTAAGAAATAGACGAATATATAGATAAACAAATGATAGTTGTTTTTATAATAATAATAAATATTTGCTTTTAAAAGATTTAAATTCATTTAAAATTGACAGATTAAAAAACATAGAAACTGAACCTTTTTCTTAAATAAATAAAAATTAAATAAAAATTAAACAAAAATTTAATAAATAATAAATAAATAATAAATAAATAATAAATAAATAATAAATAAATTTATAATAAATAAATAATAAATAAATAATAAATAAATAATAAATAAATAATAAATAAATAATAAATAAATAATAAATAAATAATAAATAAATAATAAATAAATAATAAATAAATAATAAATAAATAATAAATTAAATTATTATAAATTATTATAAATTCGTTTTATATAAATGTAATTTCATTTATTAATAGCGAATTAAAAAACATATAAAACGAACGTTCTTTTAAACGAATAAAATAATAATAATTAATTTTGATTATTAATTAAAAAATAAACATATATAAAAAGAAAAATTGTTTAAAAATAATATACGTTTTCTTTATAAAAAAATTTAACCTGTTTATTAATAAGGACTTCCAAAATGCATAAAGCGAACGTTTTTTTAAACAAACAATTTCTTTTTAATTATTTAAAAAGAATGAATAAATAAACAAATATATAAGAATTCATTATATATCAGCAAATCCGGAAACCTTATTTTGGTACGTTTAGCAACTAAAATCTGGACTAGCGGATCTATTTATATCCAAATTTCTTAGTATAAAATATACCAAATTAGAACATAATCAGCAGCTATTTAACACTACCAAAAAAAAAAAATTTTGTTTTAAATCCCCGTTTAAGTAGGGTTTATACGCTAGTCCTATATAAGTAATATAACTTTAATTAGGGCTATTTTTAGCGAAATTTTCTGTAATGCCATAGGCTAGGGGTTGGTAGCAATGTAAAATCAAGAAGGAAGTTTTATTCTATAATAAAATTAATTATTAAAAAAAAAAAAGGGCCAGGGTTTAATATATATTTAACGCTAGGATTATATATATTAAATATATATATATTATTGATATTAATAATATTATACCTTAAAGCCCTTAAGGGCCCAAATATATAATAATCTAAATAACTTATATATTAATTTTTGATAATTACTTCCCCTTTTTATAAATTTAATTTCGAATTATATATTAATATATTAAGAAAACCTTTAATCTTATAAAAAATAGGGAAAGATATTATATATATATTTATTATATATAGTTTATATAAAAGCAATATTATATATATATATATTATTTAATATAAATAATAATAATATATTAATATTTATATATAAATATATTTAGGTTTTGTTTTAATATATTATATAACAAATATATTTTAAATATATTATTATTAATATTTTATAATAATTTATATATATAAAGCTTATAATATTAATAATTATAAATATATTAATATAATATTTATATCTTTATTTTATTTATATCTTTTTTCTCTTTAATATTTTAATTACGGTTTGCTTATTATTACCTTTTTTAATATTATATATATATAATTTTTATATATTTATAATATTTATACTTATTCTTTTTTCTTTTTATATTAAAAATATTAATTTTTTATTTAAGTTTATTTATTTTATTAAATATATTAAACTTTAAAAATATTATATTTATTATATATAATAATTATATTATACCCGAGTCTTTTAAATATTTAGAAAGTATTATTATTAATTTAACAAATTTTAATTTTAAAAAAGAAAAAAAATTCGTTTTAATATACTTTTTTTTATATTTGATTTTATTATTATAAACAGCTTTTATTAAATAAAGAAATAGTTTAAGAGCAAAATACGCCTAAAAGTTATTATATTTAATTATTAAAGCTTTTTTGCTTTTAAGCAAAATATTATATCTAGCTTATACAAAAGTAATAAATTGCTTATATTTTTAAAATATTAAATATATACTTTTATTAGATTTTTTACTATTTTTACCTTTAAAGAGTCTCTTCCTTCTTATACTTCAAATACGCTTAATAAATAAATAAAGCGTAATTAAATTTATATTTCAAAAAATAAACGCCTGGCTTTTAAATTTAATAATATAAGTTTTTTAATTTAATATAAAATATATATTTTTAATATATTTATAATTAATTCTTATTAAGATTACCGATCGTAGCGTTATTATTAAGTTTATTTTATTAAAGTTTCTTTATATCCGTTATTTATATTATATTATAAAATATAATTCTAATCTTTATAAAATTAAATAAGATTCTTATAAAATTATCTTTTATAAATATAATTATTATATAATTTAATAATATAATTATATTTAAATAAAATTTTATATATAATTTATTATTAATATACAAATATAATATTAAGTTAATTAATATATAATTATTAAATTATTATAAGGTTATTAATAATATTAATAAATTATTAATATCATATTATATTTTTTATACCTTTCCTATCGATAACAAAGGTTTTAAAGAGGCAAATAATATATTTATATATTTATATATAAATAATATAGTTTTATTAAGATATTAAATATTTATTAGCGAGTAATAGGCCGCTAAGGTAGTAAAAAAAGCCTTTTATATTAAATATTTAAATAAATATAATAAAGATATTATAAGGTATTAAGGAAAACTTTAATAATATAAATAATATTATATATTTTTTAATATATTTTTTTATATTTTATTTATATTTTATATATATATTATAATTAATATATTTTTTTTATTTTTAAATTAAGCTTTTGCTTATTATATTAGTTTTATTTTTCGATAAAAAGGAAAAAAAAGAAAAAAAAGCAAAAAATAATAAAATAATAAAAAATTTAATTTAATTTAATAATATATTTAAATTATATATATTTTATTATTTATTAATATTATATAATTTTTAATATATATATTTTTAATTTATAATTATATTCTAGCCTTTATATTAACTTTATTTAATATTTAATATTTTTTTAATATTAAATATTTATTTTGTTTTTTATTTATATTTTAGCTATTTATTATATCCTTTTTAAGGATTTATTAATTATATTTTATAAATTAGCCTTTTTATTAAACTTTATAATATATAATTTTTTTCTTTATTATATAATTTAATATTTTTTTAAATTTTTATTTAAATTCGTTATTTATAAGTTTTAATAAAAAAAAATTAAAAAAATTATTATTATTTTATTTATATTTATAAAACTTTAATAAAGAAATATAAAACATCGAATAAATTCGATATATTTTTAATAATAAAAGGCGGTATATCTATTTTTTAATTAGCTTAAAAATATAGAAAAATTTAATAAAGTAATTAGAAATTTTCTTTTTTAACTTTTTAAATTTTAAATTCTTTATAAATAATAAAATAAAATAATTAATATTAAAAGATTAAGTTTTAAATTTAATATTATAATATTCAATTTATATTTCGTTTGTATTATATTAATATTTCTTTATTATTTATTTAATAGTTTATAATTATTTTATTATTAATGTTTTTTTAAAAGTATTATTTTCGATATTATTAAAATATAAATAATAATTATATATAATATAAAATAAAATTATATTAATTAAGTTTTATTTATTATTTTAATAAATAAATTCGGTTATTAATAATAAAAAAGTTTAATTATTTTAATTTTTATTAGAAAAAATATATAAATAATATT
>JAABUQ010002648.1_pt1 | contig 34893 bp, 40 predicted proteins | sample 5560001 | NCBI WGS metagenome assembly JAABUQ01 (sample SAMN10711888, study PRJNA513371) | rock metagenome | isolation source: Antarctica rocks | place: Antarctica: Victoria Land, Finger Mt nord | collected 2015-12-18
GGGGGGGGGGGGGGGCGGGGGGTGAGGGTGGGGGAGGAGAAGGAGAGGAGGTAGAGGGCTATGAAGAAGAGCTCGTTGAGGGCGCAGACTGTGAAGAGGACGTTCTGTCATCCCACAAAGCTTGTGTTAGCATATCTCTCTTATCAGTTCGAATCCCTGGGTGTGATGCTGGGGCAATAGATCGATGATGGGGAGGCAGGAAGGGGGACGTCGGAGTACCTTGTTCGTATAATACAAATGCAGCAACCAACTCCTTCCCTGATCAACCTTCTTATGACTCTGCCCGGAGCCTCGCATCGTCAGAGTCGCAAACATATGGATATAATGGCTGGCCAGATCCAAGCTAATCAGGAATTGAAAGAGCAGGCCCCAGCGTGGCCAAGCCGAGCTGAGGAATACAAGCAGGCAGGCTGTCGTGCAGCGATCAGTGACCATATCCAGCACGGCGCCAAATTGGGTCGATTGTTGGAAATAGCGCGCAGCGACTCCGTCGAGGGCGTCGAGGAGGCAGGAGATGCTGTAGAGGATGGAGCACGTGCGGGGGTGGAGGGGCATGTAGTAGAGGGCGCCTATGGCGAGGATGATGCGGGAGTAGCCTGGAGGTTTTGTCAGCAGGCTTTGACAGAGGTGGGAGGGAGGGGACGAACCAATGAGGTTGGGGTAGAAGAGGAAGATGTTCTCTTTCGATTCAGAGCTTTCAATACTTTGCTTCCTGGGAGATGGAGCAGAGCCATTCATATGCCCGTTCATTGGCTGTTGTTCTTTTGCAGCTTCTGCAGCAGCTTGCTGTCGCGTGCGGATGCTGGGGGAGCTGCTCATCGTAACGGACTGATACAGGAAGAACTGAGCTGGTCATTCGAGTATGGGACCACGTTTGTGCAAAAATCTTGTCGATAGTCCTGGAAGCTCTCAGGCAGGTAGCGTTTCCTCGATGCCTGGAGTCGACGTATGTCTGGATCGCGTCACGGCGAAATGGAAGTGAGCATCAAAGATGATCTGTTGGTAAATTCCGACCGCACATATATTTCGTGCTCACTGCTGGGAATACAAACAAGACGGGTCAGCGCGAAGCTCTTGCCGGCTTGAGAGCCAGATCAATGCTACCGGAAGCTTGTGGATGCTCGGCAGCTGTGTCAAATGAAAAGTGGAAGGCGAGGAAGGGGCTATTGGGCTGTATCTGTATACGCGTAGGACAAGACTTCGAAGCTTGGGATGTTAGTGATGGAATATAGAGGGTAAGGTACGTATCAGATGTCAGATGTCAGCTTCTTGAGGCATCAACACTTCACTGCTAATTACGCTGCCGGTCTAGCTATTTTTTTTATCTCCGCTACGCCCGCGCTGAAGCCATTGCTTCTCTGCCACTCAGCCTGCCGAGCCTGCTTGAGCTCTACATATGTTACGCTTTGCTCTACGAATTGGCTTCAGAAAAGCCTGAAATAGATGGTATAGATGCTTGTTACACAGATTGGAAACGTTGATGCGATATTGTGATACGTAAATATCGCATCACTTGCTCAGTCCTTCCCCTATTGTCCATTGCGAAACCCCCCCCCTTGGGTCTACCATTTGCTATCCTTTCGCCTATGGCCATACCAATTTCAAGAAAGCGGCCTTCCTCTCATCGATACTTCCTGGGTGTCGACTTGCCTGACAAGATTTGAAATTCGCGATACCGCCCCTGATTTCCCTTCCACGCATTCAAAATCCTCTCTCTCTGCCATCACGAAGATCCCGTCTTTCACTCAGTCAACCTGGAAAGTTGCGGTAGCGCTCATTTAAGATCTTACATTGCTGTTCTAGGAGCTTTGCAGAGGTCAATCAGAGAATTCTGTACTATGTTCGACATCATCACAATGGCTTGCCCTTCGACGAGAAGCCGGTGGTGCCAAAGTCTACGCTGCTTGTCCAGCAGAATCCTTTCAGTTCTAGAAGACTGATGAAGCAAAGTAGTCGTTGTAAAGAAGCCCCAAAGAAGTCCTACACCCGCAATTTTCCGATGCCGTGCTCAATTCACCTGCGGGAGATCGTTGTTGCTGCGGGCACTTGGAAATCATGCTGGACAACGCGCAGTAAGAATATGCCGAACCCTCTGCACGTTCGAGCTTTCATTGCATATTGTCTGAGGGGATGTGCAGCCGTCTTCCACTAAGCCTCAACCAGCGGGAGCGGGGAGGAGACGGATGGATTTTCAGCTGCGGCCTCTACTTGTTTCTCTAGAAAGCTATCCTCCAGATCCTGGCATTCTTAGGATCTGGATGGCGAATGAGATGCAGCAGAGATCGGATAGCAAAAGAGGCACTTATGCAGGCACGCATAAGCAGCTGCAGTAGCCGCAGCCTCCCGTATAAAACTTCTTTCTGCCCACTTAGCGCACATTCCTCGGGAAGATGATGTGGGGAAGCCAATTTGAGTACTATCGGACAATGTACGACAGGCGAGCTTTCCCGCGATGGAGCTTCGAAAGCTGGAATACGGAGAGTCAATTGTATCAAAAAACCCACTACTGCTTGGCCACTGTTTCTCGCTGTGGTTTGCACCATGGAGGGTCTCGGGCGCAGGGTTTTGCGTCCACTGCCTGGTGTGGAGCCCTGCACAAGAGCAGATGATCTGTGCGGTCAAGCCAGCAGCGCCATCGCATGCACGCCATACCGTGGGGAACGCTAAGTTGGACCCTAGAATGCTTGCGGTCATCGAGATATGGATTGTGGATCTTTGGGCTGCGGTCCTAATGTTCAATGTCCGTCCGATGATAGAGCAAGGAAGATTCCCATTCGTTCAATCGGTCTTGTATAATCTGTTGTCTCAACTTGTTAGCCTTTCAAGTTCGTGGTCGGGTTCAATAGTGTGCATAGTGCGATGCTGGCTGAAACATTTGTACCCTCCACCATCATTCCAGCTGCCTTGCTTCATTTACCAACTCGAAGGTTTCGAGAGCTGGACAGCTATAAGGCTCGCCGACGAAAACTCCGAATTCTTATCCTGTCAATCGCACCATTGTGTATCCAAAAACGTATGTCGAACCCTCAGGTGACCGCTTTTACCAAAGGATTTTTTGTCCTGCTGGTCCTAACATATGTGACCAGTCTCGATGTCGGACCAAGCTGCCGTTCAGGGCAAGTACGTCTCTGGAGAAACGAGCCTTTCCGCCGATGGCGACGTGACTTTGCCCCAGACCATCAACCCGAGGGATACCGACAAACGGTTCCTCACCCCTGGGTTCGACGCCTCTGATATAGTCATCTCATACGGAATGCTCACACCACATGCCTCCACTGCTTGTAACTCACGACGTCAGTCAGTGGTGTTCAGTCAAACATCGCCCACATACTATTCAGACCCATCATCTGCCACATCAGTGGCTTCTTTTGACTCCTCTTCAGCTGCACTTACTCCACAGTCCTCGATCTCAAGCGTTTCCTCCCGTCGTGAGTCCATGGCTATTCCAGGGCAGCACTGTCAGAACCAAGACATGTCGTCGGGTCTTTTGACCTTCCCTCGAAATGCCAGTGCACCCTTTTTGAGTGAGGACTATCGCATGACAGACCCATCTCCTCATGACACAAGCAACACATCCACTGCCTTGACATATTTCCCGAATGCTTGTCTCGAACAGTGCATGCTACATAATGACTTTTCGCTGGCCGATGTCAACAGCCCACAAATGGATTGGCAAGCTGGTCATCTAGTTGAAGACAATCTGCCCCCTGACGGACAGGGTATACAGCCTTGTGTGCTGAACGGTCTGTGTCAAAACCACAATGTGGATCCCAGAGATTCGTTGCACCATCAGATGCAGACAAGTGGTATTAATTATCGTCCGATTGATGGCTCTGCTAGAGGGACCTTCAACTTTGGGGATGCGGTACCCTCCGAAGCAATTAATTCATCGGGATTGACGAGATATCTGGGTGAGCGTGGCTTTGCCTTGGGTCCAGCTTTTGAGTACCCCATGACCACTGCAACGTCGTCACCCACAGCTTCTAATACTTCCGATGATGAGAGCCCATCTACCAAGCCCGCCATGAAGCGAAGGGCTTCACGGGCATTAGGCAACCGCAAAGGTGGAAGAAAGACCCGAAAGAAAGAGCGCCAGTTCCCAATAATCGTAGACACAGAAAGGGACAACAAATGTGCATGTGAGATGTGTCCAAAGAAGTTCAAAAGACCAGAACATTTGAAGCGGCATGAGGAAAGCACGCACAAGGGTGCCCACACGACGCAACATTGTTGCATCATACCTGCCTGTGGCAGGCAAATTAAAGCACGGTCTGACAACCTGACTCAACACCTCACCAAGACACACTTCAGATACGGCAAGACCGAACACAGCGGCAAAAACAGGCGCATCTCCATGCAGGAATCGTGCGAGAAGGACCTTTGGAAGTATGACTCGAGGTGGATGGAGCTTCTTGAAGGCAGAATGGATTTTGGCGACGCGGACACTCCAGCGGTAGACCGATGCTGGAAGATGCTTGGATACTCGATACTGGACACAGAGAATCTGCGGATCAAAGACCTTGCCCTTGAGTGGGATGGCCCAGATGACATGACTTTGAAGCAACTGGACCCTCGTTGGAAGCTACTGCTGAATGGGACCATGACATTTGATCAGGCAATGGACAAAGGATGGAAAATGTCAGAGAGCGAAGCCGAAGGCGTTCTGGGCGTGAACATGTTAACGACTGAGGAGATGGGGCTGAAAGACCTCGACCCGCGATGGGCTTTGCTGCTCAGCGGGAATATGGATTACAAGATGGCCGAAAAGTTGGGAGTTGAAGATTACTGGAATGCGGTGCCGGCGAATCGCAGACAGTCGTCGAAACGGTAACCCAGACTCGTAAGCCCGACAAGTTGTTTCAGAGTCTCAAGGATGGCAGGGATCTTTCCTTTTGATGATCTCGGCAATTCGCGAGGATGAGAATTGATGATGATAAAATTTTGGGGTTACTAGCGGATTTCTGCTGCGTTCTGTGCGATGCAATGCCTGGTATGATCTGATGTTAGTTTACGAAATTCAGAAGGGGAAAAGAGCTACTTACATTTGAAGGTTTGGCATACGTGCAACGATTTAACGTCAGCAATGGCTGTAATGAAAGGGAAAAGGCACTGCTTAGGGATCCCTACTCGTCTTGAACGTAGCGTTTTCGGTATTTTAGTCGTGATATAGAAATCGCAACACAATGCAAGTCAGAAATCACAATGCGGGCCGCGTCACTTTATCATGGATCTGCTTGATCTACAATGCGGTTTGCGTCTATGCTTAAGCATAAGGGTCTTTCCCCTGTTCTTGCACCAGCTACCTGGACCAGCGTCAGCAAGGTATTTTGGAGTTGGAAAGAGAAGTCTACTTACCTCCTCCACGCCTGCCCAACGTCTACTCAAACTTCTCCGTCAGTAGTTTGACATGCAACGAACGGGTACCTGGTCAAGTGCTCAAAAACGAGGAGAACGTATAGCGGGACCTGTCGTGTACTTCTACCGACTTCTCCCAGAACCATCTCTTGGTGCCTTTCACGCTTTCAAGAAAGCCCTTTACTGTTGTCCTGATGTCGGCATTTCGAGATGGGTTCACAGACTCTATATCACTATGTGCCTGAGAAGGGACATCAGAGCCCCCTCGCGTGGAACGAGCCGTATCACCACTACAGCGCTCATTTTCAAGTGGAAGATCCTCAATCAAAGCATCATAGGGGTAGAAATGGAACGTCTGTGCGCTATAAGGCACCTTGATGAAGCCTTCCACGTCAGGTCCGTTAAGGTGCAGTGAAGTATAGCGCCTAGGTACTACTGAAATGCGATTTTCGGGTACAGCAGGCAAAGAGACTGTTCGTAATTGCACAGCTGAGGGATGCCGGCCCAAAAACCTTGGCAATGGAGGTGGTGCATCGTTCTCCGAGTGTTTCGATCTACTGCTTAGGGTAGAAGATATTGTGTAGATCGATTGCAGAGACAGTGATCGAGCCATTCGTCGACGTGGATCGTTGTTCTGCAAGGCTCAGCAAAGCTTATGTGATACACATCGAGGGTCTTACCTTTACCAAGCTAACACAGGGCGACTCCGCTATTTGATTGATAGGTTGTTCAGATAAAGGGACTTCTGCAAGAACGCTCAGATCATAGTTTGTAGCTTAAATCAACGTATAGACGTACTTGGTAGACTTGTGACGCGCTTGATGAGCCTGTTCGGATAGAGCTTTTGAGTGAGACATCTGCGTGCCATGATTGACTCGTTGACCTCCAGGCTCGGCTGATCAATTATGTTTCGAGAGGAGAGATCCGGAACCTCCAGCGGTTGGACATGGTCAGCCACATCCGTGGGCCTGCGCTTCGATTGTGTACCATCAGGGGTAGTTAAAGATGACGGAACAATCGCGGCAAGACTAGCCATCGTGAGGGTCTCCATCTTGCCTACCACCTCGAGCTGCCGGACTTCGTTCGACGTTCCAAACGAGGCAACAATCCAGACAGCTTCGATAAAGTTCGTACTCTAGTGAAGGCTGGTACTAGTAAAGGGCTTGGAGAATGAGACCGACGACTAAGGCGCATAAGATTGTCTCTTGAGGATTGGCGCACACAGCTCTTGAAAGTCGCAAAGGCAAACTCCCCACAAGAGTGCAAACAGGCCCAAGGAAGACCACAGAATCCAGTGAATCCGTCAGTCAGAGACCGACAAAAGACAGTGCAGTAAGCCCGGTCAAGAGCTGTTAGTACAACTTGTTTCTGAATTGTGATCCCAACCCAGGCCAGCCAAGTGGGTTGACGTCCTGACTCAAACCTCGCTGGGCATGGACTGTGTAATTTTCCCGGCACCGAGAGCCTCAAACAAGGATCCTACAGAGATCCGAGGCTAGTGGATCGCAAATGAAAATGGATGCAACTCTGAAGGATAGTGGATTGAGAAATCTAGAGAACACCGAAAGGTGGAGATGTTTGTTGATTAAGGAGATGAGAGTATCTTCAGCAAGCGTGACTGCCATACTGCGGAAGAGAATCCAATCATCCCGAGAGTGCATCGTGGAAGGGGCGATGGTGCCCATTGATAACGGTCCAGGCGAGATTGTTTGTTCAAGGTCATTTACCTGGCTCACGGGATGTGTGCCATCATGAAGCACTCTCTATGTTGTAAGCCGAGCATCTTGTGAGTACTCTCTCAGAGAGCTGTGATATATTGAGCCTCTTACTAGAGAGGCCATTGCTCATGGCTCTTTCTATAGTCTGGTTGTGATGAGTTCCAGTAAGCTCTGCATGCCTCGAACCTTACAGCATATTAGCACCCCATAGTTGCGTACGTGGCTCGTAGAAAGGTCTTTAGTATGATGGTGAGAGTGCAATAAGAATTCAATTCTGAGTGTACACTCTCTACTGCAGTCTGTATGCACCTCGGCTAACCTTCCTCTTGGACAGAGGTGACTACAGTAGAAGAAGACAAGCCCACCCCGAAGGAATCGCGCCTTCGAGACCAACTGCATGATGCTTCCAGAACATCGTATCTATAGATAAGACGACTCTTGGCAAACTGGAAAGCTCTAAGAACTCATAGACCGTTGGGAGGGCCTATCAAGACCATTTCATTAGTAGACAGGATGGGTAAATACGGCATGAACTCAGCGAGAAGTCCGATATCTCATGACTGAGATATCAAAAGCCCAATCGTTCATAGAATCAAATTGGATCGGATGTCTGGACGTCCGGATGCATGTTCATTGGGTTCCAGTCACAGCAATCCCAGAAACCTGCATCTAAACCTGAGACCCTGGGAAGCTCCCAAGAAACCTCTCCACTTCTCGCACTTCTTCCTTCTCACGCCTTCTCCATCATCCTCATCCTCCTAGCCTCCTCCTCTCTCCCGCCCTCCACCCTCCCCAAGAAGTCCATCCTGCCCAGGTAGTTTTCCCCACTCTTCTCGGCCTTCTCCAACTCCTCCGCAATACCCAGTCTTTCAACTTCCTTCTCCCAATCAACTTTACTCTTCTCAACCGTATTCAGCTTCTTCGCCTTGCCTTTCACCCCGTTCGCCCACTCACTAACTCTCGCGTTCGCGGCCAAGGCTTTGGCGCCGTTGCCGCCAATGCTAGGGGGCAGATCCGAGCGGGGAGGTAGTTGGCGTGAATTGATAAGAGCAGTGGGGTTGGGGTCGAGTAGATTTTTCCGCGCCAAGGGGCGGCAGAGAGAGGAATGGACGGATGTCTTTTGCTGGGAAATAGGGTTGGCGAGGTAGGCGAGGGCTTCGGGGGACTTGGCAGAGACGTGTTTGGTAGATGTGTGGGTCTCGCCAGCGAACGTGTATTTGTGAGGAATCAAGATTGTTTCCATCGTTGTTGCAGGTGGCGGGGCTGAGGGGGGTTGAGGTTCAGTAGAGGGGGTTGGTCGTATTGCGTTTGGATCGGGAGGGATTGACAAGGCTGGCCGTGTGGAGGCAGCCGGACTGTTCATACTGGCCCATATTGAGTCGATGTCGACGGTAGCCGAAGAGGTCTTGGGCACCTGTTTCTTTTTCTCTTCGCTGCGAAGGTGATGATTAGATTTCCTCCGAGAATGCTTGGTCGCGAATATATCTACCAGGCTCACTCACCCTCCTCGCCCACTTCTTAACCTGACCCTAATGCCAACACCTCCTTCTTCAGCCTGCTCCTCTTCCTCGTCCTCGTCCACATCATCTGGCCCCGCCTTGCTTTTCCCCTTGCCCTTTGTCTTCCTTCTCTTTTTCCGTCCTTGGGCCACAACACCCTCGTCTCCACTGCCCATTCTAAGGTCCCCATCTGCATCAACTTTCCGCTTGCCAGATCTCCCTTTCTTTGGCATTGCTCCCGTGCCGACCTCGCTCTCATCGCCAGAGGAAGGAGAGAGGGAGGCATCGAAATCCGAGTCTGATGCGGAATTGTATGCATCTTCCTCGGGAAGAGGCAGTGATGGAGGCATCCTAGTCGACACAAGGTGACCACTCAAGAGATAGAAGATGTTGCCAGGTCTCTGATCAAAGAGTGCTCGTAGAAGGTATGCAAAAGTGTTTATATTACTAGCGGTATCTTACTGAAGGTTCGGGTCATAGCTGCCGAGGTTTAGGGGTCGATCAAGATCGACCCCTCAGACCCCTCGGACCTCAATTTCTCGTCCGCTTTTCCTTTTCACCATCTTTACAAATCGTCTTGTTGCGACATCATGCGGCGCAAGTCACCGTCTGGAGTGTCGGTGTAGCTAAGATTATCCTGTGGTGGGCATTCCGAATGGGATGGAAGGGTCACCAAGCCATGCTAGAACGAATGTCCAGTTCTTGGTTTAGTGAATGGATGATTGTTTTGCAGTCAATGTTTAGATTCATACTTGTTCAAGATACATCCCGTTCCCGCTTTGGTGGCTACGGATTTGTGAAGGCACTTTTCGACGGAAATACTCGAGGTAAAGTTGATCTTTAGCGTTCATTGATATAGGTCTTTTCCTGTCTGATACTCTGCGAAAGCTAGCGTTGAGAGTACCCGACCATCCTGTAGGTCCATCAATGCTTAAAGTCTGTGATAGAATGAGGCCGGGATATCTGTGTTTTGCTGCTGAGCGTGAAATTGTGTCGCAAACCCTTTTTGCCCGAGGTTCTAAGTTCCCTTCTACATTTAAAGAACTTTCTTATTCCCGCCTCGATATTCGCAATCTAGCCGTGCCGGCAACCTCTTGACATGAACGATTGGAACACGGCTGCCTCTTGCTTTGATAGAGATCTTCCTTGAAGTTGTGCAGTCATCGCCACAAGTGTTAATGGCTCATGGATCTCTATAACCCCCCATATTGGTCTTCTGAGTATATACTGTTGGCTCTGAGGCCGAGGCGAGCGCCTTCCCTTCATTTTCTCTCAAGTCAAGTTGGGATCCTTCTTCTAGGAACTGCAACAAGGCCGTGGTTTCTGATGGCCTTCTGCCTGTTCGAATAGTCGCTAGGCAATAAGTTGGGAAATCAGCTTGGAAAGACACGAAAGGACGCTTAAGTCATGCGCCTGGAAGCGCTGGACACACTCCACTTTACGGACAAATTAGGCACCTATACTACAAAACATCACGACCATGCGAAATCCGTTACGGGATTGCTCCACAATTCAGTTGTGCTTACGAACACATATCATATCGCGCTCCACTTCAAGATCACAATCCGCGATTGATCGCCTACACCGAAGCTGTTGGAAAGCGCGAGCTTGAGGTGATGAATGAAGAAGGAGAATTGGCTATCGATAGCCGGGAAGACGGTCGAACGCAAAAGGAACGGATTAACTGGAGCTCAGACACATTGAATAGAGTATTGAATCTTCTATAAGATGCCCAAGAAGTCTGTTGATCGAAAGACGGCCGAGAAACGAGTTCAGCTAAGTGATGATAATAGCAGCTACATGCAGCAATGATGCAAAGTGAACTGCACTCAAATCTTACCTCTTTCATGATTCCGCTCGCTCTCTTCGCGGTGAGATCACGCAATGATAATTGTCTGCCCTCTTTGGAAGCACTACGAAAGCCTACATCTCCATAATTAGGCAACATTCACCTTGTTTACGAGATCAGGCAGGCGAGCTTTTTATGGTGATATTTTGCCTGCTAATTCAAGGGGACAGAGAACATAGATAAAGAATGGATCGAGGCGAGTGTCTCCGTCTATTGTTAGTCTTCAGCACTCTGTATCTCGAAGCCAGCTTAATAGATTGACAACCTCAGTTGACAGATGTTCATCGAAGGCACGAGGATCATGAACTATCAGTGGAAGCACCCGCAAGAGCCCACCGTGTTCTGTAAAAACAATAATGGAGGGCTCCCATGAGCCTCTCGATGCTCTCGCCCATTGGAAGATGTGGGAAGATGAAGTAGCCATCAGGCACATCATAATCTGCAGGGAGTTGACCCCAAACACGGCCAACGAGGATGACCTCCCGAGAAAGGAGTTGAAGCTTACGTTATTCGAAAACCTTACCAAATTCTTTAGAGGCGTAGCCCCAGGAAGATACGGCTCAATGCAGGCCAAGGATATCAAAGCTATCTGGAAACACCTCTGTGCTCACGACGCGGGTGATTCTTACTTCGATGCCTGCTATGACATGAATGATGAGGAATTTACGTGAGTACTGGGACGAACTAGACCAATGGAATGGTACGGCAGGCAAGGAGAAAAGAAACTTCGTTTCTCCTGGCAACGAGAGCAGCCTAAGAGAAAGCCAAGAAAGTATCCCAACTGCAGATTCATTGAGCAGGAATCCTCTTGATAGGTGGAGATTGTGGGATGACGAGAAAGCACTCCGTATCATCATTATCGGCCGACAAGCTGCTAAAGAAGGTCATGGGCCCCGCGTCCCTCGCCGGATTGTCGCCGAACTTCTTCGTGAACAAAACCCAAAGAAATTTGACAAGAAAGGTCCCGAGATCCGGGCCACTGATATCAATTGTATAGGAAATCATTTAAACAAGATGGAAGTGGAATTTGACAAGCCAGGTCACGAGATCCGGGACACTGACATCATTCCTATCGGGAATCAATTGGACAAGATGAAGTTGGAATCGGGGAAAGCGGTCGCAAGATCCGGGCAACTGATATCAATTGTATCGTGAATCATTTTAACAAGATGAAGTTGCAATCAGGAAAGAGTGGTCGCGGCCTTTGGTTATCGGAGCAGCTGGCCTATTGTGCCAAGCTTGGTCGAGACAGTTCTGAGTGGAAGCGTTACACGAAAAAGGCCCTGGACTACAGTCGAACAAACGCTTATCTGAGAGAGGTTTTTGGAGATGACCATGGTAACTTTCGAAAAGGAACTCCGGGATGGAAGTGAGTTGTTGATTGAAATGCGATTAGGCATCTACTCCACCCTCTAGGCAATCGCTGCCTTAAAGAAGGTGTCTTACAACACGAATTGTATATTGATTTTCAATTCCCTTTACTAAGTTTGTTTTGGTTGTTGAGCTTCCAATCAACAGACGAAGTCGACTCCAAGTATGCTATGAAGGCAGCTGATATGCCTCTTTTGCCAGATCGGAACCTTCCAACAAGCCTCGTCAAAGCAGACGTCCAGTTTTCGCTGGGCAATTCTTGCCTTCTCGCTAGAGTCTACTTCATATATGGTGTTTCGCGTCTTCATGTGGCTCTTTTACATCCCGTCGCAGAGCAGAGCAGCAGGTGACAATTCAGTCTACCGACCCCAGAAAGATTAGTATTGCAAAACGGTACGTAAGGGGCGATGTGCGCCTCTACATATCATCCTGGCTGACCTTTACCAGATCCACTTCACACACCCCCAACCTACGTCTTCACAATGGCAGACCACATCGAAGGATGGAGTATGTGGGACGATACAGCATCTCTTCAGAGAATCATTATTGGCATGCAGGATGTAGCTCCAGACCCGAGACAAGATACGAAGCAAAAGCGTACTAAAGATTTAAAACTGGCAGTTGTATGGAATTTGAAACTCAGGCATCATTCCCAGATTCCATACAACACGGCCGAATGAACCTGCAAATAGATTGTTCCCAAAGTTTCCTCATGATGCCACAGCATCTGAAGCAAAGTCTAGAAACAGGGGGTTACCCCTATTGCCACCAGCCTCGTCAACCGCGCGCTAGCGAGCCTTGTCGAAATTACGCCAATCGGCCCATAACGCCCGACCAGCTTCAAACATTATCCCGGCAACCAAATGCAAAGGGAATACCTTTAACATCCTCAGTGTGAGTCACATACACGAGCGCTGAAATGATAGGAGAATGAGGTCTTTCGCCACCAGCCTGGTTGACAAAGCATGACAGTTGAGCCTTGCCATTTCAAAGGCTGATGAGTGCAGCGTGGGTGATGACTCCACCGCCCTTGCGAATGACTCAATGAGACTCATGTCTGGGGCTTTGTGATTATTCATGTGGCGAACATCCTCGTCAGCCAAAGCTTCGTCGATCGAGATCCTTCACACTCCTACCAAGTCAAACCTCTTTCAGATCATGTCCCGAGGCTTGACACAGAACCTAGTCTCATCAGGTTAATGAGCTCGCCAGCCTCAGAGATAGCTAGAATCTATTTAGTGGCAAGGTTCATCTTTTTCAGAAATCTCCTCCTGTTTACCAGAGATCATCCTGTACCCTCAACGTCCACCAGGCACGATTCACATTTTGTCAGACTGTTGAGCATTAGTTCTAGATTGAGCATTCCATCCAAGCTTGAGTTCCAGCTTACACATTCAGAAATCGGCACTCATGTCGTGGTACTACCCATATCTTCGCGAACCAGGGTATCTTCCCAACCCAGGGTGCGAACATTTCTTCCGTGGACGTTGCACTTGTAACTACGACATCTGGAAATTCTTGGAAGATGATTACGCTGTTCTCCTTGTTCTCATCGGCATGGCAGCCTCCCGCAAGGACAACGAATCGAAGCTCATTCGCTGCGCAGCCCTAGCAAAGGCTCTCCAAGACCACAAAAAAAAGTACGACGGCATCCAAGACTACAACGTTTTCTGCATCTGGACGAGGATCAACAATGAATACAAAGCTAATTATGATACTAGGGTGGTAAAGAAAGCCGATCATAGCCACTACTGTCCTGAGGAAGAATTCGTGAGGTATGCGGATGAAGCGGAGAAATATGAAGCGATCGTGAAGGGTAAGAAGGGCAGTGCAGAGAGGAGCAGCAGAGAGCGCTCCAGAAGCAGATCTCGAGATAAAAGTGGGAAAGCTCCCGATAAGTACTCCAAAACTTCTCGAAGTGGAAGCAGAAAGAGCCATGAAGAGCCTTCCAAGTCCGAGCGCAGAAGCGACAGTGGAGCAAGCCGTGGAGAGAGTTACAAGCAAAGCTACAGAGATGACTACGAGAGGTACCATGGAGAGAATTCCCGGTGTGGATACACAAGCGGCTTCGAACAGCATCGTGGTCAGTGAGAGGGATTCGACGAGGCCATGAAGAACACGGTAGATGGCCAAGGGGCAGAGCGGCGTTTTGTTAGAACACGGTAGACGGCTCAAGCACATTCTTCTATTGGGAGGTTACGGATGAAAGTGTCTGGCGTTGGGTACGGGCAGGAAAGGGAAGGTCATCCTTTGTAGCTCGTCAAGAGCAGTAATACTTAATACACTTCTGGCTGTCATAGGAACTTGAAGATTGCTTCTCGCTTGTACTGTTCTTCCATGGCATGTGCTGGTGGTAGAACTTCCAGATGCCAAGACTCGGAGTACAAATAACAACCCGCCTCGTGAATTGTCCTTGTGGACAGTGACCTTGTAGCCATGCTCTATCCTTGGGCTTAGACTATTAATCTTGGGGACAGTGGCATACTCCGCCACTTGAAGGGGTTTCATACTGTTACAAGAAAGATCACCCTCCATGAGTCATTTGAAACTACCCACAGCCTCATCAGCAGGACGAGTGATGATGTGGATGTTGTTCATAGCCTTACCACGTAAGAGCCACGTTCTTCTACGCCCCAGGCGTTAGGGAATGAGTCGGTGCCTTGAGCCCGACGGGTTTGACGCCTTTCGCGCAAGCTTAAGAACAAGGCATCTGCTGCTCTTCTCGGATCATTTTTGATGGCCAGAGGAGAATCAGAGCAAGCACTTGAATAAATCTTTCCGAAACCCACGTAATTATCACGTCTTCTAGTCCACCTCAAGACTCGAAGACGCCGTATCCACCAACCGCCGCCGCCTGCCACTTTCAATAATGTCCTGGCGCCCTCCCATTCACCAGCCACGGGCATGGCCTCCCTCCTCCAGAGATAACGCCTCTTCATGGACAGCCGAGCAATGGGGCCTACTAAACGACGCCTGGGCCCTTCGACTAATAATCATTGGCATGGCATCCTGCACGAACAACCGAGAAGCGCAATTCCACCGCCGTTCCACCATCGCCGGAGCTCTTCACCAACATAATCCAAGGAAGTACCATGATCGTGGCGGTGGTCTCCGAGGCTGTCATATGGTCGACATCTGTACGCAGATCAATGGGATGGCGGTTCCGAGAGGAGAGGAGGGTCATGACTCCCGGGTGTGGGACGTCTTTAGGCGGTGTGTGAAGCTTGATCCGAGTGGGTGGGAGTGGAGGTATTATGAGAGGAAGGCGGAAGAGTACAATGGGCAGGTGAGGGGATGAGATGAGAGATAACTTCGCCGTCATCAGTCAAATCTAGGACGCTGATATGGAGTTGGAGGTGAAGGTAGTCGCTATTTGGCCATTTAATCGCCATAAAAACAAGGATTACTGGATTTCGCTGGCTTGATGTGGGAATCACACAGTACATCATGATTTCGATGCCCTGGTGGTTTGGTAAAGTGGCGGTCATTTGTCCAAATGTCGGTACCTCATTATGAGCAGTGATCTGTAGAGTAGATTCGCTCGAAAGTTGAACAATGGAGCTTGAGTGAGACGTACATCTCGTTTGATACCATGTTCAGCAGCGTACTTTTCCAGAGTGATTCCCAATACTACGGACATTGCCATGATCGTTGATCCTAGTACAGTGACTCCATGGTTAGTGTCGCAAAGAGTATCCGTGGGCTCATCGATTTCAAAGGCGAAGATCGTCTTTCACGGGAGTTGCGGCGTGCTCAGTCTTACCTGTGTTTCGGACTTTCGAGTGCTGGGTTAAATGATAGGTGGAGAATCTTCTGCTGCCTCCGCCTGCTCGTCGATTTCTCCTAATTCTGATGTTATTCGTTGCATTGCCACCAGAATGAGTCATCGTGTCAGCGCGCAGCCTTGAAACTCCGAGGCGCATGTATAGCCTACTAAGCTGCCTTTAGTCCAAGGGACAAATGGAAGCCTATAAAGGCGACAAGAAGCCTCTCTGGTCTCCGCCCTTGCAAAGCGATTTACCACATGAAAACAGGCAAAGTCCCCAAAGAAAAGGGGTAAAGAAACATCACTGCTCTTGGTTTGTAAGTGCCATCTCGGCAGCAATCACACCTCATTTACGTCCTTCAAATCCTAAACCTTTCGCTGCTTGTATACTCAAATATTTCGACAAAATCAGTAGCGTTCACAATACCCGAACAGTAATCTCAAAATGCTCTGGAGCGCTGGGGTATATTTGACAGCTTCAGTGCTTCGCGGCAGATAGCCACGGGCATTTTATGTTGCCGTAAAGACCCGAAGTCCCAAGATAACCGGTATAGAGCCCTTGCGAGGCTTCTCAAAAATGTAGACGGCCAGCGACAGGAGTACGCAACGAGATACAGGAATATTTCCAGCCAAGACGGCGAAGACATCTGGTCTCAACTGGAAAAGCAAAGCAAGTGGGGCAACCCAGAGTACAACCGTGAGGCCCAAGAGATCATGAAATGGTATAGACGGATGGCCTTTGCGAATCCGAAAAAGATCAAACCCTGGTGCGATTTCGAGCGAGCGATTGAACAGGAAGAGCAGACTATGATCAGAGAGGAGTTGAAGTCAGTGTCCCAGAAGAGGACGATGCAACATCCTGAATAGAACATGGACGAAAGGGCGGGCATGTGAAGAAGTGCTGGCGGGTTTGCCTCCAGGATGCCGTTGATGCGCTGGAAGGCTGCAGGATCCAACACAGTGAACAGGAAGCATTCTGATAAAGCATGTAAACATGTCAGCAAGCACTCATTTTAAGAAGCACAATGGTCTTTCTGGGTATCTTACAGCGATTTTCTCTCAATTCAGCGTCTGCTGTTCGACGTTTCACCCACCTCGGAGGCGGCAGGAGAACGAGATGAGCTTTGTAAAAAAGACTTACCAACGACATCCAATGTAGCTAAAGACTTAGGATTTTTTGATCATCTCGAGATGCACGCGAGTGTTTGATGTAAATCATCTAGAGATTGTAAGATCGAACTTGCGGCAAGACTCACGATCCTGAAGCAAAACCTAGCAGCAAGAGTAGAGAATTCCGACCACTATCGATACAGATGGATTATAGTTGCCTTGTTGCTTTGGGAGACCGAGATAATCTAATTTTGGATTGGTCGAGACATAATCAGCGGCTACCTAGTCACATTGAAACATATACCGTTTCCAAAGTCCGAGATTTGAAGGTTGTGCAATGGAGTGCGTTCAGTCTTAGAAGCTTTTGATGAGATCCACGAATGGTCTGTTAGAAAGGTTTGCCTTAACGACACTTTGACCTGTGTCCGCCGCTGTCATTGCCGTGCCAGGAAAGAGGCAAGATTCCAGCCATCTGCCTTGAGTCCGGAAAGGCATACTCAGCCTCGAGGGAGGATAGAATGCTAAAAACTTGCAGAATCCTCCTTGTTTCTCGCCACATCGACATACTTCATTGGAGAAAGCTTCATGCTGCTGCAGTAGGACCAGAATCGACCTTCAGTCGTCAGGCTGATCATTTGTACGTAAGTTCACTTTATCTTGATTTCCCATTACGATTCTGGGGGCCTTCATGGGTCTTGCAGCTAACAGCTCTTGTCCTCTCTTCCAGAGGGAGGGTGAACAACACAATGTCTAGTGATAGCGCTCTCGCGCGATGGGGGATGGAGGGTGATGAAGATGCCCAACATTTGATTATCATTGGCATGGTATCTTGCGGGAGAAGTGAAGAACAGCAGGAGCTTCGAGCAAAAGCTGTTGCGAATTACTTCAACACTGACAGCGAGAACCTGCTATGTCCGCGCAGTTACATGGACATCACAGGCGTCGGTGTCCTGGACATTTGGACAGAACTTGGCTTCAAGACCAGGCAGGGTAAACACGACGATCCAGAGGCTGAGCGCATCATCAATGGGTGGACACTTGGACTTAACACCACGAATTCGTTGGAGTCTTGGAAATTCATGGACGGAGCGCTAAAACGCGAAGAAGATGCGATCAAGCGTCACTTTCTTCAGGAGGAACCGCAGAAAGAGGACGGAGAGAGGCGCAAAGCCGACAGGAAAAGAGCCTCAGCGAAGTTGAAAAAAGGAAGGAAGAAGTCGAACTTAGGGGTTTCGAAGAGGGGAAGCAACCTACCAGGGATCAACGAAGTGGACGAAGAGAAAGTCTGATGTATTATGAGTAGAATCATCAAGAGACGTCCATCCTGGGTCTGTTATTAGGCGAATTTGCAGTCTGTGTAGGGGTGATCAGTAACTGAATCAGGATCGGAGGTAGCCAAAACACCCATCTAAAAATCCATCATCGTGTATCAGCAAGCCATCCAACTTTCAATTTGCAAGAGCCACACGGTCATCTGATTCTGTGACCTGTTGGAAAAGGGCATAAATGAATGCGGAAGATGCGGAAATTAGTTTGGTCCGCGTTATCTTGAGAGCCTTTACACTCCAAAGAAACAGCAAGCAGTAGATTCTTATGTTCATTAGAGATCTCCTCTATGCATGCTGTAACAGTCGTATCTTTGATAGGAGACCGGACGGTTTTGAGAGGTCGCGTGTCCTATTTGAACGGACACACAATTACCATTAGTTTCGTCGACGATACAGGCCAGAGGCAAAGTGGGCTAAAGGCCTAGTCTCGCCTCGCCGATAGAGTACATTGCATTCACTGCCTAATCAGAATTTGTCGTATCCAATGTTAGAGACTTCGAAGCTGCATCCTATAGAGGTCGTGGTGGATTCTCCAGTTTGATGGGGTTGCAATAAGCCTGATCCCGATCAGCTACTCACTATGTCTCAAGCTTTGTTGACTATGCTGACTCGTTATCGTCCAATGCAATTCCAATTTAAATCTGTATTAGATGACGCTCACGAAGATGGAGAAGAAGGCGGCACCCTCGGCCTGATCTTTCAAGGCAACGTTGCCAGAAAGGCTTTGAGTACAAGATGGCAACATTCTTTCCAATATCGTTTTTTCCCTGTTCAATGTATCACTTTCAAAGCAAAACGGAACGTCTTGGAAGGCAAGGACTCATATTGGACTCACCCAGGAAACTTCTTCAACAAGCAGTGGTAAGCTAATACGCCGACCTTGATGCATCCATCCTCACTATCCTGTGCGACATCTGACCTATTTACGTTAAGCCCCTAGCCTCTCAGAAGCCTCAACAGACAACATATCAGCAATGAACCCTGCCACGGATTGGGGAATGTGCCACGAAGGCCCCGGTCGCCGGGAACAGCTAATGATCCCTATGTCGGTTTGCACAAATACTCCAGAGCACAAGGAACTTCGCTATCAGGCAATCGCCAATGTATTGGGCAGAAAAGAGAATTCGTGGAGTTGCCAGGGTATCCGTAGCCAGGATGTGCAGATGATTTGGGAGCAATTTGAAGCAGACGCTTTGTCAATGTCTCACTTGAGGGACCTTGAGAGTGCAACAGAGCATGATGAATGTGCGAGAAACAGGTGGGGAATGATGGTGAGACAAGTGGAAAGGGAAGAACGACGGTTGGAGGAGGTAAGGAAAAAGGATACGGAGCCGGCTTTGGCTAAATCTGGCAAGGAAGAGTCGGGCAAGCAAGAGACTAGGCAAGATTGGGACAACCAGCAATGTTCTTGGTAGAGAAAGCTGGGATTCCAGCGAGACAAGGTCGTCTTTCGATTAGATATAAGAGACACCGAACAGGGCATCTTCAGGAGAAATTCCATTCTTCTTCTGATGAACCGAAGAGCGTACCTATGTAGACCAAACGACTGTCAGCATCTACACCCACACTTGTGGATTTGAAGTGTCAATGGAGGTGGTGCAAGGTATCTTACCAACGAATAACTTGAATCTCATACTCTTACATCACGGGCATCTTTCCATCAGGACTGACCTCACAATACTGCTTATGGCGGCGTCTCGGGCAGAACGTATTGTATCAGTCTAAGATTGCGACGGAGAAAGAAAGATAAAGAGGGATCGGGGTCACTTGAGGCAGAGCGGGACTGCCAAAGGCTTGGCGCAATTTCCACTCCACTCTTACCTTAGGGTCTTGCCAGGGTGGAGGAAAAAGGAAACTTCTGTGCTGGAGCGTAGCCCCTATTCCATAACAGTACGAGAATCGAAAGAATCATTGAAGTAACATCTTCACGATCCCTGCCCCTCGGCCATCAGAAACTTTCAGTCTAAGGACCTGCAACTACCTTAACCATATTTGCATTAGCGTGAAGCCTCCCTCAACACCTCCAGTGCTCCTCTAGAGTGGTCAAAGAACGGCTGTAACATGGGACTTGTTCTTTGTGCATAGTGTTGAGCTGCTGAGAGCGCGTGCTCGCCAACATAAAACGGTACTTTGTAGCAAAGTTGGCTCTGTTGGCAACAATAGGCTACGGGATCGTCGCTCCCATTGTTCCTCGGAGTGACTCGCAGCCATGTAACACTGGTCCAGGGGCATACAAACCTGGATTTCCCCACATTCAAACACGATACTCGATCTCTACTGACATTGAGGTGGACGTTGACTATCGTCAACTTTTCAATACTGTCCTCATCTTTGTCAAAGCCATCAGCCTTCACTACCTTAGCTACTACTTTTGCTATCAAACCTTGTCCACTCACCATGTCGTCTTAGATCTCAGAATGGAGACCTTTCCCGGAGACGTGGTTTCTGAGAAGACCTCTACCCTTCTCCGACGCTACCTCCAGCCAGACTCAACCTTGAAGTTGACAGACACCGCAAAGTCAATTTTGGACCCCTTGCCTGAGGACGATCTTAAGTTGACCAAAATTTGGTGCTTCGGCGAGCTTTGTATCAAGATTGCTGAGCAGATCCCCTACCATCATCCATCTCAGCTCAAATTCGCGGCACTTCTGGAGCACCTCGGAAAGTCTTCTAAGCTTGGCATGACAGGCACTTCAGGCTGGTATAATCAGTATCAGCTCCTGGGGTAGTCTTTGAGGGATAATTTGAATAGTAAGCCCAATGACCCCTGGACTCCAAATTCTGCACTCATCGTCCAGCTAGCTAACATAGAAATTCCCCCTCCTCAAGAGAACCCGAGTGAACACGTCAACTTTCAAGCCTTTGCAGCCAATCTCTACGAACGTCGTACTTTCCGCACCGATCTCACGTGGGCAATGTGGGCGCTCCGTGAAGCATTCGAAACTCGACAAGAGAACCAGGAGCCCGATGGTGACAGCTGTGTGTTATCCGCGGCACAGCGGATCTTATGGTAAGGACAGAGCTTGTTCAAGCAGGTTTTGTATCCCGGCGATACCCCTGATGACTTGCGGCCTTGGAATCCAGGCCCGCTCTATCATAGCAAAGCACAGCTATTCCTCCATCGATGGCATTTTTGGCGAGATGGATTCAAAGCCGTGGCATCTAGTGGAACAGTGGGGGAGAAGGCGTATGGCTGGAGGGACCATTCCAAAGCCGCAGCATCCGGTGGCAAGGAGAAAGGGTCATACAGTCAAAAATGCATAAAGGTTGCGGCGAAAGCGGCCGCGATCATGGACTCGCTGGAGGAGAACATGACGTTTTGAAGACTCGACCAGAAATCAACAGGGGCAGGTGTGGCGTGCGAACAGGGAGTCCATGGTTATAGCACGATGGCCAAATATCCTTAGTATGTGCTATTTTTCTCGTATGCATAACACCAATCCAAAACAACTGCTCTCAGCTCCGAACGAACCTTCAATCACCACCCCACCCCACCCCCTCCCTCCCTCCCTTATTCCATCCCCGCTTTAGCACTATCCTAAATCTTAAGTAACCCCGCCATAACCCCCCTACTCCCTCCCCCTGGCTAATCTATAGGACTATTAACTCCAGGTCTCCACTCCATATCACCCAAAATCACCCTCTCCCTAGCCTCTCCCCGAGTATCGCCCCAAGCACTACCCTTCCCAAACCCTCCCCATCAAAAGTCACATCCCATATCCTATCCCACTTCTCCCCCTTCCCAAGGGCGCGCCTCAACCCGCAACACCAACAACATGGCCAACTCTTGCGCAGCGTCACTTAGGGTGCAAAATTGCCACTGCGCTTCTTCCCCTGTGCCAGAGGTTGATACTCCCACCGTCACCCGCGGCAATACGCCAAGATATCGCCTCTGACTCCTCGTGGGCTGTACACAGTATCTCGACCGGCTCATCTCCATCAGCGCGCTCCACCCCCACTGGTAAACCCGCTATCAAACCTTCAACATAACACAAAATTCTCATCTGCCTCGCCACAAAACCCCCATCTACCCCCCACTATTCCTCCTACCACCAAGCCAACGCCCCCATCCCAGCGATTCAGCAAAACCACATGAGAAGAAAGCATAACGCCTGGTTTAACCAGCCGCCCGTTCTCACGCGCCACACCCTAGGGGTGAGGGTTGAGGTTGCGATAACCACCCGGATCGATCACATGGGGGAGGGATGCTGCGATAATGCTGACCCGGGAGGGGGAAGGGGGGGGTGTGAGGAGGTGATGGGGTGATGGGGTGACTGCTCAGGAGGATGATGGAAGGGGGGTGGGTTGGCTGCGGGGGGTTTTGGGGATGGGGTGGCTGATGGTGGGGTGGTTGGTGAGGGGGGAGGGGGGGGAGCTTGGGAGAGGGAGGCAGAGGGTGGGATTTGGGCTTAGGGGGGGTGTGGGGGGGGAAATGGGGGTTTTGTGATGGCCAGGGGAACGGGAGGGGCGGGGTTGAGTGTGGTTGTCGCTCGGTATGGTATTTTCGGTTGGGGTTGGGATGTGTGGGTTGGAGATGGTTTCATGGGAGTGAATGTTCTTTGCGCTTCTTCCTTCGACCATCGTAGCTGCAGGATGATGGACGTCGCTCCTTTGCCGACCGGATGCTCGTGCCATGAGAGGTAATGAGTGAGGAGAGGAGAAGGGAGAGCAGACAGCCAGTGGTGTACTGTACGACTGCAATTGTGAAAAAAACTTTCTCGAGATCTTCATTGATAGAAACACAATCATTGTCGATTCCCAAGCTCGACCCTAGCACCACATCAACATCATCCGATCACACTGGAGCCCCCTCTCCAAGCATCCCCGTATTCCGCCCTTCACAAACCCACTTTCCTCACAACAAGACCATAGCCCCACAAACCCCCACTGCCGCCCCTGCCAACATAATCCTAAGCCCGCTCCCATCTCTACTAGCCCAACTCTTACTCGGCGACGGGGCAGGCGGAGTCGTGATCGCAGTGACATTCGCACCCGTGGACACCGCACTGATCGTACTTGTCGTCAAGGTCACAGAACCCACCGCAGTTCCATTCGATGCGCCAGTCGCGTTCAAGCCCGGCGCCGCTGTCACGGTAGGGTTCAATGACGACAGCGCAGCCGCTAATGTGGACATAGGTCCAGAGATCTGGCTGACGGCGTCCTTGCCCTGGGCCTCGAGGTCGTAATCGTGCTGGAGAAGGCTCTCGGCGTCTTTCTGGAGGTCCGAGGGGAGGGCGGAGAGGATGTTGGAGGGGAAGGCCGGGGCGGTTTGGCCGGCTTGGAGGGCGGAGAAGTAGGATTTGATTTCGTGGGACACTGTGGCTGGAGGGATGGCGCTTTGGGTGTAGAGGAATTGATTGAAGGCATTGTAGGCGGAGGAGCTGGCGGGGTCGATGGTTGGGGGGGAGGTGGGGGTAGGGGCGGGGCCTTGGCGGTTGTGGAGGTTTTGGGCTGTGATGGCGAGGGGGAGGAGGAAGGAGAGGAGGGTTGAGTGATACATGTTGGTGTAATTGGGAGAGGAGAACAGGTCTTTTTTGCGGATATAGACAGAGATGGGTCCGTATGCGAGCGGAGGATCGAACGAGCCAAATGAAATCAGTAGTTCGAAGTATTAGCAGATATATGCAATAGTAGAGTAATGAGAAGCAAAATCTAGTGAAGCAAAGCACATGCAATGATTTCACAGCGCAGGAGGCAGCAATACATATACAAAACCTCGCCGGACTCAGCCTACGCAGTAATGGTAAAAATAACATCCTGCACGATAATCCCAAACAATTTGGATTGCGGTGCAGCAAAGATCCTGAAGCAGAAGTCTACCAGTCAGAAGTTTTCAGCTGCGCATTTGCTTTCCCGTATTGTGCTCCTCATATTGATGCAACATTGTGACAGAAACGTCGAAAATGTTTCGGGGAATCCTTCTTGGTGGCGCGGGCGAGGGGTGGTGAGACTGAAACGTGAGGCTGTGATCTCTGCCGGAAACGTGCATTTTCGTTTGAATGGCATTGCCATAACGATCATGGCTTTGGAGTCTTGCAGCGCTTAAAGAGGTTGATGGCAGCTCTGTTAGTTAGGCAAATACTCGAAGTGGTGGAAGTGGAGCGTAGGTTTCAGCGCCTTTGACTTGGTGCCGTGGTGCCATTTCAATACGGCGTTGATCCAATACGGCGATGGAGCTGAGTTTGGAACAATCACCTGATCCAGGTTGTAATCTAAAATACGGCGGAACAGCCAGCCAACATTTAGCACCTAGAAAAATGTGATATAATTTACTGAATTAAATATATACCAATCTCACGGAAGACTGATCCATTAGGTAAAATTCCCCTTGGATGTCTGACAATGCTTCAAGACAACGCCTTCGCCATGCTGGTATTCTCTAAGTACTAGAACGTTAAAAGGGGCGAAAAAGGGCATAGGGTCGAAAGATGCTGGTTCAAACTAGGTTTATGCAGCTTTGGCGGCTCTGGCTGGTGGTGGTGGTGCGAGTTCGGTGCCGAATACCCTATCCCAGAAACGGCTTGTGACGCCAAAGCCGTTTTCGTAGTCTGCGTAGTGATGCTGAAGGTGGTATTTCTTAAGACTGCGGTAGTAGGATGGTAGGCTAGAGGAGGTGTCAGTATTTCCGCTGGCGTCCAGGGTCGGGTCATTCTTGACTCACGTCTTGTGATGCAAAAAGTAATGGGTCAAGTCGTAGCAGATATAACCAAAAATGCCCCCACAGAACACCGCGGTAGCGACATACCAGTCCCAGTAGAAGACTGTATGGGCCAGCTTGTAGAAGGGTATTGCAAGAACGATGAAAAGTGTTGGAGGCATCACAAGGCGTAGTTTATCCATTGGAAGGTAGTGATGAATACCGTGGAGGAGGAAATGTGTCGTGATTCCGACGCGATTGTCTGGTAGGTATCTGAACAATGTGAGCATGGGTCCACATCACATTAGATTGAAGTCGACTCACTTGTCGACGTGGAACAGCCCACGATGCAATCCGTACTCGATCAACGTCCACAAAGCCAGCCCAGTGAGCCAGTACAATGCCGTCTGGAAAATCGAAGGCATTCCCATGGCTGCGACGTACGTCCCATATGCGACAGGTGGTAGCCACACCATCGGTATGACCCACCAAGCCGTCTTGCTCAATGGCTCCAAGAAATTGCCAAACAGAGGCGCCGACTCGCCACCCTTGTAGTACCGCGGCCGATGTACTTGTTGCAGGTAGAAGTCTCTGCTGAAGCCACCATTCCATACTTGCATCAACAGAGGCTTTCGCAAATCCAAGAATCGGTGTGTGTCATAATCCTTTGTCTCGTCCGTCTCTTTGGTCAGATCCGCTACGCTGGACATGCCAGTCGTTTCGAAGACTTCCGGCTTCTGGAGCTCCCGGGCAGCGCCATTGGCTTTGATCGTATCCATTCCTTTAGCGTTTGGGAGCAAAGGCACAATGTCATCTGGCTTCTCGCTTTCCACCACGGCATCGATAATATTTTCATTGGCGACAAAGCCAATCAAATTTTCTTTGAGAATCTCGTATGCAGCTTCGGAGTGGTTGTGGTGTATTTCGTCTTTCATTATCTCAGATACATCTTTTCCGGCGTGTTCCAGTATGAATTCCGGGCCTCCGGGATGGTCAGGGAGGAAGTCTGTGACATCGTAGACGTAGGCGCCAAGAGTGACATAGCAGGACTTTTTGGTCTTGTGGGATTCGACGTCAGCTATTGGGATGGTAGGAAGTGTGGTGGTAGCCATTATAAGGGTATACAGGGAGTGGAGAGGAAAGGAGAGTCAAGGATTGAGGATGCAGGGGAATTCTATGAGACAAATTATGGCATTGATTGAGGCTGAGAAGGCTCAGATGTGATGCACGCAGTAACTAAGAGGTAGCTGAAGGGCCGAGGGGGTGTGGCAAAAGACGAAACAATCGGCTTTCCAATTGTCAGTAAGGTACGGAATTTAGCCGAAGTCCGCCCGGCTCCTTGGCATCAGGCATCGTACTCAACCCTTCAGCGTTGTTCTATTCTTCCATCGTATTGCTGAAAGACATACTATGCGATAAGGACCACTTGCAATTGGACAAGTCTTTGCTTAAATTGAGTTCTCAATCGATTGTCTGGCTGGACGGGTCGAGCGTATTTACAAGTAGCCGGAAACTTATGGTCCATTTACCCCGAAAACTCTTCAAGAGCTTAAGAGTGTTTTGATCGTCCCATCATGCCTCGAATCACCAGGAACCTAAGCCCGGTGGAAGCGTCATGGCCTGGCTAAGTGACTCAGAACTCCCAATCATTTGGGAACAATCCCCAAATAGCCTCCCACTGCAACAACACATTCACCCGATCAAACAAGCTCAACCTCACTTTTCCCACTCCTGACCCCGCCAGCCCGCTTCAATCTCATCTCCACCATCCATCCACCAGCAGTCAGCACTAGTGCCAGTGCCTCGAGCACAACCAGAAGTATCACCAGATCAACTGCCGCGTTGCCTTCGTTGCATATTTTTGTAAAATTCGCAGGAGCTATGCTTTGAAAGTCTTGCCACTGGCAGGTCCATGAATTCAGAGTGCCCGAAGAAGGGCTGGAGCCACGGTTATTGATGATTGACGCGTAGCTGATGGCGAAGAGTGCGATGACGAAGGAGGAGAAGGCGAGGAAGGACGAAGTTACGTTGAGGCAGAAAAGCTTGTGCGGCTGCCAGTATCGAGTCAGCTTTCGGCAGTTGATAATGGTTAAGAAATAATGACCAGTGGTGCAAACGCAGCGGCGAGGTATATCAAGCTCAGAATCGTAATCACGATACCGCATCCCAGCACAGCATGAGTCGGTCGCAGATCAACATCCAGAGGCCACAGTGGCAGAAGCAATTCCGCATCACTGTAGGAATCCGAGTATGCCCGTAGCGAAAGTGCCGCGCAGACGATAATGGCAATGGAAGCTGCGAGCGTGACCAGGTTCAGAGCAATGCGAAGCCAATGCAAGCCTCCTGCGAATCTAGCATATTTTGCGGCTTGGATGTCGTCAGTGGTGCATGTTGGCGAGTTCAAACTCGGGCTTCGGCCATATGCGGACATGGAAGGAGAGATGTGAGATGCCATCTGGGGCTTTTGCTGCGGCGGAGGGGTCATGACACGAAAAGACATATTGGTGGTGAAGGGGAGGAGTAAACGATTATTGATCCAGCAATAATCTCAGTAGAATGGGACGACAGTAAATGGCAGCAGACACAGTGTTCGAAGATTGAGGAGGGTCATATAACAACAAGAGATGCCCCACGTTGTACAGCGTACCTAAATATACCAAAAGCCACCGATATGACCTGTCCAATGATTGAAGGCTACCCCTCACCGTACTGTTGTGCATAATGCGGTGGAAAGTGTAGCTTGACGCCCACCGAAGACTCCCGCAACACCATCAAATGGAGATCGACTAAAAACCCTGAGCTGTCGAGAAGTAGGGAGGGAAGGATTTGCGCGCTTCAAATCATTGATTGGTCGTACTTGCATTTGCTTCATGATGCTCGCATGATAAGCCTTTAATGTCTCCGAAGAAATGCAGCAATAGCAATGCAGGCAATTGTAAGGATGCCGGCACAGCGCGTAGGTATATTGAAGAAGAGAGAGTCTTTGAAGTTGATTGGTCGAGGAAGGAAGGGGGGTTTGTAGATCATCCGCAAGTCTTGGCGTTGTTCCGGCGCTTAGCGATTTCTATTTTTGACTTGTAACCTGTGATTAGAACTTCGCGTGTAGTGCTCAATTGTATGCGGGCAACTAGTAATTGCCAATCGGGTTTTTCGGAATCAATATGATTGTTCAGCTTTAAGCTCCTGAAGGACATTTTGAACAACCCGCTCCCGTTGTAGAGGATGAGCAGCGCCGCTATGTCACTCGCACCAGGTGAAGCGATGGTAAGGTACAGGTGAGGCGGAGTGAAGGGATCGTGAGGGATCGACGGACTCCACAGCCATCCTCAAACGACTTTCTTCAGCTCCGCCTCCCTCCAGCTTCAGAGGGCTATTAGAGTGACTCGCTATCGCCATTTCGACAGGATAAAGGATACTTTCTGGACTAATATCGCGTCTGACAACATTGGATGAAAGCTTACCTACTACCTACCTAACATGAGCGTGACTGCCAAACAGGCTTAGTCGCCCAGGGACGTCTACAATCAACCGTGCACCCTGTGATCTGACGTTCATAATCCACAACAGGAATGTCGGCGAACAACACAAGCCAGGCGTTGCAGGGATGGACGTCCTCACGAAACAGCTGAGGAACTATGGACATCCTCTGGACTTGCGTCGCGACCATTTTCCTATCGATATGGTCGGCCATCTGCCTAAACGTGCCAAACGTAGGTGACACGATATGGACGTACCTCAAGCGCAAGATCTGGATGACTGTTCTTTCGGTAATGGGTCCGGAGTTTCTATTGGGCTATGCGTTGGGAGACTGGCAGTCGGCACGGGAAACCGTGACTCCTTTCAAGCACCTCCGACAAGACGACAAGTGGACCTTGAAACATGGTTTCTTTGCCGACGTAAGTGGATTTGTGCTTCGGACAAGTGACGATGTCAGCTTCTCCCTCAACACGAAACATATCCTGTGGCTGCTTGAGCACCATGTCATGTCGCCCACCCATTTCGAGACGAGTTTCATGCTGGATTCCAAAACCATTGATGATCGAAACAAGTCCGATGTCTTTGTACGTACACTCGCTGTCGGTCAGGCAATTCGGTTCTGCGTCAACATCATTGCTCGTGGTGTGCAGGGTCTTGCGGTCACCACGCTGGAAATCACCACGGTCGGCATCATCATTGACAGCATTCTGGTCTGCTACTTTTGGAAAGATAAGCCTGCTGATGTCGAGTCGACGGAAGTCGTTGAGATCAACATGACACTCGGCGAGATGCTTCTGCTGGAAGAGGATGAGGAAGCTCGAACGCGACCTTACTTCCGAACGCCACTAGACTTCGCCAACCACGAGGTCTGGAACTTCGGCCTCCTCTACCATTACTTAATCAATTTCTCCAACGGCATACTTCCTCGCTCCTGGCGGTGGAGAAAGAAGGAGTCGCTCGGGAGACGATCAGAAATTGATGTGCTTCCAGTGACGGGATTTGCAATGGCGATAGGGTTTCTCGCCGGCGTCGCGTTCCTCGGAACCAACTTCATCGCGTGGAATTTCGAGTTCCCTACTTCAATTGAGAGACTGCTATGGCGCATCTCGTCCTGTGGTCTCATTACGGTCTCGGTTCTCGCCGTTCCCGGTGCTGAAGTAGCGTTCGGTCCTCACAAAATCAGGACGATGCAGGAACATGTGCAGAAGTATCGGAAAAAGCTCGAAGACTCAGGTACTCCTGGTAAGACACCAAGGTGGAAAGATCGTCTCGTCCACAAATTTCGAATTCTCGCGATGAAGATCAGAAACAACAGCGCGCAGAGTAATCCAGCTCATGACGTAACCCTCAATTTTGCAATTACAGGAATGCTAATCTTATGTGTATACTTCTTTCTTCGAGCCTATATTCTAATCGAAGATATCATTGCCTTTCGCGCGCTGCCAGTGAAAGCGTACAGTACCGTGGACTGGTGGACATTTGTCCCTCACGTCGGCTGAAGATCAATCCGTTTGGCTGTTTAAGACACATTGCATAAGTAGCTGTCGAAGCACTTTCTACAACGAAACTTTTCTTGATCTATGTCGGATGCAGTGCACACCTCCAAGGTGAATGAAATCATGGAGATATCGTCTTATTGATGTCCAATAGAGCACGGCTTCCAGATATAAAGGTTGACGAACTGATGAGCTCTCAAATAGAAGAAATAAATAGACGGCTGATAATTAGATAACGATAGAATAGAAAATCAGGGCCTCACGAGGCATCGAGAAATCTCTGCTTGTAAATCTGGTATTTACTTTTGCAACTCATCTTCATACCAAATCGATCATTGTAATAGTGACCTATGTGTTCGAAATATGTCACCCACCGAGACGAGCCAAGCTTCTATCAAACCCTTCATCCATACTTCCCATCCAAAACCGCTCACAGAGCGCCCCTGCTCCCCCAGTACCCTATCCCCACCAGACTCATCGACCCAGGCAACGAAGAAACTTAAGAAGCCGTCTTCCTAGGTCTCTGGTTTCTCGATGTTACAGGTGTTCATGCTTCTGATGACATGGTGCCTTCAGCGGCTTCATGAGATGGTTTTGTGGGTTTGAGGGAGTGAGTGAGCTGGTGAAGGTGCGGTTTTGGGGTGTGTGCTGAGAGCGTGAGGGGTGGGGAGGTGAGGGGAGGTGAGGGGAGGGGAGTGTAGGGTTGTACTTTGTTGAGGGGCCTGGTGCGTTGTGAAAAGGGGACTGGGATAATTGGGGGGATGCTGGATCAATAGTCTAATCTCGGTCCGGCGATTTGAGGATGCATGAGTGTGAGCTGTATTTAGAGGAAGTAGTTGAGGTGCTTGGGCCTTGCTATCGGGATGAGAGAACGGTGCTGGCAGAGGGAGAATTGGAGTAGATACAAAGGTATTCTGGGCAATAGGTTTGGGGTAGATTGGTGAAAACTGCGAAAACGAAGATGATACCTATACATAGTACCCCCCCCCCTCCAACTCCAAGACGAACACAAGCCCGCCCAAACTCCAATATCATGTCCACAACCTACAGCACAAATCTGAACCCCCTTTCCGCCGCCTCCCCCGGCACGCCCTCCCCCACGGCCACAGCCCCTTCAACCACCTCCCCCCGATCCAGTTTCTTATTAAGATGCACTAACACGAATCTTAGCCCTGTAGCGGCTACGATGGCAATGAAGGAGGTGGCGCAGTTGACGCTCATGGCGACGATGAAGCGCGGACCGGCGGACTCGGGATACATGTAGCTGGCGTAGATGGAAGAGGCGTTGGAGACGGCGTTGATGAAGGCGAGCGCTGCGGCGCGCTGCGGTCTCGTGTCAGAGGAGACATTGGTGATTGGAAAGGGGATCGCGAGGGGGAAAGAGGGGGTTTACCTTTGCTGGAGGGCGGGGCAGGGTGTTACTGATCCATGCCAACGCAACCACATAGCCCGTGTACACGCCCGCGGGCATAAGCATCATAGCAAAATACCTCGGTCCAACGGTCGTGGTAGTTGCAGCAATGATGAATGCAATGACGGCGAAGTATAGCGGGCCAGTGATGTGCCAATATCTTTCGCCTGTGCGGTCTGCGTGCCATGCGTTGAGGAATGTGGTAATCACGGCGAGGACGTAAGGGGGGACGGTTAGGAGGAGGGAGATCACGCTGCTGTAGCCGAGGGTGGAGACGACGGTGGGGAAGAGGTTGGTTACTGTGCCCGATGCAACAAAGCAGAAGAGGATGACCATCTAGTGGTGGGGTCAGTGGAGGGAAAGATCGAGGGGGTGTGGCAATGGGATTTACCAGGATCCACATCTTTATATCGAGGACCGCGAGTTTGAAGCCGTGCCAGAAGGTTTGGTGTTTTGAATCTACCCAGTCATCTTCTCCGATGTCTTCATCTAGACGCCAGACTGCCAGCTGGCGTTCGCTTTCTGTAAGCCAGCTTGTTGTTCGCGGGAAATTGGGTAGGACGAAATATGCGCCAAACGCGATGAAGATTGTGATAACGCCTTCGATAATGAAGAGCCAGCGCCAGGCGCGGAGGCCTCGGGCACCGTCTAACCCATTTGTAATGCCTGCGGATATCAAGCCAGAGAATGCCCCCGAGAGGAGAGATCCAGAATACAGAAGGGCAGTTCTGAAGCCTAATTCTTTCCTTGTGTACCATGAGGAGAGGAAGAAGAGGCAGCCAGGAAAGTATGCCGCTTCCACGAATCCAAGAAAGAATCGTATGGCTATCAAGCCGCTATAGCTTTGTGCACCTGCTGTTGCAGCGGAGATAATGCCCCACACTATCATGACGCTTGGGAGGTAGAGGGCTGGCTTTCCAATCTTGTTCAGAAACAGATTCGATGGTATTTGCATTAGGAGGTATCCCACGAACAATATGCTGAGCGCCGTAAGGTATTGTGTGGATGTCAGGTTCAAGCCTCCCTTCGCCTGGCTTGCCTGTAGGCCGGCCAGCCGGGCCGCGGCGATATTATTACGATCGAGGTAGTTCATGATGTACATGAGAATGATCATGGGTAGCAGCCTGAGGTCGATTTTACGGGTCAAGGCCCTCTCAGCACGTCGTCGTTCATCGGGAGAAAGGTTTCTAACGAGCTCTGGAGGCTGTCTCGTGGTCTTGGTCGGGGTTTGAGCGAGTGAGGGGTTGCTAATGTGTTCCGCGACTTTGAAATCATCATAGCCATCGCTTCGGATTCCTGGTATTGCCATTGTAGGTGATTAGTCGGACTGGCTCTGGGATTGTGATTGTCTTCGTGGACGAAGACAGATCCAACACATCGGACAGAGCATAAGGGCAAGAACTCGGAACGACATCATTGATCGCAAACCGAGTGGCCGGTAAGTGACGACGGTTAACGAGGATTCAAAGCCATGAGCCAGTCAAAGGGAGAGACAGACGACGATTAAAAGATACTAAAAGGTGGGGAAGATGGGGCCACGGGGTAAGGGAATAGGGATATCACCCCTCTGTCGGGTATATTGTTAGCTCTTGCGAGCCGTGTTTGCGGGGGCCGTGAGCACGTGGGCCTTGCACTCGAGAAGGTTCATCTCCTTATCTTTGTCGCTTCTTTGATCTGTACGCGGGAGAGACCTTGAAGATGATACGAGTACCGTGATAATAAGGAGTTGCAATGGTAGTAGAAGGACTTGTTGAGCTCGGTGCAAATGAATTCGCGGAAACAGCGGAATCCTTTGTGGGCCAAGACTCCATGAGTCTTGGCGCCAAAACCTTAGATCCGTCGCTACTGAACATTGTTCGTCTTTATCTCAACGTCTTCCCTCCATAGCCCCCACCCAGATGCAGGTACTTCAGGTCTAGTCCGCGAGCGGAAAACCAAGCTGCAGGCTCTGGAGATCCGAGTTGTCAAGAAGCGCCAAGGCCCCGAGTTTCGAGACTTTACCCAGATCAATTCAGATTAGAGGTCGTTTGACCCCTTTCAACTGTCCGAAGCACTTTTCAGACTGAAAGAAGAGTGAGTCCTCAACCTTTGTGAGAATGAGATCAAGCTATGGCAAATCATTTGACAGTCCCGTGCCTCTGATCTTCTTGTGAGGCGGGTCAACAAGAACAGTCGTCACAAAGTACATGTGTCATTTCAGCTGATGAAACAAAGAAATGGATTATCGCATCTATGTCCATCTGTGTATCATCCCAAAACTTCTCGGCTGAAACTCGTCGCATTTCTCCAGAAGCTGTCATCGACCACTACAAACCGAGATTCTGAGCACTCGCCAAGTATATTCCTACTGCAGCCCTCGCTGGATCAATGTGCCCGGTCGAGCTCACTATACCATGCCCTCTGCCGCCCCAATCCTTCCTTCCCTGCTCTCCTCTCCCTATAAACACTGTCCGTCCCCGCCACAGTCTCCACTACGGTCTCCAACTTCAAGCTCGTACATGTAAGTGCATTCAGTGTTGCCAGAGCAGCCCAAAAATCACTCCTTACAAGCCTCAACCCTACCTCTTCATCTTGATTATCAGCTAAGATACATGTACCACCCTCGATGCTGTGGGCATCAAGAATGATGAAGATGACACAGTCGAGTCCTCTACCTGTTAGCTGACTTTTGACGGTGCTCTTGATGGCTTGCGGGGTTCTGTGGAGAATTCGGCTGTTGAAGGAGAGTGTAATAGGATCGCGGGTCTGGGCGGACTGAAGGCTGTCGAGATCGAATGTGTCGATGATCCGAACGCCCTGTTGAAAGAAAGTATTGAGTACATTCGATGCTATATCTGCAGAACAGAACACGGGGACGCAACGGGGATCTTGATCACCGCAGCGAGATTTATAAGACTGGTCCTGGGATGTTGCGTTGATGTTGTTCTGAAATCATTTGCGGGGAAGCAATTGAGAGCAACATTCAAGTGCATGGCACCGTTTGGGCGCTTTGTTAAGATTGGCAAGCGAGATATCACGACCATCATGAACAGCCCTTTTCTAACACACCGTTACCATCGTGGCGGCTAGTGAAATAGGGGGCTCCTTGAGCGCGCTATATTTAATTGCTAGTCGCAGTGTTGTTTAGTCGCCTCGACCAAATGATATATCGAACAGAATGTTACTTTTCTAGACAAAGATTCTTTGATTGTATCGCGTACGCATTTTAAGTGATTGGTCGTGAAGAGATCCGATCATTACCGTTGACTTAGATAATTATACCGTGCAGTGAACCTAGCACGAGAGCACGGCAAACCCACTTTGAACAGAATGCTCGACGCCAATGCACTTCTTTCTCCCCAACCGTGTTATATAATACAACGCCATACTCATCCTTCAACTCGCAATGCCAGGAACAAGCGAGCCCAAAACCTCATACCTAGAACCACCTCCACCACCTCTCCTAAAAAGATCCCCCACCAGCCTCACCACCAAACCCACCACTCCACCCCACCCCACCCCACAATGGCAATCATAACTGAAACCCCCGGCGACATCTTCGCCACCCCACCCCACAGCATCCTAATCCACGCCTGCAACGCCAAAGGCTCATGGGGCGCCGGCGTCGCCCTTGCCTTCAAGAGAAAGGTCCCCCCCCCTCTTCCACCCCAATATCCCATCCTAACCCCCAACCCAGTACCCAACCGCCTACCAAACCTACCGCACCCACTGCACCCAACCCCCACCAGGCAGCACGGTCCTCTCCCACCAAAAAACCCTCGTGGGCACGACCCTCCTAATCCCCCCGTCCCCACGCACCCCCGCCGGAAAACCCCACTATATCGCCTGCCTCTTCACCTCGCTCGGTTACGGCCGAGCTGTCTCCGCCCCCCACGC
>JAABUQ010002649.1_pt1 | contig 34889 bp, 35 predicted proteins | sample 5560001 | NCBI WGS metagenome assembly JAABUQ01 (sample SAMN10711888, study PRJNA513371) | rock metagenome | isolation source: Antarctica rocks | place: Antarctica: Victoria Land, Finger Mt nord | collected 2015-12-18
CACAGTGGCAAAACGAATACAATTGCGAGCGGCCTCACAGCAGCCTGGGTTACCGCACGCCTAACGAGTTTGCCGAAGTACTGAAATCCTCAGTTATGACTGGCTGACAAAATCGAGCCACGTCAAACTGGACCGATTACCCCTGTTCAAGAGGCGATGAGCGCTTTAGAAGATCTCGTGAGGTCCCGAAGGTTCGCTACCTCGGCTTTTCCGACGCTCCGGCGTCGAAGGTCGCTCAGGCACAGCTGACTTGCGCACTTCGGAGGTTGGGCACCGCTCATCGCGCTTCAGACCGAGTATTCGCTGTTGCAGCGCACGATGAAGCGTGAGCTTAATTCCCATGGCGCAGGAAATCGGTCTCGGTGTATTGCCCTGGAGCCCGCTCAAGATCGGAGCGCTTTCGGGCAAGTACACCCGGCAGAACCGCAAGAAAATGGAAGAACACAGAGGCGCCTTCGCCGGCGAAACCCAACCGGCAAGTACTACGACGTCAGAGATCGGCTTCAGAAGATCGCATCGGAACTCTCGACCGATGTGTCCACAGTAGCCTTTTACATGGGTGCAAAGCAGGCCGGGCGTAAGTTCCACGGTCATTGGTGCAAGGACCATGGATCATCTCAAGGCGAACCCGAAAGCTCTCGACCTGCCACTCACAGCCGAGCAGATGGCAAGCCTCGATGCGGTATCGAAGCCGGTGCTGGACTTTCCCGCCGAATCTGACGTAAGTTTATCGCCAAACTTCCAGCACGCGGGCGCAACCGTCAATAGAGTGCTAAGCGAACTCGGAGGTACCGTACTTAAGAACGATTCACAGCGCTACTAACTGCGTCGGCCGCGACGCCGTCAGGGAGGTTGCGTTGCACTCAAAGGCTCTGCTTATCGCAATCTGCGCTTTTTCTCAACGCCGCGCGAGCCGTCGGGCCGTGCCCCTACCGAACTGATTTGAATCACGGGAACCAGCGAATTATTAGCCCCGCCCGGGCGGTGCGCCGCTGCCGCGCGGCTCGAAAACTCGTGGTTCAGCGTATCGATGAACCCTTCCATCTGCCGCTGCATCGCTTCCATTTTTTCGCGCATGTTCAAGATGATTTCGACACCCGCCAAGTTCACCCCCAACTCGCGCGTTAGCTGTAGAATCACTTCCAGGCGCTCCAGATCCTCGTCCGTGTAAAGCCGCGTGTTTCCTTCACTCCGTGACGGCGCCAACAAGCCTTCCCGCTCATATAAACGCAGCGTCTGCGGATGAATCGCGTACTGCTCGGCGACGGCCGAGATCATATACGCCGCTTTACTCCTGTTTTTCATGATGCCTCACCTGCCTTGAACGGCTGCCGGTCGCGCCTGCGATCTTCAGCCATTCGAACACGCCACACGTTAAGTTGCGTGCGCCCACATCTCTGAACGCACGTCTTCGGTCTGTACCTGCGCCAACTCACGCAGCAACTCGCGCGTCCGTTCATTATGTACATCCGGCGCTCGCAGCACAACTTCTACAATTTCATCGCCACGAGAATTCTTGCGCCCGTTGAGGACGCCCTTCTCGCGCAATCGGAACTTCTGGCCGTTTTGAGTTCCTTGAGGAATCTTGAGGATCGCGCGCCCATCAATGGTGGGCACTTCAATCTTCGCGCCCAGCCCCGCCTCCGCCACCGTCAGCGGCACCTGCACTTCAATGTTGTCGCCCTGGCGCTTAAAGAACGGATGCTCGTCCACCCGTATGGTGATGTAAAGGTCTCCGGCCGCGCCGCCGTTCTCGCCCGCGTTGCCTTTGCCCGCCACACGCAGCCGTGATCCTGACGTGACCCCTTGCGGAATACGCACCTCCACCGCATCGGGATGCGAAATACGCCCCTCGCTCCGGCACGTCGGGCAGGTGTTTTTCAAACGGCCCGATCCGCCACAGCGTTGGCACGTCAAGTTGAACTTCATGGCGCCCGCCATCTGTGTCACCGTACCCGTGCCGTCACACTCTGAACACACCGCTACGTTGCTACCCGCCGCACCCGTCCCGTGGCATGTCTCGCACGTTTCCTGGCGCGAGATATTCAGCTTGACCTGCGTTCCACGAATGGCCTGCCAGAAGTCCACGTTCAGTCCATATTCCAAATCGGCGCCGCGCTCCGGCTGCACTGCTTCTTGCCGCCCGCCGCCGCTACCGCCCTTAAAGAACTGGTCGAAGATATTCCGGAATCCGAACCCTTCCGATTCTTCCGTCCGCGCTCCCGCGCCCGCCGCTCCACCGGCGCCGGCCGCCGCCTGCTGCTGGCGCAAATACTCACTGAAGTCAAACCCGCCGAAGTTCGGCCCCCCGTTTGCTCCTGTGCCAGGCGCGGCGCCGCCTCCGTTCGGCGGCATATTCGGGGAATAGAAACCGTACTGATCGTAGATCTTGCGCTTGTCCTCGTCGCTCAAAATATCGTAGGCTTCCTGAACTTTCTTGAAGCGATCTTCTGAGCTCTTATCCCCCGGATTCAAATCCGGATGGTATTTGCGAGCCAGGCGCCGATACGCCTTCCGAATCTCGTCCGCGTCCGCGCTCCGGCCTATGCCCAGTGTTTCGTAGTACTCGTTTTTTACCGCAGAAGGCATTTGTTCAATCCATCGGCGAAGCGGCGGCCCTCCCGTATGGAAGAGCCACCGCCCGCTTTACGCATTCTCAAAATAGGGCCAGCCAAGCGGGCCGGCCCCCAGCACTCACTTACTTCTTGTCTTCCACATCGACGAACTCGGCGTCAACCACGTTGTCTTTGGGCTGCTGCGCCCCGGCTTGTGCGCCATCGCCGCCCATCCCCCCGCCGTTGGCAGCGCCTGGTCCGGCGCCGTTCGGGCCCGAGCTCGACTTGTACATCGCTTCCGCCAGCTTGTGGCTCGCGGTCGTCAATTTGTCCGTCGCCGAGTTGATCTGCTCGAGTCCGCCGTCCGCCATCGCCTTCTTGACTTCTTCGACAGCCGATTCCACCTGCTTAGCATCGGCTTCTGAAATCTTCTCGCGATGTTCCTTCAACATCTTCTCGACGTTGTACACCATGGCGTCTCCACGATTGCGAGCCTCGATCTCTTCCTTCTTCTTGCGGTCGTCGACCGAGTTTGATTCCGCGTCGCGCGCCATCTTGTCCACTTCGTCCTTGCTGAGGCCTGAAGAAGACGTGATGGTAATCTTCTGCTCGTTATTGGTCGCCCGATCCTTGGCCGTGACGTTCAGGATGCCGTTGGCATCGATGTCAAACGTCACTTCCACTTGCGGGATACCGCGCGGCGCCGGCGGAATTCCCACCAGTTGGAACACACCTAACATCCGGTTGTCCCGAGCCATAGCGCGCTCGCCCTGGTAGGTCTTGATCTCAACCGACGTCTGGCTATCGGCTGCCGTTGAAAATACTTCGCTCTTGCGCGTCGGTATCGTCGTGTTGCGCTCAATCAGCTTCGTGAACACACCGCCCAGCGTCTCAATTCCGAGCGACAGCGGCGTCACGTCCAACAACAGAACGTCTTTTACTTCTCCGCCCAGCACGCCGCCCTGTACCGCTGCCCCGACCGCCACCACTTCGTCCGGATTCACGCTCTTGTTCGGCTCCTTGCCGAAAAGATCGCGCACCATCTGCTGCACCTTCGGCATGCGCGTCGAGCCGCCCACCAGAATCACTTCCTCGATTTGCTGCGGCGTCACGCCCGCATCCTGCAAAGCCTGTTTGCAAGGCCCCACCGAACGCTGCAGAATGTCGTCGATCATCTGCTCGAACTTTGCCCGCGTCAGCTTGATGGTCAAGTGCTTCGGGCCACTCGCATCCGCCGTCAAAAACGGCAGGTTGATCTCGGTCTCGAGCAGTGTCGAAAGCTCAATCTTGGCCTTCTCCGCCGCTTCCTTCAGGCGCTGCAGCGCCATCTGGTCTTTCGAGACATCGACGCCCTGATCCTTTTTGAATTCCTGAATCAGCCACTCAATGATTCGTTGATCGATGTTGTCGCCGCCCAGGTGGGTATCGCCGTTGGTCGACTTTACTTCCACCACCCCATCGCCGACTTCGAGAATCGAGATGTCGAAGGTGCCGCCACCGAAGTCGTACACCGCGATGGTCTCGTCCTTCTTTTTATCTAATCCGTAGGCCAACGCCGCCGCCGTCGGCTCGTTGATGATTCGCATCACCTCCAGGCCGGCAATCTGTCCGGCGTCCTTGGTCGCCTGGCGCTGCGCGTCATTGAAGTACGCGGGCACCGTGATCACCGCTTTAGTGACTTTTTCGCCTAGATACGCTTCCGCCGCTTCCTTCAACTTGGTCAGAATCATCGCCGAAATCTCGGGCGGCGAATACTTCTTGCCTTGAATGTCGACGCGCGCATCGCCGTTCTCCCCCGAGACAACTTTGTAGGGGACCAGCTTCAGTTCCTCGCTTACTTCATTGAAGCGGCGTCCCATGAAGCGCTTGATCGAATAAATCGTGTTTTCCGGGTTCGTGACCGATTGGCGCTTGGCGACCTGCCCGGCCAGACGCTCCCCGTTCTTGGTGAAGGCCACCACCGAGGGCGTGGTCCGTCCACCTTCCTGGTTGGGAATCACGGCCGGTTGTCCGCCTTCCATCACCGCCACCACGGAATTCGTGGTACCAAGATCAATTCCGATAATCTTACTCATGTGTTGTTATTCCTCTTGCGTACCCACCGCACTGGCGGTTGGTTGTCCTTAGCACGTCTTCATTATCGAATATGAGTCCCGGATTGTCAAGTTATCTCGCCGCTACTTTCTTCTTCTTTTCCCTGTGCTCTGTCGCCCAAACTACCCTAACCGTCGCCGCTGCCGCCGACCTGACTCAGCTCCAACCACACCTCGCCAGTTCGTTCGGTAAAATCGAACCCACAACGGCGGTTCGTTTCGTCACCGGCTCTAGCGCCCTCCTAACTCAGCAGATCGAGAACGGCGCACCTTACGATGTCTTTCTATCGGCCAATGCCCAATTCATCGATAGATTGGGTTCGTCCGGTAAACTGCTGCCCGCTTCAATCCACAGCTACGCTATCGGGCGCGTTGCCGTACTCTGGCGCGACGGCAAACACCATCCGCTCAGTAACTTAACCGCAGATTGGGTTCGTTTCGCAGCATTGCCCAACCCACAATTGGCCCCCTATGGCGCGGCTGCTCAACAGGCGCTTGAACACGCCGGTCTCTGGGAGAAAGTCAAACCGAAAATCGTCTATGGAGAAAACGTCCGCCAAGCTCTTCAGCTGTTTGAAAGCGGCAACGCGGACGCCGTTCTCACCTCCGCTTCGTTGCTGGTTGGCAAGAACGCGGTCCTCGTGCCGGCGAACTTGCACCAGCCGATCGTACAGAAGCTCGGCATTACTAGCCGCAGCCAAAATCAAAAAGCAGCTCAGAAGTTTGTAGATTTCCTGCTAAGTCCCGCAGGCCAAGCGCTTTTCAGCCAATTCGGATTCGCTAAGCCTTAGGGTGGGCGCGGTCGTAAACAGCTTGCAGATCTTTGAGGGACACTTGAGTGTACTTTTGCGTCGTTGAGAGCCGGGCATGTCCCAGCAGCTCCTGAATAGCCCGTAGGTCCGCCCCATCGGTGAGAAGGTGCGTTGCATAGGCATGCCGGAAGCTATGCGGATGCACGGTGGAATCGCCCGTAATCAGCACGGCATACAGCTTCACCAGGCGGCGCACCTGGCGGTCGCTCAACCTGCCGCCTCGGGAGTTGAGGAACAGAGCTGTTTCTCCCGCTCCAGCCGGGCGCCGTTCGAGATAACGCCTGACCGCAGCCACGGCGCGCCCACCCACCGGCACCTCACGCTCCTTGTTGCCCTTGCCCCGCACGCGCAGCCAGCCCTCCCGCAGATCTATGTCCGCCAGGTCAATCCCGACCAGTTCGCCGACTCGAATGCCACAGCCGTACAGCAATTCCAAGAACGCAATATCGCGCTCCCGCGATGGCTTTTCGACCGTTTCCCCGGCCTCCACTGCATCAAGTAGGTTGTTGGTCTTCTCCGCGCTCATCACGTCCGGCAGCCGCTGCTTGGTTTTGGGCGTTCGCAGCCGCGCCGCGACGTTTCCGTCAAGGACGCCCTCCTGCCGGAGGAATTTGAACATCGCCCGCACCGCCGCCAGCTTGCGCCGCACGCTCACCACGCCTAAGCCCTGGTCGTAGAGGCTCGCCAGCCACTCCCGCAGTATCGCCAGGTCGAGCTGTTCTACCGCGGGCGCGGTTTCCCCGGACGGTTCAAAGTAGCTGGCAAACTGCTCCAGATCCGAACGGTAATTGCGCAGCGTGTGTTTCGACGCGCCGCGCCGCTCCAGTTCAGCAAGATACTTCGAGTTCGATGCGCGCAGTTCCGGCATTGACAAAGCTCTCGAACGCCTCTTCCGCTCGCCGGCACACTTCCGCATGCCGCGCCTTCTTGTCGTGCCGCAGCTTGTGCTTGGCCGCTTCCTCAAGCGTGGGCAGCAGATCAAAGGTAATGTTGGCCGGCTGAAATCTTGCCGGATCCGCTTGGGTGATGTAGTGGCATAAACTCCCGAGCGCCGTCTCGCGCGGAAACACCTGCGGCTCCTCGCCCTTCAGTAATGCCGCCGCATTCCGCCCCGCAATCAAGCCTGTCGCGATGGACTCGGCATAGCCTTCCACGCCCGAGATCTGCCCGGCAAAGAAGACCCGCTCGTCGCCCTTCAACTGCAGAGTCGGCCGCAGCAGCGCCGGCGAATTGATATACGTGTTGCGGTGCATCTGGCCGAAGCGCAAGAACTCGGCCTTCTCCAGGCCAGGAATCAGGCGTAATACTCGCGCCTGATCCCCAAACCGCATGTGGTTCTGAAACCCCACCAGGTTGTAACTGTCCGCCCGCTGATTTTCCTGCCGCAGCTGCACGATCGCATACGCCCACCGGCCCGTGCGCGGGTCATCCAATCCGGCCGGCTTCATGGGGCCGAAGCGCAACGTGTCCCGCCCGCGACGCGCCGTCTCTTCAATCGGCAGGCATCCTTCAAAGTATGGAATTTTATCTTCTTCTATATGAGGCTCATAGCACTCGGCCTCGAGCAGAGCGTCAAGGAACGCCGCGTACTGTTCCTTATTGAAAGGACAGTTGATGTAATCGTCGCTGCCGTCAAGCGACTTGCCGTAGCGCGACGCCCGAAACGCCACCGACATGTCAATTGAATCCGCGCAAACGATCGGACTGATGCTGTCGTAGAAGTAAAGCCGGTTCGATCCGGTGACGCGGCTGATGTCCTGCGCGAGTGCATCGCTTGTGAGCGGACCGCTCGCGATAATCACTACTCCGTCGCGTGGCACTTCCGTCACCTCGCCGCGCCGGACTTCAATGCGCGGGTGCAATTCAATCGCCTTCGTAATCTCCGCCGAGAAAACCTCGCGGTCCACCGTCAACGCATGCCCGCCAGGAACTCGCGCCCGTGAGGCAGCCTGCAGAAGCAGCGAATCAAGGCGCCGCATCTCCTGCTTCAACAACCAGGGCGCCGAATGCGTCTGCTCGCTCTTTAACGAATTGCTGCAAACGAGTTCCCCAAAGCAGTCGGTCTTGTGAGCCGGCGTGCGTTTCTCGGGGCGCATTTCGTGCAGCACCACGTGCGCGCCCGCCTCTGCCGCTTGAAACGCGGCTTCACAGCCCGCTAACCCGGCGCCGATGACTTGTATGACCTGCAAGTCTTCATTCTAGTTGGCTAGAACGACTCCCGGTACTCGCCGAAAACTTTGCGCAGTGTATCGGAGATTTCGCCGACCGTCGACAGCGCGCCGCAGCACTCCAGTATTCGGGGCATAAGATTTTCCGTACCGCGAGCGGCCGTCTCCAATCGGGAGAGAGCCGCGGATGCCGCCTCTGTTGATCGGGAAGCGCGAACCGCACGCACTCGCTCCACCTGCTGCCGCTCCAACTCGGGATCAATGCGAAACGGCTTCGGCGGATCGAGTTCGTCGCTTTGATACCTGTTCACGCCGACGACAACCTGCCGGCCATCTTCTATCTGCTTCTGATATTCGTAGGCTGAATTTTGAATCTCGTTCTGGACATAGCCCCGCTCGATCGCCGCCAGCGTGCCACCAAGCGCATCGATTTTCGCGATGTACGCCTGCGCACCGGCCTCGATCTCGTCGGTTAGTTTTTCGATGCATTCGCTGCCACCGAGCGGATCCGGAAACGCCGTTACACCGCTTTCGTAACCGATGATTTGCTGCGTGCGGAGCGCGATGCGCGCGGACTGTTCGGTTGGTAGCGACAGCGCTTCATCCTGACTGTTGGTGTGCAGTGACTGCGTACCGCCAAGCACGGCCGCCATGGCTTGCAGAGCCACGCGGACCACGTTCAGCTCAGGCTGCTGCGCCGTCAGCGTGGAGCCGCCGGTTTGCGCATGAAAGCGCAGCATGCACGATCTATCCGACTTCGCCCCAAAACGCTCGCGCATAATGCGGGCATAGAGACGGCGAGCCGCCCGGTACTTCGCCACTTCCTCAAGAAAGTTATTGTGCGCGTTGAAAAAGAAGCTGAGCCGCGGCGCAAAAGCGTCCAGATCGAGCCCCGCCGCCATGGCAGCGTCGATATAGGCGATGGCGTTCGCCAGCGTAAACGCCACTTCCTGAATCGCCGTTGAACCCGCTTCGCGAATGTGATAGCCGCTGATCGAAATAGTGTTCCACTCCGGAAGCTCCCTGCCCGCCCACGCAAACAGGTCGGTGATGATGCGCATCGCGGGACGCGGCGGGTAGATGTATGTCCCGCGCGCGATATATTCCTTCAGAATGTCGTTCTGAATGGTTCCCGAAAGCTTGCTTCGGGCGACTCCCTGCTGTTCGGCAACCAGGACATATAAGCACAGCAGGATCCCAGCGGTTGAATTGATCGTCATCGACGTGCTCACTTCGTCGAGCTGGATGCCCGCAAAGAGAACCTGCATATCGGCGAGTGAATCAATGGCTACGCCGGCGCGCCCCACTTCGCCTTTGGCCAGCGGGTAATCGGAATCCATGCCCATCTGCGTAGGCAGATCGAAGGCGACGGACAGGCCGGTGATACCTTGCGACAGCAGGAGTTTGTAGCGCCCGTTGCTCTCTTCCGCCGTACCGAACCCGGCGTACTGGCGCATCGTCCAAAGGCGGCGCCGGTACATGTCGGCATAAATTCCACGCGTAAACGGGAACTCGCCAGGCTGCTCAGAGGGTGGCAAGCACGCTACCGGAAGCGTCGCCCGATGTTACGGGCTCTTAAAAAGGAGGTGAAGGAGAAGAACGTCATCACGCACCCAAGGAAAATGCCGCCCGCAATCCCTGCAGGATTTTCGCGATGTATGGCAGCATACGAGAAGAACGATACAGCAAAAAGGAGGAACACCCCGCCGATGGCCTGGTTCCAAATAATACGGGCCGGACGAACCACTTCCGGAACCACATGCGTAGCGAACTTTCGTGCGTGGTCAATCTTCACCGACCGCGCAACTCTAACGGCGTCAGAAAGCTTCACTTCGTCTTCATGCTAGCAGCGGAGCTTGAGCACCTTAGACAGTCCAGTGCGGGTGGTGTATTGACAGCGGGCATTATTCACGTTAACGTGAGCCTTGGTGAGGAGTAGTTGAGTATGGGAAGTGCTGCAATGGTGCCCGCGACCGATTCTACTATTGCCGATTGTTTACAGGCCATTCCAGAAGTAGAAGGCGTCTATGTATTTCACATCGGCGGCGGCGAAGCTTTGCGGGTGATGACGGTTGTCAACGAAGAAGAGGATGGCGTTTACGAGCGTATTTACCGGAAAGAGCTCGAAGTCTCTAAGAGTTTCCCCTCCATCCAGTTTGACTTCAATGTGGTTGCGCGGCGCGGACGCTCTATGGATTTAATCATGGGCAAGAATCTGCCGGTTTGGATAAGGCCCGCGTCTGAGTGCCCACAGCTCAACAGCATTTAGATGGCGCCGAACGGAATGAGCAGTTTGCGAAAAGTCTAGAGCTTTCCGATCATGCTCAAGCCGATTGGGCTGTTACTGCCATCTTCTACGCAGCACTACACTATGTTGATGCTTTCTTTGTGTCTCGATCAGATAAGCCCGCTTTCCACACACAGAGAGAGGGCAAGATCAGAGACACGCCAGAATTAGTGGGAATCTGGATGGACTACCGGCGTTTGAAAGACATGAGCCGAGAGGCGAGATACGATCTAGCCCCTTACACTCACGTGGAATTCCACAGTGCTCTCAAGCACCTTGAGAAAGTCAGGTCGCAGGTGCTGGCCTATCTTCCTCGTTAGCATTAATGTCCTTCGGCTTCGAGGAACCGTTCCACCTCGATCGCGGCCATGCAACCGGCGCCGGAAGCCGTAATAGCCTGCCGGTAGATGCGGTCTTGCACGTCACCGGCGTGGAAGACACCTGCGATGTTCGTGCGCGCGCCGCCGTGCGTGACGATATAGCCATCTGCGTCCAGATCCAGCTGACTGGCGAAAGGTCTGGTGTTGGGGATGTGCCCGATAGCGACGAAGAAACCATCTACGTCCCTGTCATAGGTCTCTTGCGTTTTCAGGTTGCGCAGCTTCACGCCCGTGACCTCGCCTTTCTCCACGTCGTAAACGTCATCCACGACAGTGTTGTCGAGAATGGTGATCTTTGGGTTCGCCTGCGCGCGATCAATCATGATCTTCGAAGCCCGGAACGTGTCGGTACGATGAACCAGAGCGACTTCGCTCCCCAGGCGGCTTAAGAAGTTCGCCTCTTCCATAGCGGAATCGCCGCCTCCGACAACCATAATCTTCTTATTGCGGAAGAAGAAGCCATCACACGTGGCGCACGAACTGACACCGCGCCCAATCAGCTTTTGCTCATTGGGGAGATTCAGCCAGCGCGCCGAGGCACCGGTGGCAATGATCAAGGTGTGCGTCTGAAACTTCTCGCCGTCTTCCAACTCGAGCGTGAATGGACGACGTGACAAGTCAGCGTGCACGACCCGCCCATGCCGGTAGATCGCTCCGAAGCGTTGCGCCTGCTGCTTCATGTTTTCCACCAGCCCAGGCCCCATGATGCCTTCGGGAAAACCGGGAAAGTTTTCGACCTCTGTCGTGATCGAAAGCTGGCCGCCGGGCTCATGCCCTTCAAGAATAAGAGGTTGCAGATTCGCTCTGCCGGCGTAGATTGCCGCCGTATTTCCGGCGCAGCCCGAGCCGAGAATTACTACGTTGAGTACGATTTGTTGTTCGCTCATCCAAGGAGATAGTTCGTGACGTGAAACGCCACCCACGAACCACAGTATGCTAACGCAAGCATGTAAGAGAACTGGAAAATAGGCCATTTCCAGCCGCCCGTTTCACGCTTGACTACGGCGAGCGTCGAAAAGCACTGCATGGCGAAAGCGAAGAATACTAGCAGCGCGACGGCGCCCGCGGCGCTCAAATCCTGATGAACCGCCTGTTGCAGCCCGTGCGATTGCTCATCACCTTCGATGCCGTAGATGGTCCCCAGGGTGCCAACAATTACTTCGCGCGCGACAAGTGAGGTAATCAGCCCAATTCCAATCTTCCAATTGAAGCCGAGCGGTTGGATGGCGGGCTCTATCGCCTTGCCCACCATGCCTGCGTAGCTGTGCTCAAGCAATGGCGCCTTTCCGTCGTGTAGCGGAAGGTGGGCTAATATCCACAGCAGCACGGAGACAGCCAGAATGACCGTTCCGGCACGGCGCAAGAAAACCTTACCCCGGTCTACCAACCGCAAACTGAGCGAATGCCAAGTGGGCCAGCGATAGGGCGGCATCTCCAATATGAAGGAGCTGCGGCCACTTTTTAGCACCGTTGACTTCAGCAGGCGAGCGATCAAAACCGCCGCCAGGAAGCCAAGCACATACAGGCCCAGCATGGTGGCAGCCGGCAAGGACAAGAAACCACCCAGGATGTGGATATTGGGGACGAAGGCGGCGATCACGAGAGCATAAACCGGCAGGCGCGCCGAGCACGTCATCAGGGGCGCGATCATGATGGTGGCGGTGCGGTCGCGCTTGTTCTCGATCACACGCGTGGCCATGATCGCCGGGACCGCGCAAGCGTAGGCGGAAAGCAGCGGGATGAACGATTTTCCCTGTAAGCCGATTTTCGCCATCGTGCGGTCCGCTATCAGGGCAGCACGCGCCAGATAGCCGGAATCTTCAAGGATGCCGATGAACAGAAACAGCAGCAGAATCTGCGGGAGAAAAACGATCACCGATCCGACACCACTCCATATGCCGTCGATGAGCAGAGATCGCCAGGGGGTATCGGGCAGGACGGTCGTCATCCGGTGTCCCGACCAAAGAACTACCTGCTGCAGGCCGTTCATCAACGGCTGTGCCCAGGAAAAGATGCTCTGGAAAACTGCGATCACAATGGCGGCGAAGATCAGCGGCCCAGCGACCGGATGTAGAAAAATTGCGTCCAGGCGCCTGGTCCAAATGGGGGGCGCCGGCGCCTTATAGGACGCCCTCACTCCAAGATTGGCAGCCCATTGCCTGCACTTCGGCACATCCTGCAGAACCGGCAATTCAATCCTGACGGGAGGGGCATTAAGCCGGGCGGCGGTGCCAAGCAGAAACTGTTGAATGCGATCAATCCCGGTGCCCTTCGAGGCGCTGATCAAAGCGACGGGACAGTTGAGTTCTGACGAGAGCGCGGCGACGTCCACCTTGCCGCCGCGCACTGCCAGGTCGTCGGCCATATTCAGCAGCACGAGCGTGGGTAAGCCAAGACTCAGGATAGGAGCAGCCAGAACCAGGTTACGGCCTAGGTTGGTGACGTCCAGGATAAGAATGACGGCGTCCGGCTTAGGAAAGTCAGGCCGCTCGCCTTTGAGCACATCATGGGTAACCTGTTCGTCTTCGGCTCGGGGATGAAGGCTGTAAACGCCGGGAAGATCGACGAGGAAAACTTCGTTGGTATCTTTGAGCTTCGCTTTGCCCATGCGGTGTTCCACGGTGACGCCGGGGAAGTTTGCGACCTTCTGCCGCAGGCCGGTCAAGCGATTGAAAAGAGTGGATTTGCCGGAATTGGGAGGCCCTACGATGGCCACAATAATGGGCCGGTCATTTAAGGGGCGCGGCGGCAGGATGGCGGGATTCGGCAGCAGGCCCGCGCGGGGCGACTCTCCGTGACAGCTACTCATGGCAACACCACAAAATCGGATTCCGGATCACGGCGTATGAAGAGCCGGGCAGCGGTGTCGTCCCGGAGCGCGACCTCCGAGCCATCCACGCGAAACACCCTAGGTCCGCCGCCGGGGGCTCGCTTCCCGGGTACGACCTCGTTGCCGGGGAGGAAGCCTAATTCCATCAATCGCCGGCCCGTATCCTCCGGCAGGTCGAGATGATCGAGAATACAGCGTTGTCCAGTGGGCAGGTCGGCCAGCGTTTTGGGCGCCTGAGGGGCGCTGCGGCGAGCAGCCCTATTCTTAAAGCCCATAGAATATACGACCAGTTTAGTACGAGATGTACTCTGGCGTTCAAGCAATTGACATTTAACGGGCCGGGATCCGAGGCTTAACGGGTCATTTTGGAGGTTGCTGGGCGATGAACAGATGCTATGATCAACCTGTGCTGCGAGACCGCTCGCAACTTCCGCCGGTTGCGGAACGCGAGGCGGGTGGTTCTTACACCCGCAAGGAAGTCTGTCGATTGCTCAAAATCGAGAACCGGCAGCTCAGGAGCTGGGAGCGCCAGGAGCTGGTTCCCGAACTCGCGCAATACCGCTTTTCCGACCTCCTTTTACTGAAGAAAATCATCCGGCTGCGAGGTGAAAACGCGCCTCCCCGGCTGATCAAGCAGGCGCTGAACTCCGCCCGTGAACGCCTGAAAGACCTTCCTCATTTAAGCGACGACGTTCAGGTCTATAAGGATGGGAAGCGGGTTCGCATCCAGATCGGCAAGCACAAAATGGAGCCGCTCTCCGGGCAGCTTCTTTTTGACTTTGCGGAACAGGAGATTCAAAAGCTCCTGCAACTGCCTGCATCGCAAAAAAGCGGGGAAGCTATCGCGGAGAAGCTTAGAAAAAAGATGGAGGCAGATCTCTGGTTCGAGAAGGGGCTGGAGCTCGAGCAAACGGGTGCGCCTTACGAGCAGATTATTGCTGCCTATCAGAAATCCGCGGAACTTGATCCGCATTCGGCTGGCGCGTTGGTCAATCTCGGAACCGTGTTCTTCAACGGTCACGCCTGGTCAGATGCCGAGGACCATTACAAGAAAGCGCTCGAAATCGATCCGAATTACGCTCTGGCCCACTTCAATCTGGGTAATCTTTACGATGAACAAGGTGATTCAGGAAACGCGCTGACGCACTACCAAGAGGCGCTACGGCTGCATCCCAATTATGCCGATGCGCATTACAATGTGGCGCTGCTATATCAGAGCTTGCGAGATGCCTTGGGCGCCATGCGGCATTGGAGAGCGTTCTTGAAATTGGATAGCGCGAGTGCCTGGGGGCAGATTGCCCGGCGCGAGCTGTCGAAATTGGAAGCCGTGACAATTGTGCAAGGCAACAAGGCAGCGGGTTCTAAGCTGCAGCTGGTGAAGGGCGAGAGATTTTGAAGCCAGCGGGATGTCTTCACGTCGCTGCGGTGGTGCTTGCCGCCGGGTCAGCCAGCCGCATGGGGAAAATGAAGCAGCTGCTTCCCTATGGCAGGCGCACATTCGTTGCACATGCAGTGCAGCAGGCTATCGACGCAGGTTTTGCACCGGTGATTGTAGTGGTGGGCGCTGAAGCGGGCGCAGTGCAGGCCGCGGTGGCGGCGCAACCGGTGGAGATTGCACAGAACGACCGGTGGCGGCTTGGCATGGGCTCTTCGGTTGCGGCGGGTGTCAAACAGCTTCAGGAAGTGACGGCGCATTCCGCCGCAGTCGCCCTGCTGCTTGCGGACCAGCCGCTGGTAAAGGCCGACCATCTGAAGGAAATGCGCAGGCTTCTTTATACGAACAGAGCGCCGATTGTGGCCGCGGAATACAACGGCACGCTGGGGGTACCCGCCTTATTCAAGCGCGAGTTGTTCGCCACTCTTGCCGCGCTGCCTCCGGATGCCGGCGCGCGCCACGTGCTGCGGGATTCCGGCTTCGCGGTAACGCCGTTTCCGCTGCCGGACGCTGCAATGGACATCGACACACCGGAAGATTTGGCGGCGCTCGATGCCGAGCAAAGTCCGCTGGCGTCTACTTTCTAGGTTGTGGCGGAGTGGCGGGCGTCCCGGGTGGCGCCTGGGTTGTGTCGCCGAACGTCACGGTTGATTCGGCGCCGAAGCGCTTGTAATCGGAGTACCGGATGGCGATGCGGACGCGCTGCGGCCAATCCCGGAAGAAGAGCGTATCGTCGGCATAAGTTTCACGCGGGAACATCCATTTCCCATCCACCTCGTAGCGCACGGTCGTGAAATGGGGCGTCAGGTTCTGTTCACGCAGCGTATCGATCTGCGGAACTGCCTGGCCTTCACTCTGAATGACGGCGAGATCGGATTCCCTGACCCATAGAGTTCCTTCAAAGAAGCGTTGGGAGGAAAGAATCTGCCGCGGGCGCACGTACTCCACAAAGCATTGGACCCCCAGAATCGTCTCCTCGCCTTTGTAAATTCCTTCGTACAGAGAAACTTTGTCGGCTGTCAGCAGAAACGGTTCAATGTTGCGAATGTCGGCGAAGTCTTCGGGTGTAAGACGAATGCGGGTGAGGGTATTGCGAGGCTGGTCGACAACTTCTTCGTAGCGGCCGCGAGTGGGCGAAAAGATGACATCGCGCACTTCATGGTACTGCCCTGTGACCAGGCCGCGATCGTTGAATTCCTGGACCGTGACGGACTGGCGGTAGGTATAGTTCTCGCGCGCTTGCCCGTTTCCGGTCTCACGCTCCGCAATCTTCCGGAGCAGACCGGGGGGCGGGTCGGCGGCGCGGACCGCCGCAACGGGGCACACAAAACCCGATGCTACGATGAGGGCGATGTTACGGACGCAGCGTGCATTTCTCATAGCCCTGCTGTGCTCATGGATCGCGTTATTTGCCGCCGCGCTTGTCTACTCAAAACAGCATCCACAGTCCCATTGGATCATGTGGGCGGCGCTGCCGGCTTTCTCTCTCGAAGCGTTTTTTTATTTGGCAGCGGGCTTCAATGAGACGCGCGCCTGGTTTTCGCGGGTCCCTTCCAAGCACGCACAAGCGGGGCTGTTGTGGGCCAGCGCGCTGCTTCCTTACCTGATATTTAGCTTGGCCTCCGGCGCCTTCGAGCGCCATGCGTTTTATCTGCTTGCCGCTCTCACGGCCGTGCTTGCTTTCTGGCATGCCGCGCTCCCGCGACGCTTTGCTTATGACGTTGGGTTCCTGGTCATCGCCACCTTGCCAGTGCTGCTGCGCGTGTTTCCGCGCATCTACCGGTCGCCCGATGAACATCTGCGTATCGACAGCCTGGGACATGTGATGTGGATCAGAGTGGGGGTGATCGCGCTTTTGGTTTTGCGCGAGTGGGATCCAGGTCCGTTCAGCTTCTGGCCACGAGCACGCGAATGGAAGACCGGACTGTTCTACTACGCTCTGATCGCGATTCCGATCGTTGCGCTGGCATTGGGCCTGCACGTGGTGCGCTTCGAGGTCAAGCACGGCGAATGGTGGCAAGTCGCGGGGCTTGCGATCGGAACGTTTTTCGGAGCATTGTGGGTGCTGGCGCTGGGGGAAGAGCTATTTTTTCGAGGCGTTGTTGAACGGGCGCTGCTGGACTACTGGCGCTCACCGGCGGTCGCGATCACGGTCTCTGCGCTGCTGTATGGCAGCGTGCATCTCTGGTTTCGCGAGTTCCCCAACTGGCGGCAGGCGCTTGTCGGGACGCTGCTCGGCATCGCCTGCGGAACCGCTTATTGGCGCACGGGGAGCGTACGTGCTCCGATGGTGACTCACGCACTGGTCGTGACAACGTGGCGGGTGTTTTTCAAGTGAGTGACCACGCTACGGCTTAGCTGCCGCCTAGATCCGGTCGAGTGCCGATTCGAAGTCAGCGAGCAGATCGCGCCAGTCCTCAATCCCGAAAGAGACGCGAACCAAGCCCTCGCCAATGCCGGTTTCGTTCAGATCGTGCGCGGACCAAGCCGAGTGAGTCGTGCTGCGGGGATGGCAGGCGAGAGTCTCGACGCCGCCCAGCGAAACCGCGTTGCGAGCGAGCTTGATGTGGCGGAGAAAGTCAAAAGCGGCGGGCTTGCCGCCATGGAGATCAAGAGATATCAGGCCACCCGGATAATCGCACTGTGCGCGATAGATGCGGATCTGCTCGGGCGCCTCAAATAGCGTGGGGTAATAAACCTTCTTGATTTTGGGGTGCCCGTCGAGTTTCTCCGCGATACGCTGGGCATTCTTGCTCTGGCGGTTCATGCGGAGGCCCACAGTGGGCAAGCGCGTATCGAGGATCCAGCATTCATCGGGTTGCAGAATGTTGCCGAACAGGCTGCGCTTGCTTCGGATCTTGGTCATGAGATCCGAGTCTTTGGTCAAAGCCACGCCGCCGATGATGTCGCTGAAGCCGCCCAAGTATTTGGTCGCGGAGTAGAGGGACACGTCAGCGCCGAGTTGCAGCGGATGTTGGAAGGCGGGCCCGAGGAACGTGTTGTCGATCATGACCAGCGGACGCTCAGGGGCGGCGTGACCGTTCTGGGATCCAGAGGGTCGGCCCGCAACGGCATCGCAAGCCGACTTGATGTCGGTCATGACGACGGTCGGGTTCGCCGGGGTCTCGATAAGCACAACTCGCAGGTTCTTCGTATGGCGGATGGCATCGGCTATCGCCGCCGTCTGGCCTGCGACGACCGGCACCCCCCGGATGCCGAAGGGTTCGAGGAACTTCTGGACCAGAGTTTGCGTACCGCCATAAATCGGCACGGTATAGAGGATGCTATCGCCCGGTTGCAGGACGGCGAGGAGAGCGGTCATGATAGCCGCCATGCCGGAGTTGAAAACGGCTGCGCCAGTGGCGCCGGGTTCGAGCGGCACGATTTGATCTTCCAGGATTTGGGCGTTGGGGTGATTGAAGCGGGAGTAAACCAGGTCCACGCTTTCGCCGGGATGGCGCTGGCCACGACCGCCCATGATGTCAAAGGCGCGCTCTGCGGCCTCGGGGCTGGAGAAAACGTAGGTTGAACTACGGAACACGGCAGGGCGCGCTGAGCCGACCGAGAGACTGGGGTCGAAGCCGCGGGTGAGGACGTCAGTTTCCGGCCGGAGTTGAGTCGGGTGGTTGGAATCGGACACGTCAGTGCACCTCTGCCTTGAGTGTAGCTCCGCAAGAGCGATTTTCTCGCTTCGGGATAACTGGATGAACTAATGTAGAGGGGAATCGGGCGAAGGCCGAAGGTGGGCCCTGTTTGAGAGGGGCTGATTTTCTGAAGCGGCGAGAGGACCCTTGCGGGCGCCAGGGAGGTGTTGCTTCAGGGGTCTTTCTATGAGGTTAGTCTCGCTTTGGTGGGAGTTGCCTCCCTGGCTGTATTTCAATAATAGGATATGATTTTGCGGAGTGCAAGCCTTTTCTCTACGGAAATCAAAATTAATTTTACTCTGGTGGGCAGGCGCATGAGAGGCCGCTTGTTATCCGGCGGGTACTTATGAAGATAACTGTACTGGGATCAACGGGTTCCATAGGTGTAAACACGCTTGATGTAGTGCGGCGGCGCGGCCATGGCTTCGAAATACATGCTCTGGTAGCCGGACAGAACGTGGAGCTTCTTTGCTCCCAAATTCTGGAATTTAGTCCAAAGATTGTAGTTGTAGCCGACGATGCGGCGCTTGACCGGCTGCGAGCTCAGCTGGCCGAGAGGCCCGTTGCGCGGAGAGATTGGCCGGAGTTAGGGTGCGGGACAGCGGCCCAGGTGAGCGCCGCGACGGCTCCAGAAGTGGGGTTTGTGATGTCGGCCATCGTCGGGGTAGCGGGGCTCGAGGCGACCTATGCGGCGATCCGGGCGAAGAAACGTATCGGCTTAGCGAATAAGGAGGCACTGGTAGCGAGCGGCCGACTGGTGATGGAAGCAGTGCGGGAGACCGGGGCTGAGCTGATTCCGGTAGATAGCGAGCATAACGGAGCGCACCAATGTTTCCGCGCAGGAAGGCGTTCGGAAGTAACGCGCCTTTTGCTGACGGCTTCGGGTGGTCCCTTTCGCGATACTCCGAAGGAAGCGCTGTGGAAAGTGACGCCCGAAGAAGCCCTGAATCATCCAACCTGGAAAATGGGGCGGCGAATTACGATCGATTCGGCCAGCATGATGAACAAGGGATTCGAAGTGATTGAGGCGTGCTGGTTGTTCGATCTCCCGCCGGCTCAGGTGGGGGTAGTAGTTCATCCGCAGTCCTCCATTCATGCGATGGTGGAATATAACGACGGAAGCGTGATGGCGCAGATTTCAGCGACCGATATGCGGATGCCGATTCAGTACGCCTTGACGTACCCGGAACGAGAACAGGCGCCGGTTCCGAGGCTGGATTGGACACAAGCGCGGACGTGGCACTTTTCGGCTCCGGATTTAGAAAAGTTTCCGCTGCTGAAGCTGGCCTATGCAGCCCAGGAGCAAGGGGGCACGGCAACCTGCACATTGAATGCTGCGGATGAAGTGGCCGTCGAGGCATTTTTGGCAGGCCGGATTCCCTTTCCAGCCATCGCAGAAGTAGTGGAAGAGACGCTGGAGCGACAGCCTCGGCAAGAAGCGGCGACAATAGAAGAAGTTCTGGCGGTGGATCTTGCCTCGCGCGAGACGGCGCGGCGGATCGTCTCCGAGCCACGCAGGAAAGCTGTGAGTCTGGGAGCAAGTGGCCGCGTTCAGTAAAAGAACGGTTTCACGGGAGAGAAGGATGGGTATATCGGCGTGAGTTTCTTTGGGCCTTTTTTCTGGGTCGTGATTTTGCTGGGCGTCATGATTTTGATTCATGAGCTTGGGCATTTCTGGGCGGCTCTCTCGGTGGGTATCAAGGTGGAGACGTTCAGTATCGGATTTGGAACGCGGCTGTTGGGGTTCCGCCGGGGTGAGACGGATTTTCGCCTTTCTGCGATCCCGTTTGGCGGCTACGTGCGGATGCTGGGTGAACAACCGGGCGATGAAACCGCCGCGGACCCCCGGTCGTTTCAGGCCAAGCCACGCTGGCAACGGGCCATCGTGATTATTGCGGGGCCGCTGATGAACGTGATCCTATCGATCGCTTTGATCACCGGGCTTTACATGTACGGCTTCCCGAAAGAAGTGCCAATGACCGAGGCGGTGATCAGCAGCGTGGCGCCGAATTCGCCCGCGGCGGCGGCGGGGCTCCAATCGGGCGACAGGATCGTCGAGATAGGCGGTACTGCGAATCCCACTTGGCAGGATGTGCTCAAGCAGGAAGCTTTAAACGCAGACCATGAACTGCAGCTTGTCATCAGCCGCAAGGGCCAGAAGCTGCCGATTTCCGTTACGCCCAGAATGGATCCGAAGGTGGGCATCGGCTTAGCCGGATGGCGCGGCGACGTGCAGGTGGGTGAGGTGCAAAAAGGCTCGCCGGCGCAGGCGGGAGGTTTGCGGCCCGGAGACCTGCTGATCGGCGTGAACAATAAGCCTGTTGAATCTGTCCTGACGGTACAACAGGCAATTATTAAATCCGGCGGGAAGCCAGTTCAGCTGGACGTGCTGCGGAAGAACCAGATTGAACATCTTTCCGTAACGCCGTCGCCAAACGACAACCCCAAGTTGCCTTGGCACATTGGGATTGGTTTCCGGTCTCCGGTCCAGATGGTGAAGCTGGGGTTTGGAGCCGCGTTTATGGAATCTCTGGAATTCAACCGGCAAAACGCCACCATGATCTTCGAAGTGCTTCGAAGCATTGTGGCGCAACGCGTCTCGCCGAAGGCTTTGACCGGTCCCATCGGCATGGCGCAGATTTCTAGTGAAGCGGCGCAAGAAGGTCCATCGAGTTTTCTTGGATTAATGGCGATCGTCAGTTTGAATCTTGCGATCTTCAATCTGCTTCCCATCCCCATTCTGGATGGAGGCACGCTTTTGCTGCTGGCTATCGAGATGCTGCTGCAGCGCGAAGTGAGCTTGCAGGTGAAAGAGACGGTCTTCAAGCTGGGGTTTGTATTCCTGATGATGGTGGTGGTGTTTGTAATTTACAACGACATCAGCAGGATTTTGACCAAGAGCTAGGCAATCGCTTTCCCGAATGCGGGGACGTGCTGGTCAGTCTGAGGGTTGAAATACCGGGCGGCAACTACAGACAGAACGAATACTGCGGGCATGTAGTTTCGACTTTCACAAAGCCATCCGAAGAACATACTGGATAAGAACAGAACAGGCAGCAAAAACAAAGCAAGGGTTTTCAGGGATGACGGTGCCTTCTTCCAGCTCAGCACCAGGAAAGGAAGATAGGCACCCGCGGTTAAGAGGAAGGGCGCAGGCCAGTGAGCATCCCGGAGGTTAGTCAGGACGTGATCTAAATGCACGTTACTCACCTGCTGGTAATGCATAGCTTGATGAAGAACCAGCAGGCGTACTCCGAAATAGGCGAGGAGCGCGGCTATAGCGAGCGCGGCGGCTTTGCCTATATAGTGGCGCTCTTTTCGGCGGAAGAGGATGTAATAGCCCACTAGGCAAAGTACGGTCTCTTTCGCGAGAGAGCCGATGACCAAAGTAGTGAGCAGGAACGCGAAATCTTCCGTTTCTAGGAAGATGAAGGCCAACACGAAGGACAGGTGAGACAGCGGATCTGTCAGTTGGCCCATGTACCATTCAAAGCTGACCGGATAAGCTAACGACGCGAACAGCAGGGCGAGGACGCCGCCCAAATGGGTTGTGAACAGGCGCGCGTACCTGTAGATGGAGTAGAACAGCAGCAATCCCGCGAGTAAGCGGTAGAGATCGCGAGCGGTCTCGAACGAAACGCTGTGGGACTCTAGCCAGCGCACGATTCCGTTGGGTAGAAACCTGTAGGAGTGAGGCAAGACGCCGGGCGAGGATTCGACGACCGCATTCTGCAACATCTTCTGCCACTCGGCATTCGACATGTCGCCCGATTTAGGAGCGTAGTCGATATTTATGGCGTGAACGTTGTTGGCGACGCCTGTGAGAAGAAAAACCAGGAAGACAAGCGCGCCCGCTTGCGACTTGGGCAGGCGCCGTGACTCGACGCGATAGATCCAGACACAAATCAGCGCGGCGGCCGCGTAGCCGATTTCTAGCGCCAGGGTGGTGCGCGAAATTCTGGGCGAGCGAGCCGTCCAATGAAAGAGTATCGGGACAGCCGAGAGCGCGGCAAAGGCCCAGACCAGGGCCAGCGTCAGCCATCGGCGGCGCGACCATAGGCGCAAAGGTTCTATGGTTCCGGAAGCTGAGCGTGTAATCAGCTCTGAGTCAGCCATTACGGCACGCGAATCGAGAGAAGCTCACTGAGCTCCAGATAATTATCAACCCAGGTTTTGGCGTGCGCGTCGCCGCGTTGAGCCTTCTTGCGAGTGCGCTGAAACAGGCCGCTGTGAACGGCATACACCTGGTTTTGCGCGGACCACATGTTCACGGCGAAAGGCATCTGCTTGACAGTTCGGAGAACGGCTTGCAATTCGTGCAGCTTTTCGAGGCTTGAGGGATCGGCAGCAAAGCGCGCGGAACGCATCTCGATTTTTTGGCGGAGCAGGAATTCAAGAGTCGTCTTGTCGAGCGCAATGTTACTCACCTGAGCTTCACGCAAGAAATTGCGGATACGCTCGCCGTCGAGTTCTTCCGCCGAGCAGGCGCGCCGCAGCAGGCTATTCAGGGCGTATTCGACAGCGGCAGTAAACTCGCGCGGCATGGGAGTGCCGAGGCTGGTGATGAAGCGCATGAGAGCAGCGTGATGCTCATAAATCTGAAGGTAGGCGGCTTCGGCTTCGGCCACGGTAGAGGAGAGAATCGTGCGGACAATCCGGCGCTGCTCATCGCGGAACAGGGAGCGCAGCGAATATGTCTTTTCACCAAATCGCTTGTCGAGCAAACGAATTACTTCCGGGATGTCGACGCGCGCGAAGGAATCGCTGATGGCGTCGAGCATGTCGCGATACCTTGCTGCTCCATCGGCCTTCTGCACTCCGCCGGCTACGTTGTGATCGCCAAAGTGCACGACCCAAAACGTAAGCACTTCGGACTCCTGCGTCACCTTCGATGTGAAGCGGGCTTGGCCAAGCGCCATGCGCAGCTTGCCCGCATCGCCTGTGTGGTAGTCCAGGCGCTTGACGGCATAGGAAAAGACATCGGTCCGCTCGCCGTAAGGAGCAAACAGCGAGCTGATGGAATAATGCGCCCCGACCTTCTCGAGATCGACCATGGAAGGCTTGACGTAGCGAGTGTAGATGATGGCGCCGTTGCCGTACTCGGGCAGATTACTCTTTGCCGCTGAGAGTTTGTCTAAAAATTGAGGCTCGACAGGTTCGCCGAAGAGTTCTTCAGCCAGCTGAACGACACGCCCGGCATACTGAATCACCTGCACCGTTTCAATACCCGATAACTCGTCAAAGAACCAGCCGCAGCTGGTGTACATCAGCATGGCGTGGCGCTGAAGTTCCATGAGCTTCCAGACAAGCACTTGCTCATCAGGCGCAAGCTCACGGGCGAATTGTTCGTTTGCGAAACGTCGCCGGACCTCCGGGCTGCGGTCGAGGACCACCTGGATGTAGGCATCGCGAGCGGCCCAAGGATCCTTCAGAAATTTCGCTCCGAAGGCCTGGTATTTCGGGATGACGAAGTCGCGCAACCAATCGAGAGCTTCGCGCAAGGGCCGGCGCCATTCCTGATTCCAGCCCACCCGGCCCGAGTTGCAGCCGCAGTTGTTGCGCCAGCGCTCCACGCCGTGGATGCAGCTCCAGGCGGTGTTCTCAAAAATTTGCACTTCCTCGGTAGGCGGATTCTTGGCAAGGAACTCACCGTAATTTACGATCTTGGCCAGCTTCTTCGATTCAATAAGATTGAGCGCGTAGGCGAGCGCCATCTCGCCATGCTTGTGATGGTGGCCATAGGTTTCACCGTCGGTGGCGATGTGCATGAGCTGCGGCCAGCCGCGGCCGTCAGAGAAGGCGCCAGTAAGGCGTGAAGCAAATTTTTCGCCGTTATCGAGTAGCTTCTCGAAGGCGACAGCTTGCGAGACGGGGCCATCGTAGAAAAGGAGATTGATGTGGCGGCCGCTCAAAGTTTTCAGCAAATAGGCGCACGAGGGGTCGACTTTCGAGCCGCTGACGTCAGTCCAATGTCTATTGCCGTCGAGGGGTCTGACGGCTTTTGCCTGATGGGGAGCGAGTATGGCGAAGGTGATGCCGGCCTCGGCCATCAGGTCGAGCGATTCCAGATCGACGGCAGTCTCGGGAAGCCACATGCCTTCCGGCAAACGCCCGAAGCGGCTGGTGAAGTCCTCGATGCCCCAGCGGATTTGTGTCTTCTTGTCGCGGCTATTGGCCAGCGGCATGATCATGTGATTGTAGGCTTGCGCCATGGCGGACCCATGACCTGCAAAATGTTTTTGACTGAGCCGGTCGGCGTCGATAATTCCGCGGTACATGGCGGGCGCCTGTTCGCATGCCCAGGACAGCAGCGTGGGTCCGAAGTTGAAGCTGATCTTCGAATAGTTGTTGACTATGCGCGTGATGAATTGGGAATCGTCGAGAATACGGGCGGAAAGGTTGGGCGCATAGCATTCCGCGGAGATGCGTTCGTTCCAATCGTGATAGGGGTAGGCGGAGTCCTGCAGTTCAATTTGCTCAAGCCACGGGTTCTCGCGCGGTGGCTGATAGAAGTGGCAATGGATACAAAGATATTTCATGCCGGACTCAGGCGCCGGGCAGCGAAATGGTGAACACTGCTCCGCTGGACCGTTCGCGATTGGCAGCCATTACGCGGCCGGAATATTCTTTGACGATGGACGCGACAATATGCAGGCCCAAACCGGAACGGGTAGAACTCTTGGTCTTGGTAGACACGTTCGCGTGAAAGACACGCGGGAGGATGTCGGCCGGAATGCCGGGGCCGTTATCTGACACGGTGATGATGAGCAAGCCGTCGACGTGCTGGGCAGCGATGTCGATGCGGCCCGGTTTTCGCATCACCTGCGCGGCGTTCAAGAACAGGTTGGCGAAGACCCGTTCCCAGTCCTTGGCAGCGCCCGGCAAACGAATCTCAGCGGGAAGTTGGGACACGAACCGCATGCGGGGCTTGCGGCCGGTGGTGCAATAGTCGGTTACCGATTGAATAGCGTGGTCGACAATGGCGGCGAGATTCGGAGTTGTATCGGGAATGGCGCCCAATAAACGCTTGCCGCGCGTGACGCTTCGCGACAGCGTTGCCGCCAGTGGTTTCCAGCGCTTGTCGGCGTTGAGCAGTTCCGCAGCTTCGGCGATAGTCTCGAAAACATTGTTCAGGTCGTGCACCAGACTTTCGTGCGTGAGATCTGCATCAGACGATTCTTCCATACGCTTTGGGCGCTAATGCGCGATCTGGCGGAGAGTTTCAAAGAACTCCGGGAAAGAGACGGAAGCTGCTTCGGCATCGTGAATCAGGCAATCGCCGCCGGAGGCGAGAGCAGCCACTGAGAAGGCCATGGCGATGCGGTGATCGCCGTGCGAGTGGATCTCAGCAGGATGAAGCTTCTGGCGGCCTGGAATTTCGAGGCCATCCTGAGTGGTGGTGACGTTGACGCCCATGCGGCGAAGATTCCCGGCGATGGTCTCGATGCGATCCGTTTCCTTGACGCGAAGTTCAGCCGCATTGCGAACGATGAGTCCTTCTTCACTGAGCGCGCCGAGCACAGAGAGTATGGGAATCTCGTCGATTAAAGCAGCGGTGGCCGCCCCTTCAATGACTCCTCCGCGAATGCGTGAGCTTTTGATCTGGAGATTGCCCAGCAGTTCACCGTTGATCTGCTCAATGTGCAGAACTTTGATGGGAGCGCCCATGGAACGCAAGAGGTCGAGCAGGGCGGTTCGAGTTGGATTCAAGCCGACGTTCGTAATGGTGAGATCGGCTTCGCGCACGAGGAGCGCGGCGACCAGGAAGAAGGCGGCTGAGGAGATATCGCCTGGAACCACCAGGCGCTTGGCGGAGAGCGTAGCGCCGCCGTTGATTCGTACGGCACGGGGTTCGATGGTGATGTCGGCGCCCAACTCGGCCAACGCGATTTCGGTGTGATCGCGCGTGACAGTGGGTTCGCGGACGACCGTTTCGCCATTGGCGTAAAGGCCGGCCAGCAGAACGCAGCTTTTCACCTGGGCGCTGGGGACAGGAAGCGTGTAATCGATGGAATGAAGCGGACTGCCGTAAATGGTCAGCGGCGGAAACTGGTCGTTGATTGCGTCGATACGCGCTCCCATTTCAGAGAGCGGCGCCATGATGCGCTTCATGGGGCGTTTGGCGAGCGAGGAGTCACCGCTGATCTCAGTGGTAAACGGCTGGGCGGCGAGGATGCCTGAGAGCATGCGGATGGTAGAACCCGAATTTCCGGCGTCCAAGAAACGAATGGGCGCCTGCAGCCCGCGGGTACCCCTGCCGTGAACGGTCAGGACACGGCGGCCATCTTCCTCGCCAAATTCATAGCGGATGCCGAGCGTTTCCATACAGGAGAGCGTGGATTGACAGTCAGCGCCGCTTGAAAAATTGTAGATTTCGGAGTCGCCTTGCGCAATGGATGTGAGCATTGCGTAGCGGTGAGAAATGGACTTGTCGCCGGGGGCATTCACAATGCCGTGAACGCGTTGCGCGGGCGAAATTCTTTCGATCATTGAATCCGTATTGTAGCTTCGCCCCCTTAAAACGGGGAACGTGGATGGTGTCGCCGGCGACGTCAACCACCCAGGGTAACTAGCTGCGGAAGTCCAGCTTATCGCCATCAAATTGCGTGTCCTTGCCGGACTCATGGAGCAGGGCGTAAATCGTGGCGATGACTTGGAGGGAGAAGAGAATGATCCAGATGCTCATGCCTCTGTAAAGGCATTTGCGCAGCCAGCGGCCGCTACCTGTAAGCCGTTGAAAACACGCGAGCACAAACCAACACTACTGGGCTTGGTTCCAATTGAAGCACTGTTTAGTTTCGGAATGAACCGGATGTGCCAGTTTGAAATAGTGCGCCCGGAACCGCGATCGACAGACGAAGTCCGAGGACATGGTGAAACTCACATTAGAAAACCGCGAGAGACTCAAGGCGAGTCACCCACCCATTGAAATGCGGACATTCCCGACGCATGTTCCCTAGACCAACGGCTTGTGCCGCCATGGTTCCTTCGATGACTTTCTGAAGAGGCAGGGTATAACGCAAGCACCTGCTTTGACGGCGGTAGCGATAGAAAGCTGAAGCTTTTGCTCGATCAAGTCCCTCAAGAGGCGAAACAAGCTGACGAAGTTGCTTTCGCCGGCCGATATCGAGAATGGCTAGCTGGCCGCATTCCACCAGTTCTTTTCAGACTGGTCCCGTCGATACGGCAAACCCATTAAAGCCCGTCAACCTGGGCAACTTCGCCCTGTGCGTTTCCGTCTCTACAGGCGGAGACGGTTATGAAACGCATTCAAAACTTCGCGGCGGTTAACATCATTGCGGCGCTGATTGGCGCTGGCATTCCAGCGATGGCAGCGCAAGACGGCCACGACGCTTACAACCATGGAGGAAGGCAATATCAATCTGCCGACCGCCGCGGTGATCGTCAGTGGAACGGCAGCAGAAGTCGCGACTTCCGCAGTGAAGATCGATCGGATCGCAGCCGCCGTGAGTATGATGGGCGGGACTATGACCGGCGTGATCGCGATAGGCGCTACCGGGATGGTGGCGGCTATGGTTACAGCTTCGGATACGCGCCCGCACCTGTTTACGAACCCGAGCCGGTCTACGAAGGACCAGTCTACGAAGGACCGGTCTATGGCGGACCCGTCTACGACCAGGGCTACTACTATCAACGGAACCACAATGGCAGGACGGCGGCCATCATCGGGGGCAGCGCAGCCGCTGGCGCCTTGATCGGAGCCGCGGCGGGGCACGGCCAAGGAGCGGTGATCGGAGCCATTATCGGTGGCGTAGCCGGCGCCGCAGCCAGCGCTGCCGCCGACCATCACCATCGGTACTAAGACAAACTGCTTAGGGATCAAGTCTCGCCGTGCGATTCGCGTCCGAAGGGTTGGCTAGGGCCTGAGCAGATTTTGTTTTCAGGCTTATTTGCGTGACACTCGACCGCTCTTTAGTTTCCAATGGCCCGGGGACTCCGGGCAGGCATTCTCACTTCGTTACGGGCCCGCAGTACACTACAAAGTGAAATGACTCTGGAAGAGCTAGAAAGAGAGTATGTTGCGCTCCGTCAGCAAGGTGAAGCTGTGCGGAGCTATCTTTGACGCGCCTCATAAACAGCAGGAACTGAAGAAGCTGGAGGAAGAGATCGGCGAGCCCGATTTCTGGAATCAGCCCGAGAAAAGCCAGCGCGTGATGCAGCAGCGCAAGCGGCTGGAAGAAGCGATTCAGCAGTCGAGCCAAGTGGTAAGCGCCACTTCCGATATCGATACGTTGTTCGAACTTGCCAAGGAAGGCGAGAATGTCAACGGCGAACTGGAACGGGAGCTAAAGACGTTTGAGGCCCGCCTGGAGCAGTTGGAAACCGGGATGCTGCTTTCCGGCGAGAACGATGCGCGCGACGGCATTATTACCATTCACCCAGGGGCGGGTGGAACAGAAAGCCAGGACTGGGCGGAGATGCTGCTGCGCATGTATTTGCGCTGGGCGGAGCGGCATAAGTTCGAAGCCGTGATCACGGACCGCCTGGAGGGTGAAGGCGCCGGGATCAAATCAGCTACGGTCGAGATCAATGGCGAGAATGTGTACGGGCAACTGCAGGCCGAAGTGGGCGTGCACCGGCTGGTGCGCATCTCGCCTTTCGATGCGAATGCGCGGCGCCATACGTCGTTCGCCTCCGTGTTTGTCTATCCGCAGATCGACGACGACATCCATATTGAGATCAAGCCCGACGATTTGAAGATCGATGTTTTTCGGGCCAGCGGCGCAGGCGGGCAGCATGTAAACCGCACGGAATCCGCAGTCCGTTTCACTCACTTGCCGACGGGTCTGGTGGTGCAGTGCCAGAACGAACGCTCGCAGCACAAGAATCGGGCGAGCGCGATGAAGCAGATGAAGGCCAAACTGTACGAGTATGAGCTGGAAAAAAAGCGCGTGGCGGATCAGAAGCTGGAGGATACGAAGTTGGGGATCAACTTCGGCAGCCAGATCCGCAGCTATGTGCTGGCGCCATACCGGATGATTAAAGATCACCGGACGAAGCTTTCGATCGGCGATGTAGATCGAGTGCTGGACGGCGATATCGATCCATTGATTCACGCGTATCTGGCATGGCGGAAGACCGGCAGAATCTACGGCGACACAGGCGAAGATCTGCCGGAGTAGAATGCCGGCGACAGAAGAAGAGATCGCACGTGCGGCGGAACGAATCAGGCAGGGCGGACTGGTCGCGTTTCCCACCGAGACGGTCTATGGTTTAGGCGCGAACGCGCTGGATGCGGCGGCGGTGGAACGCATTTACCACGCGAAGCAGCGGCCTTGGGCGAGCCCACTGATTGTGCACGTCTCCGATGAACACATGGCGCGGTCTGTAGCGGCAGATTGGCCGGCCGCAGCGCAGGTGCTGGCGAAGAGATTCTGGCCGGGTCCGCTCACGTTGATCGTTAAAAAAGCTGAGATCGTGCCCGATTTGGTGACGGCGGGACTCGACTCAGTGGCGATCCGCATACCTTCGCACCCGGTCGCGCTTGAACTGATCCGGCGGGCAGGCGTACCGATTGCGGCGCCGAGCGCGAACCGCTTCTCGCAGATCTCGCCCACGACAGCAGAACATGTGAGAGCGGGATTGGGCGATCGTGTGGACATAATCCTGGACGGCGGAGCGGCGCAGATTGGCATTGAATCCACCGTAGTTTCTTTGACGCGCACGCCGCCTACGATACTGCGCCCCGGCATGATTACGCAGGAGCAACTGGAGGCAGCCACGGGGACGCATTTCGAAGGCGAGGTAAATCTGCCGCGCTTAGAGGAATCGCCCGGGCAGCATCCGCGGCATTACGCACCAGGTACGCCGTTCTATGTGCTTGAAGCAGGCGCGCCTCGACCGCAGGGCAGAGGGCGGGTCCTCGACATGCCGGATCATCCGCCAAGCTTTGCCGCAAAGCTGTACGCGGAATTGCATACTGCCGATGAAGAAGGCTGGGAATGGATCGCCATTAGAAAGCCGCCGGAGACGCCTGAGTGGGCGGGTATTCTCGACCGGCTGCGGAGAGCCAGCACGGCGGCGTAGATTTCCGGCGCCTCAAGAGTCTGTCTACTGTCACGTCGCCGATCAAAATCCCTTCCGGGCAGTATGGCGTCAGTCGGTCTTTCCTCTCATTATTGAAGGGGGGAACTCACACAACTCCGTGACTGCCCCTTCCAGTGTTCCCGCCCTGACTAGTCATAGCTAAGTGCAAAGCGTGCCTGAACCCCAAACCATCCCCCCAAGACAATAGAAGCGCTGGCGGAATTTGATACGTGCCTGATTTCAAACGCAATTGAATCTTTCAATGTGAGACTTCGCAACCAGGGGTTCATGAACGCTTCGGCCCGGTGCCAGTTTCCCCAGTTAAAGCCACGAGTTGGGTATGCCGTTACAGGGCATATCCGTTCCTCCTCCACACCTATGTCCAAACGTTGTTACTACGAGGCGATGGACTGGTGGACGTATTTAGTTCGACTTCCTGCTCCTCGATTTGTTGTTTTGAAAGACGCGGATCACGTACCGGGCCTGGGTGCCTTCCTGGGAGAGATTCATGCCAACATAGCGACGGCGCTGGGATGTACGGCATGCGTAACGAATGGGGCTGTTCGCGATCTTCCAGGCATAGCGGCTACAGGGTTGCAGGTCTTCGCGGGGAACGTCTCGGTCTCACACGCCTATGCTCATATAGTCGATTTCGGAGAACCGGTTGAGATTGCGGGCTTGGTAATAAAGCCCGGCGACCTCCTCCACGGCGACCAGCATGGTGTTCATGTGATACCAGCTTCTATCGCCGAAGATCTTCCAAGAGCCGCGGCGGAAATGCTTGCCGACGAAAAGGAGCTAATTGAGTTCTGTCGATCTTCTCAGTTCTCATTGGAGAACTTAGCGGAGCGAATCAATCGGAAGTCCCAGTCCTGTTAGTCTCCTGCCGTTTCAAAGATTCCCGCTGGTGGGGATATCTCGGGCTTACCCTTTCTTCTATGTTGAGTCAGAGTGTCTTAATCATTGACTAACTGCTGTCCAAGCCTGCGAATGCTAGAAATTATACGGAAGAGCCGCCGTTGTCCCAAAGACAAGGTTTTCACATTTGTAACATTCGCCGCTGCAGCTTTTGGGGTGGTCACTTTGACTTCCTGCGGTGGCGCCGAAAAAGCGTCGGCCAAACCGGGTACGGGGCCACAAACTGTCATCGTGGGAATCACCAAGGCCGTTCGGAAACCCATGGAGCGACAGCTGACAGTCTCTTCTGAGCTAGTTCCGTTTCAAGAGATTGACATCTACGCCAAGGAGTCCGGCTACGTGAAGCAGTTGCTGGTGGATTTTGGAAGTCACGTGTCTCAGGGGCAGCCATTAGCTGTACTTGAGATTCCGGAGCTCCAGGCCACGCTCAAGCAAGACGAAGCGGCGATTCAAGGTGAATCGGACCAAGTTACAAACGCCGAACACCAGCTGGGCCGCATTCAGGCCCAACACAAAGTCATTCATCTTGAGTACGAGCGTTTAAACAACGTCTCGCAGAGTAAGCCGGGCTTAGTCGCACAGCAGGAAGTGGATGACGTTCAGGGAGCGGGATGCGCATCTGCCGCCAACACGAAAGAACAAAAAAGAGTCTTGGTGGACCCGATTCAATCAGGGATTCAACCGCGGCTTCGAAAGGGTCTTGGATTTTTATGAGAAGTGGGTTCGTCTTGCCCTGCTGCGGCCGGCTCTGACTGTGATTGCTCTTTTGGCTATCTTCGTTCTTAGTCTCGGATTTATCCATTCCTTGGACTTGCCTTTTTCCCGCAAACGGATGCGGGCCAGTTCACCATCAACATGAAGGCTCCGACTGGCTCCCGTATTGAGGTGACTGAGCAGTATGTCAAGAAGATAGAAGACCTGATCCACCAGAACGTCGATGCAAACGATTACAAGATGACAGTTTCTAACATCGGCGTGGTGAACGACTTCTCCGCTCTTTACACAACGAACTCCGGTCAATACACGGGCACGATTCAAACCGCCCTGCAAACAGATCACAAGCTCAGCAGCTTCGCTTATATGGATCGCGTGAAGCGCGCGACCGCTTCTAATTTCCCCGAGGTCCGGACATTTTTCTCAAGCGGTTCCATGCAAGACGCGATTCTCAACTCCGGTATGCCGGCGCCGATTGATGTTCAGATTACCGGCCGTGGCTATGCAGCCGATTACCAGGAAGCGGAAAACATGGCCGCTCAGATTCGGAAGATGCCTGGCGTCGCGGAAGTCTATGTTCCGCAAGATCTCAACTATCCAGCTTTACGCATGAACGTAGACCGCGTCCACGCAGGCGAGCTGGGGTTGAATCAGAAGCAGATCGTGGACAACGTAATTACAGCGCTGAACTCCAACACCATGATTGCCCCGAACTACTGGGTGGATTATAAAAGCGGCAATGACTATTTCCTAAGCGTTCAATATTTTGAGAATGGAACAGCGGCAATTCACAACAGTATTAATCTCCGGAATATTCCTTTGAAGGCGCCCAATTCGGCGAAACCGACAACGCTCGATACGGTGGTGCAACTGGAGCATGTCCAGACTCCTACAGAAGTGGACCACTACCAAATTCAGCGATCTACCGACGTCTATGTGACTCCACAAGGGGAGGATCTGGGTAAGCTCTCAAAAAACATCGAGCAGCTGATCCACACTGCCAAGCTGCCCGGCAATATGCGAGTGAGTCTTCGCGGCATGGTTCAGGGAATGAACGAGTCCTTTAAGAGCTTCGGGTTTGGATTCTTTCTCTCGTTTATCCTTCTTTACCTGATCCTGACCGCCCAGTTCAAATCGTTCATCGATCCAATCCTGATTATGCTTGCCATACCCATGGGTTCATCGGCGTTCTTATCATCCTTCCGTTAACCGGAACCACCCTGAACGTCATGTCGCTAATGGGGGTTTTGATGCTCATTGGAATCGCGGATTCAAATAGCATTTTGATAGTCGACTTTGCTCACAAGCTGGAGGAGAATGAAGGCTTATCGGTGGAAGACGCGGTCATCAAGGCCTGCCGCGTGCGGTTGCGCCCCATCCTGATGACCTCACTCGCCACCATCATCGGCATGATTCCGATGGCGATGAAGCTGGGCACCGGCGCGGAGCAATATGCCCCCATGGCCCGAGCCATCATTGGCGGCCTTTCTACCTCGGTGTTGCTCACCATCTTCATCGTGCCGGCTGCTTATCTTCTGATCTACCGCCGTAAAGAGCGGAGCAATCCCGGCCGTCAGGAACTTGCACTCGCATAGAATCCTATGGCAACACGAAAGATTCTTTTAGGCTGTCTTCTGTGGGTGAGCACCGGTATACTCTTCGCACAGGACACCGTCCGAAGAATGGACCGCCACTGAGCTTGCAAGACGCCGAAGCGATGGCTCTGAAGAATCATCCGCAACTGTTGGCCTCGCAAGCTGCCTACCGGCGCTCCGACCAGATCACGACGGAGAATCGCGCCGCCTACTATCCGGCTCTGAACGGGGAAATAGCAGCAGCGCAGGCCGAGCAGAATAGCCGCTTGGGGGCTGGAGTACTCAATGATCCCCGCCTGTTCAATCATTTTGGAGCGGGTCTCACGCTTTCGCAGTTGATTACAGATTCTGGCCGCACACCAAATCTGGTTGCTAATGCAAAGCTGAACGCGCAGGCGGGCCGGGAAGACTCTCGAGCCACTGGGTACGATGTGCTGCTCGGTGTGAACCAAGCCTACTACGAAGTTTGGTTGGCGCAACAACTCATCAAAGTGGCACAGCAAACGGTAGCTACTCGGCAAAGTGTAGTAGATCAAATCTCGGAACTCACAAGAAACAAGCTGCGATCGACTGTAGACCTGAGTTTCGCTCAAGTGAATTTGGCAGACGCGCAACTGATGACACTTCGTGCTAGAGATCGTTTGGCTACGGCCTATGCATCACTCGGGCAGGCGTTGGGCTCTCAGCAAGCGATTGTGTATCAACTCACCGATCAGCCGGAACCTCCAGCGCCTCCGGCCAGCGCCGATACACTTGTCACGCAGGCCTTCCACAATCGTCCCGAACTCGCCAGCTTTGAGATTACAGACGGAAGCGGACCAGAAGTTTGTGTACGCGGAGCGCGACCTGAAGCGGTCCACGGTAAACGTTTCCGCAGTAGCCGGCGCTTTGCCTTGGATTCAACCCGGCAACGCCAATCCCGATATACGGCCCGAATACGAAGCCGTGGCTGTAAATGTTCAGGTGCCTATTTTCAACGGCCATCTCTTCTCGGCTCGCCGCCAGGCCGCGGAGTATCAACTAGTCGCTACCAATCAAGGAGAGCGCAACATGCAGGATCGGGTGGCACGGGAAGTGCGAACCGCATGGGGTCATGCGACAACTTCTTTTGAAGCAATTGCTCCCACAGAACAACTCCTGAAACAAGCCAACATGGCTCTTGATCTTGCCCACGGCCGGTACGATCTTGGATTGTCCTCTATCGTGGAACTTACTCAGGCACAATTAGGCCAAACGCAAGCCCAGGTGGAGAATCTTAATGCTCAATATTCTTATCAGGAGGCTTACGCTACACTTCAGTACGCTTGTATGTTTGTTTTGTGGCAGATCGGTCGTACGTAGATCTTAAAGATCGAGCTTAGCTTCGGGTCGCCACACTTGCTGCTTTGGAACTCGAATGAATGCCTGGGC
>JAABUQ010002650.1_pt1 | contig 34882 bp, 31 predicted proteins | sample 5560001 | NCBI WGS metagenome assembly JAABUQ01 (sample SAMN10711888, study PRJNA513371) | rock metagenome | isolation source: Antarctica rocks | place: Antarctica: Victoria Land, Finger Mt nord | collected 2015-12-18
TCTCATGCTGGCCCTCTGCACGGGCAAGCGCACTTGGCGCTCTCCCGACGTCCGCCGACAACACAAAGGATGACCAGTGAGCCCGTCACCGGATGCTCCCGACCTGGACGCGGTGCCCGACGAGGGCGGTAAGAGCGCCGAGTACGAGCTGGCCGAGCAGGACGCTCAGGCTGACCGGAGCGACGCGCAACGCGCCGAGGGTGACCGCGAGGGCTACGTGCGCCCCGATCTGCGCCCGGCGCCCGGCAGTCGGCCCGCCGATGGCGACGAGGTGCGCGACGCCGAGGCCCAGCTCGACCGCGTGATCACCAAGTAGGGACGGGTGGCCTTGCGCTTCGACGGCGACGGTGCGGCGAGGGCCCAGTGGACCTGACCGACGCCACCGCCCTGGTCACCGGTGCCAACCGCGGCATCGGCCTGGCCCTCGCGCGTCGGCTCGCCCGCGAGCCGCTGGCCCGGCTGCTCGTCGGGGTGCGCTCACTCGAGCGCTACGAGCCCGTGGCGGCGCCCGCCGGCGGGGCGCGAGAGGTGACGCCCGTGCAGATGGACCTCTCCAGCTATGAGGAGATCCAGCGCAGCGCCACGGCGCTGGGCGAGGACCTCGAACGGATCGACCTGCTGGTCAACAACGCCGGCCTGATGACCGGGGGGATGCTGGAGGAGCAGGAGCTCGAGCAGGTCTACGCCATGTTCCAGGTCAACCTCGTGGCGGTCGCCCATCTCACTGCTCGGGTGCTGCCGGGCATGCTCGCGCGCCGCCGCGGCAAGGTGGTCACCAACGCCAGCGTCTCCGGCTACGCCTGGTTTCCCGGGGCCAGCACCTACGCGGCCTCCAAGGCGGGCGTGGTGGCGCTCAGCGAGTCGCTGCGCCGCGAGCTCAAGGGCACCGGCGTGACCACCCTGCACCTGGTCACGCCGGGCGTCAACACCGGCATGCTCGATGACACCGAACGGGTCTACGGGCGCCACATGGACACGTCGGGCTGGGAGAAGCAGGAGCCCGAGGAGTGGGCCGAGCGCGTCGTGGAGGCGATCCGGTCTGACGCCGGGCGGCTGGATCCGGGCGGGCGCATCGGCTGGGCGGTGCGCGCGGCCAAGGGGCCGCCCAAGGTCCTGGACCTGATCAGCGAGCGCATGTTCAGCCGCGCTCCGCGCAACTGAGAGGGCGACCGCCTAGCCGGTGCCCTCTGAGGGCGAGACGATGGCCGCGACGGAGTCAGCCAGTCGCGACGGCGCGCCACGCAGCCGCGTCAGCGCCCTGTCCGGGACGGTGGTGCTCGTCGAAGCGAAGGCCGGCAGCGGCTCCTCGCGGTAGGCCGGCTTGGCCAGCATGAGCTGGACGTCCTGGATGCGGCGCTCGCGGAAGCCACCCTCGCAGTAGGACAGATAGAGCTCCCACAGGCGACGGAAGCGCTCGTCGTAGCCGAGCGCGCTGACCTGCTCGGAGGCGGCCAGGAAGCTCTCGCGCCAGCGCCGCAGGGTCTCGGCGTAGTGCGCGGTGATGTCCTCGAGGTGGATCTGGCGCAGGTCGGTGCCCCGGGCGACCGACCTGGAGATGACCTCCAGGGAGGGCAGGCAGCCGCCGGGAAACACGTAGGTGTTGATGAAGCTCTTGGAGGCCTTTTCGACGCCGTAGGCGCGGTTGTCGATGGTGATGGCCTGCAGCAGCATCGCGCCGTCGGGCTTGAGCAGATCGCTGCAGCGCTTGAAGAAGGTGCCGAAGTACTGCCAGCCCACGGCTTCGATCATCTCGATGGAGACCAGCTTGTCAAAGCGTCCCCGCAGGTCTCGGTAGTCCTCCAGCAGGACGGTCACGCGGTCGCTCAGGTCGGCGGCGACAACCTGCTCGCTGGCGTACGCGTGCTGCTCGCGCGAGATCGTGGTCGTCGTCACGTGACAGCCGTAGTGCTGAGCGGCATACAGGGCGAAGCCTCCCCAGCCGGTGCCGATCTCGAGCACGTGATCCTCGGGACCGAGGTCCAGCTTGGCGCAGATGCGCTCCAGCTTGGTCAGCGAAGCCTGCTCCAAGGTGGCGGTGGGAGAGTCGAAGATCGCGCAGGAGTACATCATCGTGGGGTCCAGGAACAGGCGGAAGAGCTCGTTGCCCAGGTCGTAGTGGGCGGCGATCTGGCGCCGGGCGCGTCCGATGGTGTTGCGGCGCACCCACCGCCACCAGCGCTGCACGGGAACCAGCACCGGGGTCAGCACGCGCCGAAGCTGGTCGAAGAAGCGCACGTTGAGCGCGGCGATGCGCGTCATGGCCACGAGGTCTGAGCACTCCCACAGCCCGTCCATGTAGGACTGCCCGAGCCCTGTGCTGCCGCGCAACAGGGCGCGGTAGAAGCGCATCGAGTTCACCTCCACGGTGATGCTCAGCGGATGCCTGGGGTCCACCTGTCCGAACTCCATCCGCTGGCCGTTCTCGACGATCTCCACCCGGCCACCGCGCAACCCACTGAGCAGGCGGTGGACCAGCCGCCGCGCCAGTCGGTCGGCGAGCCTCACGATCGACCTCCGTGCTCGCGCAGCGGGCGGGGGCCGCTGGGGCGGGGGAAGTAGCGGGCGCCCTTGAGCTTCAGCCCCAGCGCATGGCCGTAGATGCCCGCGCTCACGCGCATGGTCATCAGCGGGTAGCGCCACAGCGCGCGGCGCAACTCGGCGGCGTCAAAGGCCCGACGGCGCATGCGAAGCGTCGCGTCGAAGGCGACGTTGCCCTCGCGCATCGACTCGATGTGCACGAGCAGCTGCTCGCTCGGCTCGGTCAGGCTCCAGCGGTAGGTGTGGTCCATGCCCATGAAGGGAGACACGTGCAGCCGCTTGTCAAAGTTGCCGCGCAGTACCCGCACCGTGCCGCGGCGCTCGGCCTCCTGCGCCGCGAGCACGTAGGCGTGACGCTCGCCCCAGGGCGTGTTGGTGACCTCGGCCACCACAGCGCACACGCGCTCGCCGGCCGCGTCGAAGCAGTAGTAGAAGCTCACGGGATTGAAGGCCCAACCGAGGTAGCGCAGGTGGGTGAGCAGGCGCACGGGGCCGGTCGGGCGCACCCCGGTTCGCTGCGCCACCAGGTCGCGCACTGCTTCGTCGAGCCCGATCTGAGGGTCACCCAGGTAGTCGGCGCGCCGAAACCAGGCCGGTGCCGGTCGGCGCGCAGACCACAGCAGATGGCCGTCGAACAGCTCGGGCAGCTCGCTCAGGTCGAGATAGGCCATAAACAGGTTAGAGCGCAGCTCGTTCGCGGGCGAGCCGCGGCGATGGCGCACGCTCCCCTCGTAGAGGCACGAGGCCGGTGGCCAGGCGCTGGTGGACGAGTGCTGCGGAGGGGCCGGCGGCGCGGCCGTGAGCGTACTCACAAGCGCACCCCGAACGGGGCGCAGGCGCGCAGTGCGCTCACCACCCCGTCCTCGTGAAAGCCCCAGCCCCAGTAGGCGCCACAGTAATGCGTGCGGCGCACCCCACTGATCGTCGCGTGCTCGGCCTGGGCCTGCACGCCCTGCTCGGTGAACACCGGATGGGCGTAGGTGATCTTCTCGATGATGCGCGCGGGATCGATCGCGTCCGTGTGGTTGAGCGTCACGCAGAAGTCACGATCGGCATCGAGGCTCTGCAGGTGGTTCATGTAGTAGGTGACGGTGGTGAGCGGCCTGGGCTCGCGCAGCAGGTGGAAGTTCCACGCCTGACGCGCGGCGTGGCGCCTTGGCAGCAGCCGGCTGTCGGTGTGCAGCACGGCCTCGTTGAGCTGGTAGGGAATCGCGCCGAGCAGCCGGCTTTCCTGAGGCGACGGGTCGGAGAGCATGTCCAGCGCCTGATCGGAGTGGGCGGCGATCACCACGTGGTCATAGCGCTCGGTCTGCCCGTGACACTCGACCGCCACGTCTACGTCGGTGCGAGTCACCGAGGAGACCGGACTGGACAAGCGGATGCGCTCGCGGAAGGGAGCGCTGAGGGCCTCCACGTAACGCACCGAGCCGCCGCTGACCGTCGCCCAGCGTGGACGGTCGCGCAGCCCCAGCATGCCGTGGTTGGCGAAGAACTCGGCCAGGAAGCGCAGTGGGAAGCTCCACATCTGCGCGGGGTCTGCCGACCACACGGCCGAGGCCTGGGGCACGATCAGGCGCTCGACGAACATGCGCGAATAGCCCCCTCGGTCGAGGAACTCCCCGAGCGAAGGCCCGGGCTCGTCGCGGCGCAGCATGTTGCGCAGGGCGCGGTTGAACCTGATCAGGTCTGCGACCATGCGCCAGAAGGTCGGGCGCGCCGCGTTGGCGGGCTGGCAGAACAGCCCGCGCGGGGTGCCGGCGTACTCGAAGTCCTCATCCTCGCCCTTGACCGAGAATCCCATGTGGGTGGGCTGGGTGTTCACGCCCAGCTGAGCGAGCAGGCGGGTGAAGTTCGGATAGTTGCGGTCGTTCATGACGATGAACCCGGTGTCGACCGACCAGGTCCTCCGGGGGGTGTCGACCTCGATGGTGTGGGAGTGGCCGCCCGCGTAGTCGGCCGCCTCATAGACGGTCAGGTCGTGCTCGCGGTGAAGCAGATGGGCGGCCACCAGCCCCGACACGCCGGCCCCGATGACGGCAACCCTCATCGGAGGTCGGCCCGTCTGTCGGCGGACGGGCGCATGAGCAGTGCGGTGAAGGTCATGGCTCGAGGCGGGTCGCGCGGGCAAGAGGGACGCAGGGGAGAGGTTGCGGCGCCAGTTGCGCTCAGCGCCGGAGGCCCGCCGTCAAGCCTATGTGCGCTGTCCGATCCCCGTCAGATCAAACGTCGTGCTTGGTGCGTGGTGGCCCAAGCGCAGGCGCGGTCTGGCTGTGCGCGGGAGGAGAGTCGACGCGGTGCGTCGAAATGAGGCGCCGTGAAGCGCACTGCGTCTGCCACCGAGCTGCCACCCGACGGCTATGAGCAGCATCACAGCCTTTCGCGCTACATCCAGTCGCGCTTTGACGGATGCTCGCGCTCACAGAAGGATGTCGCTCAGTACATCGTCGATCACCTCGACGAGGCGGCCTTTCAGACCGCTGAGGAGCTGGCGCGCCGTGCCAACACATCGAGCTCGACCGTGGTGCGCTTCTCCCAGGCCCTGGGGTTCGAGGGCTTTCCCGAGCTGCAGGCCGCAGCTCGTGAGGAGTACCGGCGCCTGCGCGGGGAGGGCCAGCAGCACAACGCCAGCACCCAGGGCTCCGTACCTCTTTTCTCACTCGATCAGAACGAGTTCGAGACCGCCGTGGCCGCCGACCACCTCAATGTCGAGGATACGGCGCGCAAGATCTCGCGCCCGGCGGTGGACGCGGTGATCGACGCGGTCATCAGCGCCGAGAAGGTGCTGGTCGCTGGCACCGACCAGATGGCCTTCTTCGCCAGCTACCTTCGCCATCTGCTGATGCTTCTCGACCTGCGCGTGGACGTGGTGGCCTCGCCGTCGCAGGAGGCGCTCAGCCGCTTGGGACGCATCGACGAGGACACGCTGGTCATCGGCCTGTCGGCCGGGCGCCCGCACCCGTTGGTCGTGCGGGCGATGAAGCTCGCCCGCCATCGCCGGGCGCGCACGGTGGCCATCACCGACGCCACTCTGTCAGAGGTGGCCAAGCTCGCCCAGCTGAAGCTGTACTACTCGTCCAACAGCCCGACCTACGTGCGCTCGCACACCGCGCTTTTGAGCATGATCCAGGCCCTGGCGTTCGGCGTCTACTCACGCGACAGCGCCCAGTACGACGACCGCATCCGGGCCTTCCGCCTGAAGTAGGTCGCCGCCCGGCCCCGGGCTACACTGGTTCCATGTCCGACGTTGCGACCTTCCGCGTCAAGGCGGGCCTCGCCGAAATGCTCAAGGGTGGCGTGATCATGGATGTGGTGACGCCCGACCAGGCTCGGCTGGCCGAGGACGCCGGTGCCGCCGCGGTCATGGCCCTGGAGCGGGTGCCGGCGGACATCCGCCGTGATGGCGGCGTGGCGCGCATGTCCGATCCGGAGATGATCAGCGCCGTGCAGGAGGCGGTGACCATCCCGGTCATGGCCAAGGCGCGCATCGGGCACTTCATGGAGGCCCGCGTCCTTCAGGCTCTGGAGGTGGATTACATCGACGAGTCGGAGGTGCTCACTCCGGCCGACGAGGCAAATCATGTCGACAAGTCGGCCTTCAGCGTGCCCTTCGTGTGCGGTGCGACCAACCTCGGGGAGGCTCTGCGCCGGATCGCCGAAGGCGCGGCGATGGTCCGCTCCAAGGGTGAGGCGGGCACCGGTGACATCGTCGAAGCGGTTCGCCACATGCGGCGCATCACCGGCGAGATCCGCCGCCTGTCCAGCCTCGAGGAGGCCGAGCTGCCCACCGCGGCCAAGGAGCACGCCGCGCCGTTGGATCTCATACGTCAGGTGGCCCGCGACGGACGCCTGCCCGTGGTCCTGTTCTGCGCCGGCGGCATCGCCACTCCCGCCGACGCGGCGCTGATGATGGCTCTCGGGGCCGAGGGCGTCTTCGTCGGCTCGGGCATCTTCAAGTCCGGCGACCCCGCCACGCGGGCTCGCGCGATCGTCGAGGCGACCACCCACTGGCAGGATCCCGACCGCGTGGCCATGGCCTCCCGCGGACTGGGAGTGGCCATGGACAGCCTGGAGTCATCCAAGCTCGAGGGCGAGCAGCTGCTGGCCCAGCGCGGCTCCTAGCGTCCGGTCAGCCCGGATCGGAGTGGACGCGGGCACCTCAAGCCCTGCCCTTGAGCGTCTGCTCGTAGGGGTCCTGTCACTGCAGGGTGGCTTCAGCGCTCACGCGCGCATGCTCGCTGCGCTCGGCGCCCAAGTACGAGAGGTGCGCGTCACCGCCGACCTGGACGGGCTCGACGGCCTCGTCATACCCGGCGGTGAGTCCACGACGATGAGCCTCGGCGTGGAGCGCGAGGGCCTGGCCTCGCCCCTGCGCGCGCTCGCTGCGCGGGGTACGCCGGTACTGGGCACGTGCGCGGGCCTGATCATGCTCGACCGCGATCACCTGGGGATGATGGATCTGGTCTGCGAGCGCAATGCGTTCGGTCGTCAGGTGCGCAGCTTCGAGGCCGACCTGCGCGTGCGGGGGGTGACGGACGGCGCCATGCGGGCGGTTTTCATCCGGGCTCCCGCGATCGCCGAGCATGGACCGGCGGTGGAGATCCTGGCCGAGGTCGACGGCCGCCCGGTGGCGGCGCGCCAGGGTGCGGTGGTGGCGGTGGCCTTCCATCCCGAGCTGGGAGCGGACACGCGCCTGCACGAAGCCTTTCTCACCGAGGTCCGCCGGTTGCGGGAGGAGCCTGCCGCGATCACCGGCGCTGGCTCTGGGCCGGGCGCCATACTGGACGCGTGCGCATCGCCGTCTCCAGCGACGAGCTGACCTCCGTCGCGCGCCTGCTCGCCGACGAGCTGCGTCGGCGCGGTCACGAGCCGTTGCTCCATGGTGCCTTGGCGCCCGCAGAGCGCGATGACTGGGCGTGGGCGTCGTCGGCGGCCGCTCGCGACGTGGTCGACGGACGCGCCGAGCAGGCCGTCGTGTGCTGCTGGACGGGGACCGGCGCGTCGATCGCCGCCAACAAGCTACCCGGGGTACGCGCGGCCCTGTGCGTTGACGCAGTCACCGCGGCTGGCGCACGTCGCTTCAACGACGCCAACGTCCTCGCGCTGAGCCTGCGCCTGACCTCTGAAGCCCAACTGGCCGAGATCCTCGACGCGTGGTTCAGCGCGGAGCCCAGTAGCGAGCGCAAGGATCGCGACAATGTCACGCATCTCGCCGCCCTGGAGCTTCCCTAGGTGGCAAGGCCAGCGCTCAGCAGGCTCCGAAGCGCACCACGCCGTCGCGTTCGGAGACGACCACCGTGCCCTCGTTGGTCAGCAGATCCATGTGTCCCAGCACCTCTGACAGGGTCAGGTAGGCCTGGGTCACCGCGACGTTTCCCCACAGACGCTGGGCCACCTCGTGTGCGGTGAGGGGGCGCTCGAGCAGGCCCCGGATCTTGCTCGCCCGGCGCGCGTGTAGACGCAGGCGCTCGTCGATCAGCGCGCGATGGTCGGTGATGGGGCCGCCATGGCCGGACAGCACCAGGCTCAGCTCCATGTCGCCGGTGCACGCCAGCGACTCGATGTAGGTGACCAGCGCCTGCGGCCGAGGCTCCGCGGCCGCCGTCTCGGAACTGTCCAGCGGGCGCGTGATCAGCGGGTTCGCGGAGATGTGGGCGATCAGATGGTCGGCGGCGAGCATGATGGCGCGCTGCTCGTCTACGAAGACGGTGTCAGACGGACTGTGCCCGGGCCGATGGAGAACGCGCAACGTGCGGTCGCGCAGGCGCAGCTCCTGGCCAGGGATGAGCGGTCGCGTGACCGACACCGCCGAGCCCCAACCGCGAAAGCTCTCCGACACCGATCGCAGCGCGGTGGCCACGTCGTGGTGGATGCCGTGGCGCAACATGATCTGCTCGGCGTAGGCGTCGTCGAGCTTGGCCTCGCGGCTGAAGTCCCGCAGATAGGGCGCCAGGCGATCCAGTGCGGCGACCTCGGCGCCCGAGCGCCGGGCAAGCACGGCGGCCAGACCGAAGTGATCGATGTGCTGATGGCTGACGACCAGCAGCTCGAGCTCCTCCACGGTGTGGCCCAGTCCCTTCAGAGCCTGCTCGAGCTCGTCAAGGGCCTGCGCCGAGTTGGGGCCGGAGTCGATCAGGGTCAGCGGCTCGTCCTCGATGAGATAGGCGTTCACGCGACCGACCTGAAAGGGGGTCGGGACCGCGATCGGATGGATGCCCGCGCTGCGTGCCCGCTCGAGCGCTTGCCCGTCGGCCGCCGCGCGCGTCGATCGGGCGGTGCCGCTGTACCCCGTCGTGCGCTGCGCCGCCTCGAAGCGGCTCACGCGCGGATCAGGCCGAGCACCTCGTCGCGGCGGCGCTCCATGTCCTCGTGGGAGCGCAGCGACTCCAGACACAGGCGCAGCAGCGGCTCCGTGTTGGAGGGGCGGACGTTGAAGTGCCAGTCCTCGTAGTCGATGGAGATGCCGTCCAGGCGATCCTGACGTGCGTCGGAGTAGCGCTCGGCCAGCTCGGCCATCTTGCCCTCCTGGTCGTGGACCTCGGAATTGATCTCCCCCGAGATGAAGTAGCGCGAGCGATAGGGCTCGAGCAGCTCGGACAGGGATCGCCCCTCCACCGAGAGATGCTCGAGCATGAGCAGCGCCGGGATCGTGCCCGAGTCCGCGCAGTAGAAGTCGCGGAAGTAGTAGTGCCCGGAGACCTCGCCCCCGAACAGCGAGCCCTCGCGTCGCATGCGCGTCTTGAAGAAGGCGTGGCCGACGCGGTTGACGTGTGGCTCACCTCCCGCGCGACGCACGGTGTCGGCCACGGCCCGGCTGGCACGCACGTCGTAGAGGATGGCCTGCCCGGGACGCTTGCGCAGCAGCGACTCAGCGAGCAGGGCAGTGAGGAAGTCGCCGTCCACGAACTGGCCCGTGTCGTCGATGAAGAAGCAGCGGTCGGCGTCGCCGTCCCAGGCGATGCCCAGGTCAGCGCCCGTCTCGCGCACCCGGTCCATGACCAGGCGGCGGTTCTCGGGCAGCAGCGGGTTGGGCTCGTGATCGGGAAAGTGGCCGTCCGGGGTCCAGTAGGTCTCGACCAGGTCGAGACCCAGGCCCTGCAGCAGTGGACCGACCATGGGCCCCGCCATCCCGTTGCCGCCGTCGACCACGACCTTCAGCGGACGCACGCGCGAGGGGTCGATCAAGGCCAGGGCGGCCTGCTGGAAGCCGGCGAGCACGTCCACGGCCTCGACGCGACCGCCGCCCGGAGCCTCGTCCAGCCCCGCGTCGAGCAGGCGCCGGATGTCGTCGATGCCCGAGTCGTCGGAGAGGGCAATTGCCCCCTCGCGCACCAGCTTGGCGCCCGTGTAGGCCTTGGGGTTGTGCGAGGCGGTGCACATGAGCCCCCCGTCGAGCTCGCGCGAGCCGACGAGGAAGTAGAGCATCTCGGTCCCCACCTCACCGGCGTCCAGGACATGGACGCCCTCGGCCACCATGCCCGCGCGGTAGCGGGCGGCCAGCTCCGGCGCGGTCAGGCGCATGTCACGCCCCAGGCCGACGCGCAGCTGCGAGGTCGGCCTGCCCCCAAGCTCGGCCAGGACCCGCACGAAGGCGCGGCCGATCTGCTCGGCGACGTCGCCGTCGATCTGCTCGCCGTAAAGGCCGCGGACATCGTAGGCCTTGAAGATCTCGGGCGATACCGACACGGCCCCAGGATCCTAGGGCCTCTAACCTAGGGGCGATGTCCGGGCACTCCAAGTGGGCAAGCATCAAACACAAGAAGGCGATCGTCGACGCACGCCGCGGCCAGCAGTTCACCAAGGTGGCCCGGGCGATCACCGTGGCCGCCCGCGAGGGGGGTGGAGACCCTGACGCCAACGCGACCCTGGCCAACGCCGTGCAGAAGGCGCGCGAGAGCTCGATGCCCAAGGACAACATCGAGCGGGCGATCGCCAAGGGCACCGGGGCCGGGGCGGACGCCGACGCCATCGAGGCGGTCCTGTACGAGGGCTACGGCCCGGGCGGCGTCGCCCTGTTGGTGGAGGCGCTCACCGACAATCGCAACCGTACGGGCGCGGACATGCGCCACGCCCTTTCCAAGCACGGGGGCAGCCTGGGTGAGCCCGGATCGGTCAGCTACCTGTTCGACAAGGCCGGCGTGCTCGTGGTCGACGCCACGGCCTACTCCGAGGAGGACCTGCTGCCGGCCATCGAGGCCGGCGCGCGCGATATCGCCGCCGAGGACGACATCCTCGAGGTGATCACCGACCCCGGGGACCTGCCGGCGGTCAGAAGCGCGCTGCAGGAGGCCGGAGTGCAGCTGCAGAGCGCCGAGGTCACCCAGCGTCCCAAGAGCACCGTCACCGTCGACGAGGAGCTCGCGCCCAAGCTGCTGCGCCTCATCGACGTGCTCGAAGAAAATGACGACGTGAGCGCGGTGCACGCCAACTTCGACGTGCCCGCCGACGTGCTCGAGCGCGTCGCGGGCTGAAGGGCCCCGGCCTAGCTAGGAGCCTGGTCGGTAGCGGCGTCGCTGTCGTCGCGCGGAGCGCGCGGTCGCGCTCTGAACAGCCGCTGGGCGTCCCGCACACCCTTCAGGCGCCGCTGGCCGGCGTAGGACCAGGCGAAGGCGTCCTGCGTCGCCTCCCGTACCTCCGCGGTGGCCAGCACGCTGCCGGGACGCGCCACTCCCGTGACCCGCGAGGCCAGGTTCACCGCCCGTCCGTACCAGTCCCCGCCGCGATTGAGCGCCGGACCCAGCGCGATGCCCACGCGTAGCTGGGGGAAATCCCGGCCCTCGGCGTCGGCGGCGTCCACCAGCGCCAGCGCGCTATCCACCAGCGGGTCGGGATCGGGCGAGGTCAGCATGGCGGCGTCGCCGATCGTCTTGACCAGGCGCACCGGGCGCCGCACGGTCTCGGTCGTCAGCGCCTCCAGGCGGCGCGCCACGCGTCCCAGCTCGTCGGGCGGGACCTCCTCGCCGACGCGCGTGAAGCCGACCAGATCGGCAAAGCACACGGCGACCTCGCGCGAGCCCGGCAGCTGCCCGCCGGTGCGCTCGGTGGCGTTGATCGCCTCCACCTCGGCCATCTGGCGCAGCTGCAGCGTGAGCAAGTGCCCGACCAGCGGGGTGGTCATCGGTGCCAGCGAGGCTGACGAGTGCGCGACGCGCTCGGCCAGGGCGCGCTCGCTCAGACCGGGCTCGAGCACCTGGCGCAGGGCGATGGAGCGCATGATCTCCGCCGCCTGGGCCAGGCCTCGCCCCAGCACGCGGGTGACATCGAGGATCTCCTCCCGGGATATGCCCGCCTGCAGGCTCTTGACGGCCAGCCGCGCGGCCTCGACATCGGCGTCGGTGAACTCGTGCTCCTGGGGTTCAGGCACCGGCAGCCCGGTCGCCTGGCGCAGCTCGCGCAGGAGGGCTGCGTCCGCACCGCTGCGGCGCAGCACGTCGGCCTCGGTGTAGCGCGCGGTTCCCGCGATCACGCGGTCGGCGGGGAGGAACATAAGGGTCCCGCGGTCGCTGTGGCGGCGCAGATCCTCGATCGGCACCTTCTGCTCGGACAGGTAGCTCAGCAGCTCCAGGCGCTCGTCCCGGGCCTGGCCCTCCAGGCCGTCCAGCAGGCCCTCGGCGGCGAAGTCGATGGCCGTCATGTGCGTCCCAGGGTATGGGAGCATCCGGGAGCAGGCGTCCGGACGGCCACGGAGAATCCCGCCAGATGATCGTGCTCGGCATCGACCCCGGGACCGCCAACACCGGCTACGGCGTGGTCCTGTGCCGCGGCGGGCGCCTGCGCGCGCTCGACGGCGGGGTGATCGAGACGGCCGCCGGTGCCTCTCCCGAGCGGCGCCTGGGCACCATCCACGCCGGCGTGCTGGAGCTCATCGACGAGCACGGGGTTGGCGCCGTGGCCCTGGAGGACCTCTACTTCGGCCAGAACACGCGCAGCGCCTTCGCCGTCGGTCAGGCTCGCGGCGTCGTCCTCCTTGCCGGCGGTCAGCGGGGACTCTCCTGTCACTCCTACACACCCCAGCAGGTCAAGGCGGCGGTGTGCGGCCACGGCCGGGCCCCCAAGGAGCAGGTGGCCCGCATGGTCGCGGCGATGCTCTCCCTCCCCCAAGCGCCCGCTCGCGACCATGCCGCCGACGCGCTGGCCGTGGCCATCTGTCACGCGAACGCGGCTCCGCTGTCGCGAGCCCTCCAGGGGCTCGTCGCCCCGGGGAGCGCGGCGACGAGCGCGGGCTTGCAGCGATGATCGCCCTCCTGCAGGGGCAGGTGGCCACACGCGGTCAAGACCACGTCGTGGTGCTCTGCGGTGGCGTCGGCTACCGCCTCTCGGTCTCGGCGGAGACGCTGCGCAGCGTGCCAAGCCCGGGCGCGCCGGTGACTCTGCACTGCCATCTCATCGTGCGCGACGACGCCCTGGCGCTGTACGGCTTTCACTCGGAGCAGGAGCGCGAGCTCTTTCTCATGCTCCTGTCGGTCCAGGCCGTCGGGCCCAAGGTGGCCCTGGCCGTGCTCTCGGGGGGCCCGCCCGCTGACCTCATCGGCGCGCTGGCGGCCGGCGACCTGGCCCGCCTGCAGGCCGTGCCGGGGATCGGGCGGCGCACGGCCGAGCGCATCGTGGTCGAGCTGCGCGAGAAGGTCGGCGTGGGCACCGAGGTTCCCGGGCCGATTCGCGTGCGGCGTACCGACGGCGTGCGGGGCCTGGCCCGCGACGGCCTGCTCGAGCTGGGCTACTCGCTTGCCGAGGCCGAGGAGCTGCTGGGCGCCGCGGTGGGAGACAGCGCCGAGGAGCTGCTGGCCGAGGCCCTGCGCAGCGCACGCGGTCGATGAGCGAGGACCCCGCCCTGACGGGCAGGAGCCGCATCCAAACCCCCACCCTGACGCCTGAGGACGAGCTTGACCGCTCTCTGCGCCCCCGGCGCCTGGCCGATTTCGTCGGGCAGGCTTCCCTGCGCGAGCAGCTGGCCGTCGCCGTGGAGGCGGCCGCCGCCCGGGGAGACGCCCTCGATCACGTGCTGCTGGCCGGCCCGCCGGGACTGGGCAAGACGTCGCTGGCGCAGATCGTGGCCGCCGAGCTCGGTGTGGGATTCGTGCCCACGGCGGGACCCGCCCTGGAGCGCAAGGGCGACGTCGCTGCCTTCCTCACCGCGCTCGAGCCGCGCAGCGTCTTCTTCGTCGATGAGATCCACCGGCTCCCCCGCGCCCTGGAGGAGACCTTCTACCCGGCCATGGAGGACCACCGGCTGCCCATCACCGTGGGCCAGGGGGCGGGAGCGCGGGTCGTGACGCTGGACCTGCCGCCCTTCACGCTGGTGGGTGCGACCACCCGCGCGGGGCTGCTGACCACCCCGCTGCGCGACCGGTTTGGCATTCAGGCGCGCCTGGAGCCCTACACGCCGGACGAGCTCACGTCGATCGTGGTGCGCTCGGCGGCCATCCTGGACATCCCTTTGGACGATGCTGGCGCGCGCGCCATCGCGGCCCGCAGTCGCGGCACGCCACGGGTGGCCAACCGGCTGCTCAAACGCGTGCGCGACTACGCCGAGGTGCGCATGACCGGCGTGGTGACCCTGCCCGCGGCCGAGGCGGCACTGGAGATGCTCGGCGTCGACGAGCGCGGGCTTGACCGGCTGGATCGCGAGATCCTGCGGGCGGTATGCGTCAAATTCTCCGGGGGGCCGGTGGGGCTGTCCACCCTGGCGGTCGCCGTCGGCGAGGAGCAGGACACCATCGAGGACGTCTACGAGCCCTACCTGCTGCAGGAGGGCCTGCTCCAGCGCACAGCGCGCGGTCGGGCCGCCACCGCGGCGGCCTTCGCGCATCTCGGCCTGGAGCCTCCCGGTCCGCCGCCGGTCGGACCGAGCCTCTTTTGAAATGGATCCGGCGCAGCGGATTGGGCTTTGGGGAAGGGCGACAGCTACGCCGGTGACGCGCGAGCCGCTTCCCTACTCTGTGCTCTGAACATGGCTCACCCCTTCATCTGTCCCAACTGCGGTCATCGCACCAGCGAAACCAGTCCCAACGCGGGCTTCTCCGGGCGGCCCAAGGGCTGTGCCAAGTGCGGCTTTGCCTTCTTGTTCGAGCTGCTCGACGACTACTACCCCGCCCCCGACGCCGCCTTCTTCGTGTGCGACGGCGCGGGGCGGATCATCGGGTGCGGACGCAACTCCTTCTCGTTCACCGGCTTGGAGGAGGAGCAGGTGATGGGCCGCGAGGTGGGCGAGGTCCTCGGCCTGCGCTTTGCCGACGCGGACGATCCGGTGGCCACCGTGCTCGAGTGGGGCGTGCGCGCCCTGGATAAGCCCGTGCAGGTGGCGGGGGAGCGCGACCGCCCGGCCCAGGCCAAGGCGGACATGTTCCCGGCCTACGACGACGACGGCGGCCTGCTGCTCGTGCTCACCCCCGAGAAGTGACGGGCGCAGCGACGTGACCGACCGCCGGGGCAACGCCCTGATCCTGCTGGTGGTGGCGGGCCTGGTCATCGCCTCGGCGGTGGCGGTGTCGATCAACAAGACGCGCCTGGGCCTCGACCTCAGGGGAGGGGTCGAGCTCGTCTATCAGGGAAAGCCCACCCAGCAGGCCCAGGTCACCGGCGACTCGCTGAACAAGGCGATCGACATCATGCGCAAGCGCGTGGACAAGATCGGCGTGGCCGAGCCGGTGATCCAGCGCTTTGGCACCAACGAGGTCGACGTCGCGCTGCCCGCGGTGAGCAACGCCCAGCGGGCCATCGCCCAGGTGGGCAAGACGGCGCAGCTGTACTTCTATGACTGGGAGCTGAACGTCATCGGCCCGAACGGAAAGCCCGCCCCAACCGACGCCACGGTCACCGGAGACGGCACCGAACCGGGAGGCGCCACCAGCGGGCTGTCCCAGTACGACGCGGTGCTGCGCGCGGCCATGCGCGCGCCCATCCTGCGCCCCAACGACACGACCTACGCCCCCGCTCAGGGCGTCTCCGGCGAGTGGTTCCTGCTCGACGACACCAACCACACGGTGCTGCGCGGACCCGAGGAGACGCAGGCCAACCTCACCTCCGACTACCGACCGCCGGTCGGGCACAAGCTGAGGCCCGTGCACATCAACCCGGGCACGATCGTCGTCCAGGCTCAGCCGGTCACCAACGCCGCGGGCAAGGTCACCAACCCCTCACCGAACAGCTGGTACGTGCTCGACGACAATCCCGTGCTCACCGGCTCGGACGTGCGCAACCCGGCCCAGACCTTCGACAACGGCTCGGGCGGCTCGGGCCAGCCCGTGGTCAGCTTCGACTTCTCCTCCCACGGCAGGAGCGTCTTCGCCCAGACGACCAAGGCGATCGCCCAGCGCGGTCAGGAGGCGCAGCTGCCGGGGGTGAGCCAGAACCAGGCCCGGCAGCACTTCGCGGTGGTCCTCGACAACCAGCTGATCACCGTTCCCTACATCGACTTCACCGCCAATCCCGACGGCATCGATGCCTCCAACGGATCTCAGATCTCGGGCGGCTTCACCATCACCTCGGCGCAGAACCTGGCCAACGAGCTGCAGTCCGGCGCCCTGCCCATCCGCCTGTCGCTGATCTCCGAGTCCCAGGTGTCGGCCACCCTGGGCAAGCAGGCCCTCAGCCAGGGCCTGATCGCGGGCGCGGTGGGCTTCCTCGTCGTCTGCCTGTTCCTGCTCGCCTTCTACCGCGTGCTCGGGGTGATCGCGGTGGTGGGGCTGGCCGTGTACGGGCTGTACTTCTTCGCGCTGATAAAGCTCATTCCGGTCACCCTCACCCTGCCCGGCATCGCCGGGCTGATCCTGACCATCGGGGTCGCCGCCGACGCCAACATCGTCATCTTCGAACGGGTCAAGGAGGAGATCCGCGGCGGCCGCTCGATCGCCTCGGGGATCCTCACCGGCTACAAGCGCGGCTTTGCGGCCATCGTGGACGCCAACGTGGTCACGCTGATGACCGCGTTCATCCTGTTCGTGCTCGCCACCGCCCAGGTCAAGGGCTTTGCCCTGACCCTGGGCATCGGCACGCTGGTGTCGCTGTTCACCGCCGTGCTGGCCACGCGCGCGGCGCTGGCCTCGATGGGGCGCACGCGCATGATCTCCCATCCCACCGCGCTGGGGGCCGGACGCCGCGGGCGCGGCTGGGGCTATGACTTCATGGGTTCGTCGCGTTGGTTCTTCTCGCTGTCGGGCACGATTCTGCTCATCGGGGCGCTGGCCGTCGGAGGCAAGGGCCTGAACCTCGGCATCGACTTCAAGTCGGGCAGCCGCCTGCAGACCGGCTTCGTCAAGCCGGCCTCGGAGAACCAGGTCCGGTCCGTCCTGTCGGCCAACGGGGTGCCCGATGCCCAGATCCAGCGCATCACCAGCAAGGGCGTCGGGGGCAACGGCTATCAGATCTCCACGCGCTCGCTGCAGCCCGCGCAGGTGCAGAAGGTCAGGGCCCAGCTCGACAGCTCGTTCGGCACGCGCGACTTCTCGGCCAGCTCGATCGGCCCCACCTTCGGCAAGACCATCGCCAACAGCGCGCTGGTCGCGATCATCGCCTCGCTGCTGGTGATCTCGGCCTACATCGCGCTGCGCTTTGAGTGGAAGTACGCAGTGCCGGTGGTCATCGCGCTCATGCACGACCTGCTGATCACGGCTGGCGTCTACTCGCTGACCGGGCGCGAGGTGACCACCTCGACCGTGGCCGCGCTGCTGACCATCCTGGGCTACTCGCTCTACGACACGATCATCGTCTTTGACCGTGTGCGTGAGAACGTGCCGCGCATGCCGCGTGCGGCCTTCTCCCAGATCGTCAACCGATCCATGTCAGAGGTCCTCACACGCTCATTGGCGACCAGCCTGTGCACCCTGCTGCCCGTGGTCTCCCTGTTGCTCTTCGGCGGCCAGACCCTCAAGGACTTCGCCTTCGCGCTGCTGGTCGGCGTCGCCTCGGGCGCCTACTCCTCGATCTTCATCGCTTCGCCGGTGCTCACCCACTGGAAGGAGCGCGAGCCCGTGTACCGCAACCGTCGCCGACGCATCGAGCGCGACCTGGGCAGCGTCCCCGCGTACGCCGGCTCCGCGGCGGGCGCTCCGGCCGACGTCGAGCCCCCCGAGGGTCGCCGCCGGCGCCGTCGGGGCAGCATCGCCGAGCCCGAGCTGCCGGGCGCTCAGCTCTCCCAGGCCGAGTTCGACGAGCTGGTTGCCGACCTGGATGTCAATGAGGGCGACCCCGCCGGCGATCCGGCGCGCGCGTCGTCGTCCCGCGGCCCGACGGGTCGCGCCGGCGCGGTCTCGACTCCACCAGCCGGACGCCGCTCGGCCCAGTCGTCCACGCGCCGGCGATCGGCCGGATCGGCGCCTGAGGCCCAGCCGCCGGCTCCCTCGGCGGCGCCCGGGAGCCAACGAGCGGCGCAGCCCGACCCCTCGGCACCCGATGCCCACGAGCTCGACGCCGCGCCGCGCGACCCCACGGCCGATGCGCTGCCCGAGGACGTGGTCATGCCCGGCTCGGGCGGTGGCAACCGCAAGTCCGCCAAGCGAGCGCGCAACCGCCGTCACGGACGGCCACGCTGATGGGCTTGCTCGGTTGGGTGATGGTCGGGCTGGCCATCTGGCACTTCACGATCTTCCTGCCCGATCGCTTCTGGGGGGGGATCGTCGGCGCGTTCGTCGGTGCCCTGGTCGGAGCCGTGCTCATCGGCCTGCTGATCTACGGCGTACGCGTCGCGGCCCTGCGCATACCCGGTCAGAGGGCCACCGACATCATCGTCGTCCTGTACGCCGTGCCCGGAGCGATCCTGGGAATTGCCGCCACATACCTGGAGGGCATGCGCCGCGAGCGACGGGCCGTCGCGGCCTGAGGAGACGGGCCCGGGCGGCGGTGGCCTCGGCGACGGGGACCCGTTTTCCGTCCTCGCCGGCGCTTACGCTGGCGAGTCGTGATCGGGACCCGGCTTGACATCCCGCCCTGTTCGGTGACCGAGAGCCTGACGCTCGAGCGCGAGCTCGGGGTCAGCAGCACCCTGGCCCAGGTTCTGGTCCGTCGCGGTCTCGCCGATCCGGCGGCAGCGCGGGCCTTCCTGGAGGCCGACGAGGAGCACGATCCTGACCTGTTTGCGGGCATGGAGCGCGCGGTGCAGGTCATCGGCGGCCATGTCGCGCGGGGATCACAGATCACCGTCCACGGCGACTATGACGTCGACGGGGTCTGCTCGACCGCGCTGCTTCTGCGCGCCCTGCGCGGGCTGGGCGCACGCGCGGACTCCTACCTGCCCGACCGGGCCACCGACGGCTACGGTCTCAACCCCGCCACCGTGACGCGGCTCGCCACCCGCGGGACGGATCTGCTCGTGTGCGTGGACTGCGCCATCACCGCGGTGGACGAGGTCGCGGGCGCGCGCGCCGCCGGCATGGAAGTGGTCGTCTGCGACCATCACGCTCCGCGCGCGGATGGGCGACTGCCCGACGCACCCATCGTCCATCCCGCCCTGGGCGGCTACCCGTGTGCGCAGCTGTGCGCCACCGCCGTCGCCTTCAAGCTGGCGCTCGCCCTGTACGGCGCGGCCGGACACGACGACTCCGGCGTGAGGCAGGACCTCGATCTCGTGGGCCTGGCCACGGTGGCCGACGTGGTGCCCCTGCTGGGCGAGAACCGAACGCTCGTGCGACGCGGGCTGCGTGCGCTGGCCACCACGGCCAAGCCGGGGCTGCGTGCGCTCATGGACACCGCCGGGGTGGTGCCCGCCCGCGTCGACGAACGCGCCGTGGCCTTCGCGCTGTCTCCGCGCATCAACGCCGCCGGTCGGCTGTATCGCGCGGATGCGGGACTGGAGCTGATGCTCAGCGAAGACCGTCAACGGGCTGCGGAGATCGCCGACGAGCTCGATCATGCCAACCACGAGCGTCGCCACACCGAGACACGCATCGTCTTCGAGGCCGAGGCGCAGGTGGCCGAGCTGGGGGAGAGAAGCGCCTATGTGCTGGCCGGGGAGGGTTGGCATCCCGGGGTGATCGGCATCGTGGCCTCCCGCATCGCCGAGCGCCACCACCGACCCACGGTGGTCGTCGCCCTGGAGGGCGAGCGCGGCCGCGGCTCGGCGCGCAGCGTCGAGGGCTTTGACCTGCTGGGCGGGCTGGACGCGTGCCGCGTCCACCTGACACGCCACGGTGGCCATCGGGCGGCAGCCGGCCTGGAGCTCGACCGCGCCTGCGTCCCGGACTTCGCCGCGGCGTTCGATGCCCACGCCGCGCATACGCTCACCGAAGAGCAACTGCTGCGCTCCGAGCGGGTGGACGCGATCGCCGGCGGGGGCGAGCTCGGCCTCGACCTCGCCGAGGAACTGGGTCGGTTGGCGCCCTTCGGATCTGCCAATCCGCCGGTGAAGCTGCTCCTGCCCGCAGCCAGCTTCACCGATCCCCGCCCGATGGGCGAGGGCCGCCACGTGCGCTTCACCGTACGCGCTGGTGCTACGCACGCGCGTGCGGTGGGCTTTCGCACCGGAGGCCGTCTGCCGGTCGAGGTCGACGAACCCGTCGACGCCACCTTCTCCCTGGAGGTCAACGAGTACCGGGGAGCGGTCGAGCCGCGCCTGGTGCTCAGCCACGCCGCGGCCTGCCTGCCGGCAGCCGTCACCCGCCTCGGCCCGCGGGTTGGCTACCTGGAGGCGGTGGCGGCCGAGCTGGAGGCTCCGCTCGTGGGCCAGGAACACCAGCCCGCTTCGCAGCTCCGCCAGGCTCATGACCGCCGGGGTGGCGCGCTGGCGGGCACCCTGGGAGCCCTGGTGGCCGGCGGGGAGCCCGTGCTGGTGGTGTGCGCCGACGCCGAGCTGCGCCTGGGCCAGATGGCGGGGCGCGTCGGAGGCTTTGTCCTGTGCTCCTACGAGGAGCTGCTTCGTGCTGGCGCCCTGAGCCACGACTTCGCGCATGTCGCTCTGCTGGACCCGCCCGCCTTTGCCCTGGCGGACGCGCTCGCGTGCGGCGGAGGCCCCGGCGAACACGTGCATCTGCTCTGGGGAGAGCCCGAGACCGCCTTCGCCGGGCGCGTCCACGAGCGCGACCACGATCTGCGCCCCGCCCTGGCGCATCTCTACCGGACGCTGCGCGACAGCCAGGTGGAGGATCCGGGAGACGTCGCGCGGCCCGGGGACCGCCTCGCCGATCTGCTCGCCGCCGGGCGCGCGCAAGGACCGGGGAACGGTCCGGGCCGCCCCGCCACGCTGGCCGGGCGCCTGCTGCGCGTGATGGTCGAGCTTGCGCTGGCCGACGTCGACCTGGCCGCTGGGCGTATCGAGCTGCGCCCCGCGTCGCGCGTGGAGCTGGAGCGGTCGCCCACCTTCCGGGCGTGCGCCATACGCCTGCAGGAGGGCCGCCGGCGCCTCGGCCTCAGGCAGGTGCGCGCGGCCTGAGCGGGTTTCGCCTTGCGCCGGGTGGCGCCTTCCCTACCCTGTAGCCGTGTCCATTCCGGGCTCCGGTAACCCATCGGCTCACCCAGGGGGCCACGACGGCAGGCCTCGCGGTAGCGAACGGGCGCCCGACGCGCCCCCCACCGGACGTGTCGGGCTCGAGATGACGCCCACTGCGAGTGGGCGCCTCGGGCCCGAGACGGCGCCGAAGGCCACCGGACCCGGTGGCGCCGTGGCCGAGGTGCGGCCCGCACCCGGGCGCGAGGACGGGACGCGTTCTGGCTCGGGGTCGCCGACGACGCGCGGCGAGCGGCATCTCCGCGCTCGCACGGAGCTCAGCGACTTCGAGCGTCGGCTGCTCAGCGACCTCTTTGCCATCGTCTCCGAGCACGCCGCGGACTCGGCCATCGACATCGACCGTGAGCGGGTGGAGGAGGCCTTCGTGTTCGCGTGCGAGCACCACGCGGCCCAGCGGCGCAGGTCAGGCGAGGAGTTCATCGTGCATCCGGTGGGGGTCGCACGGATCTGTGCGGGCATGCGCCTGGACACCGAGACGCTGTGTGCGGCGCTGCTGCACGACACCGTCGAGGACACGAGCGCGTCCATCGTCGAGGTACGCGAGCGCTTCGGCGAGGAGATCGCCGCCATCGTGGACGGCGTCACCAAGCTGACGGGCATCACCTTTCGCTCGCGCGACGAGGCGCAGGCTGAGAACTACCGCAAGATGATGGTGGCGATGGCCACCGACGTGCGGGTCATCCTCATCAAGCTGGCCGACCGCCTGCACAACATGCGCACCATTGATGCGATGGCCAAGCAGAAGCAGATCGACAAGGCCAAGGAGACCCTGGAGATCTACGCGCCAATCGCCCACCGCCTGGGCATCCACGCCATCAAGTGGGAGCTCGAGGACCTCGCCTTCGCCACCCTGCACCCGCGCAAGTACCAGGAGATCAAGGGGCTGGTGGCCCAGCAGCGCGACGACCGCGAGCGCTACGTCTCCCAGGCCGGCGACTACCTGCTGCGCGAGCTGGCGGCATTGGGCATCGACGCCCAGATCGCCGGTCGGGCCAAGCACTTCTACTCGATCTACTCGAAGATGACCAAGAAGAGTCGCGAGTTCAACGAGATCTATGACCTCACCGCCATGCGGGTGATCGTGGATTCGGTGAAGGACACCTACGGCGCCGTCGGCGTCATCCACTCGCTGTGGAAGCCCCTGCCCGGGCGCTTCAAGGACTTCATCGCGATGCCGAAGTTCAACATGTACCAGTCTCTGCATACCACGGTGATCGGGCCCGAGGGTCGTCCGCTGGAGATTCAGATCCGCACCCAGGAGATGCACGAGATGGCCGAGTTCGGCGTGGCCTCGCACTGGATGTACAAGCAGCCCCGGGCGGGCCACGGGCCGCACCCAGGGGTGGCTGACGACGCCAAGATGGCGTGGCTGCGCTCGATGCTCGACTGGCAGAAGGAGCTCTCTGACCCGCAGGAATTCATGGAGAGCCTGCGCATCGACCTGTTCGAGGACGAGGTTTTCGTGTTCACCCCCAAGGGTGAGGTCAAGTCGCTGGCCGGCGGAGCGACCCCGCTGGACTTCGCCTACGAGGTTCACACCGAGATCGGGCATCGCTGCGTGGGCGCGCGCGTCAACGGCCGCATCGTGCCGCTGCACTACGAGCTCAAGTCGGGCGACATCGTGGAGATCCTCACGTCCAAGCGCGAGCGCGGTCCCTCGCGCGACTGGCTGGCGCTGGTCAAGACCACCCGTGCCCGCAACAAGATCAAGCAGTGGTTCAAGGCCGAGTCGCGCCAGGACACCGAGCACACCGGGCGCGACCTCCTGCAGGAGAACCTCAAGAAGGCGGGCCTTCCCGCGCAGAAGATCACCGGATCGGCCCTGCTGGCCGACGTGATCCGCGAGATGGGCTTCCGCAAGGCCGACGACTTCTACATCGCCCTGGGGGCGGCCAAGATCTCAGCCAAGGTCGTGGTCAACAAGCTCATGCAGCGCCTCAAGCAGGGGGAAGCCGCCGACGCGGACTCCACCTCAGCGGTCGACCTGCTCACCGGTGGGCACCAGCGGCGCCAGCCCACGAGCTCCTCCAGCCAGTACGGGATTCGCGTCGAGGGCGTCGAGGACGTCATGTTGCGTCTGGCCAAGTGCTGTCGTCCCGTCCCCGGTGACCCAATCGTGGGCTACATCTCCCTGGGGCGGGGCATCACCATCCACCGCGAGGACTGCCCGAACGCCACGCTGCTGCGCAAGGACCCCGAGCGCTTCACCAGCGTCTCCTGGGATGGTGACCACGAGACCTCCTTCCGGGTGGAGCTCCAGGTCGACGCGTGGGATCGCCACCGGCTGCTCGAGGACCTGTCGCGCACGTTCGCAGAGTCGGGCATCAACATCATCGAGGCGCGGTGCCTGTCCAGTCCGCCGATGGTCAAGAACCGCTTCGTGGTCGAGGTCGCCGACACCCAGTCGCTGAAGGGCGCCGTCAGCCGCCTGCGCGGCATCGAGTCGGTCTTCGACGCCTACCGGCTCACACCGGGCGGCGCCTAGTAGGGCGAACTCGGCGAGCGGTGCCGGGCAGCAGGCGACGCTGCCCGTCAGGCAACGACGGTCAGCGCCAGCGGGCGCATCGAGTAGTGCGCCTCGTGCACCTCGCCGACGAAGTCGCCGTCGACCTGCAGGGGCAGAGGGCGCTCGTCGGCGGAGCGCACCGCCAGCTCGCGCGCGTCGGAAAAAGCCGATACGCGTCGGTGGCGCACCAGGCGAGCGCGTTCAGACAGCGCCCGCCACGTGATGAAGGGCATGTCCACGGCGCTGGCCCGGCCCAGAACGCACCCCGCGAGCGTCCCGGAGCCAAGCGTGGCGCCCTCAGCCACGACGATGGGTCGATCCCTGAAGTAGGTGAACGGAGACGCGTTCTGCACGATGGCCGTGACCCCCTCAAACGTCTGATCGTCCACCGTGACCTCGAGCCGTGGCGGCTGGAGCAGGTAACGGCGGCTGAAGATGGTGACCGCCGCGTAGGTGAACCACCAAGGACCGAAGCGGGCCTTCAGTCGTGGTCGCTGATCGACGCGCTCCACCACGCTGGCGTCGATTCCCAGGCCCGAGGAGAAGGCAAAGTAGCGTCCGTTGACGCGGCCCAGGTCCACGCGCCGCGGACGCCAGTGGTCGGCCATGCGCAGCAGATGCTCGGTCGCGTCCACCAACTCACCGGGAATTCCGAGGATCTTGCCGAACACGTTGGCGGAGCCGCCGGGCAGGCACGTCAGCGGCGTGGAGGAGCCGACGAGTCCGTTGGCCGCCTCGTTGACGGTGCCATCACCGCCGAAGGCCACCACAACGTCATAGCCCTCGTGCGCTGCCTCGCGGCACAGCTCGGTGGCATGACCCTGGGCCTCGGTGTCGACGGCGTCAACGTCATAACGCCCCTGCAGGGCATAGACGACCAGGTTGCGCAAGCGATCGGACACCGTCGTGGCGTACGGGTTGACGATGATGAGCATGCGCTTCTTGGTCGCCGGCGTCGCCAGCGTGTACAGGTCGGGCACCGCGGACTCGTCGCCGTCGCGATCGCCCGGCGGGGCACCCTGGAGCGCGAGGGTGGCGTCGGGCTCGGCGCCACTCGCGGCGAGCCCCCGGTAGAACGCCGACATGACGCTGGCTACACCGGGTCGCTGGCACGGTTACCGCCCGCGGGCACTCGCCGCCGGCGCGCCTTCGTGGCCCCGTTCGGGGAGGCGCGTCGGGTATACTTGGCCGCTACATAGCTGGACGCATCCAGAGGGGTGGAGGGACTGGCCCGTTGAAACCCCGGCAACCTCCCGCTTAGCGGGGAAGGTGCCAATTCCATCAGGCTCCAACGAAAGCCTGGGAGATGTGGTGAAAGACTCTGCCAAGACCTTCGCCACAGCCCAGCGGAGGTCTTTTACATATGAGCGCAGAGGGACTGAAGTGCAGAGAGTGCGGGACGGAGTATCCGCTCGAGGCGCTGTACGTTTGCGAGCGCTGCTTCGGGCCGCTGGAGGTTGCTTATGAGCACAAGCTCCAAGGCGACCTGGCCAGCCGCCGTCGCCGCATCCAGAGCGGTCCTCAGAACCTGTGGCGCTACTCGGAGTTCCTGCCGCTGGCCGGTGGACCTCCAGGACCCTCGGGACGCCTGACCTCGCGCGTCGGCCTGCCCTCCGGGTGCACCCCGCTTATACGTGCCGATCGCCTGGCCCGCCATCTGGGACTGCGCGAGGTGTGGGTCAAGAACGACGCCGCGAATCCCACCCACTCGTTCAAGGACCGCGTCGTCGCGGTGGCCACGGCGCGCGCGCGTGAGCTGGGATTCGAGGTCATCGCCTGCGCGTCCACCGGCAACCTGGCCAACTCGGTAGCCGCGCACGGGGCTGCTCTGGGCATGGACTCCTACGTGTTCATCCCCGCCGATCTGGAGGAGCAGAAGGTGCTGGCCACCGGCGTCTACGGCACCAAGCTGGTGTCGGTGAAGGGCAACTACGACGACGTCAACCGCCTGTGCACCGAGCTCTCAGCTGACCACGACTGGGCCTTCGTGAACGTCAACCTGCGCCCCTATTACGCGGAGGGGTCCAAGACCCTGGCCTTTGAGATCGCCGAGCAGTTGGGCTGGGAGATGCCCGATCGGTGCATCGTCCCGATCGCCTCGGGCTCGCTCTTCACCAAGATCGGCAAGGGCTTTCGGGAGTGGTGTGACGTGGGCCTGCTCGAGGGCGAGCTGCCCCGCATGAACGGCGCCCAAGCCAACGGCTGCTCGCCGGTCGCCAGCGCCTTTGCCGGCGGTCAGGACGTGTGCCGTCCGGTGAAGCCGCACACGATCGCCAAGTCGCTGGCCATCGGAAATCCGGCAGACGGCCCTTACGCCCTGGAGCTGGCCCGCCGCAGCGGCGGGGCGGTTGACTGCGTCTCCGACGAGGAGATACGCCAGGGCATAGCGCTGCTGGCCCAGACCACGGGTGTGTTCACCGAGACCGCGGGCGGGGTGACCACCGCGGTGCTGGCCAAGCTGGCGGCGCGGGGCGACATCGACCCCGACGAGCGCGTCGTCCTGGTCATCACCGGCGATGGTCTGAAGACGCTGGACGCGGTGCGGGGAAGCTTCCACACGTTTGAGATCGATCCCACCCCGCAGGACTTCGAGCGTCGCGTGCTCCAGGGCGACGCCGGGGCCTCGGCCGCCACGGTGCAGGTTCCAGCGGCGCGTCGGGTGGGGGCGTAGGTCTGAAGTCGCGATGGCCGTGACCGTCAAGATCCCCACCCAGTTGCGCGCCGCCGCGGGCGGGACCTCGGAGACTCAAGTGGAGGGCGCCAGCGTCGGGGAGGTCCTGGACAGCCTGTTTGACCACTTCTCCGAGCTGCGCGAGCGGATCGCCGACGAAGGCGGATCGCTGCGTCGCTTTGTCAACGTGTACGTGGGCGGCGAGGATATTCGCTTCCTTGAAGGCCTCCAGACGCCTGTAGCGGACGGTGCCGAGGTCACGATCCTTCCCGCCGTCGCCGGCGGCTGATCCTCCAGGACCGACTAAGCGGCACATCGCCGCGCAGCAAAGAAGGTGCGGCGACGTCCGAGCGGACCCTCTCGAATCGAGAAGGCGGTGCTGGGCGTCCTCCGGGGCAGGGGAATGCGCGAAGGAGCCGGACCGCTTGCGTCCGCCGCCGCCGGTTCAGTGAAGCAGACCCAAGGCCCACGGGCTACCCCAACATGCTTGCCGATGGACGATCGAGCGACGTGCCGCTGCTCTCGAGCAGTACGCGTGCCACGAGCTCAGGCTCGTCCCACGTGGGTATGTGGCCGCAGCCGGGCAGGCGCACCACCCTGACGCTCGGGGGCGTCGCGGCGGGGCGGACCAGGCGGTCGCGCTCGGCCCAGGCCACTGTGACGGGCACGCGGATGCGCTCGAAGCCCTCGAAGTGCCGGCGGCGCATCGCGGCGTTGGTCACCTCGTAGGCGGGCGCGTCGACGAACGCGCTCATCATGCGCAGGGCCTCGGTCCGCGACACTCGCTCGGGATGGGCGACGAAGCGCGCGAGCACCAGCCGTCGCCCGGCGGCGGTGGCCACGAGGGCTCGTAAGAGCGGCAGCAAGCCCAGGGCCGCGCGGCGCGTGAGGTTGCGCGCCGGAGCGTCCTCGGCCAGCAGCGGAGCGCTCCACAGGCCGGCCGGGCAAAGCGCTGTGACCGACAGGGCCCGGCCCTGCTTGGCCAGCTCCAGCGCCACCCACGCGCCAAGCGAGTTGCCGGCCACATGCGCCTTGGCCAAGCCGAGCTCGTCCAGCAGCTCGCCGAGCGCCTCGGCGAGCCGCGCGGGGGAGGGCTCCACTCCCTCCGGGAGTGAAGCGGACTGCCCAAAGCCGGGCAGGTCCACGGCGATTACGTCGCGCTGAGCTCCCAGCTGGTCGCTCACCGGGTCCCACATGTGCAGCTCCCCGCCGATGCCGTGCACGAGCAGCAGGGGCTCGCCCGAGCCGGATCGGTGGCGGAAAATCGAGGACACGAGACGTCTGTACGCAGGACGAGACGCTTTTGATCAACCGATCGGGCCGAGGGGTTTTGATCAACCGATCGGGCCGAGGGGGAGCGGCCTAGAGTGACCCGCGTGCGCCAGGCCATCACCACCGTAATGGGCCGTCCCGACTTTCGGCGCTTCTGGGTCGGACAGAGCGCCAGCGTGATCGGTGACCGCCTGGTGGTCGTGGCGCTGGCCCTGTTCGTGACCAACCACACCGGGTCAGCCACCGACGTCGGGCTCGTGCTCGGGGCCCACGCCGCCCCGCTCGTGCTGTTCATGTTGGTGGGCGGCGTGTGGGCGGACCGCCTACCCCGCCACCGGGTGGTGGTCGTGACCGATCTGGTGCGTGGCGGACTGCACGCACTGCTCGCGGTGCTGATCCTGACCGGCGAGATTCGAATCTGGCAGGTGGTGGTGATCGAGGCGGCGTTCGGGACCGCGGAGGCCTTCTTTCGCCCGGCCCGCACCGCCCTGATACCGCAGCTCGTTCCCGAGGAGCTGATCCAGGACGCAAACGCGCTCAGTGGCGCCTCAGATCAGGTCGCTCAGCTGCTCGGGCCGGCGCTGGCCACGGCTCTGATCGCCGGCGTGGGAGCCGGCTGGGCGTTCGCCCTGGACGCGGCCACGTTCATGCTCTCGGCGCTGCTGCTCTCACGCGTCCGTCCGCGGATGCGGGCGCAGCGCTCGGTGCGCCGCCGCTTCTCAGCGGAGTTGCGCGAGGGGTTCGGCGAGGTGCGCTCGCGTAGCTGGGTATGGGTGACGATCGCCGTCTTCGCGATGGCGCTCCTGGCCGGCCTCGCGCCCTGGTACGTGCTCGGACCTACGGTCGCCCGCGTCCATTACGGCTCGACCGCGATCTTCGGGGTCATCACCATCGCCTTCGGGGTGGGCGCCGTGGCCGGCGCGCTGATGGGTCTGCGCTGGCGCCCGCGGCGGCCCCTGCGGGCGGGGTTCATGTGCTGTGCGGCGTGGCCCTTGAGCCTGGCCATGCTCGCGCTCGGTGCACCGTTGGCGTTCCTGCTGGCGGCCGCGCTGCTGTTCGGCACCGGCTTTGCCCTGTTCCTCGTGTGGTGGGAGACGGCCCTGGCCGAGAGAGTCCCCGCAGCCGCTCTCTCGCGGGTGACCTCCTATGACTGGGTGGGGTCGCTGGCCCTCATGCCGCTCGGCTACGTAGCCGCAGGACCGATCGCCGGCGTGATCGGTGCGGACGCCGTCCTCTTATCGGGCGCTGCCCTCACCGCGCTGGCGTTGCTGGTGGGGCTCCTTCCACGCCAGACGCGCTTGCTGACCATGCCGCGTGCGCGGCCCCACGGTGGTGGCGGGTCGGGGGCCGCACCGACCCCGGGACACCTTCCGGTCGGCGTGTGAGATGGGCGGCCACCAGCAAAGGCGACCGATGCTTCCGGAGGATCGGCCATGACACCGTCGAAAGCAGAGGTGTGGGTTCGGACTCCGGCCAGCGCCAGCTCAAGGACGTCCGTCGCCTGTTCGAGGCCGCCTGCGACGCGGCACGCACGGACCTGGAGCGCGTCGAGCACATGCTGGCCCGCATGGACAGGATCGAGGCGATGCTCGCCTCGAGTGGGGAGAGCGTCAAGGGGCAGCCGAGCGGGCCCCCGCCCGCCGCCGATGTCGCGGCGGGCGATATCGCGGTGACCGGAGTCGCGGTGACAGAAGTCGCGACGGCCGATGTCGCGACCACCGACATCCAGCGGCCCGGACCTGCCACGCCGGAGGCCGAGACGCCTAGCTCAGCAGCCCGTCGTGGCGGCCGCGCCTCCCTGCGCGACAGTCCGCTGGCCCACCTCTTTCGCCCCACCGATTCGCGCGACTGAGCGCAGCGAGCAAAGCGGGAACTGCCGGGTCGTGGCGCCGGACTGCCGTCCAGCGCCACGACACCGCGCAGACGTCTAGCTCAGGCCGTTGGCCTTCAAGAACGCCGCAGCCACCTTCGCCGGGTCCTGCTTCTGCAGGGCGGCGGCCGCGTTCATGCTCTGGATCGCGGGCAGCGTCAGCTTGGCGCTGACGGCATTGACCGTGCTGGTGAACGCCGGCCCCAGCCTGGCCAGGACCTGCTTGTTGATCACGGGCGTGACGTTCTGGTATCCGAAGATGCTCTTCGGGTCGCTCAGCGCGGTGTACTTGCCTCCGGCGAGCTGCCCGTCGGTGGTGAACGCCGTGGCCACGGTGAGCTGGCCCGAGTCCAGCGCGGTGTACTGCAGGCCAATTGACAGTGGCTTGAACGTCGGCACCACGCCGTAGGCCTGCTTGAGCCCGAGCAGGCCCTCATAGCGGGTGGCGTTCTCGGGGGGACCGCCGAGGATCGCGCTCTTGCCCAGCTTCTTGAGGTCAGCCAGCGAATGCAGGCCGTTCTTGGTCGCGTACGCGGGCTTGGTGATCAGGACGTCGGCGTCGGCGAACGGGGTGGGTGCCAGCAGGGTAAATCCGCGTCCCCGTTCGAACGTCGCGGCCTGCTGGTAGGCAGCGATCGCGCTCGCTGGCTGGCGGCTCTGGTGGGCGAGAACGGCGAGGATCACCCCGGTGTACTCGGGATACATGTCGATCTTGCCGCTGGTCAGCGCCTTGTCGGTGATCTCCGAGGAACCGATGTTCGAGGTCAGCGCCACCTTGAAGCCCTTGGCCACCAGTGCCTGGCGGTAGAGCTCACCGAGGACGTATTGCTCGGTGAAGTTCTTGTCCCCGATGCGAATCGTCGGCTTGCCGGCTCCTGCGGTGGCGCTGGCACCACCGCTGGCGCTGCTGCTGGAGGGACTGCTGGGGCTGGAGCTGCTGCTGCTGGAACTGCCGCTGCTGCCGCAGGCGGCCAGGGCAAAGGCCGCCATAATCGCGAGCGCGAGGCCGACAAACAGCCGCCTGCTTGAGGTTGTGAGCATGGTTTACGTTGCCTCCTGGGCGTGCCGTGGGGCGAGGATGAGATGGACGCGAGCGTGAAAGCGTCGTAACGCTGAGGTGAAGGAGCAACCGGACCTGCCAGGCCGGTCGACGATCCTCTCGTGATGACCGCGAAGGCTATAGGGATTCACGGCAGCGCGTGCATCTGTGGCCGCGCGGAACGCAGCCGAGGCACCCGCAGGCGGGCCAACCGGACGGTCGGCGAAATGTTGGGTCCCGCCCGGGCGGGCCCCCCGTGGTTGGCCGGGGAGGGCGCGGACCGTGGTGATGAGGTGAACGACGAGCATCCGTGCAGAAGCATCGACGGACGCCTCACTCGAGGCGTCCGTCACGGGTGCTAGCCTGCTGGAAACGCAACTTGCGCACCAGCGGCGGCCGCCAACCGCGTTCTGGAAGTCTCACGTGGTCTGGCGGACGCCTTGATACTTGACTTCAGGCGTCCGTGCCTATCACCTACATCGGTCCCCTCTGCGCAAGGCGAGGCTGTCGTCGTCCCGAGTACGCAGACGGGCTCTGCGCGCAGTGCCGGCGCCTCGCGCACCTGTTCGGCAAGCACCCCGCGATGTTTGCCTACGAACCGCTTGACTGCTACAAGGATGATCGTGACGCCGTCGAGCTGCCCTGGGACGGTTGGGAGCAGGAGGCCCGCCTCCGTGGCGGAGGTATCGCTGACCTATTCGCGGGGCCGCCACCCAGCGACGGCTCCGAGCCGCAACATCCGCCGCCGACCTAGAAGGCAGCCGTCACCCGGGCCGAACTGACCTCGCAAAATTCTCGACTCCACGCGCCGCAAGGGCCTGACGTTCTCGGGTCTTGCCGAGCAGCCCCGGTCGACCGCCTTTGGCCACCGCCCGGGTTGCCCGGGCGGCATCAGTTCAGCGAGGAACAGGCCCGGCAGGTCCAGCAACTGTAAGTGGGGGGTCCAGGCGGTCTAGAGCGAGTGGTGGGCAGCGAATCTGGCCACTGGTGAAGCGGCCGATCGGGCGGTGGAGGCAGACGATGGCGGTGTGGTCGTCGAGGTCGATGACTCGGCCGTGGGCGCCGTGCAGGTACTGGGGTTTGACGGTGTGGTTGATGCGGATCTCGTCGCCGACGCACAGCTGCGCCAAGGCGTTGGCCGCTGTGACGGTGTGCAGCAGATGAAGGCGGGCGTTGATCGCGTCGGCGAGCGCGTGGAGGCTGTGGTCAAGGTCGCCGTCGGCGATCGCGTGCAGCAGCAGCCGGTCGGGGTCGGCGGTCGGCGGTGGTTCTGAGGGCGATCGGGGCGCTGGCAGCGCCGGACGCTGTTGGCCATTGGTGCGGAAGCGGGAGCGTTTGCTCATCGCGTCAGATCATCGGGCCCCGAGCGGACCGAACCGGCGGACAGGTAGGGGTTGGGCCGGGCAGCCAGGGCTGCCCGGCGGCCAGAGCGCCGAGCGCGTGGGCAGTAAAGCTCGTTCGCGGCCGGTGCGGTGAGCGTGTGATTGCCGAGCGTACGAGTTTGCCAAGCCATGCGCGAGCCGCTCCGGTGGCCAGTCGTAGTCCTATCACTCGAAAAGGACCGGTCTGCCATGCGACGCATTGTGCTTCTGTCTGGGCTATTGGCCCTACTCACCATGTCGGGGGTCGCCGGCGCCGCTAGCCCGCCAACCGCGACCACTGGTTCGCCCAGCGCGATCATGACCACCACGGCCACTGTCTCGGGGACCGTCAACCCGAACGGACAGGCTACTACTCTATAACTTTCAGTACGGGACCACTACCGGCTACGGACAGACGACCGCGACCCAGCTGGCAGGTGCCGGTTCGTCCAATGTAAACGCGTCCGCCTCGCTTACGGGCCTCAAGCCGGACACGGTGTATCACTACCGGATCGCGGCAACTAATCCTTCAGGCCCTACCACGGGTGCCGACCAGACATTCATGACCGCCTCCACCGCGCCGACGGTGGCTACCCTCCCCCCGCGTTCGACCAGCAAGAACGGCGTGACGCTCGCCGGGTCGGTCAACCCCAATGGCACCACAACCATACGTGTTTGAGATCGGGATGACGACTGGGTACGGGCTTCAGACCAAGCCGGTGTCGCTTGCACCCGGGACGACCAGCCAGGCGATCACCGCGGCCGTCAATGGATTGCAGCCCGACCGCAGGTTCCACTATCGGCTGGTGGCAACCAATTCCGCGGGGACCACGATGGGCGCTGATAAGCGCTTCACCACCAGCCCCGGCAGCCGTACCGCCCCCGTGTCGGTGAGTGCCAGGACCGTGCCTACGGTAGCCACGGCGTTTCCCTACCGCTTTGTCACCACGGGTGCCATCACGCTTCCGTCGGGGGTGAACCGCGCCCGGGCGTGCAAGGGCTTTGTGGCGGTCCGCTTCAAGTCGGGGTCCCGTACGACTCTCTCTGCGCCGTGCCGCGGTGGGGGGCAATTGCCGGTTCTCCTCTCACGTGACCTTCCATATCCGGCGGCGCGTGCGCCGGGGCCACCTGAGGGTCACGGTGCTGTTCTCGGGCAACGGCGTGCTCAGCGCGAAGGCAGGTCCTGCGCAGACCGTCGCCGTCGGCTAACGGCGATCCGTGGCGGCGGCGCGGGCCCGCGCCGCCGCCGGAAGCTCGCACGCAGCAGATGAGCGGCCCGTGACGGGGGGACTCGAGCGGCTGTGCGAATCGTCTCGCTCGCCGCTTTTGTAGACGCCCTAGCGTCGCCCGGCGTGGGAGCCCACCCCGTGCAGCATCGGATCATGGGTTTACCGGGCGCGATCATGACGCCGCGCGGGAGGCCCGCGCCCCCCGGTGGTGGCCCGGCGTTTGGCTGCCCTCCCGAAAAGTGGCATGCTCGGCCTGCCACTGCTCGGTCAGCCGCGAGATCGAGCCCGCCGACAGGCCCGCGGCGGCGTCTTCGCCGAGCAGATCCCGCAGCGCTGGGGCGAAGTCGCCGGTTGAGAGCCCGTGCAAGCGGGTCGTTTGGCCCTTGAGTAGGCTGGTGGCCTTGCGGGGCCGTGAGACGGTCGCTGATAGGCGCGAGTGATCTTAACGGCGCTTCTGCGGCGGTGAGATCCGGGATCTTCCAAGATGCAAGGCAATTCGCCCGACCTTATACGCGCAGATACGCCGAATATCGGTGTTCAGTGAGCGGCGCACACGAACCCGGAGACTGGTAACCTCTCCTGACGGTCGGTGGTCAACATACGGGGGGCAAGTTTATGAGGCGAGTGTTTCTGACTGTTTGCATGACCATGTTGCTATCGCTAACTCTGGCGACGGTGGCTAGCGCAGCACCTACTCTAGCCCAGGTATCAGCAGTTTTTACAGCACCCACCACACTGAATCTCTTTTTCCGCATCGACACTCCGGACAACGAGCAGGAAACTGCACACGTTGATTACGGCACCACGGCGGCCTACGGCACATCTACGCCGGATGCAAGTACTCCGACCGCAGTCAGTGTGCAAAGTCTCGGCTTCGATCTCGGCAACCTAACCCCTGGCACGATGTATCACTATCGATTGGTGGTGTCTTCGCCGTCAGGCACAGCACAAACCGGAGACTTGATCATTACCACACCAGGGGCCCAGACAAAGCCTACTTTGACCAACGGAAAGCACAAGAAGCACAAGAAGCACAAGAAGCACAAGAAGCACTGAGCGAGAACAGCTGGCTTGCGGTTTTCGGGAACAGCGCGTGCAGTGTTCTCGGACGCCGCCAGCTTTCTGGGCCTGTTTACGAGGCAGCGAACTGGTTTTCACTTGCGATTCTGCGCCCGCGTCAGTTTGATTGGTGGCAATAGGGTGCTTCTTCCCGTACGCGGCCTGGGATCGGGGCGCTGTGGCGCCGTGAGGGCTTGTATTCGTCGCTGTTGAGCGAGCGCCGCAAGCAGTGTGACGCTTGGTCTGCAGGCGCTTGGGCGTCGGCGGGGGCGCGAGCCCGCTGATCTGCGTGAGGGGCAGCTCGAGGGGCTCAAGCGTCGCGTGGAGCACGCCGAGACGGAGCTCGCCAAGGCGCGGCGAGTGATCGAGGTCCAGGGAAACGTCTCTGCGCTCTTGGGCGGGTGGCTCAAGCCCAAGAGCGCGACCGCGAGCACCGAGCGATGATCGAGAGCAGACCGTCGATGACCTCACGCCCTTGGTCGGCACGCGCCCGGCGTGCCGGGCGTTGGGCGCGCCGCCTGCGAGGATCTACCGGCGTCGCCGTCTGCCCGAGGCCGGGCCGCAGCGGCCCAGGCCGGCGAGCGCACGGGCGCTGAGCGAGTCCGAGCACGAGGCTGCACTCGGCATGCTGCACTCGGAGCGCTTCGTTGACTGCTCCCGGCGCAGGTCTGGACGCTGCTTGACAAGGGCCGCCACCTGGCGTCTGAGCGCACCATGTACGGCGCTTCGCACCGTTTGGTGGTGAACGTCATCGCGGCAGTCCGATCGTGATGCGGGGCAGCAGAGGTAGACGAGGGCGATGAGGGGGTCGGCTGAGTGGAAGCCGAAGCTGCGGTGGCTGATGAGGCGGATGCGGCTGTTGAGGCCTTCGAGGCGGCCGTTGGTGAGTCCGAGGCGGATGGCG